>Ga0307511_10000074_pt1 | contig 83024 bp, 110 predicted proteins | sample 13_EM_MG_FD_200266 | JGI IMG/M metagenome (GOLD analysis project Ga0307511, IMG submission 200266) | Populus trichocarpa ectomycorrhiza microbial communities from riparian zone in the Pacific Northwest, United States - 13_EM | ecosystem: Host-associated > Plants > Roots > Unclassified | place...
GCGTCATGCCGGGGTGCCGAGCCCCAATACGATCAAAAGGTAAACAGCGATTTGGGCCTATTCTCTGGAAAACGGTCTATCGAAATTACAACGGCTGTATGGGGAGCGGTCTATCGAAACGACAACCACTGTCACGTCAGAAACGGAGGCACTCGGAGCACCTTGACGTCCAATGCACCTCCCGGGGGATTGGGGCGCCAACGTTCAACATTGGGTACCGGACGCTGCTGGATGGAGAGCCCCCGGCACTCTCTCGAGGAAGAAGGTCCACCCTCGAAAGTGGGAGTAGGGGAGCCTTGGAACAGTGATTGTGTTCCATAAACAAGGGGTTGCTCGATCGGACAGATAAGGGAACATCACATTTGGGTAGAATCCTCCAGGGGAAGGGGAACGGTCAGCGCCCACGTTGCGTACCTACGATAGAGCTACAACCCTGCTCGTCACAGAGCGTTATGTGGGCGAATACTTTTCCACTCGTGTCACCTCCTCCACATAACTCTCCACCCATAGGTCGTCCTCATCCCTCATCAGCCTACTCAGGGCATTCACTCTCCTGGCGAGTCTCTCCAGCTCTCTCCCGTTATAGTAGTTGTGCCCACCTTCGGGGTAAAGGGGAGGCGGTGCACCCTCGATGGGCGGGATATCGAAAGACCCGTATTCTTTCTCGCCGTCGGGTATTCTGAACAGTCGGTCGTTGCGGAGGAATAGGGGATTCGTAGTGTGGTGGACATATCCGGTTTTCATGAGAGGTAACATGGGGACCCCTATGAGAGGTGGTGAGTGAAATTTATGTTGGCGGACCGTAACTCCATCCGATTCACCATCATTGTACGCGCGGACACTGTATTCTTGGAACGAGTCCTGACCATGACTGGATTGGTAATCATCCACCAGTTTCTTCCAGAAGGAAGAGAAGGCTTGGTCCCCAACTCGAGGCGAACCAAAGGCGACGATTTTGATTCGTATCCCCAGAGGGAGTATCCCATCATTCGTCAATAGCCCCACTGCGAGGTAATACGAAAGAGCGGCCCCCATAGAGTGTCCAGTGAGCTGGATCCCAGTTAGATCGAACTGATCTGCTTGTAAGAGAGGTGGCTTACGACAAGTTCTTCGACATCTTCTTCCTCGATGCCCTTCCGGATGCCCCTGAGTGCAAGGGTTTCAAGGCCGGTATACATCGACATGAAGCCACTGTGTACGCGATATGTTTCTCCCCCTTTGGTGTGACGCTGAAACAGGGAGTTCATGTCGTACATTGCTTGCATCAATGTGTGAGTGCCACATATACCGACGACAAGCTGTTTGGTCGTTGGTCTGTACGCCACGAGACCCTTGACATTTGCAACCCTCCCTTCGAATGGAAGGATAAGCTTCGAGGATGTCACCGCCTCGTAGCCTTCGAGCGGGAAGTGCTTCTGCAAGAATAGCTCTATGCGTTTAAACACCAGATCCAAAGCTATGAGACTATACGAGACGTCTGCAAACTCCCCGATGAGTTGAATCTCTCTGTAAGTCGCTTTCGGAATTATATCCTCGATCTGAAGCGGGTGCGAAGATTTGGACGCAAGGAGAGTGTAGAGAAAACGGAAGTTGTTAAGCCTTTCAATTTTGTACATGTGTCGCTGGTAGTCATTATAGGAGGGATGCGGGGGCGACACGAAGGTGTGGAAGATGGACGAGGAGCGCAACAAACCCATGATATGATGACACTATGCCGCCACGGGTTGCTGGGGCCTGGGGCGCGCGTGATCATCGACATCGATCAGGCCACAGGTCGTCCGCGGGTGAACGAAACATGTTTGAAGGGTCACCGAATTTATTCAAGTGTAGAAGCGTGTGTAATCTGTGACGAGGTACGGTACAAAAGGTGGTGTACAAGATCCACGATGTGAGGGGGAAGAATCGTCAGGTTACATCAAGGCCGGCTAGATGTTAGTCGTCACTGGATTATAAAATGCAGAACCCCACGCTAAAAGCAACACCGCGACCACCCTATTGAAGCCAGGGGGGGGATCAGACCCCATAATAGCTATTACGCTGAGGGAAGACGCGTTTGGTTTGAGCGTCAGCACAAGAAACGAGTACAGGAGGGACGTACGGGGTTACTTTTACTGGCGAATATCCAGAGGGTGGTGCTGAGGAAAGTAACGAGACAAAGTCCGAACTCGGTCCACCCCAGCGCCTCAACCGTCAAGGACTGGCGGCACCTGTGAGCTTCGTCGTCAGAATGGCAACAGGGAAAACGCAGGAACTCTGTCATACCGTGAGATCGTGGGCCGCCCTGGGCAGCTTCCACCTGTTCTGGTTGTGTGCAGAACCCCAGCTGCGGTACCCTGGATGTCATTGTTAGCGCGGCACCCCCGATAGGCTAAGGAAGGCAGTACCCATAGGACCGATGTGAGAAGAAGCCAGATGAATGAACTGGCCATACTGGCGAGCAGATGGAGGTCGCCATTCACGATCCAGATCGTGTAAGCGGCTCCAAAGACAACAGTCCAGACCTGAGAAAGGGGTAAATGGCACGTTCAGGGTCGATGGCGGCGGAGCGGGGCTGACCGAATTGAAGAGACACAAGATCAGGCTAGGGCGCGTTAGTCAGCTGAAGAAAAGCGAAGAGTAGTTGTTGCTACCAACAGGGAATGGTAACGAGTCCCTACGAAGCCAATCTGATTGCCAACGTTGATGAGGTAGGAAGTGAGGCCCAGCTCGGCCATGGCGCAAAGGGTGATGAGGAGGAAAAGATATGGGTGGTATCTCGCCTTGAGCGGAGCCATCTTGGAGGGGAGAGGGAATGTTGTCTTGTCGGACGCCGCTGGCACGAAAAGTTTATGAGGACGTGTTACACGTGTAGTACATGCTAGACGGCAGCGCCATTGACGGCAAGGATAATAGTATGGGGGAAATCAAGGTGGGATGATGGCGGCAGAGCTCCGACCGTCCCTCTCTTCAACAACACCGACGACCGTCCAGGACGACGACGACGATGCCAGCCGATGGCAAACCAGTTCTGCCCCCCATAGACGTCGAGGGCCCCTTCATGTCCCCAGCAACGACCCGCTCGCCATCAAAACTAAGAAAGTCACTCTCCGTCGACTCGTTCGTTCGTCTCGGTCGCCCCGACGAACCTTCGACCACTTCCGCCTCCGGGACCGCTGCCGCCCACTCTACGACCTCTCCTAATGACCGCCCCCCATCTCCATCCAGAGTTCGAACGTATAGTGTCAGCACCGCTGATACTAGTTCTAGGGAGTCCTCCCTTCCCCGCACCCTCTCCGACCCCGCCAGCCCACCCAGGTCGTATAAGAGTAGAGACAGACCCCGTCGCACTTCAGAGGAGCCCCTACCCTCGAATGCGCCCCCAACCAGACCCCGTCCGTCGCCTCTGAACGATCTCACTCGAACGGGTCCCCTCCCCGGACCATCTCAGTATAACCCCCTCAGAAAGTCTTCCACTTCGAGGACTCGAAGCGGTAGCATTGGTGTGAACAACCCAACCAGCGGTGTAGCCATGGTTATCAACACTCAACTCACTTCCGTACGTTCCTGCACCTCCCCTCCTGCCACTGGCGGGCACAAGCTCAATCACTCCTAGATGCCAGGTAAATCCCTGGTCACCGTCGCTGTTGTTGGTTGTTCTGGGTCTGGAAAGAGCAGCATTATCAAGAAAGGTTGCAAGGCATACGCGATGTCCGAGTCCACGATCGGCATGCCTGTGACGGACGGAAAGGACCAATTTCGCTGTGGGTTAGGTCGTTCCGCTGACCACCTACACACCCTCACACTCCTCCCCACAGATACCTCGAGGCTTGGCAAGATCAATCAAGGTCCGAACATGACCGGGTCCCTTCGAGTCCTCGAGGCAGATCTCTCGGATTTCCACCTTGACAATCCGTCGAGCAGAGTTTGGCCTGATTTTGCTCCGAAAGTCGATGGTGTCATCGTTTGCTACGACTCCTCGTCTTTGACTTCGTTCACCCACGTCGAACGCCTAGTTTGTACGCCTCAACTTCCCTGTTCTCCAAGAAACCTTGACGAAAGTTACCAGGTGGTTACAACGACCTGGAATTACCGACCGTGGTTATGGCTTGCAAGTCGGATGCCGTTAAAGAAGTTGACCCACACACAGCCGCCACTATGCTTCGCCACCATAAGGTGGGCTTGGTAGAAGTCTCCATGTATGACGACTCCGGAAAAGATAAGATGCGGAGGTGTTTTGACTGGATGATTCGTGCAATCTACCGGGACAGATGTGAGCACTCTCCATTCTGCCCTCCATCATCGGTCGTGGTCCCTGATATCCACATTAGCATCGACTCGAGTCGACTCAAACTCGGTCTATCGCAATCCCGCTTCCCCTGACGTGCTAAATACCTCCAACCATCCCTGGGACCTCTCGAGGCCCTTACTCAATCCCCCTCCCATTGATGGAACACAGATGACCATCCCCTCCAAATACCGCACTCCGTACTTGCCCAATTCACCAACACCTTACGCACCGTCGAAGTCTCCAACGCGCGCGCGATCGCATAACGACCTCTTATCTCTTGCCCGTGAAAGGGATGAACGAGAAAGTGGCAATCAGGTAGCCATCAATGATTTCAACAGTCAGCCGTCTTTGCCTGCAGCGGGTACCAACGGGGGTGTGACGAACCATAGTTCTGATAATTTGGATTCCCAACCAGTCCCCAAACGACAAGACCAGTTGAGTATCTTCCTTTCCAAGATCTCGGGCGGCCCCGCTGCGGGATCAATCTATCGTTGCGTCACGACTCAAGCGTATCATCTGATAGGCGACTCTCACCCTGGGCGCACCTGGATGACCTCTTCGAAAAGTTACTGTTCTCAGTAGTCAGTGACGATGGTAACTAACTTCAGTCCACCCCACGGCCTTTGTTAACCCAGTTTTCTCCAGATGCAACATATGTGTCAAATTTTATGCTCACCTACCGAAGATTCGCGACTCCTCGAAGCGTGTTGTTGACCATGCAGAAGAAGATGCGACAGCTTGACCAAGAGACTGCAGACCCGATGTTTGCGTGTCTGGCTCAGATGAAGTACGTCCACCCCTGATCCGTCTGTCATCGTCAAAAAATTTATACCCGACCAGTATTTGTCGTCTGTTGGCGGACTGGATTAGGGATTACCCTTACGATTTTGCGGTTCGTGGGACTGCTGGCGCATTGTCTGCGCTCGTCAAGTCCATCATTGCGAAAACGTATCTCATCCATTACGGGCTAGAGTTCCTTCCCTTCCTGGAAACGCTACCGAACATCGTCGATAAAGACGCCAGCTGGGCGTTGAAAGTCGATAGCTCGACGGAAGAGAGTGACGATTCATATAGTATGCTCGACGAGGAGGAGGTACGCTCTGCGTCCCCCGCACCTGAGAGCCCGGTCATCTCTTCCGCAAGTGCTCGGCCTCCCTCGCCCACACAAGTGACCGGTATAAGAGAACGGAAGCACAGCTTACCACTCAGCAGATCGACACCAAAGTCCACGGCACCTCACAACGGAGAGTTGGAATACTCGCAGAAACACATCCTCCGAGAACTGCAGCGTATCAGCGCGGAAGTGTTTATTTTGGCCCCGATGGATATCGCCCAAGAAATTACAAGAATTCAGAAGGGATTATTCCTGATCATTCAGGCGGGTCGATATTTATGTAGGCTTACCAACCCTTATCTGATGCCTTCCGTCAGCCTCGACATTGGTTGAAGCACACATTGTCCTCTGGACCAAAGGACCCTGAGACGGATACGATTGCGAGGTTTAACCGTTTCTCCAACCACATTGGTGACTGGTGGGACTCTATGCCTACGGAATAACTTGCGGGGGCTGATTGGTCTCCCTTCTTCAGGGTTGCCTCGTTAATTCTCTGCCATGACCGACCGAAGGCCCGCGCGAAACAGATAGAGCGGTTTGTTGAAATTGGTGTGTCCCTACGCGTCCTCAATAACTACTCCGGGCTCCGCGCCCTCGTCGCCGGCATCAATGCTTCGACATACTCCGGCGATTTACCTATGGAGTTATTCAAACAAAGGGCTTTGGAGGCCTATAAATCGTACCAGTCCTGGGACCTGCTGTTCCAGGCCATCAGGTCGCATCGAGCGTACAGGATGGCATTACGGAACACTAAAGGGGCTTGCATCCCCGCCCTGTGAGTACTCCGCTTGATTGTACGCGACTATGTGGCTTATGTATGGAACTCAGTGAGGTCCATCTGCTCGACTTAATTCGCGCTCACGAAGGGAACCCTGATTATAACAATCTTCATCCGTCGAGGATCCACTGGGCTAAATTCAATATGATCGGAAGGTTCATCACTGGGACTGTCCAGGCGCAGGAGCAATGTCGACAATCCCCGGAATACACTTTCGAAGAACGCCCGGCGATCAATAGTTTGTTGGTCACAGATTGTATCATGGATCTCGAGGTGATTCCGCTCGTCTGTACGACACTCGGCACCTGACGCTAATTTCGCACCCTAGCTGCGTGACGTTCGCATGTCCACGAACGACCCAGATGGCATGGAGCATGGGGTCAACGTCAGCGTACCACAACATGGTACCCGCGAGCAGTATCCCAAGGACACGGCGATCCTCCGCAAGATGATCTTCTGGGCATCATAGTTCAGCTGTCCTCGTCCTCGTGTGTACAAGTTCCGACGCTGTTCTCCACGCCCTTTCGTACTCCCCTCGCCTATCTTGTTTGCAGACATTGCTTTCATGTTCCCGCTTATCCTTTGTACCTATACTTCTCCCCTACCACACCACACCCTCACGTCCATCTATTCCGACCATTCAACCACCCAGTTTCGCGCATCATATCGTTTTATCGAGCAAAAATTTTCCCATGACATCTAGCGTACCCTAGCGTCCTTGCTTCTCGTTCCGTGCTTTAAGTTCATAGGTCATATTTCCTTCCGGAACCCCACATTCTTGGGTCGAGACCCCGATGAACGTAGTATACACCCCATGTATTGTAAGATTTCCCTGTTGCAGAGTTGATACAGGTTACCACGGAATACCCGCCAGTTGAGATCCGCTCAAACGTTGGACATTGAGCGAGACTCGGATTCACGTTGGCGCAGCGAACGTGGGAAATTTCTTTAACTCCCCTCGATCACGAAAAACTTTGTCGACGCTGGTTTTGTACCGGTAGAAAGAGCGACTGAGCTCTGCGCAGCATGCTTTCTAGCGACTATGTGATGACGATAGATTCGGACGATGAGGTCCCGATACAATCCATCAAACCAAAAGATGAGGTCGTGCAGCTTGATCTGGACTTCACGTTCGACCCTTCCGTCGACGTCCTAACGGAGACGTGGAATGACGCACCGGGCTTGAGGGATTTCATCAAAACAGGTTCCAAACCGGTGCGCGTGCCACCCGTTCCTGTTTACTTGATGTATGTGTTATGCTCACGGATATACACAGGAGCCTATTTCTGTTGATGACATCATCGCACGGCGGAAGCAGAACCTAGCATCGAAGAAACGAAAACGAACGCCTGTCGAGGGGGACGAGGAAGACGACGGCCAGCCCTCGGATTCAGAGGTGGGCTTGGACGGAAGTGGGGGTGGTAGCGAGAGCGATGAGAGCGAGTTCGCTGGGTTTGAAGCTGAAGACGCGGACGATCCGCTCGCGTCCTCAGATGAGGAAAGAAGGGACGCGGAATTAGTCCAATCAGATGAGGGTGAAGAGGGAGAGGATGGAGGGTTATCGGATTCTTCAGAAGAACTCGATGGGGACGAAACGCAGGTCGAGAAGGATAGGAAAGCGGCTTTTTTCGCGGACGACACTGGACCTTTGGAACAACACGATTCGTTCCTCAGTATGAACCTCTCGCGACCTGTCCTCAAAGCTCTTACTTCCCTCGGCTTTGCGACTCCGACCCCAATCCAGGCCGCCACGATACCTGTCGCCTTGTTGGGGAAGGACGTTGTTGGGAATGCTGTCACTGGCTCTGGTAAAACAGCAGCGTTCATTATTCCTATGGTTGAGCGGCTGCTCTATCGTGAACGAGGAAAGAGGGCCGCCGCTACTCGCTGTTTGATCCTGGTACCAACCAGAGAGCTGGGTGTCCAATGTTACGAAGTCGGAAAGAAGCTTTCCGCCCACACAGACATCAGATTTTGCTTGGCAGTTGGTACGCTTTTGTGAGATCACGGGCGAATGCAGGCTCACGGTCTTGAACAGGTGGATTGTCATTGAAGTCTCAGGAGGCCGAGTTACGAACGTTCCCTGACATTGTGATCGCAACTCCTGGTCGACTGATCGACCACCTCCGGAATTCTGTCATATTCTCACTCGATACTTTGGACGTTCTCGTCCTGGATGAAGCCGACAGGATGCTCGAGGACGGTTTCGCTGATGAGCTTGCGGAGATTATCAAGTCGTGCCCCCAATCAAGACAGACTATGCTTTTCTCAGCCACCATGACAGATTCCGTTGATGAGCTCATCAAGATGTCTTTGGACAAGCCGGTTCGCCTCTTTGTGGACCCAACGCGCACAACAGCAAAGGGGTTGGTGCAGGAGTTCGTCCGCGTGCGAGCAGGCAAGGAAGCCGATCGGTCTGCGTTGCTCGTGTCGTTGTGCAAACGGACCTTCAAACAACGGACCATTATCTTCTTCCGTAGTAAGAAGCTCACCCACCAAATGAGGATCGTTTTTGGCCTGCTTGGTCTCAAAAGTGATGAGCTGCACGGAGATCTAACACAAGAGCAGGTATTCCATCAACTCATTTCCAAGTCGGTATTCTTCTAAACTCTGGTCCAACCTAGCGGCTAAGAGCGCTACAAGCATTCCGTGACGGTGCCGTTGATTATCTTATGGCCACCGACCTAGCCTCTCGCGGTCTCGATATCAAGGGAGTTGAGACTGTGATCAACTATGACATGCCTGGCCAACTCGCGCAGTACCTGCATCGTGTCGGTCGAACGGCGCGAGCCGGGAAGAAGGGTCGGTGAGTGCATCGCATCACTGGATCTGTCTATATAGTGTGTATTTACACCCAACTTAGGTCTGTCACATTGGTCGGAGAGGCAGATAGAAAGGTGCTGAAGGCTGCCATCAAACACAGCGCTGGCGAAGATCAGGTCCGACATCGTGTCATCCCTCCAGATATGGTTGCGAAGTTCGCGGAGAAACTTGAGAGCCTGAAGGGTGAGATAACTGAAGTTATGAAGGAAGAAACGGAAGAGAAACAGGTTCGCAGTCACGAGGTGCCCTCCCCCAACACTATACTAATTGATCCCTAGCTACGTCAGGCCGAGATGGAACTGAAGAAGGGCCAAAATCTGCTCGAACATGGGGATGAGATATATTCCAGGCCAGCCCGTACTTGGTTCCAGAGCGAGAAAGAGAAGCAGCGGGCAAGAGGTATGTGAATCCTCAGCCACTTCTGACGCCCCGTTGCTCATGTCTCTGCAGCTGTGAGCAAACAACATTACGAATTGGGTTCGTCTTCCAAGACATCCGAGAAGAAACAGCATGTCCCGGAAGCCGATAAAGTGTGTGATGGCTCCCCCTATTTTTTTGAACCGTTGGTGACACCTCCCCGCAGCCCAAACGCGAGAAGTTTGTCGGTCTAACGCGGCGCGCAAAACGCAGAAAGATGGCTATGGAGGAGGACGAAATGGATCATCGTGCTATTGGAGCTTCCATCCGTAGTGCGAAGAAGGCCATGAGACCCACCAAGATTGGTATGCCCGAGGCCGGCCCACAAAAGACCAAGGTAAAGAGGGCGCAAGGTGTACCGAAGCAGAAGGCTACGAGCACTTTCGACCGCGATCTCGGCCAACGCCCAAAAACCGAGGGCCTACGGGCGAAGAAAGGAGATTCTGTCGGACGAGCTGGAAAGCGACCTAGGAAGTCACGGTAGTTTAGTTTATGCCCCGGGGTCATCATGTACTCCGATGTGTTTGCGCCGTAGGTGCTCTAGGAGGCACGTGACCACGCCTTTCGTACCTCATCCACCACCTTCAAAGAATGCAGAGCCCTATCGATTTGCTTGCTTCGTTCCGGTTACCCTCGGTGGCGCGTCTACTGCCAACGGCCCTGTGTCCGGACAAAGATCTGCTGCTGCTCATCACTACCCTGAACAGTAAAGATCGCCTGAGCCTGTGGAATCTACAGGGATCGAAGAAATGGGAGGTAGAAGTTGACGCTTCAGGGCCCAATCCCGAAGAGATAGTCGCCCTGGCGTGGAGTCCGGATTGTGCGTGTCGATTCCGTCGCGTCCCGGCAGAAACCAGTCCCTTGTTACCTAAATGCCCATAGCTAGGCCAATTTATTGCCGTTGCACATGATCCACCTCGCATAACTATCCACTCTGTGCAAAACGGACATGAGCAACGCAGCCTATCTATCAAGCAGAATCTGCTTCGGCCGTCCCTGCACCTCACAACGATCTCGTGGTTCCAAGATGAAAAGTTGAACCAGGGGAGCACGGCGATCCCAGATATTCTTAAGCGGGGTAACGACATCGTAAGCGTTGAAACATGTCCGCCATCCTCCTCCACTTTCGTTGACCTTAACGCAGCCGGGATCCGCTCACTCGATGCTTAAAATGCTGCCCTTGCTTGACACGTTACAGGACGACACAAAGCCTCTTGGGTACGCAAACCTAATATCCAGGAATCAGCTTTTTCCGCTGACCCGACCCAGTGCGACAGACCTTTTTGCATTCGAAGGGTCGAAGAAACGACCATCCGTGAACGCTAAATTCCCCGAGGTCATCGCCAAATGGCCGACGCTCCCACCTGACCCGTTATCAGCTTCGATAAAACCCGCTGATGCTCCAAGATATCGTCAGGAGGGTGAGGAGGATCTTGATGAGGTAGATGACCGCAACACCAACAGCTTACTCTGCGCTGGGGATGACATGGGGAATATCCACTGTTTCCTTGACGGAAGTTTCCCGCTTGGCACCTTTCTGTTCAATACGAATTTTCCAATCGCGAGCCTGTGCAAGAAATCAGACGAACCCACTTTCTCCATCAACATCCGAACTGGGGAAACCGCGACATGCCTGGCACCCACGATCGTCGAAATGACGTTGATGAAGCGTCGGAGCGTTCGCGACGTTGCAAGGACCTCGTCGACAGCTAGAGAGCTGACCTGGTACATTATGCGATGCGTGAAGGAGATGCAAAAGTTCTGGTATGGTCAAGATCTCCAATGTGGTGCGCGGACTATGGGTCCCAAGTGGGTCGAAGCCTTGGAGAAGAAACAGACACAGTTTGGTCGTACGTCGCGCTCGCTCCACTTGGCACTCCCCACGCTAAGCCCGCCACACAGAAAGGCAGCCATCGGCAGTGTTGGACCTGTCATGCCTACTCCTGACGGGGCGGGCCTCTGAAGCTCTCAGCGATTTCTTGGGGAGCGCAGAGCAAACGACCGAAAGGGTAAGTCAAAGAGGGAGACCCCGCGCCGGTTCTCACGCTCCACATGATAGGGGATGAACAAATGGGAGTCCACCGTGTTCGAGGCGTTGTTGAAGGTACGAGACTATGCGGAGAAGCGGGTCGTCCCTGCTGCGCACCGGTTACACCTGATGATAGAGGAGGTACAAGGATGGGCCCAACTGTAAAGGGTTCTGAAACGCCTGGACGGCTCTCCTCGCTGATCACGCACGCTATTAGACCAACATTTGCTTTTTGTGAATTCTCGGCGAGTGAAGCAAAGGGGTGCCTGCAGGCAACCCAAAGGCTTGTCATGGTGGGGAACTGGCTCGCTAAAACGGCTCGGGTGGAACTCACTCGCTTTCGAGAATTCATGGGCTGGCTCCGATACGGTGAGGACAGTTATGGGTACATCCGAATCCCCTGGTTAATCGGGCATGGATGACGCGTCGGGTTCACGTTGCAGAGATTGCAAAGAACGCGCAAGCGCCAGATTCGCAGGTTCACATCCCGGCTCGGTACGACATCATGCAAGCGAACGAATACATGATATCCGGCCTCGTGGAGAGCGTTCTCGATAAGTGGTTTTCTGGACAAGCTCCAAAGTTCTCGCTGGAAGAATTGGGGAGCGTAGGGGGAGGGACGGGAGAGCTGACAGAAGTTATGGAACGGGCGCGTAAGGTGGCAAACGATCCGGCGGGGATCGAATGGCAACATGTGCGTTCGTGTCTCAGATGATATGAAATTGCCGAGCTAATTTGTTCACCACGTCGCGGGTCGTTAGGAAGTGAAACGGAGAGACCTGAGCGGATTGGATCGAAGTTTGGAGCTGTTGACCCAGGAACTCGCGCTCCGAGGCTCTCGGTTATTCAGCCGGACCACGAGCGCGCCGTGTGCCTCTGCTTCTGTTTCACACGAGGACGGCAACTCGCACTTTACGGCCGCGAGTGACGTGCCGTTGGGAGAAGGTGAACGAATTGTGATACGTGAACGGACGGCGAGGGATGGGGAAGAGGTGCGAATTCGTGCTCCTGTTAGTTCTCCGCTGGGATTGATCGAGGCGGAACAGGGTCATGGAGCGCAGCAGTATTTGGCCATGTGGGTAGCCGGAGCGGCGGTCAAGAACGGTAGGTCGTGTCAGGGATTCAATCAGAAGAGGATTGCTCAAACGGGTGACAGTCCTTCTCGTCGTGCGGCTTTTATACAGGGTGCAGGTAGGAGGAGGTTCGCCGGAGGGAATTGGATTTGCGCTGTGCGAGTGCAGCCACGATGGCTCAGTGGATATCGTGGACGCAGACTTCTTTGATGAGTCCCTGTTGGTGATAGCGTTTCGGAGCCAAGAGGACGGTATGAGGCTGAGGTAATCAGTTTTCCGCAAACAGCTGATCGAACAGGGCTTAGATTACACATCGAGCGTTGGGACTGCCAATTATGGGGGACTCGAGTATCAAGAACGGCCGGTTGACGTAAAAGGACAGACAAGGGAGCAACTGTTGATAGACGCACTGAACGAGTGGAGAGACGACAAGGTGCGTCCGTCTGTCTCTCGCAACAAAGGTTTCGCCGGGAGCTGATGCCTCCCCGTTCTAGCTTACCACCGTTCGACTGGAAATAGCAGCCGGCTCTCGGCAACTCACCGCTCGAGCGGATGATGGGATGGAGCTGGCTCTGAACGGACGGCTCGGCCGGCGGGTGGCGTGTGTGCTGGACAAGGGGGACATGGGGCTGGAGATTCTTGACATGGCCGGGGAGGTGATGAGTGATGATGGGGAGGGATTGGGCGGATTTTCGCCGGGGATGTCCTGACGGATATCTCGGCTGGTTCAGACGGAGGCAAATGAGTGGCAGCACAGTCAGTGAGCGGGTGATGGTTGATGGTTGATGGAGAGAGAGAATTTACCGAATAAGGTTTGAGATTTGAGACCCAAACGGCTAAGCTGGGTGAGAAAAAATGTGGAGAAAATATGGAAAAAAATAATAAAACGTCGAGCATGAGGATTTTTATTGTCCGCTTCTGTCCATCCCATCATTTCCCAGCTTGTCCTCGTTCCCCCTCCCTCCACCAAGGATGCCCCCCGCGAACGCGAAGTCCCTCACCGACGACGCTGCGATGCGTAAAAAGAAAAACGCTGATGCACAAGCTGCCTTCCGCGCCAGGCGGGCAAACTACATCGCCACCCTCGAGGAAGCTGGCAAGTCTCTACCCTTTCTTCAATCCTTATCCGTCCTAACCCTCCTCTGATCACCTCGATGTTCCCCGTACCAGTTACGAACCTCGAGTCGGTAGTCATCCAGCTCCAGGAGTCGTGCACCGAAGCAAAGTCCCAATCGACCGAGCTTCGCAAGGAGAACGCCCGGTTGAAGAACGAGGCCCGCGAACGCGAGAAATTCTGGCGCGCCCTCTGGGCTCAGAGGAAAGGACACGACCCTCACCCGGATGACTTTTCCCAGATGCCCTATCCCTCACCTAGTCTCTCGTCCAGCCAGTCTCAACCCCTGGCCTCCCCGATTTCCCCGTCCCACGTCTCTCAATACACGGATCAGAACATGCCCCACCGTTATCCAACCGCTAGGGACCCCAACGGCCAGATGGGTGGTGGTATGCCCTACCCTGCCCAGCCCCAGCACGACTATTCGTCTCGTTCACCCTCAATAACCTCTTACGCCGGCCCAGAGTCCATGGATACCCGTGGTTCACCTATTCACACCCAACAGCGCCTGCCCAAGTATGGTCCTTATTCTCCTTATGACGTGGAAGGTAACGTTCGTGATCCCAGCTGGACACAGGGCATGAACCAGTCGTCTATTACCCACGCCGACCCCATGAACGCCGGAAGCACCACCCCCACACATTCTCCCGCCTTCGTCGAAGGACCGCCATCCAACCTCACCTCGCCAGAAATACCCTACCTCCCAAGATATGTGGAAGACCAAAAGATGGGCTTACCCAATCTAGATACCTCTGCCCCATATCCTTTCACTTCGAATCGCCCCTTATCCCCCTCCGCTTCAACCACCTCCAGCTCCTCCAGCACGATGACCTCACCGTTCCAGTTCCCATTCCCGGAAAATCCTGTACCAAACGACCGCTCGGACTTTAATTTCCGACGCCACTCGACCAACGGAGCGGAACTTACTCTGCACGGCGGGACGGCTCACATCTCGGTCATGGGCAACGAAGAACGGTATCGGATGGCTGCACCCCGCCGCCCCACAAACGGCCCAGACCAACAAGCGTTCCCAATCATACCACCCTTCAACAACACAGAGACCACCAGCCCTGATCGCGAGAACAGCGAGGCAGAATCATACCACTATACCTCTCACAACAACAACAACAACGTTTCACGGAGGGCAACAAATTCACGTTCGCGATCCCCATCCCCTTCCGGGCCCCCTATCTGCTCGACGCTCGCGGTCATCAAGGCGCAGGCTTTCGGTGCCCTTCGTCGCACCCGGACCAGACAGAAGAAGGGGTCCGAGGGGGCTGCGAAAGCGGCCATGGAGGCCCTTGAGGCTCGCGGCATCGGCATCGGGATGACAAGGAGCAATAAGCGACCGAGACTGGAAGATGACGACGACGACGCCGAGTACCGGCCATGACAGACCCCCCCCCTATGTGGTGCCCTTGCTATGCTCTGCTTCGCTCTGACACGCCTATACGCAATACTTGTCGTACCCCTTGCTTGCCGCATGAACGCACGATTGAACTCTCGCTTTCTCAGTCCATTTGTTTTCCACATCTTTTATTTTTTTCTTCTTCTTATCTTTCTCTCGATTCTCTTCGGCCTCTCCCGCTTTCCTTCATGTTTCACTGTACCTTATTAGATTTATAGCATCTACTAACCTCGAGCCCCTCTGCATGATGACTTCGCACACACTCACATTTGGATAACCACCTAGTCATGTATGATCAGTGTCAACCATCCTTTTTTGATATATCCACAAGTATGTATGTAGTATGGGTTCCAGCATGAACACGACTGATACCCCACTCTCAACCCACTGCGAGGGATGTGACCGGGTTTATTGAAAGCTCGGTTCTCGTCAGCGTCAGCTGTCCTGGATAACGTTGTGGCGATTATGTGATTGCCTGCTGACACGATCTGTGTCCGGAGCAAAGTGGGAGAGAGACGCTGGATCAGTGCGCGCTCGAAAGGGTTGGTGGCCAAGTGGTGGTCAGTTCCTGCCAAAACAAGGAGACCGTCCCTCAAGAGCTCCGCTCACAGCCGAGGAGGTATCTCCCCACAGCATACGCTCGGACGTGGGCGCGGCGGGGGGGTTCGGTGTCACCTCGGCACCCTCGAACTAACGGACCGATTGGACTAGGAACATTCCCACAACATTTGTATTTTCGGATACTATTCTTCCACCAAGCGCTCTGCATGTTCCCAAGTTGCGAAGGTGTGTGAGGGGGAGGGAAGAGAGCCGCGCAACGGATAGATGGACAGGGAGAAATGGAAAAAGGAAAAGAAAAAGGGGATAAAACTGGGATTGATGGGGGGAGGAGATAATTGAAAGCGAGCGAAAGCGGATGATGATGGGGGCGCCTGGATGGTCGCCTATGTGTGAACGCCACTGGACCGGCCTGGGAGACCCTAGAGGTGACGGCAGTGGGAGGGCGTCTCGGACGAGCGCTCTAGACACTTGAAAGGGATCAAAACCGACTGAGCGAGCGCCTCCGTGAGCATCCGCGCTAGCCTCAGATCGACCGTATCAGGGAGTTTTCAAATTCAAAAGTCCATGATCGGACTCCAATTCTGAAAAGTGACAGCGGAGGGCGGTTCCGGTAAACGATCTCTCTCTCTCGAGGCCACCCTCCCCACGGCGGTCTATGCCACGTCATCCGTCACCGGTCACCCCTCTCCCCTGTTGTGTTGCTGATGTAGATGGTCCATCAGAGCCACCGACTTGCCCCGCCTTCGACGATTCACTCGGGGAACAGCGACATCCCACGAGCCCCTCAATTCACTGTCCCGAAGCGATCGGATATCAGCGTGACCGGACCGTTCGCAGATAATGACCGAAACGCTCACTTTTTGTACCTTTGTGCCCATACGAGGGCAGCCGGGGCGACGAAGAGGACCAAGCTTAGAACCCCTGCGTAAATCCATGCAACCAGTGGTGATAGGGGGGCGGCGAGAAGCAGTGATAACGCAGATAGAAGGATCGTAAGGAATGCCTGGAAGAATGATGGGGCAGCCTATTGAGCCACCCATCGATGGAGCGACTGTCAGCGAGGTTCTCTCTCTATGTCGACCTCCGTGAATGGACGTCCCAAGATGGAATGTGAACACAATGGGCTCGATGCAGTGGGTTCGATATGATCTTATGATACCCGAATGGAGAATAGCGACGGGAACGAAACGCTTACCTGTAATCGGTGGCGTAGGACGGGGAACATTGCAAACAACACCACGGCGTACAACATAAGAGCAAACACTGAAATGTCGTCGGGTAACCGCGACGCGAGCACAACCGATGCAGATATGGCGGCGTTGATAGAAAGCATTGATGTAAGACTGGACGACCAACAGTCAGAAAGAAAAAAGAGTCTGGATCCCGGGTCCCGAAACTAAGACAATGACGGCAGGCGCACCTTTCTCGGGTGTAAATCTCTGGGCGCGGGGAGCTATAGTCCGCAATCAAAGCATTGAGAACGAACAGGCACGCAGTGAGTGCCCAGATCGAATCCGAGGACGTGGACGCCGTCAGCGTCTTCATCACCGGGGACAAAGACAACAGCGCCAGGAACGCCAATATAGACGATTTAAAAGTCTTTGCATCTACGGAAACGGCCGAGGTAAGGACACCGAGTCGAGGAGGAAGGGGGGTGATAGAACATACGGTTTGTGGGTTTCCTGACCTGGCGGAACTGCTTCGCCAGTCGGACCTCGACGGCTTGCCAGGCAAGATAGCCCAGGGTAAAGGCGAATATGGATGCCCAGACGAGGAGACGTGGGTCCAGTATTTGTTTCTTGATCCGGACGAAGGTGGCGAGGAAGATGAATATGGTACATATATGCTGTGCAATAGGAAGAGACAACGAGACGAGTTCCGTGTAGGAGTGGGGCTGAAAGTTTGCTGGGTTTGAAAAGCCAAGTTAGGCCCAGGATGGAAAGCGAGAGGTTGACGCACAGTTCCTCCTGAGGGAGGAGAGGAAGGAGGGTGGGACGTGGTTGTCAGGAAACGGCTGCCTCTTCCAAAGGACTTGTTCCCATTTCTCGTTTGACATTCATGTGGCCAGTGGGATGAGATTGGTAGGGGACGGGATCAGACAGGGATTGAGGACGTGTCGATGGTAGGGTCACGTGGGGTCGGAAGGTGGGCCGAGGAAGAAGGGATGTGAATTGAGAAGGGTTACAGAGGAATAAATAAGTATATATCAGGCTTCGTGAGAGAAAAGGTATCGGATGGGAAATCACGACGGTCGAAGAACGAAAAGTGGATATCAGCCATCCGCTAGAAGAGTTTTGGGAAATGAATGCAGACGCAGCACGAATTCAGATCGAACCTTATCTGAAAGAGATAAGTCGAGCCTCGCGGCGGAGAGATGGCGAGAAGAACTCGCAGCTCAGTCCCACTAGCGTCCCCTATCGTCAGCTAGCCGCAATCCAGACGACAGCGAACAACGTGCTCACCACGATTCGGTTTGGCTGCTGCGGTTCTGGGTCCCTGCTCGCATTCTTTGCCGCGAGCTGTCCAGCAAGTCGCCCTGCGTTCGGATTCGCATCGTTCGTCCCCCTTCGTGCTTGCTGTCGACACTGTCAGTCCCCCTCCGCCGCCACGTCACTCCAACGATCAAGGACGGACCGCAGCTTTCCTCCCTTCCGCAGCATCCAGCGCAGCCTGACGAGGGTTTATCGGTACGCTGTCACCACCACCCAGCGCTTGCCCCGTCCCGATGAGCTTGTGGCCCCCTTTCAGCATTCCTGGCTTTGAGCAGAGTGCACCCATCCGTGTTGACGATCGAGAGAGAGTTTTACTTAATGTCGATCCCTGGCACCGATCGCCTCCGATGTCCATCCTGCAGGTTACGTGCTTTTTATGTCCTCAACGGAGATCGTTATGAAGTATATAATACGTGTAACACCCCGCACAAAATATACCCTCAGCCCGGAGTCGAATCTGGCAGAGCGTTGTACTCGTCCCGTCGACCACCACCTCGACCTCCGAACAGATTCCGCACCCCGAGACCAATCTCTTCTGAACGTCTGCGCGGTATGAGCCCCTGCGTATTCGTGAGTCTCAACCAGGGGGAAATCCAACCACACAGCCTAACGCACCTCCCACAACTCCCTCCCAACCGCCCAGTTGAACCGCGGTTCCAGACCTGCCTTCTCCATCTTGCCTTTGATGCCCGCACCGAGCAGCAGGCCAAACACGGTTAACAAAAACAGGCTCACAACAAGCTGGTCTCGGGGAGAGTCCCTCTCTGGTCACAACACCCCACCGTTCTCAGTTCTTTCCGCCCGAAAGAGGACCCGAATATGAACACTCACGGAAGCACCGTGCTTCTACATCGCCTTCCTTTCCAGTAGCAGTGTCAGGATTGGCGTCTCCAAGTGTGGCGCCGGCGCAGATTGGAAGGTTCTGGTTCAGACACCACTGTTTCGTGCAAGACAGACATGGTTTGTTCGGATTATCTGGGAAATCCAGATGCAGGATCTTGGAATTGGTTCCAAAGCACACGCCTGGAACTTTCTGCTCAGCGTTCTGTCCATATGGGGGATGGAACCGGTGTACATTTGCAGAAGCTGGTCGCTTCCCATTTGCTTCCCTTTGCGGTCACCAAAGATATCTAAGCGCGAGACATGAGTACAAGCGCTACGACGCAGACTGAACCGTGTTTACCGAGAAAAAGAGAAAGAGCGTTAGATAGAAGGCCAGGTGTGAAGCCATGAAGGTCAAGGAGGACGAGAGGTGATCATGATCACGATCGCACAGCACCACCGCGTCTGTCCCGCCGTATCCCATCAAGTCCCACCCCCACCTTCGACATGTCCGCAGAATTCGACGACGTCCTAACTAACCAACCAATCGTCATCGACAACGTACGCCCCAACCAGAATCCGTCAGAGAACGAGTACTGACGATCGTCTCGCGTCTCGCTTGAACAGGGATCTGGAACGATAAAAGCCGGTTTTGCTGGTCAAGATCATCCAAAATGTTTCTTCCCGTCTTTGTGCGTTTTCACGGTTAGGACCGCGTCTATGTCTTGCGATCCCATCACCGGTGTGCTGACCTTGACCTTTCCATCTAACCCCCGCCTGGGTGGGGTCACTCGCCGTCCATCCGATCTCACTACAGTGTCGGACGGCCGAAACATGTTCGTGTCATGGCTGGCGCTCTGGAAGGAGACGTTTTTATCGGACGTAAAGCACAAGAATACAGAGGTCTGCTAAAGATCAAATATCCCATGGAACATGGCATTGTCACCGATTGGGATGACATGGAGAGGATATGGAGTTGGGTATATGCTGAGGAACTGGGAACCCTGAGCGAAGAGGCGAGCCAACTTATCACCCTCCACGGTCCCCCTATTGATCCATTCGCAGCATCCAGTCTTATTGACCGAGGCACCGCTAAATCCACGAAGCAACAGGGATATCGCTGCACAGATATTCTTCGACACATTCAACGTCCCAGCGTTGTACATCTCAGTACAGGCTGTACTCTCACTGTCCGTGCACATCTGATTCTCGTACGGGCTCTTGCTTACCTGCGCCCCAGGTATTCGTCAGGTCGCACAACGGGCATCGTCCTAGATTCTGGAGACGGCGTCACACACGCTGTACCAGTTTTCGAAGGCTTTTCGATGCCCCACGCTATCCGAAGAGTCGACATTGCTGGAAGGTGTGCTCACCAGTTCCAGGTCCCCGTTTATCACGCACCAACAGTCGCACCAACAGGGACGTTACCGATCACCTGCAATTATTACTCCGGAAAGCTGGTCACCATCTACATACGACGGCCGAGCTTGAAGTCGTTCGTACCATCAAGGAGAAGTCCTGCTACATTGCTCTTAATCCACAAAAGGAGGAGAAGGACTCGGCGAGTAGGACAGAGGATTTCAAGCTACCAGACGGAAACACGATACAGGTACGTGACTTCAATCCTAGCCTGTCCCGCTGAACAGCCCCAATATCACACTGTACAGTTGGGTCCAGAGCGGTTCCGAGCCCCCGAAATTCTCTTTAACCCGGAACTGATCGGCCAAGAATATGCTGGCGTTCACCAAGTTGTCGTGGATGCAATCAACCGCGTCGACCTCGACCTGAGGAAGAGTTTGTTCTCCAACATCGTCCTCAGCGGTGGAAGCACGCTCTGTCGAGGTGACGTCAATACCTCTCTCGGAGATTAACCCTTTCGCTGACCGCCCTCCAGGCTTCGGTGATCGTCTGCTAAACGAGATCAAGAGGCTCGCTCTGAAAGATGTCAAAATCAAAATCTACGCCCCCCCAGAACGCAAGTACTCGACGTGGATTGGAGGTTCTATTCTTGCTGGTCTGAACGCTTTCACGAAGGTGCGTGGACGCTGGCCCCAGGGAGGATCCTCGCTGAATCCTCCTCTAGATGTGGGTATCGGCGGAAGAATACCAGGAGGATCCAGACGTGATCCACAAAAAGTTTGGCTTTTAGATCCCTTTTGGCTCTTCCTGTCGCATAATGTAGATAGTATACCCTCGTATAATATCCAGAATACTGGCCTTGCAAATCCTCACGCACACATGAATTTCCTGAACGAGACGCATACACAATAGTATACACAGCATGATGATGTTGCGTACGGACAACGAGTACTGCGAGATGCAAGAGAGAGACCAAAAGAAAGCGACCAGCCTCTATTTGCCCTTCTTTGGTGGCTCGGCAGCCTTGACCTTCTTGGTACCGCGGAACTGTAGGGCGGGATGTCAGTGACTTGGGAGAGTACCGCTGAAGCTGGGCTTACCTTCTTGGCACGGTTCTTTCGCTCTTTCCGCAGCTTTCGTGTTGGTCGATCCTTCTTCGTGGCCAATCCGGACTAACAAGCCCATCAATGAAAATGCGGCCAACCCAAAAAATATCGGTATACGTACCCTGACCAACCGATACCTGGGCTCAAACTTTTTCTGCGCCGTTTCGTCGTCGTAAATCAACGCAAAACCCGTGCTCTTTCCACCACCAAAGTGTGTCCTGAAGCCAAAGGTGACCACGCGATTTTTGTCGGTCTTGTAGAGGGTAGCGAGCTTCTCAGAGAGTTCGCTCCTGGGGACATTAGGTCTGGATGGGTGGAGGACGTCGACAACGAATTGACGTCGGGCCATCAGACGGTTGGTAATGAATTTGCGTGTGCGGATGGTTACTGGGGAGTCGGACTGGGAGGCGGGAGTGTGTTAGCGTATGCTGACCCATCTAATCGACGATGGTGCCATCCATCCCATTCCTCCCCTCGTTCGATAGGTCTCTTCTCACAGATGGCATTCCTCGCGGACCAGACATACAGTACTCACCATTTTAAGGGTTTTTTGACGGCCTTGTCCGTCCTAATCGATGATGAGGGCGACGTTGATGGGTGGGGGAAGCGGCTCGAGGATGATTTCGCACGCTAACTCGTAGTCGCTCTCACGAATACATTCGATAACAACGCGGTTTGTAGTCTCTTTACGAAACGGTGTTACCATGAATCGTAACCACCCTAACGACATTCGCTCCACCCAAATGAGGCGGGCGGTGGCGCCCTCTGACCTCCTCGACGACGATGAATCCTCCAAACTTTGCCTCATCATTCGCACCATATGTGGGTCGGATTCGTTGTAACTGTATACCGCGTATGTCTGATATTCCTAGGACACATAGACCCCTCCCCCAGACGATCCCACACATTCACATAATCCGTCAAGTTCCCGGATATCAAATGCCTGGTTCCCGACTCACTATCAACAACCCCAATCCTACCAATCCGGCGGCATCCCAACCTTTAACACCTCCGTTGCCGGTGGCCAGGACGCACTTGGTGAAGCGGAAGGTCAGACCAACCAATGGGAATCGAGATTAGGACTGCGGATAGACGCAATGGCTGCATTCGCATACTTGCTGGGGCCGCTATCGGGTTAGTGTGGTATTTCTGGCCGGAGGCACAAGGAATGACCTTCTACAGCCCTCCTGCTTCTGGTCCTGGAAACTCAGAATGATTATGTGCGCTTTCACGGCAAGCGCATCCTCCCCAATCGTCCAATTTAGATGGCTGATCTTCATATCATCCAGCGTACCAATCGGGACTGCTTACCGGGCCCTTGCTCTTATTCCGGTTCCTGCTTTCCCTGATTCATTTCCCCCAATTCCTCCGGACATTCACCACACTATTCATCCTCTTCACATCCTGGGGCATGGCGTTAGTACTTTCTTGGTTTGAACCGCTCCCACATCCTGACCCTCTTTTTGTAGCGTCAAAGCTTTTATTGACGCCGAGAGGAACGGCCTGGCTAGGTTTGAGTTGCCGTACATCGGACCGATCGCGGGAAGGTGGCTTTCCGAGGAGTAACGTCGTTGGTTTCGTTTCACTAATTCGCTAGAACCCTTGGTCCAGTCGTTCTTTTGTTTCGTACGTTATTGGGTATCTTTATCCGCCACGGTGGCTTCAAATTTGAATCAGAGTTAGAATTTATTGGGATAGTGAGTGGGCTGAGTGTCCGTGGCGAGCCGGCGCCGGTGAAAGGTTCTGAATCCTCCCCTTATTGATTCTCATCGGACCTGAGCCCGAGTCCTGAAAGATTCGTCTCCACACAAAGACCGAGGATCTGCAAACCTCCTCTACACAGTGCGCTGATGTACTCCCCACGGAGACCTGTCCATTGAGCAGTGATACCCAGAGTGTTGAGGAGACCGTCCACGGCGTTCTCTACAGCGTTGAGGACTTCGTCGATGATACACTTGAGTTCGGCAACAACTGGCGTGCAAGGGGACAAATCAGCGGGGGCACCAGTGGGGATATATGGATGCACTTACTCGGTCCGAGGAGCGGACCAAGGATGGGAATCTCGTAGACGATGTCGGTAACAGAAGAAAGGGTGTCCTTGTTGAGATTGACGATGTCCTTCAGCAGAGTTTCGAGATCGTTGTTGCGGTCGTAGTTTGCCAAGCCCTTGTCACGACCGAGATCTCCAAGGATGCCCTGAGTTCGATCCATGTTGTCCCTAAAGCCCCGTAGCTCTCGAGTAGCGTCATCACGAAATCTAGGGTCGCCCCTTGAGTCGCGAGCACGGCGGCTGTAGTCTCCTGGAGGTAAATCATCGTCAACGGAGATCAGCGTGCGGGTGGGCGGAGGAGACATACGGAGGTTGCGAGACTGCGTGCGCATCTCCCGGTAGTAAGTGTTCAGCAAGTTGAGTTGGACCAAGCCAGCCGCGTTCCGTGGAAACAAGGTAGGGACAGCAGTCGGATACGAGAGCGTCGCGTCGCGGGGAGCAATCCTTCGAGGGGCAGAGACGGTTGAGGAGTCAGGGACGGCATGAGCGTGGCCGGAGCTGCGCTCCTCCTTTGGGAGTATGGGTTCGACGTCAGGGATACCGTCAAGTTCAGGTTGGGGAAGGGCCTGGCGAGTTCGCAAGCGGTTCGGAACACGAAAGTCGCGCACTCCTCGTCGCCGGGCGATGAGCCGAGGGTAGGAAGCGATAGAAGGTATGGATCTGGTTTCTTCGATAATGCGAACGTTGACGTCGTGCCTGCGATAGTCAACAGTAGCTCGTGGGATAACGTAGGCGTTGACTGGGATGCCGATGAGCGCGAGGGCAAGAACCAGAGAGAAGAATCGGGTCACAGAGGGCATTTTCCTGCGGAGCTAGCCAGTAGTATGCGGGAGATAGGGTTGTGCAGGCGAGTCCTGTGAGCGGAGATGGTGGAGGGAGAGGAACAAGGAGCGTTTGGGCGAATCCTCAACCAGCCTCCGTCATTTAAGGAGCCTCAGTTCAACCTGGAACAAACACAAGTAAATGTTGAAAACATGCCGTGAGAAAGCCTTACACGTGAGCAATTCGATCCTACGATCGAAGGTGTTCGGCTTGCCAGCCAGGGGGGGCGCTGGCCCTGGGGCCAAACACTGATTTCTCCTCGCTGGGCGTACCGCGAGAATATCCTGTACCGTCCGGGGGAAGAATTAGTGAGCACAAATCAGTACACGTTTGTAATGGGTGGATCAGCGAGCTCTCCCTGACCATGTGGATCGACAACCGCGGTTCGTGTGTAGCTGGGGACGAAATTAGTGTACAGGATCAGAACGTTGTGCATCCACGCGTCCGCCCTTGTAGCCGTTCGGGAGGTACCGAGCTTCGCGTGAACTACAAGTCCCGCCGTGTTCTCGATACCTTCACATCCGGGGGGGCCTGGACACGAGACGATGGGATCAAGCTCGTATTTAGTGGGTAGATAGGGACGTATAGCTTGCTCGGGGGTGATTCAAGGCCGCGTACACGTGTGTCGACGTGGTTCGCTTCCCCAGAAGAGATGTAAGCTCATTTTCGCCCATTCATTCACCCCAAAGAGACGCGCAATTACGGGAACCCACAAGTGGCCGAGCTCGTATTGCAGGCTGAAACATAGCACCGGGGTGCATAGTAACGTACAGACAATCATAGCTCGGTAGGTGGAAGTCAGTAGAGTTATGAATACCGCTATCACGTTAAAATATAATGGGCAAGGAACGGGATATAGAATGAATGAAGTGTCCATCGAGTCGCTGGGGAAGTTATCCAAAAAGGACGAGAAAGGGCTCGTAGTGTAACCGGAAGAAGGGGCTTGGCTGGCCGTATTGGCCAGCCGGAATCTAAGTCATTCGCTGTAGAACGTACGACCGGAGTGTTTAGAGAGCTTTGCACGACTTTCCGTCCGTGGAAAGAATGTAACCGTCCGCGCAGGTATAGACTAACGTCATGCATCATCAGATTCATCCGCAACCAGGAGTGAGAAGACAACAACTCACTTTTGCAAGCACTTTGCTCGCACCCAACGTTCCAAATGCCCGGGATAGCGTTGCAGTTCTGACCCTCACCAAGGGTGGCGCAACCGCCACAGTTGTCGAGGTCAGCGAGGGTATCGACGCACTCGTAATCACCACCGATCAAGCTGGAGACGGGGCAAGCAGAGAGACCCTTAGGGCAAGGAGCAACATTGCGGGAACGGAGTTCACGCTTCTTGGCAGCGACGCGCTTGTGGTGGTTACCACCGTTGCCACCATTACCGCCATTGTCATTGCCACCTTTACCACCCTTGCCGTTCTTGTCGTCGTCATCGTCGTCATCATCGGGCTTTCCGGGGGTCCTGGACGGGGCAGGGGGTTTGGTGGTGGTGGGACGGGATGGGGGAGGGTTGCAGCAGAGGGAGCCAGGGCTCCAGTTCCAGCCTCTGCCGCACTGAGGAGGAGGGAGGGTATTAGGTGGCTGGTGAGGAGCACAGCAGCCCTTTCCAGGGTGCCACGACCAGTTGAAGGGGCAGTCACTGCCGGAAGGTGGGTTGGAGGGGTTCCTCGGTCCGCCTCTGGGAAGGCAGACGTTCTTGACGTCCCACCTAAGACCCGAGTCAGCGTACAACTCTCCACGTCAATCCAGTGAACGTACTTGAAATGGTCGTTATCACAATCATTGCCGTGGGCGAGAACGAAGGGGACAGCCAAAACCAAGAGAACGATACGGGTAATGAGCGACATTTCGAGAGAGAACCCAAACGAAGGAAGGGGTATGTGAGTTGGGCGACGAGCCTGAGACGGAGAAAAGAAAAGATTGATGGGGGGTGTTTCCAGCCGACGAACGCTTTATATACTTCCCCCGAACATCGGGTGGGTGTTTCGGATGTTCATCAGCGTTTCGAGCGCACCAGGCTCCTTTATTGTGGTTACCAAGTGGAAACCTAACGGGTGACAAGGCTGTCGTCCTATCCGTCATGGAACTTGAGAAGCTTGCCGACAGCCGAGATTCGTGACGGCCCGACAGGGCGGTTAGGGGCCCTGGGCCTTCCTGAAAAACCCTCGCGTATTCGCTTACAAAGGCCGCACGCACGCGGTCTCAGCCTAACGAACAGTTCTTTCTAGAACAGACGTCCCAGACGTGCCTTGAACGTCGTCCGCCGTCCACCAAAGGCGCAGATGGATGACTCTGATTGTTGTTGGCCAGGAAGGTCCCGCCCATTCTGATCCGACCCGTCAATTTCCGATCCTGGGACCGAAACTACGGGCCTGGCGAAGCAAGAGAGGTTCTGCGTCCGAGGATTCCTCTCGGCCGCCGCCAAGCACGACGCCACATGTAGGAAAAACGGAGGAAGCTGAGCGGCGAGCAGGGGGGGTGGGTTGACGAACGTGACGGTGAACGAGACGGAGGCTAAGCGGCTGACCCTCCTATCCGTTGCCTTCACGCCCAACCGGGCGCCTCCCATTTCCATCACATCCTTCAAACATTCGTGTTCAGGTACAAGGGCGTGAGCTACCATCGAAAATTCCATTCTCATGCTTTTCATCCACTGCGACCGTTGCGGAATAACAGAAGCTTTGCCCCAAGACGTACAGATAAAGTCATTCTACTTGCTACTTCCCCTTGTCAATGTTCCACCAGCAGGCATCCCCGAGCGACGTCTCGGCGAGAGTGAGTCCGTCAGGCTGCGTGGGCTTTTTTTTTAGCTTATCTGTCACACGGTGTTTGGAAGGTTGACCGCCGACGAACCTGACGCGGCGAGGGTGTTCTGGGTGTTCTGAATGGCCCTGGCGGCAAAGTACCGGACGTCCGCATCGGCGTCATTCTTTTGCACTTCCAACTTGGGCAGAATCATCGTTTGGACTAATTGCTTTCCCTGAGGGGTTGCGCCGTATGTAGTGGCGAGGACCTCCAACGATTTGGCCACGTTGAACTTGATGTTTGGGATCGGGTCATCAGCGAGATCCAACAATCGATCAATGACATCCTGCTGGACGATTTCAAACGTCAACGCCGGAGCCATCGTCTAACATACGGCGATAAGAAAACATCAGACCGCGGCTCTGTTTGAGTGTCGCAGGATGGCACCCACCGTGATCGCTTGAACTGTGGTCATCCTATATAGGTAGTTGGGATGTTTCGCCATCCCGACCACCTTCGGCACGATCGCAACCCGAGCCCACTCAACACCGAACGCTTCTGTGAGCTTCCTGAGATTGACAGTTGCAGCTTCCCTGATGCTGTAAACGGTATCTCCCAGCCACGACATGCACAGGGTGCCCAGCTGCTCGTCGAAGAATTGCTTCCCAAGCTGAGTCGCAAGGAGCGGCATGTACTCGATAATAGCCTGTCGCACACGCCATGATTTGTCCTCTGCAAGCTCGACCACGGCAGGAAGCAAGCTTTCAGACAGAAGCTCAATGCCGATCACTGGGACAAAAGATCATCACTAAGCTGACACAGCACTCTGCAAGACGGCCCTACCTTTATTGACCTGATCGAGTTTGCTGATAATGTTCAAACGGACCTCCGGGAACTCGTCCTTGAGGAGGTGGAGGAAAAGCGGGAGAAGGTGTTCGATGGTCGGTTGCTTCCCAAGCAGGGGTGCGAGGCCACTGATCTGTGTGGCAAGAGCCGCTCGGACATGTTGTGACGTATCTTGACACAAGTCCCTTACACATGGAACGATTCGGATGAGAATGACCTCCTTCTCGAGCGATTTCGAGAACCCTAGACTGCCGTCAATGTCTCAGCGCAAACGACTGCAGGTTACGCACCGGGAATCTGACCCGAGGCGGCGGTGCGGACCTCAGCTTCGTTATCCTTCAAAAGCTGGACGTAATGTCCAATCAACTCTTCGCGGACAAGGTCCTGCCCAACAGCCTCCGCCAACTGATGAAGGAAGTTGTGAGACCTAGCATGGCTAAGGGACCGAGGGACGCACCTCATTAAAGTGGGTTGCGGCCATATATCTGACCCGCCAACTCTTGTCTGACACTGTCTGCCTGATCTGTTTCAACAACTGCTCCTTGACCTCGGCTGGCGTCAGTTGTTGGGCGATCGCGATAAGATCTTCGACAGTCAGAAGTCGGACAGAGTCCTGGTCGTCCGACTGGAGTCTCCTGTATACTGCCAGGCCGTCGGAAAGGACATGCTGTTTGCTCAATTTTTTCGCGAATTCCTGGGGGTGCATGCTCCATATCAGTGACGTCGGAGAGGGACAACACATCGTCATCACTCACTCCGAGCCACTTGGCGGCTGCTCGACGAACCATCGGGGTATCATCAGAGCCCAACGTCGTGAACGCCTTCCTCATTTCGTCCTGGACTGCTGGATCAACTTTGTCATAAACGGGTGCGTAGAGTGCGCAAGCTGATGTTCTGGATGTGAACCATTCTCCCCGAGAGAGTCGTTGTACAAGCGGGATGTAATATTGCTCGATCTGAGATTTTGAGAGGACGGCAGCCACCTTCGTTATCGACTCTGTAGCCTGATATGCGGACCGTAAAACGTTAGAAAAACGCAAAAGGGTGTGTTCTGGACGCGCACCTTGTCTCTTACGACGGTCTCTTCGACAGCAGACAGATTCTCCAATGGCCCCAACAACAAATGAGCATACTCTTTCCCGCCGATGTACTCTTCAAAATCTCTACCCAACTCCTCCGCCAACGCCAGTAAAACTTCGTCTTCGTCGTCAACAGATTCTTGCAGGAACACGATCAGTTCTTCTCTTGCGCGGTCGGGGCCAAGGGCGAGGGCGATAGTCGATATGCGGTGAATGGCGTTTAGTCGCAGTTGAACATCCTCCGAACGGAGCTCATCCATAAGGATGGCAATGGGAGCAATCTGGTTGATCATAATCTATCGGTTGGAGAGCGAGAGAGATCGGAAGACCCACATCCTCAACGGAGAAACTCATGGTGGCAAAGTAACGAGCTAGTGGACGGTGAACGGTCGGGCATCGTGGATAGAGGAGCACCCACGTTGGAGTTATTGTCCACGATGCAGACAATCGCTTCTGTACGGGATATTCAACGGTCTCTGGAGGTGGTCGTGGTAGGGGGGATAAATTGATATTCGATCCCTGTCGTGCCGAACCTTCCTTATACAGTGTAACGTTCAACACTGTTTCACTTCGCTCGAGATAACACGGTAACAAAATGCATTCTAATAGACAACAAACGGGGATACACTATAACAAATACGATGGCTGAACGTACCACTGGAGTCCTGTAAATGACCAGTTAGTAAAGTGGCACTGTCAACAAGTGCGAAATACCTTTTTCTACGAGTGCGCTAGGAGGAGGAACAGCCTCTTCGCAAAGAAGAGAGGAAGGAAAAAATTACGCGGCTAGAGTCGGCTCTCGAAGAGAACCAGAAGTGGCCGCGGCATAACCTCCACGAAGGAGGCGAGGGAAAAAAATTGGTGGATTGGTGATACAATCCAAAAGACTGGGGACCATGTCGCTCCGTCGGGGTTGAGTGTAAAGCCGTATTTTGGCAGCACAATAGTCGCTTTGGACCTCGAATACATTGATTCGGTGCAGAGTCAGGGAGGTGCGATGACCAGTGGCATGTAGGCAGTATGTTTGTCAAATGCTCGTCAAGGTTGTTCGGGATTTTGGTGGTGTCATATGGCGTAGTCTTTTACTCGCAGTGTCTTTAGTCAATTCGCAGGTGGACCCCAAACCTTACCGTGGTGCGCCAGAAGCGCACAGGAACTCGATAGGGCGAATCCTTTCGGGATTCGCCCCTCGTCGTCACCTGAGACCCACGGCAGGGAGAGCGATCCCCATTCCGTTCCGTACCCACCGCGGACCACGGTGCACACCTAAGCATGCAGGGGGCACGACAGGGTAAGCCTCAGAGACTTACCCCTCGACGCCACCAGGAACCGTGGAGGGTCGACAGTGGGCTCAGCTTTACGCAGCGTGATGGCTCTTCTCTGTGCAAGAGTTGGACGGGCTGATTATGGAATAATTTGATATGATTCCGGAACGTGTAGACTTTGGATCTCGTGATGAGAATACAGGACGCGGACAAATTTGTCCAGGGTGTCCGAGCTCGGTGTGAGCGTCAACCGTAGTAGGTTGAGGTGGCCATGGAGGAGTGGCGCGGGACGACGACGGTGGTCGTGGTAAGAAGATGAGTTGTGAGAGGGGCATTTACATAAGCACCAAAGATCATATACCCCATCGTTTAGGGCAGGGGTACCCTCACTTTGTCCCAGGTCGCCATGCCCGTCGAACAGCTCGCCGACCGCGTTATCCTCAAACATCCATCGGTATTATTATCCTGTTTTCTGGCAGAGGGGTGGTCTGAAACTAGCGGCAGGGTGCTACCGTAGATATCCTCCATTACGGTGCCACCGTAATCTCCTGGAAATCTCCCGATGTTGCAGGTGGCGAACGTCTCGAACGTCTCTTTGTCTCCTCCAAGGCTGCTTTGGATGGATCCAAGCCAGTCAGGGGTGGGATCCCGATCGTCTTCCCCATATTCGGCGCCCCGGAACTCCCCCAATACTCGAACCTGAAGCAGCATGGATATGCTCGCAATAGCACCTGGAATTTCATCTCCATACAGGCCGATGACGATTCAAGTGTCTCCGTTAAATTCTGTGAGTGTATTCGCTCTCTTGTGTCCGCTTTCACTAGGTTTCTGATCCGCCACCAGCTCTCGACCCCACCCCAGAGGTCAAGACGGTCTTTGACTTTCCTGTCTTCCTCGAATACGTCGTGACGCTTGCAGAACGCCAACTTGGCACGGACATACACGTTACCAACCACTCCGACACAGATGTATTGCAGTTCCAGGCTCTCTTCCACAACTATATCCGGGCTCCGGCTAACGATGTGACGATCTCCCCGCTCACCGGCAAGACATACTTCGATAAGACCGAGGCCACCCAAGAAGCAAGGCTCACACCCAGGGTTGAACAGAGAAAGTACGTCGATGTCAAGAAGTTTACCGATTCGGTCTATGAAGATGGCGGCCAGGCGTACGAGGTTTCTTGGCCCCAGGGCGGAATTCAGATCAATACGGAAGGCTTAAAGGATGTTGTCATCTGGAACCCACAAAAGGCCGCCGGCGAGGCTATTGGAGACATGGAAGACGGTGGATGGTACGTTCGACCCACTGGATTCCAATCACGACCCCCTCACTCTCTACAGGGAGAAATTCGTCTGCGTCGAACCCGGCCACGTCCGAGGTAACGTTACCCTTCCTATCGGGGTATCTTGGGTCGGCCGACAGGTTCTAAGATATGGTTGGTGACTATCCAATCGTCTATGAGGATCAACAAAAAGAAGGATCTGCCGAGGCCCATGTCTCACTGTACTTATGCCTGTGATCGATCGCAGTCACACTTGTTTCATACACCCATGTATATCTCCCAATAGCACACGCTCTCTTCCCTCATTCTGTTTGCCATGACTTCAAGCTCGCCAGTGTTGCGCGTCCGAATCAACCATATAGACCATATCCTCGTCGAACCAGGGCCTCTGGACAACTCAAACCAACAACTTGTCCCCATAATCCGAGTCTATGGCATATCCTCTATTGGGAAGAAAACCTGTGTACATATCCATCAAATTTATCCTTATTTCTACATCGAATATACCGGCAACGTCGATCCTGAAAGCGGTATGCCCCCTCTGTCAATCCCAGTATCGATACTGAGAACCAGGACGCACTTTCGTGTTTGCAGTGGGGAATTATATGGCCGACCTGACGCGTTCCATCGACCGTGCCATCGCGTTATCGTACAAGCGAAATCCGTTGTCATCCAAATCGCGCTTTGTCCGAGCGGTATTGCTCGTCAAGGGTGTCCATTTCTACGGGTTTCACTCATCCTACGCGCCATTCCTCAAAATACACATGATCGACCCCTCCTACCTCACCCGTGCTGTCACTCTTTTGAAGTCCGGCGTGGTGATGTCGACGAAGTTCAACGTGTTCGAGAGCCACATCAATTTCTACCTTCAATTTATGTGTGACTTCAACCTCCATGGTTGCGGGTGGCTCGATCTCGGCGAGGTGTGGAGACGTGGGGAAGAGTATTTCTCCGATGAAGAACCAGAAGAGGGGACACCCGATTATGAGAACACACAAGCTACTCGGACCCTCTTCAAGTCATCACCACATCCCACCCAATCACGCATGGAACTGGAGGTGGACGCAGTGGCGTTCCACGTTCTCAACAGGCACGCACTTTCTGCCAGGAAAATTCACCACAAGTTGACTATCCCTGGGCCAAAACTTCCCACAGATCCACTTGTTCTGAGCGTCAGGGAGCTTTGGGAAGACGAACGGAGGCGCCGCGCTACCAAGGGTTTGGATCCCTCTCCAGAGCTGCCCGCAGACCCTAGCGAGAACTCTCGCAGGCCTGGGGGTGATTGGGTTGCAGAGGCTCGGTGGTGGGACGAGATCAAACGGCGTATTGAAATCGAACGGGGCCAAGAGGAACCGCCACAGGACAAGGGATGGGAGAAGTGGGTCCCCACTACGTTCGAAAGTCTGGATGGGCTGTGGGAAGACGGGTACCGCGCATGGAAGCCAGAGGTCACAGGAGATGAACCTTTGGATGAACCAGAACCAACCTTCAACGACCAATCATTCAACCCATACGTTTCCTCTTCAACCATCGGGCAACACGCTGGAGACCCTTCACAAATGTTGCGGTCGAATGTCGACGAGACATTGCTCTCGAGCCAACAGCTCGATCACCTGTTCGGCGAGGAAAGCGGGCGGGTTGACTTCCAGAACCAGGATCTTGGTTTTGACGAGAACATCGAGTACGAAGACGGGTTTCTAGATGGGGACGTGGTGGAGACTCCTGGGAATGAATCCCCTCTAGGTGCAACTCCCTCCATCACCCCTTCTGCAATTCTGCAGAAGGTAACTCAGGGCCCTCAAGGGTAGGTTGGCGTGCTGTTTTCAGTTGCTTGGTTTCGTCATTTGCCGTTGTCAGGTTTACCACTCCACGAAAACGGAAGATTGCGACTGAAGATTGGGCCAACATCTCAGGGTACACTGCTCGGCTCGTTTATTACTTGGTTTTCTAACTCAGCATTAGATACGGTAGCCCCTCGGGCCTCCCAGCGACACCGTCGAGGTAAGTTGGTTAGCGTTAGAGTTTTACGCGTGACGGCTGGTAAATTGGCTCTAGGTCTGGTAGCAGCACCGGGGCTCAATGGCGAACGCCAGTCCGCCGAACACCAGGATCTAGAAAGTTCCCAAGGACGCCTCCAAAGTTCTCGATCCCCGAAGAAGGCAGGAAACCGTTCGATGTTGTCAAAGCGGTTTTGGAGTAAGCCCGTCAGTCTTGTATTTTCGGCCAACTAACCTCCGGCAAGGTCAACGTCGCCCCCAGCAAAAGTAACCCAAGTCCCAAGCCGAGGGCTGACCGAGGACCGCGAAGAAAACCCCTTCTATGTCCCTACCTCTGCAGCGGTCCAAAACGATCAGCTCCGATCGCTGAAGAAGCGAAGAACGGATCGACCATTGAACGTGACCTTCGCTCCGTCACCTCCATCCTCCCCTCGCCACATACGATTCGCCCACGTGACCCAGATTCAACCAGATACTACAGGTACATACCCCCGGCTTACCCATTATACAAGCACTCCAGCAAATCGCAATATCTACGAATACGCACGGAAACCGCCATCGGCGCAGGAATTAGTGTCAACCACGGAAGATCATGAAATCCCCAGCAAGGTCTACCAAGAAGTGTACTATTCGAAGGAGGCTGATGCCCCCGACCACGCGAAGGAGTATGCCGGGATTTTGTTTCGGGTTCGCGGTGGAACCAGTTTATCCGCGCTGGAGGAATGGGGTGGAGAAAACAAGACCCCGATGCCTGGACGAAAGGATGGCTCACTACGGTTGCCAAGGATAGTTGGCATAGGGGGTTGGGAGTACAACCGATGCCCCCCCTCTCGTAGGGAGGCTCGGAGTTGGTTGGTGGATAATCCGGTTCCGGCGGAAACGGGGAAGGGAAAGGTGATATGGACATCACAGGTAAACCACCCATGTCTCACGCGGTCGTATTACTAACTAACAGCGGCCTAGATTGTGGGGCCCACTCAAGCTTGGTCAAGTAGTGGGCTTGGACAGACTCCAGGGAAAAAGGCGAAAGCCTCCACGCGCGAGCAACAGTTTATGTCTATATTCTCCCTCGAGGTCTTTGGTATGTCGGTCTCTGCCGAGGGTCTCGGGTATTCTGGCTGACTGGATTCCACTTCAAGTTGCCACACGGGACGGCCGGTTCCCGGATCCGGGTGTGGATGAAATTGTTGCAGTCTTCTATGCCTATCAAGAAACAAGCGACCACGACGATACCGGAGATTCGTATAAATCTGGGGTCATCACTGTACACAACGACCGCACAGACCCTAAGCGACTCCGGGACCATCCAATCGAGACTGTTGGTACCGAACTGGAGCTGCTGAATAGGGTGACCGATATCATCGTGGAATTCGACCCGGATATTCTCGCTGGGTGGGAGATACAGTCCGCTTCGTGGGGTTACTGTGATGCACGTGGGAGGACGTACGGTACGTCTATCGTATAAAACCGTCCCTGGCTACTCACGGTATCCTAAGGTTACGACTTCCCTGAGCTCATCTCTCGGGCGCCAGGAAAACGGCAGAGCTCGGCGACTGTTGACAGTTGGGGAGTAACCCATACATCCACATTCAAGGTGATCGGCCGGTACGTCCTCAACGTATGGCGTGTTATGCGATCGGAGCACTCCCTGGAGATCTATACGTTCGAGAATACGGTTTTCCATATCTTGCGCAAACGGTATGTTCCAGGTTGATAAACCTGAACCATAACAGGCTTACATGGCGCAACAGGGTACCTCGATACCCCCACGATATCCTGATGAGGTGGTACCGGGAGGGCGACCCAGTCCACACGTCCCGCATGATCAAGTACATGTTAGACAGGACCGTCACGGTACTCAAACTTCTGGACGCCTCTGAGACGGTCACAAAGACCGCGTATGCCCATTCCTCCCACGTCTCTCCGTCTGTTCTGACAAAGGGAAATAGGGAATTCGCTCGCGTTTTCGGGGTAGACTGGTTCTCCGTCATAAGTAGGGGTTCTCAGTTCAAGGTCGAGTCGTTCATGTTCCGCATCGCTAAGCCCGAGAGTTTGGTTTTACTTTCCCCAAGCAAGGAGGACGTACGTCCCCCGTGCCCCCCTCATGCTGAGAGTCGTCCACTCAGATTCATTCAGGTCGGAAGACAGAACGCAGCAGAGTGCATGCCGCTGATCATGGAACCGAAGTCCGATTTCTACAACAGCCCTTTGCTCGTCCTTGATTTTCAATCCTTATACCCGTCGGTCATGATCGCCTACAACTACTGTTACTCGACTTGCCTGGGCCGGGTTATGGATTTTGAGGGACAGAACAAACTGGGGGTTACAGATTTGGCTCGGGTTCCGGGGGTTCTGGGCACCATGGAAAGCCACATCAATGGTTCGTATAAAAGGGCTTCGCCAATATACCCTGCTGACGCGTGCCCTCAGTTGCGCCGAATGGAATGATCTACGTAAAACCTCACGTTCGGAGGGGGTTACTCGGACGGATGCTGAAAGAGCTCCTGGATACCAGGGTGATGGTGAAGCACGCCATGAAGGGCGTCAAGTCTGACAAGGTACGTCGCTAATTTCATAAACCATGGTTGCGTACCGAACAAGTACCGTAGGCTTTGAGGCGGATACTGGATGCCCGGCAACTGAGCTTGAAATATATCTCCAACGTCACGTACGGCTACACCAGCGCAACTTTCTCGGGGAGGATGCCCGCAGTCGAGATCGCAGACAGCATTGTACAGAGTGGCCGCGAGACGCTGGAAAAGGTAAGCTACCACCACCGCTGTGCCCCCTTCTAACATATAACCGTTTTCAGGCGGTCGGAGTCATTGAAACCACACAGAAGTGGAGCGCAAAAGTCGTGTATGGAGACACAGACTCATTGTTTGTCTATTTGCCTGGGAAGACTAAGGATCAAGCATTCCGCATTGGATATGACATCGCAGAGACAATCACGGTCATGAACCCTTCTCCCATAAAGTTGAAGTTCGAAAAGGTAGGTCCCATTTATACCAGCTCAAGGTGGCCTCGGGGACCAACGGACAACAGGTCTACCTCCCGTGTGTTCTCTTGGCTAAAAAGCGTTATGTGGGGTTCAAATACGAAACCCCAGACGAAACTGAGCCGGTATTCGACGCCAAAGGCATTGAGACCGTCAGGAGAGATGGCGTGCTTGCCCAAAGGAAGATGACAGAAAATTGCCTGAAGTGCGTGGTTGCATCATGACATATCACCCTCGCCACTCACCGACGCACCAGGATTTTGTTCAGAACCCAAGATCTCAGTAAGGTCAAGCAGTACTGTTGTTCCTCCTGGGAGAAGATCCTAGAAAATCGGGCTTCTATCCAAGACTTCATTTTTGCTAAGGAAGTTCGCCTTGGAACATACAGCGAGAAGGGAGCCCCACCCCCAGGTGCGATGGTCGCTGCGAGGCGACGGGCAGTTGATCCGAACGATGAGCCTCAGTATGGTGATAGGATCCCATACGTAATCACGGTGGGGGAACCCAACACCAGGCTTGCGGACAGGGCAGTTCCCCCCGAGGATATGTTCCGAAAGTCAGTCAGGCGTCCCGATTCTAGGATGGGTATTGAATCACGATGATTAGTCGCAGACAAATCGACGGAGTTTATTACATCACACAAGTATTACTTCCACCTCTTGAACGAGTATTCAACCTCGTCGGGGCAGACGTTCGTAGCTGGTATGACGAAATGCCAAGATCGCTCAGAATCGAGCAAGAGGACACCATCGACCTATCACCGAAAAGGCTGAAGGAAGTTGAGGACGATGAAAGATTGAAGATAGTGGATCACTTTCGCAGTTGCAGGTGTTTGGTTTGTCATTCGACGACGACCGAAGGTGAGATTCGCACCGAATCATAAGTGAGTGTCACTAAATGAAAACACTATGGACGCGAAGAGTTGTGCCCGCGCTGCCTCTGGGACCCATACAAGGCGATATTATCTTTATCGAACCGGGTGAAAAAGCTGGAACGGCGGTTACAAGAGACGCATCTCGTCTGTTCCTCCTGCTCAGGGTCTGCAATGTCAGAGCAGATCGAGTGTTTGTCAACAGACTGCCCTTGGCTTTATTCCAGAAAAAAAGCGGAAGATAAGACGGACCAAGTTACGCGGCTGCAAGGGTTGATAAAGGAGCTGGAACTGAATGCCAGCCTCGAGGAGTCGCCCACTTCGTCGCCCCCGCCAGAACCTGAGGAAGATCACACACGGGAGAGCAGCACGGAAACAACTTTTCGGTCGGAGGAATGATCCAAAAGGTACGATGCTTTCACCCATCCCGACGGATTCCGGCGCCATGCCGTTCGTATTTCTTCCCGGACCACGTACAGTGTGTACGGTTTCAAGGAGGCCGTTTACCTGTGATTCTCACTCGTTACTTAGGACATCGCGCAGAATTTGAACACAGGATGAAGCAGGGTTACCCGCGACATAGAATTTACAGACAGGGACAGGAATGACGAAGTAGTGGACGACGCGATTCGGCGACGCGATTCCACGAGGTACAAGAATCACTTAGGCAGAGTGTACAAAACTTTGTTACATATTACACTTTCATACCGATTGATATGTACCAGACTGTGACTTGGGTTGGGTAGGTGCGGGAGCAGGTGCAGGGGCCGGAGGACGAGAGACATTCTGGGGTGGCTCCGGTTCGTCTACGGTTTGGTATCCAGCAGCAGAAGATGTGAAACCTCCAGGCATGCTCCAGACTATAAGAGTACGCATTAGGCTGTGTGCAAAATATTGATGGGCGCCATACCTGTGGCACCACCTAGGTCGCGACCTCCAATGTTAAGACCACCAAAGGAACCTCCTGCTTGGCGCAAGCCGTTGGCGAACGCCAACCAGGTCGGTACCTATGAGATAACATCAATATATTTCGGTGATGACCATGAGTATGGGCCCTTACCTTGGAGATAAGAAGAATGATAGTAATTATCCTAGTGAAGGCTCCCTGCGAATTCTTGGCAAGCCATATGATGTCCATCACGATAGATCCTCCGAGCAACGCGACAAACTCAAGCCAATCTCAACCCCCCGTGACGCTTGCGATAAAAGAAGTCTCTCACCGATCGCAACGATTGAGGAGCATCGGGAATCTCCTGCACCAAAGTTCCAAACAGGAAGATAGGCAAGTTGTAGGTGGGAGAGCTAAAGGGTGCGATCACTGCTGACAGGACCTGGTAGAGGTTTCAGATCCCGTAAGATCACACGACACATCGCGGTACATACGGTGCCAAAGAGTACGAGTTTTGAGGGATCCAGGGTCTGTAGAAAGTCGGCCATCGTCAAGTCGCGTTGTCGGAGGTGCGGGGTCTGTGCGAATCCCAGTTGGCGGGAACTGCGATCAGAAGAGGATGCCCCAAACCGGACGTTTGTTTGGTTCAGAGGCCTTAGCCAAACATCCGTCTGCTCAATCAGAGATGATCACGAGTCTCAAAAAACACGACACGGGTTTCCCGGCAGATGCGGTCGAATTTTGTCCTCATTTACTCGCTCAAGATATTCTCGCTTGTGGGACGTATAATCTTTTGGAGCAACGCGACCACGCTGGTAAACAGCAACGCATCGGTCGATGCGGGTTTTTCAGTGTTTCCAATGACGGGGATCTGTGCGATTCCTGCCCAAAATAACTGGAATGCACCCTGACCTAATCGTAGGAATTTACTTCAAGAGATCCCACTGCCAGCTATTCCAGATCTCAAATGGTAGGACCTCCGACGAGCAAGGACCCCACTGATGGAAGTTAGGTCCCATGCATCTTCCGCTGTAGACCCCGTCCTTGCGGTGGCCGATTCGGAAGGGGGGATCAACCTCATCCGATGGTCAACCTCTGAGGTGCTTCCATCGTGTATGACTGGGTGACAATTCGTTTAATCCCTCCAAGCGTCAAGCAACACAGTTCCAGAAAATCGCGTGTGGTTCAACGGACACGCTTTGCCTATCCTTAGATTGGGATAACCGTCGCCTTTCCAGCAGGTACGCCACGGGTTATTTCAACATGGGATCCTTTGGGTCGCTTAGGGATGCAGCTCCTCAGGGTCTTTAATCGTGTCACAATCCGATGGCTCTCTTTCACTTCTCCGGCCGCGGGATGGGATGATGACCGTTGCAGAGAACTGGCACGCTCACGACTACGAACCGTGGGCAGCGGCGTGGAACTACTGGGACACGAACGTAATTTTCTCTGGTAACTTGTCCAGTTACCTTATCACCTCCAGGATTTTTACACTGTTGGTAGGCGGCGATGACCTCAAAATGAAGGGATGGGATGCCCGGCAAGGTTTCGATTGTCCCATATTTGAGAACCGACGGTGAGCTTCGTAAGAGCACTTGCGAATTCATTTCCCCGTTCTCACTCACGTAGCTTCGAATCTGGGATCACCACCATCCAAACCCACCCACACACTGAACATCTCATAGCCGTGGGAAGGTAACTTGCCAACCCTCATCTGAGTGAAACTAGCCCGCTGATTCTCGCTCAGCTATGACGAAAAAGTTCGCCTCTTTGACACACGTCAGCCCCTCCGACCGCTCCGGGAGGCTCATGTTGGGGGTGGTGTTTGGCGTGTAAAATGGCACCCATCTGAGGACCGTCGGGACGACCTGCTTGTGGCATGTATGCATGATGGCTTTAAGGTTGTCCAGTTCGATCCCGGGTTCCTGGATGTCGCAAACGGTGGCTTTAAAATTCTTCGCAGGTTCGACCAACACGAATCGCTTGCCTATGGGGTGGACTGGTCATCCGTTTATGGAGGAGAGGACACTTCACTAGTCGCCAGCTGCTCATTTTACGACCATATACTGCACGTATGGAGGGGATAATAAGCACGATCTATACCGGGGGTATTACAATGGCTTTTTTGCCAGGGAGCTCTGCCCTTTGAGGACGTAATTTAAGGCCAATTTCGATAAGCCTCTCAGCGACTCCGGTTTGTGAGTCGCAGAAGTGAGTAAGGTCGACAATGAAGCGACGAAGACGATTCTAAATGGTAAGGCCCTTGAGTAAAGCCATAAGGTAGGAGAGGACGATGTATCGCTCTCACCTTTCGGCGAATCGGGCCGTCCTTTGTCCACCCCTCAACCAAGAATCTGACAAGATAGTCCTGATCGCCCGTGGCAGGACATACAACGCTATCTCTCCTCTCCTCCTCGGATTCTCAATCCAGATGCTCGATCCGCAGATAAGCGATGCTATAAACACGCAGCCGTATGGCCCGTCAAAGTAGTCGTGGGAGATCCAAGGAAATAGACGAGCGCCGAGGAAGGTTCTAGTCGAACATACACCAAACCACATCAGCTGGACCAAGGTGGACAGGAACGTCGCACTACGCATCGCCCCCAGAAGTGCTGGTATCAGCCTCTCGGGGGAAATTATGTCTCTTGGTCGCTTGGCCACAACTGGGAGCAGGTGTACCTAGATAAGCAAACCTTCGATGAGTCCCCGACAGGAGACAAGCGGGAAAGCGGTACCGGTAGGTATATCAGGATTGCGGTTAGCCAGGCTTTCTGCCCCCGAATGTTGATGTTCTTCCTACAGCTATTCCCGGCTCCATTACCCCCGTGGACCAATTCACACGGTATTCCGCCAATTCCGTCTCTACCATCTACCCCCAACTTCCTCCATATCGGGGTGGCATCTGTACCGTACGCAGGGACAACGGTCATGTCTCCCCACGAAGCAGGGTATCCCAAGTCTTCTGCGAACTCCACAAGGTCCGGGGAAGCGGCGTACTGCCTATTGTATGAAAGTAACCCGTCACGGATGGACTGCAATGCCAATATCACCCGTGGGTCAAGTTCTGCTAGCCGGGATATCCTAAGAGAGCTGTCAACACACGACACCGTGTTTTTTCTGAGATCTCACCATCTGACGTATGCTTTGGGTAGTCTGTGCAGGAGGGCGTTCGTTAGTACGAGTCAATCGATTGAACAGAAGGCGGCGAACGTGTTTGGTTTATAAAAGAAGCACCAGATAATCCTAGGCTCAAAGGGTGAGTGGGGGTACCGTGCGTAGCGACCTAATCACGCACCTCGCGCTGCAAACACAAAAGACCAACGAATCAAGGTTCGCAGTCCATTTATTGATCCAGTCCTTCGCATACGGAGAATCTCTTGAGGTTGCCTCCTCCGCCTCAGTATACCCGGGCGTTACTCCTCGTCCATTCTCTTTCAACTTCTGAAGTAGTCGATCCTGGAGTTTACCGTGGACGAGAGAATCCAGTGCCCTCACAAAGAGAGTGAGCGTGAGGTTGAGCGTGGGGGAGATTCCATTGGGTCTAGGGATGTCGTCGATGGGGAGGGTCAAGGGGAGTTCAGGAACACCTGACGGGCGACCAGGGGCCGTTTTCCATTGAAGAAGAATGATCGCTACAGTTGAAGCGAGAGCATTGGACAAGACAGTTTGTTGAACGCTGGAGAGTGATGACCAGTGGTGCCGCAGCCCGGATTTGACGTTCTCGAACGTAGAGTTCAAGTCTCGTCCAGCCTTACCCCCATTCTGGAGGGAAAGCACTGCGGTTTTTTTCGGATTCCCGGATACGTTCCGCAAGAGTGAACCACCGGTCACGGCAGTCGTAATGGCAAATGCGAACCCAAATGGACCAAGTTCCTGCCTCAACAACCTCCCGAGTCCAGCCACGGCTTTCCCAAGCCTCACCCGATCAACACCCTTCCCCGCCTTCGCAAGCGCGATAACCCTCGTGACGAAAGGGAGCAACGTCGGTCCAAGTGAAAGCAAGAGTGCCAATCCATACGTCCGAGAGCTGATCTTTGCTGGGTGGTCTGCTGGAAGCGCAGTGTATGCGCGTACCCGTTCTTGGAGGATCCGGGGGAGCACATGGAGCGAAGTTGGTGGTCTTGGCTGGTCGGACATTGGTCACGGTACGACGTCAGGTCCACCGTTGGGCGAAGACCGGAGGGAGGAGAAGGGTCAGGCATCTGCGCACCCAGAACCAACAGCATCCATTCCTCGCGTGCGACGAGACACGTGAAAACCCCTCGTCGTCCTCGTGACCGGGCGGTACAACTTACAGGCTTGGGTTACGTTGGGAGTTACTGTATTGTCCGCGAGCTCAGGCAGCGATGGACGTGATGGCCTCGGATTCTCGCGAAATGAAAGGTCAATTATCGGCGATTAAAATCGAAGGCTATATTCTCGGGATATACATTTTGTAGATGAGTGGGACCGGGCATCAAATTTCAAACACTGGGGGTGACTTCGAATGGATGAGAGAGCGAGTGAGGCTGGGGATAAGCAAGGAATGAACAAGAAAGCATAGTACAGGGTGAGGAGCGGCGATAGCGATTAGACAACAAACGGTGTGACTGTACTGGGGATACGTGGACGGATGGAATGAGTGACGCGCCTAACGGCGGAGGAGTTTATCCCAGAGTTTTGCGAAAAAGCTACGGAAGGGAACATTGGTTGGGCTGTAATCTTGTGCGGCAGCTGGGTGATGCCAGTTGGGGACACCGACGGAGATCAAGCCGAGACAAAAGCAATGACTGTACCCCATCGAGCGGAGAACCTCCCCTTCTCTACCGTAAAAGTCTTCGTCTGCATAAGTAGCAGCCGTGTAGTCCGAGTATATAGACTAGTGGGGGTCAATGACGACCCGGAGACTTCTTCACACACACGTACCTCGGTCGGACGGAGAGGTAGCGGCAAATCATCCCTATCGTTTCTGAACACGGGGAGGTTGTAGAAACCTGTGGGGTACTAGCGGAACGGTTGGTACCGAGTTGGGAAACCCACGGGGAGACACTTGAACGTACTGGAGGGAAAAGGTCATCTCTTGACGACTCGAATGCCGGACGAGAGGGGTAAAACAAGAATACGTCGTTATCCATATCATACTCGTAATCTTGTTCGAGGGATGAACGAATGACGGGGCCGGCGGTGGAATTTTGGGCCATTGGAAGAAAAGAAAGGAAGGGGGGTGAAGGAAGGACGAAAGCTTGGTTGCCCGTCTGTTTAAAAGACGGACGGAGTACCCCAAGTGACACGGTGGGCGCGGACCCAATCAGGGCTGAGGCGCTGGATTGGAAAACTACCTTCTAAATTCTTGGAGTAAATTGACTAGGGTTGTAAAGCGCCCCACCCCTGTTGCGACGGAACCAGCTGAGGTCAATCACGGAATCAACTTTCTGGGGATCTGGCGGAGGCAAACTCTCCCAAGGATGACCACCCCGTTGAGCAGGACCTCTTACCCTCTCGCTAGGAGAAGGTGAGTATCCTGTTGGAGTCCGGAGGCCATAAACTACGGGTGACCCAACCTCATTTCCGGAACAGAGTTTTGGATTCGCATCCCAGTCGCCCTGGTCCGGCTGAATGTCGCTTATTATTTCCATAAATCTGCAACCATAGCACCCAGGTATGTCCTCCCTTACCGCCCAGGAACCCCATAAACGTAAGGTCCAGAATCAAGAACGGCGACTGTGCACCGTGGCGGGAGGGGTGTGACAACCGATCACGTGTGACATGTGAGTGATCGTTTGCGGAAAGCTGACTCGCGTTCCCGCCTGATCATTGTGATCCAGTGCGGAAGAGCTGAAGAATGCAAACCGCATCTTGTCCAGAGCCATTATGTGCAAACGACCTCTCCAGACTCGGCAGCGAGTGATCCTCAACGTCCCCACAAACCAACGGCCTGTGCAAGACCAACATCAAGGACGAAGGTTCGAGCAACGTGTGAGGTAAAGTTGGTCAGGTTCTCGACAAGGGCGGAGAAGACAGCAAGACAGCAAGTAACCGCTGAAGACTTTGCAGGAGGCCCCAGTTGATTCTGTTCCTAGCAGAGAGATCTATGGTGCTCCAGACGGAGTGCGGCGCCGGCCTTCCCGAGTAGAAAGTAGGTATACCACCTCTCCAGGGAGGTGGCCTACGCGCGGGAGACCTGGAGAAGGTAAAGTTTCAGTACCCCCAAGCAAGATATTCTACAAGACAAAACTGTGCACCTTCATGCGCTTCGTCGTGCTACCTCCTGGAACTGGTTCTCTGGACTTCTGCCCTCTCTCCTCTTCTCTGAGTGCTTGACGGTGTGGTATGTTTGCCATGGTCAAGAGCCGTATCGCAGCGGCAGTGGTTGCCCGTACGCTTGCTTCCCAGCGTATCGTTGACTTTTCTGGCCGGTTGCGAGAAACCCGCGCGACCTAGTCTTCCCCGACCAGAATCTGCCGCCATGTAGGGGCAGAGTTAAGATGAGAGTGTGTCGGTGTCCTCGTGAGATGCGGTCGACAAGGGAGAGCAAGAAGAGACGAACCGTGGAAACAAGCAAATTCCATGGAAAGCGGAAAGGCCGTCCACCCAAATGATTTCGCCCGACCACGGCTCCTCAAAATATCCTGCAAGTCCCCTTGGCCAAAGACCCGAAGATTGCGACCATAACGTCCAGCAGACGACGCCTAGTGTGCAGTAAAAATCCCAGCCGTTCTCTGTAATTTTGTGTGTGTGCGACTTTGTTGCTCGGGTTGGCGCAACCGATCCTGGCCCAATCACACGACTTCCCCCAATCTCCTTCACCCCCATGCCCTCCCACCATCTCCCCCGACGTGCCCATCCACCCAGACGAGGTCTGAAGATCCCCAGGAAAATTTGGGCCGCGACCACCCTCTCCCGCCCAAAATCCACCCGAAGGTTCAAAAGTCTGTGCAACACCTCAAAAACCCGGTGGCTCAAGCTCTCCTCAAGTCTACGACCCCGGAGGATATATGAGAAGAGTCTAGAGGTGTCGCTGGAGACTCCCATGGGAGCCTGGGTTTTACTGGTATTGGTTCCTTCGTTTCTCGTCCCCCATACATCCACTCCCCCGTCGGTCACATTGGTTCCCGACAGACTCAGACATATAGACTGTTTTCTAACTTCTTTTTGCATCTAGGGGGTCCAACCCTGACTTGACTCCTCCCACTCATCCCTCCCGCTCTACCGGGGCAACCGACGAAGGAGAACCTGACCCATCGGCCACCGAACCACCGCGCTCCTGGCGGAACGTCACGGCCTCCGCTGCACTCATCCGCCCCCCAAACTCCAGCCTCCAGAGCTGGACCACTGACCAGAAAATAGCGACTCGTACAACACTGGCCTAGTCGTCATGTTTTGAATTTCTGACTCAGCATTGACTATCCCCCGCTTTTAAGAAGCTCGATAGGGTTTCCCAACCTGGTCACGAACGAGGGGTTGGCGTAGGGGTATTTCGGACGACACCCCTCACTCCAGTTTTACGGCCGTACTCTTTTTTTCTGGACGCAGCTGGCTTCATCGATCACCCCGTTGGACCGGGCGCCCGGACATCGAAACCCATCAGCTGTGCTCCCACAGGCTCCCACTCGTCAGGAACGTCCAGTTCAACAGGTACAATGTTAATCGATACGCTAATCAGTGGGCCGTGTGGCTTGGTCCGTCGGCTCTAAAGGCAGTTCTTTGGCCTCTCACCCGGTTTGGAGCGGGCCCGCCCCCTCAAGATATGTGCGTTACGCAGTTCATTCCGTCGTCCCTGAGTACTAAGTGATCAAAGGGGTGATCAAAGGGTTCTCAGATCTGACGTACAGTTCAAGCCAGCCACACATCGAGTCCGACACCACTGCCGATTCGTCATTCACACACCCGCCAGGGTCAGCACGTAGCCGCTCGCCTCCGCTCCGTTCCTCAATCCACCTCACACATGGGGTACCCTTGGTCTTGAGAAGAATCGCCGCGACGTTGATTTGCTGACAATTCCATTCGATCAGCGCCTATGGGTGCCGTAAGCTATTCAATCGTTAGGCGTGACTGTTGGATGAAGGCGGGCTCTCAGCGCGATACTGTTGGAAAGCATGCGGGCCCCTGGGGCGGAGTTCTTGTTGCTTGAGTGTCGCGCATCACCGACCCACCGCGGTCGCGAATGATTTCGACCGGGATGACCTATACATAGGTATAATTCACCAGCCACTACATGACGGGAATGCATTTGATCTCGCGGAATGAAGAATACGAGGCCTGGTCAAAACTCAGAGTGAACTTCCGCGTTGACTGAGGGATACGGTCATGATGCTCTATGTGAGAAGCAACAACCGATAAGACAGGAAAATAAAAACCGGAAACCGGAAAAGTTGTCGTGATTAGCCGAGGGATAAACCCTTCGGAGCGAGAAGATGCAAAAAAACTGGGCGAGGGAGTGCCATGGTAGGTAGAACAAGAACCGAATGTACAAATTTCGGGAACTAGGCGAGGAATGAAACAAAAGGTCAATGCGTCAGGGCGAATCACCCGCATCTCCAACTGAGGGAGGTGGCTCTTTCCGCTTTCCCTCTCTGGTGGACATCGAAACCGATGAAGCCAAAGCGCCAGGATTCAGGAACGTATAACTCCAGAAGTCCGATCGATACGAGTCGAGGAACTTCTCAGCATCTTCGCCCAAGGCACCTTGGATCTTTCGAAGTACGTTGATGAACTGAGCCCGGGAGTCGGGGTACACGAAAGTTTGCAAGATGTCGTCCATCTGTAAAAATAAAAAATATTTACCCCGAGGTTAGGAAAGGACAAGTTAATCCCTAGCGAAATACGTACGTGCTCGCGGATCGCAGCAACGATCCACTCCCTCGGTGGAGTGGTGCCCACGTCGACGTTCTTTGGAGTCTTCACGAGTCCCTGAGAAGGTAACAGCCCGACCTCCGTCCATTGTTTCTTGCTGACATTTACACCATCGACGCTCTCCCTCACGTCTTCACCTTCGACAACGCCACTCAGACCCAGCCATACCTTCCACACCTCTAACTTCTTTCCGTCTCTCGTCAGACTTCGGAGGTAATCGTGACACCTTTCCCAGTCATACATTCCATCGCCTTGCCAAATGAAACCAGGAGCGATGGAGCTGGTGGCCGAGTGGGGAGACAAGACGGATGGAGGATGGGATTGCGCCCCGCTTCTCCACGAGTGCCGTGAATGACCTCCGTGGCTCGGGACCGGACTTGGTCTGGTGTTCTGACTCTGGCCGGCCGGAATTCCAATGCTTGAGCTGGGAGAAGCGCCCAGCGACATGTACCCGGTTGCTGAACGTTGTTTAGCGGGACGCATCATAAGCCTTATCCACCGCCGCCTGCGGACCCAGGCGGCGCTGGTCGCACTCCATTTGTGTTTCCGGAAAAGCCAATTATATTCGAAGCCATCGTATTGGACTTGACCGTCGCCTCGCATGTCAATCATCCAGCTCTTACTGACCCATTTCCAGTCTCCGTTCGGGAGTGGATAGGAGGAGAGCAAGATTGTTGGCTTGTGAGATTTTGTTAGGAAAAACTTTCGGTCCGACGGTCCAGAGGCGTCGGGGAGGGTGAACGGGGGAGGGTCCCAGGGTAAGAGAGAAAGATGGGAATAGTAGGGGATCGAAAATACGGTTATCCTGGAAGAAGCGAGGCGGGATCGAAGAGTGGGCGGGAGCAGATCAGCATGACGTTGATGTGCGGAGGGGAAGAAGCGCAGAGGATGCTCAAGTAGGCAGAGAGGATACTCACCCGCGTTGGTTCTCATAAACCACGGCCCAACGATAGACATCCTTCGAATCACCTTCAAGGGGGGCTGACAACCCTTCGAGTTCTATTAGCGTGTTTGGTTCGGGCACAACGGGGTCGTCGGCTACCACGCTGGCAATCAACGGGCGCTCATCGGCCACTGGGGGGTGGGTCGGGGGAACCCCGGTTGACGAGGTCGAGGCGATGCTGGACGTATCGTCAGTACTTGGGTCTTGTTTGAGTTTCTTTGTGGATTGTTTTCTTGCACGAGAGAGGAAGGGGAAGATAGATATCTTCTGGGCGTTGGCCTTTCGACGAGCTGGCTCCGTAGCGGTGGGCTCGTCGTCAGGTTGCATAAACTGAGGCAAGAGGGGCTTTGAAGAGGACGAAACAGAGATGTCTGCCATGGTAGCAAGAGGAGAGGAAACGAGTGGAGAGGGATCAAGTGGACATGATTGGGATGGTTGGGGGTATGTATTTAGAACGGGTCAGGGGCCGATGTCGATCACAATCCACCCACCCTTCGACCGCCCGATGATGTCGTCCAGTTCCCACCGACTACCCGCATTACTCAGACGTGCTGCTCTCCAGTCCACGACTTACCGGAGACTATCGTCGACCGTTTCGGCGACGAAACGCGGCCAATGTCCTAAATGTCATTCTCCTCTCCCAACACCGCTCCCAGCGTGCCCCAAATGCTCATATATCTCAAGAGTGCCGTCAAACATCAGATACCATGAGATGTTCGATCTGCCATTCGTTGACAATCCATTCAAGGTAGACGACAAGCAGCTCACACGCCGGTTTCGGAAACTACAGCAGACCATACACCCCGACGCGTGGTCGGCAAAGGGCAAGGTGCGTGTTAACGTCGGAACAATATCTGAACGTTCAGTTCCGACCAAGCACTTCGACACAGGAGGAAACATCTGCCGCTGCAGATCTGTCTTCGTTGGTGAATCATGCATTCAAAACCCTGCAGAATCCAGTGCTGCGGGCAGAGTACATCCTCCGGGAGCAAGGAGTCGATCTCGCTGAATCGGAACAGACACTGGAAGACCCCGGGCTGTTGATGGAGGTCATGGAGAGCCGAGAGGCGTTAGATGAGGCCACATCGCAGGAGCAAGTCGATGTCATAGTTTCAGAAACTCAAGGTCCGTTTCACTTGCGTTACTCCGCGCTGAGGCTTGACACAGGTGTTTACAGATGCAATGAACGAGACCATGCAGGAGGTAGAAGAACAATGCGAGAAACGTCGATGGGGAGAACTCCAGACCTCCGCCATCAGACTAAGGTACCTGCAGAATATCCTAAACGCCGCAAAGGCATGGACTCCTTCATAATAGACGGGTAGAAATATAGAGTTGGCGTTCCCTGTGCTTGTTCCGGGAGTTGGACGGGTCGTCGGCATATTCCGTCCCACCTGTTCCGTCACCAAGTCCGAACGGGAACTGTCGTGTGCTGTACGCCTAGCCAGAACCGCGTCGCGTCAGAGCCCCTCGTAGAAGAGCCCCTCATCTCTCCAGGCTCATCAGCCAACCGCGCAAGTGCAGAGTTCGAGCCAGAACGAACAAAAGGTGCCTCCCGTGGTTGCCGGAAAGGGGTCCGACTTGTTTGGTTGGTTGGAATGCTGCTTTGCTTCCGTACTATCGTCAAGCGTGGACTATTGATGCAAACAAACAACCCAATCCCGTCCTCGCTCAAACGTCCCTTCGCACAGACCGTGTCCGCGCCCCATCAAGCCACGGATTCTCCCTCAGAGCCTCCCTCCCCCAAGTCTCAGCGCAGGCAGCGGTCGAGGTCTCCTCACCAAGGCCACCAACCCATGTCCTCACCAAAATCCCACTCCGGCCACAACATGCCGGGCTCACCACGCGCCGGTTCTCCCTCCGGCCGCGGCTCGCACAGAGGCGGCTCCTTCCACGCACAGAGAGGCGGCCATTCTCGCAACAACTCAAGATCTCGCTTCGCTGACAGAGAGAAAGGCAGAGACACCCTCGAACTTCCTCTCAGAGACGACAAGCTCGTAAAGCAGACGTACCAAGATGTCAACATCCCCACCTCGATCGTAGACAATCCCAAGAACTCTCTCGCAAACTTTATGAATCAAATCCTGGGTACACCTTTGGATTTCAAGTGTAGGGAGGGTATGATAAACAAGCAGAAGCTCTGGAGGTGAGCAATGTGCCGTTTTTTGCGTTCTATTATCCATCTTTTATCTGCATTCCCCGTGATGTCATGATCTGGTGCCTGATACCTCCTCGATAGATCCGCCATTACGCTCGAGTTAGACCCGCCAATAGTGGGAGAAGGAGACGCTCCCTCAAAGAAGGATTCCGAGAAGCTAGCGGCCCTCTCAGCCACCTACCAGCTTGTCCAACGTGGTCTGGTGAGTATACCGCCCGGTGCATCATGGCTTTTATCATTGATCTCCCCATCCCGGACCTCAGCTAGATGATCAAGGGAAAATCAGTAAATCAGCCCTCTCCAAACCCACCGCGCAGGACATCGAAGGGATCCTCTCCGACAAAGAGACCAAGGTCGACTACGATCGTGCTCGTCAATTCATCGACTACTACACCCGCAGATTCAACTTTGGTAGAGAAGACATTGAATTCAACGCAGCCAACAAACAACATGGTGGCACTTGGGAAGCTGTCATGACCGTTGGTGGCAGTCGGATTGGCTTTGGGCGCGGATCTACGAAGAAACTGGCCCAGAAGACTTGTTACGTGGATGTCGCCGTCTACCTCGAAGCTTACGACCCCACTCTCTGGAAGGCATTCATAGCGGCAGCAAAGACGGGACAGGATCTCGGCATGGCCCCTCCAGTCTACTGCACGATGAGCGAGTCCTTGGAGGATGAAATTTATGATCTGTGCATCGATGTGAAGAAGAGCGCATTATACAAGAACGCCCTTAAATTACGACCTTCTCTTCCTTATCCCAACGCTTCACGTGACGCTCCTGCTACCCAGACAGCCTTCCGCCGTCAACGAGAACTGCCGTCGTTTGAAGAAAAGGACAGGATCCTAAGGGAACGGCGAGAGAAGTACCTAACAGATCCGACCACTGAGCCTATGCGTAATAACCGTGCCGCTCTCCCTATCACTACTCGCGCTCAGGAGTTGTTGGACCACATTCGGGACAACGATGTGACTATATGCATGGCCGCTACCGGATCTGGAAAAACCACGCAGATCCCTCAACTCATTTTGGACTACTATATCGACCGGGGGGAAGGATCCAAGTGCAATATCATCTGTACCCAACCTCGTCGACTTGCCGCGATCACTGTCGCTCAACGCGTAGCCAAGGAGAGAGGCGAGCAACTTGGTTCCTCGATTGGATACCAGGTCCGGTTCGAGAGCCAACTCCCGGAGGAACGAGGGTCCGTCACTTTCTGCACGACGGGTATCTTTCTCAAAAGGATGCAATCAGCCTTGGACACCTCTGGTACCTCCGAGCAGGGACGCTCTTTGGATGACGTGACGCACGTCCTGGTCGACGAGGTGCACGAACGGGATGTCGACACAGACCTACTACTCGTGGTCCTCAAACGACTCCTCGCGGATCGGAAGGCCAAGGGAAAACCGATCAAGGTCATCCTGATGAGCGCCACTATAGACCCCACCCTCTTTCAACAATATTTCCCGGACCACCAGGGTCAACCCTCGAAGGTCATCGAGGTTCCCGGTCGTGCCTTCCCCGTCGAGAAACATTTCTTAGACGAGTTCGTATCCGGGCTGGCTTCTGCCCCTGGTGCCGCTGAAGCATTCGCTCAAGATTCTGTCACGAAGTATGTGCACAACGAGCTCGGCCCCGCCGCTTTACAGCTCTACCAGACATTACCCCCTCGACCGATCACAACCCCCGGCACGAGCCGCTCCGGCAGCGGGCGTTCGACACCCACCCAGGATGGGCGCGATAGAGGAGACGAATTGGAACTGCCCGCCCCTCTCGTTGCTCTCACCATCGCTCACGTCCTGAGGAATTCTGATGAGGGTCATGTCTTGACGTTCCTCCCCGGATGGGACGAGATTCAATCCGTCCATCGGTATCTTACGAACCCCGCATCGAACCTTGGAACGAACTTCGGCGACCACACGAAATGGAGCATCCACCTCCTGCATTCCGCCATCCCCGTCGCAGAACAACAAGTTATCTTCGAACCTCCACCCGAAGGCGTGCGAAGGATAATACTCGCCACCAACATCGCCGAAACATCCGTTACAATCCCAGACGTTGTGTATGTTGTCGACACGGCCAAGATTAAGGAACAACGGTTCGACCCCGAACGGCACATCTCATCGCTCGTCTCTGCCTGGGTCGGTTCTTCCAACCTGAACCAAAGGGCCGGACGCGCGGGAAGGCATCGGCCAGGAGAGTATTTCGGTATCATCAGCCAGAAGCGTGCCTCGGAGTTACATCCATATCAGACTGTGGAGATGAAGCGAGTGGATTTGTCGAATATCGCGATGCACGTAAAGGCGTTGAACTTCCCTGGGATGTCTGTCGAGGATGTGCTCTCCGAAACGATTGAGCCTCCAGCCACAGAACGTGTCACAGCGGCGATGAAGGATCTCACGATGGTTGGAGCTCTGGATACACAGGGAAACTTGACCCCGCTTGGAAAGGTCTTGTTGCAACTACCAGTGGAGGTGCAAGTCGGCCGGCTGGTGCTTTTGGGAGCATTCTTCAAGTGTCTCGATCACGCGCTCACCCTTGCCGCAATCCTAACCAACCGAGACCCCTTCGTGTCGCCGATGCACCTCAGACAAGAAGCCACGGCGGTCAAGAACTCTTGGACTCCTACTGATTTACGTTCGGATGCCCTCGCAGTCCTCAAAGCTTACAACGCTTGGTGGGAAATGCAGGGGCGGGGAGACTACATCGCTGCAAATCGGTTCTGCTCGAACAACTTCTTATCGAAACCGACGTTGTTGATGATCCAGAAGATTAAGGTCCACCTGTTACAGAGCTTGTATCGTGCGGGTGTGATCGATGTTGCGATGGGGACAACAGAGCAGGCGTGGGTGGGCAGGAGGAGGGAGATGATTGTCCCTCCAGAGTTGGACATCAACCGGAAGTCGACCCCACTGCTTGTTGGACTCATCGCCGCGGCGAGCCAGCCCAACTTTGCGGTCAGGACCGGCGAGAAGTCATACAGAACCTCTCAGGACAAGGTATTACGGTCCCTTTACTTCAATCATTCATATTTACTAACACAACCACAGCAAGTCTTTATCCACCCATCGAGCGTAAACCACCGCAAGAAAGAAATGCCCCCACCTGATAACGCCCCTCTACAAGAGAAGCAGATCATCGCTTTTGCAGAGAAGAGACAGAACATCTCGGTCGTAACGAACAACCCACAAAAGTTCATCGTCACTACTACGCGGTTGGATCTAATGTCGTATATGCTGTTCGGAGCGCACAACATCCAGGTGGCTGGACGCGGACTGGAGTGCGACGAGTGGTTACCAGTTGTTGGAAACCAAGCAGCGCTGGACCAGATCTCGCGGTTGAAGGAAGCTATGGACCTCTGCTTCCTCCGTATTTACGAGGGCATCATCATGGCGAAGCGCAACCGGCACGGGCGAGTCATCATCCATCGCCCAGAGGAAAAGGAAGAAGAATCCGACGACGATGGGGATGACGAAGGGGGACAGGCTCGTGCAAGAGACCTTTCCTTGTCGAGTACGGAGATTGAGGAGTTCGAAGACTTGACGAGGAATCTGGTTTATGTCCTAGACAAGTACAGCAACGAGAGGGTCGCATCTCAATCGGTGACGAACTCCAGGCCGGCCACCCCGGTGGATTCGCCTTACTTTGGACTGTCGAGACTTCCGAGTATGAGGAGTGGGACATCAACACCATATAATATTGGCTCAGCATTTAATTCGAGACCTGGGACCCCGAGTCGCCTTAGGCCGTGATTTCCTTACGGTTTCTTCAAAATTCTCTCATATTTGGGTTCATGTAAACTCTTTTTCCCTCTCTCGTTAGTTATGGGTGCGAACACCGGTAGAGTACGAAAAACAGCCAATGTTGGCATTGTAATGTTGCAACCTAGAGCACACTCACTAATGATCATCCTCTCTCAACTTTACTTTGTGATCGCTGCCGGGCTGATCGGCAGAGCGGGGAGATCGGCATCAATACTTTGTACGTTATACGCGTACTTGCAACGAAGCCCGGCCCCGCCGACCCAAGGCACCCATACCCACCCTGAAGCCACCCACGTCGCTGGGTCTACCTCTACAAAGATGGCGACCAACATGCGTGGCCTCACGCAGGTGAGCTGGCCCCCCGCTCTTCGCGTTCCCCTTGCAACAGTGTCTTACCGCCTGCCTCCCTGATTATTGGGCGATCTACACTTGGCGTCCGCAATGTGTGTCGTTCATAGTTCATCGCGGATATTCGCGGTGCGCGCGTGAGGGAGTTGGAGGAGAAAAGGATTAATAAGGAGATGGCGAACATCAGAAAGAAGTTCAAAGGTCAGTACGGTCCCTCATGTCGTGGCTGGTGGAGGTGGCTTACAAGCCGCCGTATAGATGGAAATTTGGATGGCTATCAGAAGAAAAAGTGCGATATGAATGCTCCCGCTATCGGGATACATTGCTCAGGATTCATGAAACAGATACGTAGCCAAGATCATCTTCACGTACATCCTGGGATACAAAGTCGATGTTGGACACATGGAGGCCGTAAACCTCATTTCGAGCCCAAAATACAGCGAGAAGCAGATCGTACGTGCGCCCCCCTCGATTGGCTACCTCCAATTACCCCCCATAATCACCACTTCGACTGCTATTGCACGAGGCGCTGAACTGACGCGTCAAAATTTGTTTATTCAAGGGGTACCTGGCGGTGACGTTGTTGATGCACGAAGATTCCGATCTGCTCAGGTTGGTCGTGAACTCGATTCGGAAAGACCTGGATGAGAACAACGAGATCAACAACTGTTTGGCCCTCCACGCTATTGCAAATGTCGGAAACAACGAGATGGCCGAGGCACTGGCGGAAGATGTGCACAGGCTACTCATATCACCGTAGGTGGATCGGTAATTTGTCCGTAGGTCGGGCTGAGCTCCACCTTCAGGACATCACAGAACTTTGTGCGGAAGAAGGCCGCTCTCACCCTCCTTCGGATGTACCGGAAGCATCCGGATGTTATTCCAGCTGCGGAGTGGGCGTTGCGAATAGTGGCGATCATGGACGACCCTGACCTGGTATAATTTCATAGCAGCGAACTGTTGGTCCTGACATGCTAACACGGATCTTAGGGTGTGGTTGTCTGCGTGACAAGCCTAATCCTGGCGCTAGCACAAGACCATCCGGTCGCGTATGCGGTTTGCTACCAGAAGGCGGTTGATCGGTTACACCGGGTACGATCGTATGCTTCGACCTTCTCTCGGATCTCCACTAAATATCTCCCAGCTAGTGGTAGAACACGAGTACACCGCACAATATGCGTATTACAAGGTTCCAACACCCTGGCTACAGGTTAAACTCTTCAGGCTGCTACAATACTATCCGCCGACAGGTACGCCCCATACACCGGATTCTCTGACCCTACGCTCAGCACGGCTGGCTAGAGGACCCCACCCTCCTCTCCGTTCTTCAAAATGTCACCCAGACTGTGATGAACAATAGCGCGGAGACCTCACGGAACGTCCAACACAACAACGCCCAGAATGCGGTCCTATTCGAAGCGATAGCGCTCGCGATTCATCTGGACACGAATTCGAATCTCGTTACAAATGCTACCGTCCTTCTCGCTCGATTCATCAGTTCCAAGGAAACAAATGTCCGGTACCTAGGATTGGACACGATGGCTCACCTTGCGGGTCGAACAGACTCGCTGGAGCCTATCAAGAAGCACCAAAGTACAATCATCATGTCGTTACGCGACAAGGACATCTCTGTCCGAAGGCGTGCTCTTGACCTACTGTTCAGCATGTGCGATGTGGACAATTCAGAATCCATAGTTGGAGAACTGCTACGGTATCTTAAGGTCGCCGACTACGCTCTTCGAGAGGAAATGGTACTCAAGATCGCTATCCTGACGGAGAAGTACGCATCTTCGTACAAGTGGTATGTCGATACCATCTTGGAGTTGATCGCTGCTGCGGGAGACCACGTTGGAGAGGAAGTTTGGTATCGGGTAATCCAAATCGTGACAAACACGGAAGACTTGCAAGCCTACGCTGCGAGGGTCACATTGGAGTATCTGAAAACTCCAACAGCACACGAGAGTTTGGTGAAAATCGGAGGTGGGCTTGATAAACGAACTCTTTAATGGACCGCGCTCATCCTGTTTCTCAGGCTACGTACTTGGGGAGTACGGCCACCTCATCGCAAACGAGCCAGGTTCCAGCCCTATCGAACAATTCCAAGTTCTTCACACCAAGTCCCAATTCTGTTTGGCCGCTACCCGGGCTCTCTTGCTGTCGACGTATATAAAATGGGTCAACGTCTTCCCGGAGATAAGAACTCATCTCCTCAACGTATTCGACCGGTATCGACACGTCCTGGACGTCGATCTCCAACAGCGTGCTTGCGAATACTATGCACTGGCTTCTCGATCCGAAGATGACGAACTCCTACAGAACGTCTGCGAAGAGATTCCGCCATTCCCTCCTCGAGAGAGTGGGCTGGTCAACAGGCTGAACAGGAAACTTGGGGATACAGAAAACAAGAGGACTTGGGTGCATGGCGGAAAGGAGGCAAACTTAGAACGGGAGCTGACGAAACGGGTAAACAAAAAGGTCCTTCCTGCAGAACCGGCCCACGGTGCCACCACTGGGGCGACTGACGCCAACAACGACATCATGGACTCCCTCGCTGGATTAGACCTAACTTCCCCTTCCAGCGACGCAACTGGAGCGGCGAACCCATCTTCAATGTTCGCTCAGTTATCGAAAACTATCAACCCGGCTGCCCCTCGACTCGCGACGGGACCGAACATCGATCGTTGGTTCGAGAAACTCACGTACTCTGCGGATGGCGTTTTGTACGAGGATGTTCAAGTACAGATCGGTATCAAGTCGAGGTATCAAGGTCACCTTGGCCAACTCGCGATATACATGGGCAACAAGGTGTCCGTGCCATTAACGTCGTTCACCGCCACGGTTCACGTCTCGGATCCGGACGCGCTGTCGGCGTCGTTCGCCAAACTGCCGCCAAGTACTCTCGCTCCCCGAACACAAACACAACTCCTTCTTCAAGTGGAGTGCAAAAAATTCTTTTCCACACCCCCGAGCATAAGCATATCCTTCTTGGCGGGTGCTCAACAGTCTGTGGTGTTGCAATTACCCGTGTTGATCACCAAATTCTTCGAACACGTTAGCCTTGGGCAGGCGGACTTCTTCGAACGGTGGAAGCTTATTGGGGGGGCTCCTAGAGAGTCACAGATTATCTTCCCGATAACCCTGACTGAGGAGGGAGGTCTTGACCTGCAAAAATACCGTCAAGTCATCGGTGGCTACCGGTTAAACCTTCTTGATGGGATCGATCCAAACCCCAACAACCTTGTCGGTGCCGGAATCCTGCATACATCCGTCGATGGGAAAGTTGGGTGTTTACTAAGGTTTGAGCCGAATCAGGATGCAAAGGTATGGCCTCTCTGCTTCCCGAGAGGGAAGGTGTATCAGGACTCGAATGTTAACTTAAAAATAAAACAGTTATGCAGGGTCACCGTGCGAAGCACATCGGAAGATATCGCGGCCGAGGTTCAAAATTTGATCTCCAAAACACTGACAAGGCCCCCTTCGTAACTCTCTCCGCCGATCATGGCAATCCTTGGACGAGCTCTTGGTCCAAGTTCGGGGAGAGGGTGATCGCGTCAAGAATTTTGTTCGACGATCCGGATCACGTTTCGGTGGAAAACTTTTCGTCGGAACCGAGAATCGGGGCTGGTTTGAGGACCTTGAGGGTATCGTTATCTTGTGTGTTTAGGGTTCACGGCCTTCTACGAGGCACGTGTGCTGATGCAGGAGATGAAAGGATTTTCTTCGAATACCACCTACTCTTGGCACTTTTACATGGATATATATATATATTATACATTTGGGCATAACCTATGGGCGTGGCGGGGGTACTCCACCAGGGAAGGCGCAAGAGTCGCGATCGTCATGCAATCGACAACGAGCGTATCAAGAGGGTGGACCCGAGATGTTGAAAAGGAAGCGAGTGGAGAGATGGGTGATACGTGTGGGAGTCTAACATGCGGGTGCAGTCTAGTATGAGGCGGGCACACAGAAAGAGGGGTGGAAACGAGGGGAGCGAAACCGGAAACAATCCAGCCGGAGAAGCAAACAAACATGAAACCCTTGAAAAAAGAAAGAAGCGAAGCGGAGAGTGAGTGGGTGCTAAGCGAGAGAATGAATGAGCGAAGGGAATCCAAGGATGAGGATAACTGAGGGTCAGGTGAACCCTTAGGGGAGCTAACTTTGTCTTTGTGTATGGCATGGTGTGAGGGGAGGGTGGGAAGGGATATGGCGGAAGAAAGAGGTGATCCCTGGCGCGGCGGAACGGGGAGAGACGAAAGTCCTCATTAGCGTGTAAACAATCCCCGAAAGAAGCCCTTCCGTTTCGCCCCTCCCGGGATTTCAGTTTTTTCTGAACCTGGAGGATATCTCCGAACTGAATCATCGGCGGAGAACCTAGGCAGCCGCCTCTTGGCCTCCTTATCCTTCTTCGGTGTGCTGATGAAGGAAGTCATGATGCTCCAACCAGTAGCTTGCGACATAGAACGCGAGTTTATAGTAGCAGGTATTTTGGGAACCTCCGGTGGAGGCGGAAGCAATGGTACTGTCGCTGGGGATGGCGCGGTGAATGGACGTTTGAGAATGGGACGGATAGGTTTTGGTGATTTTTTGACACTGTCCCCCTTGTCAAGCGTCTGGGTAACACCTTGAAGGGTAATCGCCTCTTTCTCTGGACCCCCTCTATTCGGTGTCGCAAGGGAGCTAAGGGCTCGGCCAGCTGACCGCGGTCGTCGCGGGGTATCCTCGAACGTATTCACGGTTCCTTGGGTCGTTGATGGCCGCCTTATATTCGCCACAGCCCCAAAAGTCAAGCGCGAGTCAGTACGAGTTGTTGCTGTCGTTGCGGTGGACGGCCGTAGTTCGTTCCTCAGACTGCTCCCACTCCTCTGTGACATCATGCTCGTCGCTGTTGACGGCCGATGTCTGGTCGCAGTGGAATCGCCGGACGTCGAAGGCCGCATGATTCCACCCCCTTGCGAAGGTGGGGTCGCGCTAGCCACCCCGGAACTTGTAGTCGCCCTTCGTTTTCTTTGTTCCCTCGTGTGAGCTGCGAGCTTGCTGACGCGTTTCAAAGCATGCTGTTCAATCTCTAGGCACTTGTTGACGAACTCTTGAAGGTCTGGATCCACGGGGGTACCACTGGCCTGGTGTTTGGCCAGCACCTCGTTCGACCTCCTAACGATGGCGGACGAGATCACGGCCAGGTGCCTGGGCACGTCCAGAAGATGGGGCAAAAGCGGAATGGCCTCCCGATTCAACAACGGCATGTTTGCGCCCCGGAACCTGAGTGATTCGATCACTTGCGGTCGTTGGTTCCGGCCGGATTCAGATCCGTCTGGGGATCCGGGGGTGGGGAATTTGTCAGGTGCGGAAGTGGAGACGACCAAAATGTAGTCGATCATCGCCTGTCGACTGTCAACCAAGAAGTCCCGAACGCCTCGCATGAATTGTTCCTTCTGCGTCATTTGCTACATGACGAGAGCCAGAGGTCAGGCAGTCGCCAGAAATGGGTGGGCCAGCAAAACGTGAAGATGTCAGAATGTCAGTGTCAATCCGATGGGGGAGTCCCCGTGCGAGCGTTGACGTACCGAGTTGAGGTTAGCGGAACTTTGTAGAACCTTGGCGATCAGTGTGAGGCTTCGTTGCACTGGCGCCTCCGGAGGAGCTAAGATTACCGGGAACAATTCAGGTCTTGACCAGGGACAGGGGGGCGGAAGAACAATTTACCAGGGACTAACCCAAACAGATGGGGGTGTAGAATCGCGGGGACGATGAATCGCAGGAAAATGAAAGCCGAGACCGCCTGCCAGGGAATGTCACTCTGACACCCATCGTCGGGGGGCGTCTTCATCGCCCGGCACCTCTTCTCGACCAGTCTCCGAATGTGCTCAAAGAGCCTCTTCATCTCCGGCGGACACTCCGACCTAACTCTATAGATCGAATCCCACAGCTCCTTACACCAAAACACCAGCGTGTCAATGTTCTTCTCGAGGTCCCAGGTTGGCTGGGAGGTTTTCGTTGGATCAACTTCGATCGACACCCGCTCGGTGGAGATTCGACGAATCACCTCGCCGACGGATGATTCGAGGAAGGATTTGCCATACCAAGCCATAAAGAGTTCAACGGTCTGGATTGTATTCGTAATCAGAACTCCTGACGAAACAGAGCATCCGTTCGGTTATACGTACCTTTGTCAGGACGGTATTGCCTCGGAAGAGTGTGTTATGCACTACAAGGCGACCCAGCCGAAGCGCAGTGAGAAATGGACTCTCTGATATCCGGGGGAAGGCAAGCGAAGACCTACTTAGAGTTGTTTCGGAGACCTCCTTATTTGTCATGTCACAAATGCTATCCACCAACGCGTTCATGGCCACAGCGACGGAGATGAACTGGGTCGAGATATCTTTCAGGTTCAGCCTCGCCCCCAGATCGTTCATCCAGTCGAGATAATTCCTCGACTTGAGCATCTACGCCACGATGAGCAGAGGATACAATCAGAACCTGATGGCCGAACCCGCTTCTCCCGGTTCGTATGGTCCCCGGCGGAAAAACAAAGTGCAGGGTGGGGAGGAGAAGCTTACCTGGAGGACCCCGGAGTATACGTAGTGAGGTAAAACGATCTCTCTGCGACGGGGGAAATCAATCAACCCGGCAACCAGGGGGTGCGTGAGAGGGCGGTGTGCTTACTCGTCAACCTTCAACTTTAACCGCAACTCCCCAACTTGGCTATAAAAACCCGAGCCCGTCGAGGAGTTGGTGCTCGTACCCGCGATGGGGTTCCAGCCTTCCATATACTCCCCTCTCCGAAAAGTCGCCAGAGGGATGGTAACCGAGCCTATAGGTACGCTCCTGTTACCTCCCCTCTTTTCCTTATACAGGGTTATTTGGAGGTTATCAAAGGGTGGGAGGTCGCCAATGATGAAGCTCTCGTGCCACTCGGGACTGGCGGTACTCCTCTTGACGGTAGTCCGTGCGCACAACGCTCCATTCACCAAAATTTCGCACCATACGTCATGATCCCCATTTCCGTCCGCCGTCCCCGATCTACGGCTTAGACTGGAATCACTCCCGTTTGAAGAGAGCGAAAGGTCCGATGCGACGGGTGGAAGAAGTTTCGCTTCTGAGGCTCTGGAGTCTGCGAGGCGCTTTGGTTGGCCAAGGTCGCGCGCGGAGATACAGTGGACTTCGACTTGGCGCCACATCCGGTACAGGCCCCCCTCGGACGGATTTATCACGGTACCGTAGACTTCTGGGACTGCGTAGGATCGCAGCAGGGTGAGCCACGTGTACATGTTTTCTGTACTCGAGAAGGCGAGGTAAAGAGGTTCATCGGTTGGCACGGCCGCATAGCGTTGGCCACTATTCATCGGGCCATCACGGGTCAGTCACGGGCATTGTTTGGAGGCAATGACGAAGACACACGGGACGGTATGTATGACCAAGATGTCTTTCTTGTCGAATAACGAGCGATCTGCAGGACGGATGTCCGTGGCTTTTAATAGGTATATATACACCGCTTGGTGTAGGAAGGTCTCCTGGATAGAAACGGAAGGAGGACAAGAACCGTCAGATCTCAGGCCGTCTAGGTTAAACGGGCCCACTGAAACGGCGTACCTCGACGTAAACGTTGAGTTGACAACCTCCCTCCTCCTCTGCTAACCTGCACGTGGCTGCCCTCCACTTGGCAGCTCCGCCGGAGGTTTTGCTGAGAGAAAGCCAACTGTTCTTGTCTACGATAATTTTCAGTCGTTGGAAGGGCGCACAAGGAGAGGAACGCGATTACCTTTGAGACGCTCGTCCAAGCTCCTCTTGCGAGCAGGCTATATGCGCAAGGCGACATACACGAACGCGGACCGGAGCGGGAGAAGAGATGGGTGTCCAAGTGAGTGATGTGTCCGATTATGAAACGTTTGACAGAAGGGAAGTCTAATAGGCGAGGGGGGAGGGAGGAGAACAGGCGAAATGCGAGGAACATACCTTTCTGAGACTGACAGAGGCCTTGGGGGATAAATAAAGCTCGACAGGTATATAAAACTCCGCTGGCGTGTCCGATCTCTTGGCTGCTGCCGGTCCTCTTCTTGCTGGAACGGTCATGGAAGCCGTCCTCGGGCGGGGGGAGTTGTTGCAAGTTTGGGGACGGTTGGGGGAAGGGAAAGGGGTCGTTGCCGTGGTCGCGGTCGAGGGAGGGGAGAGACGGGGGTTGGTTGCATTGTAGTTATATTGAGGTGGGTCGAATATGTCGAGAGGGGGGAAAGTCATAGAAATTGGCGTGGACTGGACAGCGTCAAAGTCAAACGTCTGATGTGATCTCCTGAGCGTCAAGCCGACCGGGGAACTGCCAACTGTGGCCGACTGTGGGGAGAAAGAGGGAGACAGGTAGGGGGAAGAGAGGGGGGATAGACCGCAGAGAGCAACTGTCTCGTCTCTATGCTGTTGGTGGCGTTGTTGGCGCACCCTAGAAAGTGTATCATGAAATCGCCAAGGGATAATAATATCCCTCCCTCTCCTCCTCCACCCTCTGCCGTCGACTAAGCGTGCTCATGTGTCCGGTTCGAGAGAGACACAAGACCGGTCCGGCAAGGGCAGCCGGGACCAAAACTTTACCGAGGCCATATCACCAGCCCATGGGAAGATCGTCGTCAAGCGTATCAGGTCCAGGTCCCAGGGGACAGCTCTCGGCATCAGTCGTTTGGAAATGAATGTGCAGGAACAAAGGAAAGGGAGAGAAGGGATATACGACCACCAACTTCACAAATCCACCCATCCAAAATCGTAAAATTAGAAAATAGGCGGCCACGAGGGTGGGGCGGGTAGTACAATCCCGCCGATTACCGACAAAAACCGAACTGAAACTCGTCGAAAAAAAGGAGAAAGGGGATTACAGAGTAGGGTCCTCCATGTGAAAAGTATAGTACGATACCAAGGGTCATGTCTTCCGTGTTCCCATCCACTGGGTAAAACACACACAAGGTCATTCAACCACCCTCTGGTTGGTCTGTGTCATCTATTTTCCCATCTACTCTGACTTTTTTCTGCCAGATTCCACCAACTCGATCAGTACAAACCTTGAAAGTGGAGTAACGGGAAAACGCTCACGCATGTCCGTTGGCGACGCCGTTACCGTTGGCAGTCGCAAAACCTTTAGCGACACCGTTGGCAGCACCCTGGAGGCGCTGGATGGTCGGCTTCTTCTTGTAGGTATCAATGTAGAACTTGATGAACAAGAGCAGGTAACTGGTCAGAACGCCGCATCCAAACAAGGCAGCACTCTCGGTGCCAGCGCAGTCCCCAATGTTCGGCAAGTTCCAGTGTCCAGCAGCGAACCGGGAGTAGGCTACAAATCACCATAAGCGGCTGCCGGAGCCGATCGGTTGACTAATGGGACTTACTGCCAAAGTATACCGCGAAGAGATCGATAACGAATTGGGTGATCTGCATGGTGGTCAAATACTTCTTCCACTGTATTGCCTCGGCGGTCAGCCACAGAAAGATTCATCGGAGGCACCAGGTCGAGACGCACCCAAATCCTCTGGCCACCAGCGGTCGCATAGTAGTAGTAATCTATCACACCCAAACGCCGATCAGAGTCCGCAGCCAGACGTGGGGCAGGTGAAGGCGGTCACTTACACATGAGAACGTGAACTGCGAGGTTGAGACCGATGACAACCCAGGACTGTCAAAGAGTAGATGTCAGACGTCCCACGCTTTCCAAAAATAGGAGGACACGTGGACATACGATACTGGTGCGGCCGTTAAGCTGGGTAAAGCACAAGAAAGCAGTGACGGCGTGGTGGTACACATGCAAGAAAGCTGTTGACCAACGGGAGTACGTGCATATCATCAGTTAATTTTTCTTTTCGAGATCGGCGCGGAAGAATGCACAAACCAAGTGGTTTCTTCTTCAAGACGAGGAAAACGGTGTCAAGGAGCTCGAGGTACTTGAAATAGTAGTTGATAATATAATAAAATTCTAGCCTCTGTATACGCCACGAGGACAAAAAGCAAGCCATGTCATGAGCATTTCCGGAATGGTTGACGCCAAACCGATGACACAACCAAACTTGAAAATGTATGAACGACATACCGGTGTCCATGATTTCGTCGAGCAAACGGCGTTGAACAACCCAGTCCTCCAAAGAATCGGAACAACCTCCTCCGCCATGCAGGCCAACAACAACCCGGAGCCCAGGGTGAGGACCACGTTATGCAGCTGGAAGAGCGCGTTGAGTTTGAGGGGTTGGCGCGTCTTCATGAGCTCCTGGAGACCGAATATTATGGCCAGGTATGAAACCAAAGCCGTGCCGACCGCCTTGTTGGTCGAAATCGGTGTTTGGCCTGCTACGTAGTGGGTGATGTAGTGGGGCAGCGGGAGCTGGACATTCTTTTCGATGAAATCGGCCAACGACATTTTGGAAAAGAGAGAGAGATGGTGTGTGTGGGGGACAACACCGAAGGAAGAGACAGAGTAGGTTGGAGGGACGAAAGTGGAAGACGGGGTTAAGAGGAGTGGATGCAAGCGAAACGGGCGGACAGCGAACAGGGAAAGCGCCTGACACATCACAATGCATGTGATCTCAGCTGCGGCAAACGAAACGAAAACCGAGGACCGAGGCGGGAACCAATCCCATGTGATCCATCAACTAATCAGCAAACCAGCCGTAAGAGAGCGTCCGGAGCTTGGTTCAGAGCCGACTATACTACACGACGAGCGACAGAATGGCTGACCAGACGCATAGAGTGAGGTAAACGTTAGGACCTGTATTGGCAGAGTAAAGAAATATCTATACATGGATGCTAGGCTACGCCTATGACAGACAAGGCGCGTCCAACGACAAGGATGGAGATAGCAAAGCAAGGGGAGAAAGCAAGGGACCCGTCCGTATGCACAGCGAAGGAACAAACCAGCGAAAGAGATTAAGTGATAATAAGAGCAGGGCCACTCCCAAGAGAGGCGATTAGAGTTTTTTCACTGCGAGCGAAGGATGTCAGGAACGAGGAGTTAGAATGATGGGTACGAGGGACCGACCTTGGAATTGTTCCGGCGGACCTAACGGCATCACAAACGGTCATTTTGGCCCTCAAAGGGTCACTTCCGGGGGGGATGGCAAATACGAGGCACATGGAGAGTGGGGTCACCGAAGGCGACAGTTTGTAGGATGTGGGAATCTGGGCAGAAGATACTGAAATTAGTCTCGAGTTTCGAGCGGGCGACAACTTCGACACGTACCCCTGCGGCTCGAAGTGCCTCGACGAGACTGTGGAGGTAGAAGAGCGAACGGGACTGGATATCATGTATGTCATGTAGATCGTAGTCTAAGACCGATCGGGGGGGGCGTAAGCTCCATGTCGGATCTCAAGCTTAAGCCTCAGGCTGCAGGAAATACGTACATGAATCACGAGGGTAGCACGTGGGGACAATGCAGTTGAGTCTCACGGATTGACCAGTGCGACGGTAGAGGCTGCAGACATGGTCGTGCGACCATCAGGCTCTGCTAGGGGAATATATGCGGATCATGATGAACGGACCTAGCGAAAGGTTGGATAGCGTCTTGAATACTGGCCAACTGTGCGCGAATGGTGGTCAGTCAACGCTCTCTACGGCGAGAGAGGTTGACAACTGACCTCGGACAAGTCTGCGACCTGAGGGGAGGCAGGCTCGGGGAAGGGGGTGGGGGTGGAGGAGGAGGACTGGGTGAGGACAGAGATCATTGTAAGTATGTGAAATGGGAAATGGGGAATGGGATTATGGGAAAGAGAGGGAGGGAGAGGGAAGCGGAGGCTTATATACTCAAGCTCCGTTCGCGCGTAGAGAGGACCAGTCGTAACCTGTGCACTCCTTGATCAGCCACGAGCGAGTCCAGCTCCCAAAACACAACGGTTCCTCACCCGGCCGAGTTGAAATTGAGAGCATGTGGGACGACAAATCCAGCGCACGTCACCTAAACCATCACCACGCTGGCTGGATCTTGGGGGCATAAAACATATAGCACAAACCAATCCGGTTCCGGCGGAGGACCGCGAGCCTGGTCTGCTGTTTCGTAAACTTTACATACCCTCCGTTTCCATCCCTGTTCCCTTTCCTCGTTTCAATGTGCACACCGGACCTAGATTCGTCTCGAAGATAGCTCGGCTAATCTCAAATTGCGATTATTATTTTTCTGCCACCTCACCAGCCTCCGCCTGGCCCTCGAAGATGACGACGTCATAGAAAGCGCGATCGTCCCGGCGTCTACTCACCCCACCAGACACTTGCACGATAACCACGACCACCTCTCAGCGTTCACCCTGAACCCCAGCGGCCATCGACGACAATGTGGTGGCTAGACCCCGGCAAGGAGGTCTTGAACGTCGTACGCATAAACACCCCTGATTGAAACACCGCCGAACCCCTTGACCCAAACGCAATCGCAGCTGTTCAACCGCATCCTCGCACCCTATGTCGTAAATTTGGACATGAATCAAGTGAACTATGGTATCGGACAAGGTGATAGTCGAGCTTCTTGCTCCGGATCGGATACCCCAGTTTGAGATTCACGCTCGCCTTACCAGGTCAACTGACGCTTCACAAACTCCGGCTAAAGAAAGACGCTTTGGACAAGTTCAGGCTCCCGGTAGATGTAATCGAAGGTGCGCGCATCTACTTCGGTCACCTAACCCCGAGACCTATGTATACACCCCGTTTCGACAATAGGTCACCTCGGCAAATTCACACTCTCCCTTCATTGGATGAACTTGGGCAATCAGCCGGTGGAAGTCCTGATCGAAGACGTTTACCTCCTTGTCACCCCTTCCCCGCAGGGCGAGGAAGATCCAGAGGATGAAGCCAATCGCGCACATGCCGCAAAGATGGAACGGCTCGAAAACGCCGAATTGCTCCACATGCGCAGCCAATCCGAGGTCGCAGCAGGTTCGTTTCCTTCTATTTCTCCCGGTCCGATCGCCTTGCGTTCTTTCCGCTGGTGGTTCTATCACCCAGAAGACACTAGTCCCATGAATACTATTCTCTCCGCTATCTATTCCATTTCTCGCCTCCACAATCACCATAATCTCATGCATCTCCAGATGCTACAGAGGACTCCCAAAAGTCCCAGGGTCTCATAGCCTCGCTCATCACCAAGATTGTGAACAATCTTCAGGTGACGATCAAAAACGTTCACATTCGATACGAAGACAAACTCAGCGTACCTGGGGTAAGTTTCTACCGCTCTGTGTTCTCACGTTGGCGCACCTATATTCAATCAACCATTTCATCCATCCCTTTCATTACATTCGCCTCGCTTGGCGGTGGCGCATTGGCATCTGTTAGCACCCATTCGCAGCAGGTATCACACTAGCCGGTTTCACCGCTATCTCAACAGATGGAAACTGGAAACCGGCATTCATCGACAGCACCGCGGGGGCCGTCCACAAGGTTCGTCCCGACCTCCTTTTCATTTCCCTATCACTGGGGCGTCTGCGCCAAACGGCGCTCGGCTTCGTCGTTCCCCCATCTGCTACGATCGTACCCCAATACTCCACCTTGTGCCCAATCTGTCAACTGATATGAAGTGGGCTGACCAAATTTAATTTCAATGGCGCCGCGCCCACCCGGCATCTTTTATCTGCGTGTCTATCGCCTCGTGCATTCCTTTAGCTGGCCTCATTACAATCACTCGCCGTTTATTTTGACACTGATTCGGCGAGTATGGCCGGATTACCGTACGCCGAAGCTGTCGAGAAGTTCAATGGACTCGTGAGTGTTTCACGATTCACCTTTCGGTCCCACAGATCCCAAAGCGTTTGCTATTCCGACATTGTGTACGGGATTGTCTCTCGAGAATTTGTACCCTCGTCTGGCTGTGCACCATTCCATATACGTGACTCTCCAATTCTGACACCTTTGACTTGACGTTTCAACATTCCTGCCCTCTGCCCTTGCTACGCACGTTCCTGACATTCTCCCCGGCTGTCGACCCCGGATCGTGAATTGACTTCTCCCCCAGATTTCCAAAGACGCCGACTCCTCAGATCACCAGTTCATCTTGAAGCCCGTAACTGGAGATGGTCGTGTGAGCCCCTCCTCCGGGCCCCGTGTAACCCGCGAGCCGACGAACTGAATCGTTATGCTCGTGCGGAAACTCTAGATTGTTATGCACAGCAACCTCTCGAAAGACGTGCCGAAATTCGATATCGAACTATTATTCGACGAAATCGGCGTCCTGCTGGATGACAATCAATATCGCGATGCCATTTCGCTAGTGGACATGTACCATTTCTACACCAGACAGCACCAGGTAGGCGTCTGATTTCCCCTTTCGTTTATCACCGTCGGTGTTGACCCATCCCACGCTCCCTGCTTTTGACGCTTCCTTATCCCCTTCCATTTCACCCCAACGATCCCGATCTGTCGTGCTCGACCGACCCCCACGAATCTCGCCCCGCGATGCCGTTATTCCCCCAACATGTCAACGTTCTCGCGCGCCTTTGGCACACGGTTTCGTTTCCCGTATCACATTCAAACTTTCGCCTCACACACGACCACCCCACAACCGCCCGGCACACTGAATTGACGTATCGGCCCTAACCAGTATCGGAAATACCGACCGACCGTCGAGGCCTTGGAGTCAAACAGACCCCAAGCGCTCCTGCAATTTGCTGGGCGAGCGATATTGGACGAAGTTAAAGACAGGAGGTACAGATGGACGTGGGAATATTTTGCGGCCAGGCGAGATGACAGGAAGGTGTATGTGGAACGTTTCAGAAAGAAGCTCTTAGAAAACGCGACTCCCGAGGTAAGTGCACACTCGGTTACTTATCTTATCGAGTGGAGCTGGTGGGAGAACGGGGAAAAAAATGATTGAAACGCCGCGGTTTCACCCTCGTGCCGTTTGCGGCTTTGCTCGTTTCTGATCGGGGTTCTTTCAGCTCGACTGACGTCATTGTGCGCTTCCCGTTGGCTTTTAGGATTCGGAAAAGCTCGACGAACTGGAGAAAAAGTTGGAATACGATGATATTAGATTCTATCGTTCCATCGCCCGCCAGCGAGCTCGCAAAGAGCTCGCCGAAAAGAGGAGACAAGACGAAGAGAACAAGAAGAAACCCCAAACGGGAGGAGGATGGACTGGCTGGCTTTGGGGTTCCCAACAAAGCACGGGCGACACAAAAGCCGCCGATGATCCGTTTACCACCGGCGAGATGAATGACGAACAACGGAGACAACTGTACGAGGTTCTGGATTACGACGAGAGGACCGCGCTGGCTGAGTCCTTCTCCGCACCCAAGGATGCGCTCAAACTGCGCGTGACGTCAAAACTCAACAAGGGTTCGTTTGGGTTAAGGACGGACCCTCATGGCGACACCAAGGACATCTTGTCTGTCGTCTTCGACGTCTTCCGTGCCAATTTTTCCCAACGGCCGGAAGGATTCGACACATCTATCTCGTTAGGAGGCTTCGAGGTCTACGATGGGACAACCAAAAATTCTCTCTATCCTCAGATTGTTCACGTAAAAGCATCGACTGGGTCGTCCACGACGGTCACGAACCAGGGGTTGTTGAGGAAAGGGAGCGTCAACACGGAGGATCCCTTTTTTTCTCTGAAGTTCGAGAAGGCTCCGCTAGATGAGAGAGCAGACACCGCGTTAACGATGCGTATGAGGCACATGGAGATTATTTACCATCGAGGAATCGTGGAGGCGGTTTACGAGTTTTTCCGACCGCCGGCTAGCCAGCTTGAATCGGTCGAGGCTCTCTTGGTGAGAGCGCACCACAGAGGACTCCTGTTCTAGCTGACCACCCGCACTAGGATGTCGCCAGCCAGACATTGGAAGGCCTCAGGAAGGAGACACGGGCGGGGTTGGAATACGCTTTACAAAAACACAAGACGCTCGACGTTCAAATGGATCTCAACGCCCCGATCATCATTATTCCAGAAGAGTACGCTCTCCCGGAGGTTCGCTCTTGGGACCTCATGCTGATACTATCCCAGTATTACCACCGCTAAGGGGAAACACCTCCTGATTGACGCCGGTCATATTGCCATCGAGAGCAACCTTGTGGACAAACAGGCACTAAGGGAAATCCACCTCAAGAGGAACCAAAAGTACAGCGAGGATGATTACAGGAGACTAGAGTCGCTGATGTACGACAAGTTCTTCCTGCGACTCGAGTCAGCTCAGGTACTCTTGGTTTCGCCTTTCGCCTTTCGCCATGTCATTAATTTTGGTATTAGTTTGTCATTGGCGATGACATCCAAGCCTGCCGCAAAGCTCTGACTTCATCCGAGCGAGACACCCTACACCTGCTCGAGCGTATCAACATGGATTTCGAAGTTCAAAATTCGATTGTCCCGACTGCATACAATCTCGCTCGGTTTAAGGTATCCGGCAATCTACCAACTCTTCAACTCAACATGTCCGACGTCAAGTATCGCTCGCTTATGCGGCTTATCGACGTCTGTATCCCTCACTTTGGCGATGACGCACCGAAGAAGCCACAGGTTCCCGAGGCACCGAAGAACGAGTTTCCGTTGGCGCCACCTCCACCAACGTTCACTCTTCCGGGAGTTTTCCGAGCCAAGGAGACTGCGTATACGGTTGATCAAGCCTCGATCGCAGAAAAGCAGGAAGAAGAGGAGGAGGAGGGTAACGATGAGGAGTTCTTCGAGGCAGTCAGTGGGGATTCCGACGTAAGTTTCCCTTCCAAGCTGCCATTTTGTGGATTTAGTAACTGAGAAAAACGAAAGAACCCCAAGATCCACCAACACATATTTGAGTTGAATTTCCAGGTGCAGAAGCTTAGGGCTGCGCTTTTCAGGTCTGCCAGTGATGGTAGCGAACGACCCCTCGGAGATGTTACCTTTGAGCGGTTTTCACTGACATTTGCGCTTGCGAAGTACGACATGAGCGTCAACATCGACTTGAGGTCCGTTGTCCCTGCCTGGTTCATTTGATGATACTCATTAGGTCTTCTGGTTTAGGTCCGTCTCCATGAACATTTACCAGCCCGGCCTACCGACTATCGAGTTCATGTCCTCAGCGGACACCGTGGGTCAAGATGATCTACTAATCGTTCGGTATAAGAGATGCCAACCCGAATCACCCGTTTTCCTCACCCAGTTCGATGGGATCGACCAGAGCGTGGACATCAAGATTTCAACTTTTATATTCAAGGCGGCCCCAGAACCGGTTCTGGCGGTCTACGACTTCGTGATGACGACATTTGTTCCGGCTCCGGCCCCGAATCAGCAGCAACACCAAGTCTCCCCTGCCGCCGGCGAGGAAGTTCTGACAGGCCAGGGCAATGATGCCGTCCCGGTGGTCGTTGCGGAACAGCACCAGGCGGCTCAGAAGATCAGGGTTCTTGTTAACCTGGCCAGTGTCCAAGGTAATTTGCCCACGTGTCTTGTTGTGCATTTTTCTAACACTTGATAACAGTGATTTTGATGAACAACGGTGTGAAGCTCAGTGTCTTGTCGCTGTCCACCGCGAACGTCAGCGTCTTGTTAGGCAACAACACAATGCTAATCACCGGTCGCCTTGGAAGCCTTAACCTTATCGACGATTCTGAGATGTACACCATTCACCAACAGTTCAAACAGATCCTCTCGATAGAAGGAAACAATTTCGCCGAGTTTTCGTACCAAACATTTGACCCAACGAACCACGAAACCTACACCGGGATCAAGTCCAAGGTCCACCTCGCGGCGGGCTCGGTCAAAGTCAACTTCCTGGAAGAGCCGTTACATGACGTCTACCTATTCCTGACCAAGCTCGCCAGGCTCAAGGGCGTTTACGATGCTGCGACACAGGCGGCGGTTCAACGGGCACAAGAAATCGAAAGGATGCAGTTCGATGTATCTGTCAAGACCCCCATCATCGTCTTCCCTTCGGACTCCATGCGCTCTCCCGATAGGCTCACAATGCGTTTGGGGGAGTTGAGCGCGAGCAACTCATTTGACGGCCCTTCTAGCACCATTAATGCCGGGCTGACTGGGATACAACTCACTTCGGACTTCATAGCGGCTGATGGAGCTTCAACGCTAAGCATTATCGACAATATCGACATCTTTGCGGAAATCAACCAGGCGACCGGTATCGACAGGGGTGTAGATTTCAACCGCCCTGATTCCCAGGTTGGTAGTCCCTTCACCCGGCCGGGCGTTGCGTGACTGATGTCGTTGTTATAGATCATGGTCTCGATATCCGATGTCAAGCTGCACTTGACCCAGACTCAATATATAGTGCTCATCGGACTATCTCGAGCTATTCCGCGTATCTTGCAGGGTGCACCTCAGGGAGAAATACAGGCGAACCAATCATTGTCGATCGGGGGCCCCAGTCGACGGCCGACGGATTTGGAGAACGATCCTACCAAAATCTCTGCCAGTCTACAACCGGAGCTCGCCGTCCGTTCTGTCGAGAGCGGCGCTAAACCATGGACGACTATGGATCTGGTTGTCACCATCGGCGCAGTGAAGCTACACCTGTACGACGAGTACGCTACGGAGCGCAATTTGCGTGACTGCGGAATTGCGAGGTTCGCACTGAACAACAACTCCCTCCGAATGAAGACGCTCTCGAACGGATCGTACGAGGCACAGGTCATCCTCAAGTCCTTTACTATGAGCAACACTAGAAAGGGTGACACGAAGTTCAGGGAGATCGTTCCTGCAGCCCGGCACGAAAGGAACCAGGTGATGGTTTTGTACAGCGCGGCAGGTGGCAGCGATAATTCGTCGGTCGCGATCGTCACCGTGGATTCCCCACAGCTCATCCTTGCCATCGATCCGATGTTTGCGCTGCTGGATTTTGCAACAAGCCCGTTCAACACGCCCACTCCACAACCTCAGCATGGGGCCGCATCCACTGTACAAGTTAAAACCGGGGGTACGCAAGCTGTTACCCAAGAATCGGACACGCCAGAGCAGGGGGGCGGGATCGGGTTTAGATTTGATCTGCATGATGTCGTCGTCAGTATCTTGGAAGACGAGACGAGTGTTGACTCTCGAGCTCTACGGTTATACGTAAGACAGCTGCTCCTCTCCCAACAGGTAAACCTACTTCGCTATTTGTTTCAGTACGTACTAATCACTTGGGAACAGGGTATTCTCGCTTTGACCGTTGAGGACCTCGGAATGTCCCTCACCCGCATGGACAATATTTCTGATTCCGCGCGGTTCTTGGATAACGTCGACTTAACGTTTTCCTTGGACAGCCGTTCCACCACTTCGCAACAACTGACGAGCATAGAGGTCGGCGCGAAGCCAATCGTGTTCCGAGCGTCATATCACGATATTAATTTGATCATGAACATCACCAACAAAGCCCTCGAGATGTACGGCAACACAGCTAATGCAAGAGCGCAAAAACCAGAGCCCGGCGCCAAATCGACGCTCGATTTTGTAACGGCGGAGTCCAGCGCGCTCGTGGTTGCTGCTTCCCACCCTGTCGCGAGTGCTCATGTTATCACGTCAAAGGAACAAGTGAAGGGTTCACATCACTTTTTTCTGGACACCACTGACTTTTGGATCAGCTCAAAGCAACGTTCGAGGGGCTGAGGATCGTGCTCATCGGAGATGTCCACGAACAGCCGATGTTACACTTAAAGATCAACCCATTCAACATTTCCGTTAGAGACTGGTCCGGTGATGTTCGTTATCCGACTTCCTGATACCTAGATTCCGTACTAACGATACCTGCTACAGTTACACGCGACGACTACCCTGGCGACACACATCAGCTACTGGAACCTGACAAACTCGCACTGGGAGCCTTGTATGTTCTCACTACAGACCTACGAGCTTATTACCGATCTATCTTGTAGTCATCGACCCATGGACGTTCTCGACCACGGTAAGCTTTCTACATCGCACATTGAACCGTGTTGGCTCACCCATATTAGGTTTCCCGTGACAAGGACACTGGTGGAACACACCTCACCATCTCTGCCCGAGAGCGTCTGGACCTGAACATCAGCACCACTCTTGTCGAACTCGCCCTGTCGATGTTTAGCCACTGGTCGAAGGACAAAGATGAGGTGCTTGCCCTGGCCCGAGGTGGCTATGCCCCCTACCGGATTAGGAACCGTACAGGATCCCCTATCAACATTTGGGGCGACGCAGAAGGTGTCAACAAGCAAGAAATAGCCCCGACGAGGATTCAGGACAACGAGACCATCGATTGGAGGTTCGACGACTGGAAGACTATGCGAGAGGTAGGATCTATTTTGATAGGGAGTAAAAGAACGTTCCCTCACGAAGGCCCCACAGCATGTCACATCCACTGGGAACCATAGTATCAGTGTTCAGTTCGTCGAACAGAATTGGGAGCAGCTGCGTAGCGTCCCAGTGGATCGCGAGGGAGAGTTTTGCTTCGCTCTCCGCGCGCGATCCGACAGCACTGCACATCGCTTGCTTTGCGAAGTTAAAGTCCAGGATAATGTCAAACTCGTCACACTCCGTTCGACCTATAAAGTCGAGAACCTAACGCTTTATCCCATTGAACTTACCTTGGTGGACGACAAGGGACGGCCAGTGTATTCTTTGGAGAAGGTTGGTGAGTATTCGTTCCATGGATTGTAAAGGTGAACTGCGGGGTCTCTGATGGTACTCACAGCCCCTGGGCATGATTACGCCTTGCCGATCGAGGCGGTCGGCAACAATAAGCTCAGAATTCAGCCAGATCGTAAGTAGCGGATTGTCACTTTTGGTGGGTACTGAACTCTCGAGGGTGCTTTCAGAGGGCTTCGGTTACCGGTGGTCAAACGCAGTCCGTTACGAAGATCTGCTGCAACGGAAGACCTTCACCATAAAATGTCCACATTCAGACGAACGCGAGTCGGCCTTCCGCTTCCATGCTCACGTCCAAGTTGATCCCAATGATGTCACCTTGCGGTTAGCACCCCCGCCTTTATTTCCACTAACATTCCTGAACGGTAATCAGGAGGAAATATCCGAAGATTAGTCTTAGGCTTCGCGCGCCGATCGAGTTGGAAAACCTACTCCCTCATGACATACAGTACCGTATCTACGACAAGCATACCGACCAGCAATGGAAGAGCTACCTTCGTCATGGAGGGATCATGCCTGTTCACTCGGTCGAGCTCGCTCACCTCGTCCTCTTGAACGTGACTGTTCAGGATACAGGTATGTTAGAGAAATTTGCCGTGGGGGTGGTCAACTTACTGGGACTGCAAGTCTACCAACCAAGCGATTTTGCTATCATCAACACCGACGGTCATTCCGACTTCGAGGTAGAAAGTCTGCTCCAGATCGGGGACAAGAAGGGTGGTAAACTCCAGCTGAAGCTGAACTACGTGTAAATTTAGTTTTCCCCTTGATTCGCTCATGCACTGACAGCTGGCCAGGCGCTTCCCGGACTCTGGAGGGGCCTTCAAAGTCCAGATATACAGCCCGTACGTGGTTGTGAACAAAACCGGACTACCCTTCTACGTCAGGTCGACGCGTTCCAACCGCCCTGGGAGCGTGCAGGATATCCCTGGAGAAACGGACCCGGACGTACTTGCAACACCCACTCCGTACCGTAGGCGCACTCATTGTAATTCAGGAGTGATCGCTAACACAAGAAACAGTTGCCTCTCACCCTCAGGATGGAAAAGAGTTCCTGTTTAAAATAGGGGATTCGACCTGGTCAAAGGTTCGCATATCTTTTGGACCGACGTATTTTTTTCTGATTTCTGAGCAGGTTGTCAGTTTGGAGGCTCCGTCCGCTGACGCAAATTTGTCGATTGCGTCAAGTGCGCAAAAGATGGAAGAGATCCACGTCGGCTTGTCGTGGGCAGAGGCTCTCGGAAAGTACAAATTGACCAAAGTGATCACCTTAAATCCAAGATTCGTTTTGGTCAACCGCCTGAATACCGATATCACATTCCGTGAACACGGGGGTGCCGCTCGTGGGAGCGTCGCTCCTGGGGAGAAGTCCTTCATGCACTTTATGAGGACCAGTGACGAGAAGCTGTTGACCTTGGCATACCCAGGTCTCAACGCCAGATGGTACGTAGGATGTTGCGTTCGGACGAGTTGACGACTTACACATCCCAGGTCTCCCGCTATTAACATGGAAGATATTGGGATAGTCCATGTCCGATTGCCTTCATCGGAGTACACAAGCGCGCTCGTGCGGGCGGATATCAAGATCGATGCTTCGACGTTCTTCATTTACCTTCAGGACGCTAGAGACCATTGGCCATTCAAAATCGAGAATGAAAGTGATTACATCGTTGATCTTACCCAAATGGTATGGCCTTTCCGGTTCACTGGCTGTTGAAGTGCTGAGCTCCCACAGGATTCTGCCCATTCCGAGACAAACCCAGCCGGACACCAGAAGGCCAATCCTTCGTACACGTTGGCTCCCAAGAGCGCAATCGACTATGCTTGGGACTACCCAGCTGCCAGGGAGAAGAAGATCCTCCTCACGATCGACGGATGGAGGCGCCCGGTGGATATCTTGGAGATCGGTAACCTCATGCCGTTCAAATTTGGTGTACGTTTAAGGAAGATACCTACGGAGTCCCCCTGACCGCCTTTTCTGTAGGGTCGTACTGGGCCGAAGGCGGTTTCTCTGGACGTTCGAGCCGACGGTCAAACCCAGATCCTGCAGATCACAAACTACAATCAAGCATCAAGTGTATATCGTCCCCGTCACCGGGCCTCCGCTTCGATCGCACGTCAGGAGACATCCTCCAGTAGCCAAGACGCGTTCGAAGCCGTTACCGAGGATATCCCCCCAACGCTCATGTTCACTCTCGACCTAGAGGGAATTGGGCTATCCCTCATGAGCAGGAAGATGCTGGAAGTAGTCTATCTGTCCATGAACTCTCTCAAGTTTGAGTACTCGAGTAGCTCCGTGGCACAAGCTGTGAACCTGTCCCTCGGCACTCTCCAGATCGACAATCAACTTCACGATGCCATATACCCCGTGCTCCTCCAACCAACTCCTATCCCCAAGGAAGCCTCGGCCGTTGCGTCACCGCCCACGATCCAAGCCTCAGTGATCTGGTTGAATGACCAAGGTAGGATGACCTCAACTGCCTTGATAAACAAGCGACTAACGGGTGTCACCTAGCTCACGGCGTACTGTTCATCAAATACTGTTCGATCTTGCTACAGGCCTTAACCATCGAAACTGACGAAGACTTCTTGTTGTCCTTGTACGACCTAACGAAGATTCAAGGCGCGTCGTGGGATGCCGAAGTGGTAGAGTTCGTTGTTCTCGGGACCACACCGCTGGGAAGATGCTAACGTTGCATTAGTATTCTGATTGAACACCCCACCGACATTCCAGAGCCAAAGGAAACCGCTCCCGGTCAACATCTCTATTTTGAAGTCCTTGAACTCCAACCCATCAGGTTACAGCTTTCTTTCATGCGGACGGAGCGGATCAGTTCCGAGGAGAAGTACGTTCCAACGTCCAAATATCGTGAGTGTGGCTAACAGTTACCAGGCTGAACTTGAGGAATCCTCTCGCCGTCTTCCTGAACGCTGTGGCAATGGCTATCGGCAACGTCAATGACGCTCCGCTAGAGATGAACTCTCTCGCCATCAAGGACATGCGTTTGACCACACCGGACTTGCAGTCGCGTATCATGTACCACTACAAACAGGAAGTCCTTCGCCAGCTCTACCGTATCCTCGGGTCGGCGGATTTCATCGGCAACCCCGTTGGGTTGTTCACGAACGTCAGCTCTGGTGTCGCGGATATATTCTATGAACCGTTCAACGGCGTTGTCGTGCATGGCAACAGGGAACTTGGGATAGGGATCGCCAAAGTACGTGCCTTGGTAACACGGCCACTTCACCACCTAACAGCAAGCCTTACAGGGAGCAGCGAGCTTCGTGAAGAAGACTGTGTTCGGTTTCTCGGACAGTCTCACGAAGTTCACGAGTAGTGTCGGCAAAGGCCTTTCAGCCGCCACTCTGGACGAAGAATACCAGAACAGGCGTCGTATGACCCAGAGAAGAAACAAGCCAAGACATGCCATGTAAGTATCGCACCTTTCATCATGCCGGACTGTGCCTGAATTGCGACAGATATGGGGTGGCTTCTGGAGCGGAGGCTTTCGCCACAAGCGTTGCAAGTGGTTTTGAGGGTGTTATCGTGCGTCCTTTTCACAATTCGCTGGCACAGAGATCCTGAGTGGTTGTGTAGATGAAACCCATCGAAGGAGCGGAAAGAGGGGGAGCCGTCGGATTCTTCAAAGGCGTTGGGAAAGGATTAGTAGGGTTCGTGATCACATTGCGGTGCCCCAGCTATAGCTATAACTGACGATCCGTTCTCAAGCAGTGCCGTCACGAAGCCCGTGGTCGGTGTCTTTGATCTTGCGTCAAATGTTAGCGAAGGTATGCAGCCATCGCGTGTATCATTATTACACTCCCTCAATCCACCATAGGTATCCGTAATACCACCACCGTGTTCGATGAACCCGCCCGAGAGCGCGTCCGACTGGCAAGTGGTTGCTCTGCTTTTAATCACGGAAACTCTCACACGCCCCACAGCCTCGCCACACTCCAGCCGATGGGGTGCTGATCCCCTACGATGGAAGGGCCGCAAACGGGCAATATTTCATGAAGGAGCTCAGCGATGGTGCATACCGCAAAGAATTCTATGTTGCACACATAAGTAGGTCTCCTTCGTCCATCACCAGAATGTCACTGAACACACGAAGACATCCCGGGGGGAGATAACATTGTTCTCCTTACCGCTTCCCGAGTCATATCCTTCTGGTCAAGGAAGTTGACACTGGAGTGGGACCTGCCCTTCACACATATACAAGGGGTGACGATTGAAGATACAGGGATCCGGTTTGCTCACAAGGCCGGAAAGGAACACGACAGATTCGTTTTCATTCCAGACAAGTCGTCACAGAGTTGGTTCTTTGGGCAGATTGCGGCGGTTGTAAAGACTTTTAATGCGAAGAAGCGGATGGACTGAGTATGATGAATCCTTAGACAGGGCTACCAGACACGTTATGCACGACTAGACACGGTTGGCATATGCCCATGGTTACGATATAATTCTGTTTTTGCGGGCATGGGAGACCACAATCCCTCACGAGAAAGGTCGGAGGGGTCAATTCATCTCATACCGCACATAGGGGGTTAAGAAACTGTGCCATATAATGCTAACCAGGCCGCCTCGAAACGGGACGTTCTACTAGGGGAATAAAACTACGACTAAGAGGGAATGTTCCTGATTTCCCAAGATCTTATCTTACGCCGGCCGCCACAGGTACGAACTCGCGGAGTTTGACGTTCTGTCGCTGTCATGACGCTTTTAGTAACACCGCCAACAGAGACCGCGCGTCAGTTGACGCGTCCACCGATCATAAATGAGACCCAAGAGGATGCTAGACGAGAACACGAATACAAGCGGGCATACCATAACGCGCTCAACGAGAGCGGAATACAGCACATATATGCTAAATGTCCAACAGTGGTTTGTACTTTACAGGAGAGGGCATGATGTGGAGGTATTTAGTGGCGACGCCCACCACGGCCGCCGCGGCAGTTGGTGGAGTCATGGTAGCTATGGTAAAGTGAATAGGCCTGTGTTCTACCCAGTGGAAAAGTATTGAAAGTATGGGCGGTGGGAGATTTATGAGAGGGTCGGCCGATGGTTACAGGCAAGTGCCCCTGCCCATTGGTGGCTGGATATAACCGGATTTGACCGAGTCGAAGGCGGTAACGAACCGACGGTCGACTCCGTCTGCTTCGTCTTGCTTGGGTACTACCGATCTGTGTTTAGCAAAGGCGGACGACACCGAAGGTGGTCGATGTGCCTCACAGGAAGGTTTGTACTTGGGCTTTGGCGACTCGTTCTTCGACTTGAAGATGGAAGTAAACTTTTGCCTCAAGGAAGTGTTGGAGTTGGAGGAGAAGATGGAGGACTTGGAGCTGGAAGGCATCGTGAAGGTTTGGGCGTGTGGTGGCTTGTTTGTTAGCAAGGAGGGAGGGAATGGATGAGACTTTGAACGTTTGGGTTTTTTATATATGAACAGCCCAACCCAAACCCAAGGTTTATGATGCCGTACCTACGGCGCTTTGTGCATTGGCAGGACTCACACACTTGCCGCTTACTGCGCAAAGGCAATGGATTATGAGCAAAGGACAGTCACGCGAAAAACACGCGTCCGTCGCTTCCCGGGAATGGTCAAGCGCGAGGCCGTTCTTATTGATTTCAGGTCATGGGAGTCCGGCAAAAGGAGAAGGGTGACTCGAATTTGACGTTTAGGTCTTGCAGACAACCACAGGTTCCTGTGGTGTTTTGTATGCGCTTTGGTTCCTGGGCGATTGTATCAATGCCGTGAGTCACTCGGAAGGGTTGAGATCAACCCACCGAGGTTCAAAGGAGAAAGCCCGGAACGCTGCAAAACCACCCATGCCCCGGATGGCAACCCCGCAGAGCCGCAGCTTACATATCAGCCGAATCTTCGGCGTTTGGGGTTCTAAGGTGGAGGACACGATTAGTGGCGGACCCGAGGTTGACCCCGTTCGGCCTGCGTGGCGCCCTGATTCATGATGATGTGCTTCCACCTTCGCCGATAACGTTTGCCGTGCGATGGAGGTATGGTTTCTGTCGGACGGAACAGTTCCGAGACAAAACGCCCCAGGGCAGCGTGTACGGTTGCGCGCCAATTAGCACAGCGATGGCTGCAGATCGGCTTGTCGATGGCGGCGACTGAGCAGAGGGTCACCACTCAGGTTCGATGGACTTGATTTGCCCGGTGAAGATCTGATGGCGCCGAAAATGGAAGAGTCCCGCCCTCACCGTAGCGCTGGAGTTCTTGCTGTGGCTGGCAAGGATGGGGGCAGTGGCAAGAAGGTGTTAAGTTACCTTGATGTCGGATCGCGCGCGTCTCTTTGAATGTCTCTTCCAGACCGCATAAGTACGATTCAGTGTCAATGGCGCAGTCTATTGGATTTTAAGCCACTGGTCTAGTGGTAGCAATTATACGAGGCGGTGGTAGTAGGGCGTCCGTGGGTAAAAGTCCGAGGGGATGGGTAAATGTAATTTATGTACGGCGAGAAGAGTGAGTGTCCCCCCAGTGGCAGGGTGGTTTTAACATTCAATCATGCTGTCAATCTCCGGTCTCAGTGAAGGTCATCACCGACAAGCCCTTTCCGAACTCACCGATTGCTGCGGCATTTTACGTGCAATAGTGCATGGACTGTTGGATGTGACCGGAGCGGCGGAAGGCCAAGCGGCCACATGGACTTGGTCGACCGGAATCTTCTTGCTGAGCGTCAAATTAGACAGCTCGTTCTTCGTCCACATTGCCTGCCCCACCTGCAGCAGTGGAAGGAGCCTCGGTGGTAGCGCCTCCAGCCAGTTCTTGGGGAAGTTCAGAGTCAGAGAGACCAGTCTCCCCGTCAGTGTCGAAGACTTCTTTCGTTACGGACTCGAAGCGCCAAAGACCCAAGGCCTCTACTCCCCTCCACCCAAAATACTCTTCGACGTTCTTCACGCCGTCCCGGATAAAGTCCGAGGCGTGGGGGTGGTCATGTTCGACGGACTGAGAGACATTGATGATGTAGAGGTGGGAGTCGTGATAAAGGGCACTGTATTCGGAAAAATCGGAGTGGACGAGTTTGCGTCCGTGGTACATTTTGCGAAGCATGAGGAGAAGCTCTTGGTGTAGGAGGGTATAGGTCGGGCTGGGAAGAAGGGATCAGGAGTTCTGCATCCTTGAGCCCACAGCCTGACCGCCCCCGCGGGTCCCTGGAGTAGCCACGACGAAAGCAATGTTCACCCATGGCGTAACGGTCTCGGTCTTTGAAGGTGAGGATAGAAGTTTTGTAGATCTTAACGGCGAGGTGGATCTTTGAAGGTGTGGGCGTGGTAGACGTTGGCCTGAGCGTTCGACGATGGGGGAACAAGATACAAGCCCTGTTCAGTGATCTCCCAGTCCTTGTCCTCGACTCGCACGTCGGATAGGTCGGAAAGGGTGTCATCGTCGGGATCGGACAGCGGTTTTTCTTCCTCCCCGGTGGCAGGTCACTCATAGGGGATTCCTAGGGCCACCAGCACCATGCTGGAATCGTCGGATGATACTCCGATTCCGAGTCTAAATGTTCCATCGGATCAAAGGGTATGTAAACAACAAACAAAAATAACTGCCATAAACGGGCGTCCGGCCTTCATCGCTCCCCCCACGACTTACTCATCTAATGGGTTCAACGACATCGAAAGCAAAGCGTCCGGCAGTTATCACCCCAAGAATTCCACCGAGATCTTGGATCACCTCGCTACAGGTTCAGATTTAGAATCCCTCCGAGCATGCGCTCTCGTATCGAGATCGTGGGTTCCATCGTGCCGGCGACACCTCTTCCACACCCTCGACTTGACTTGGGGGAAGATGGACAGATGGCTCTACGCGTTCCCGGTGCCCGAGGAGAGTCCCGCCCACCACTTCCGGGAACTATGTATGACATTCGGAGAGATCAACTGGTTTCCAGACAAGTTTTTCGAACACGCTCCCCGGTTCACGAATTTGCGAAAGTTGTCTCTGTTCGGAGCAGAAGATTGTCTGGGGTCCCGGCTACCTTCGCTTTGGAGGTTACCGGAATCCGTAACCTCTTTGACGATCACCGGTTCAAATGACGTCACTCTTGTGGGAGTCTGGGACATTATGGCGCGGCTACCGAACTGCCATTGGAGGTTTTTTTTGAACCGGTGGACAAGAGTGCGTTGCTAGGGATTGGGGCGGTGAGGGGGAGATTTGGCGGGGAGCTGGTACTTCGCACCGTCTATGGTGCGCGTCACTTAGTCACCACAACTTTGTGCCAGTGGCAAAACCG
>Ga0307511_10000075_pt1 | contig 82985 bp, 65 predicted proteins | sample 13_EM_MG_FD_200266 | JGI IMG/M metagenome (GOLD analysis project Ga0307511, IMG submission 200266) | Populus trichocarpa ectomycorrhiza microbial communities from riparian zone in the Pacific Northwest, United States - 13_EM | ecosystem: Host-associated > Plants > Roots > Unclassified | place...
GTGGTGGCGTTCGTCGGCGACGAGGTGACCGATGTCGTGCAACAGCGCGGCGGCGACGAGGTGGTCGGGAGCCTGCGCCTTGATCGCCTCGGCGCCGGCCAGCAGCATGTGCTGGGCCTGGGTCACCGGCTCGCCGAGGTACGCCGCCGCGCCGGGGCCGGTGAACATGGTGGCCAGCTCGGCGACCGGCGCCCGCCGGAGGACGGCGGCGGAGCTGGCCAGGGCGTCGATGTCGGCGTAGCAGCCCTGGAGGTGCCGGGAGCCGGTGGCGGAGAAACCGGTGCGGGCGTGCAGGATCCGGGTGTTGTCGAACAGCAGGCAGTCGCCGGGATCCAGCCGGAAGGCCACCCGGGACTCGACCAGCAGCGCCCGGAAGGCCCGATACGCCCGGTAGAACTCGGGCCCGTGCTCGCGGCCGGGTTGCATGGACCGGTTGTTGATCCGAACCTCGCGGATCCGGCCGCCCGGATCGACGTCGATGATCGGGCGGAACGCCGACAGGAAGGCGGTGGCGTCGGAGAAGGAGAAGGTGACCGGAGTCCGGGTCAGCACGTCGAAGGCCTCGGGGTCTTCGGCGCGGAGCCGCGCGGCGACGGCGAAGCCGTCGACCAGGGTCGTCTCCCCGCCGGCGGCGGCGTTTTCCAGGCAGTGCAACAACTGGAGCGTCGGCACGGGATCCCGGTACGGGTTGTCGGTGTGCGGGGTGATCGCCTTGCTGGTGAAGGCCAGGTTGTTGGGTGAGTTGACCACGCGCACGTCGAACAGGCGGCCGTAGTTGGTCTCACGCACGAACCCGAACGTCTCAGCGACCTCAAGCACCGTGCCGGGGCGTGTCGGCACACCCCGCAGCAGGACAAAGCCGTTGCGTAGCACGGAATCCAGGCACCGCAGGCGTTCGGCGTCGTCGTCCAGATACGCCATCCAGGACGCGGACACGATGTCGGTGTGGGACCACAGGTCCTTCGACGACTCGTCGCGATGTCCCGCAGGCGCGGGCGAGGCCAGCCAGGCGCGGTCGAAGACCGAGCGGTGGCCGTCGGTGAAGACCACGGTCACGTCGACCCCGGACTCGACGATCTCGGCCACAGCCGGCGAGTCGGCCAGATCGAACAGCTTCTGGCCGCTCACCGCGTCCCGGCACTCGGGGCAGCGACAGTTGTCCCGCATCCACTCGGCGGAAAAATCAAAACCTGTCTGCACAAGTTCCAACATGGCCGGACAAGGTGGCGTCGGCGCGAAGACCGGGCGAACGGGGGATGTCAGATCCGTTCCAGGATGCTGCCGGTGGCCAGCGCGCCGCCGGCGCACATCGAGATCAGCGCGGTCGAGGCGTCGCGGCGCTCCAGCTCGTGCAGCGCGGTGGTGATCAGCCGGGTGCCGGTGCTGCCGACCGGGTGGCCGATGGCGATCGCGCCGCCGTTGACGTTGACCTTCGACGGATCCGGCCGGTGCGCCGACTGCCACGACAGCACCACCGAGGCGAAGGCCTCGTTGACCTCGAACAGGTCGAGGTCGTCGATCTTCATCCCGCTGCGCGCCAACACCCGGCTGGTGGCGGCGACCGGGCCGTCCAGGTGGTAGTAGGGCTCCGCGCCGACCAGGCACTGCGAGACGATCCGGGCGCGCGGCGTGAGCCCCAACTCCTTGGCCTTCTCGGCCGACACCAGCAGCACGGCGCTGGCGCCGTCGGAGATCTGCGAGGAGGTGCCGGCGGTGTGCACGCCGTCCTCCAGCACGGGCTTCAACCGCCCCAACGCCTCCATGCTCGTCTCGCGCAGGCCCTGATCGATGTCGACGCCCTTCACCGGCACGACCTCGTCCCGGAACCGGCCGGCGTCCCAGGCGGCGCGGGCCAGTTGCTGGGAGCGCAGCCCGAACTGGTCGACGTCCGCACGGGTGATGCCACGGCGCTGGGCGATCCGCTCGGCGGCCAGGTACTGGTTGGGCAGGTCGATGTCCCACGACTCCGGCCGCGGCGTGCCGGCGTTCTCGCCTACGTTGCTGCGCAAGGGAACCCGGCTCATCGCCTCCACGCCGCAGGCGATGCCGACATCGATCGCGCCGATGGCGATCAGGCCGGCGATCAGGTGCGTGGACTGCTGGGCCGAGCCGCACTGGCAGTCGACGGTGGTGCAACCGGCGCCTTGCGGCAGACCGGCGTGCAGCCAGGCCGTTCGGGTGATGTTGTTGGACTGCTCGCCGGCCTGCGTGACGCAGCCGCCGATCACCTGTTCCACCAACGCCGGATCGACGCCGGCCCGTTCGACGACGGCCTGCTGCGCCGCGCCCAGCAGCTCGGCGGCGTGCAGGCCGGACAGCCAGCCGCCGCGCCTGCCGATCGGCGTCCGCGCCGCCGCCACGATCACCGGGGTGCCCATGCCTCCAAAACTAGAACAGGTTCTCGTCGGTCGCAATGGTCATTTGAGCAGCGGGGTTCCGTTAGTTAACGCTGTATGCTAGGAACTTCGTAGAACCCGTTCCACGCACGACGAAGTGCCTGGAGGCAGCGTGGTACCCGACGGCTACGACTTCACCGATCCCGACATCTACGCCAGCGGCGTGCCGCACGAGCACTTCGCGGAACTGCGCAAGACCGCGCCGGTGTGGTGGAACGCCCAGCCGACGGCCTGCGCCGGTTTCCACGACGGCGGCTTCTGGGTCGCCACCCGGCACGCCGACGTGCGGGAGATCTCCCGGCGCAGCGACGTGTTCTCCTCGTGGGCCAACGGCGCGATCGTCCGCTTCGGTCACGACATGACCACCGAGCGCATCGAGATGCTGCGCCTGATCATGCTCAACCAGGATCCGCCGCAGCACACCAAGGTCCGCGGCATCGTGTCCCGCGGCTTCACCCCCAAGTCGATCAACTCGCTGCGCGACGCGCTGCGGGACCGGGCCGAGCGGATCGTCGACGAGGCACTGTCCCGCGGCACCGGGGACTTCGTCACCGAGGTCGCCTGCGAGCTGCCGTTGCAGGCCATCGCCGAGCTGCTCGGCGTGCCGCAGGAGGACCGGCGCAAGATCTTCGACTGGTCCAACCAGATGATCTCCTACGACGATCCCGAGTACGAGATCGAGCCGGAGGCGGCCAGCGTCGAGCTGATCGGCTACGCCTGGAACATGGCCGAACAGCGGCGGGCCTGCCCGATGGACGACATCGTCACCAAGCTCGTGCAGGCCGACGTGGACGGCGAGTCGCTCGGCTCCGACCAGTTCGGCTTCTTCGTGCTGCTGCTCGCGGTCGCCGGCAACGAGACCACCCGCAACGCCATCACCCACGGCATGGCCGCGTTCCTGGAGCACCCCGAGCAGTGGGAGCGGTTCAAGGCCGAGCGCACCGCCACCGCCGCCGACGAGATCGTCCGCTGGGCCACGCCGGTGGTCGCCTTCCAGCGCACCGCCACCCAGGACGTGGAGATCGGCGGCGTGACGATCAAGGAGGGGCAGCGGGTCGGCATGTACTACAGCTCGGCCAACTTCGACCCCGAGGTGTTCGACGACCCGCACACCTTCGACATCGGCCGCGACCCCAACCCCCACCTCGGCTTCGGCGGCAGCGGCACGCACTACTGCCTCGGCGCCAACCTGGCCCGGCTGGAGATCGAGCTGATCTTCAACGCCATCGCCGACCGCATGCCCGACATCCGCAAGCTGGCCGAGCCGGAGCGGCTGCGCTCGGGCTGGCTGAACGGCATCAAGCACTTCCCGGTCGCCTACACCTGATCCCCTGGCGCCCACGTGAGTGGCTCACTTGACCTCAGCGGCCAAGTGAGCCACTCACGTGCGTGCCTGTTCTACTTGGCCGTGAACACGAGTGGGGGTCGCGACCAAGTAGAGATGTGATGACAGCAATCGACGAGGCGGCGCCACCGGGCCGGCTCGCGGATTTCGAGCAGCTGTTCGAGGCTCATGCCGACGATCTGCACCGTTTCCTGGGCAGACTCGTCGGCGCCGTGGCCGACGACCTGGTCGCCGACACGTTCGTCGCGGCGCTGAAGGGCCGCGACGGCTTCGACCCGGCGCGGGCCTCGGCCCGGGCCTGGCTGTTCGGGATCGCCAACAACCTCGCCCGCAACCACCTGCGCCGACGCAAACGTGAGACCGCGGCCACGGCCCGTCTGACGGACGCCACCCGTGCCGAGAGCCACGAGAACCGCGTCGTCGAGCAGGTCGACGCGCAACTGCGGGCCCGCCAGCTGGCCGCGGCCATCGCCGAGTTGGACGACGCCGACCGCGATGTGCTGCTGCTGACCAGCTGGGCCGGCATGGACTCGAACGAGATCGCGGAGGCGCTGGGCATCCCGGCCGGCACCGTGCGATCCCGCCTGCACCGCGTGCGCCGCCACCTGCGCGTGGCCGCGCCGCAGATCGATATGGGGAGCACCGACGATGTGGACTGACAGCGAACTCGACCAGGCCCTGGCCGACCAGCCGGCGGGGCCCGCCTTCAGCCCGCAGGCGCGGGCCCGGGCGCTGGCGGCGATGCGTGCCGCGGTCGAGGAGCCCAAAGCGCGGCGCACCGGCCGGGCCTGGTGGCTGGCCGCCGCGGCGGCGGTCGCGGTGGCCACCGGCGTGTCGGCCACCTTTCTCTCCGGCGGACCCGCGCCGCAGGCCAGCGCCGCGGCAGTGCAGAGCCTCCAACAGGCGTCCGCCGGGGTAGCCGACGTCCAGGTCGGGCCCGGCCAGTACTACTACATCAACAGCCACAGCTGGGACCTGGGCGCGGCGGAGACCCGCACCGGCAAGCCGCTGGACGCGATGACGGAGAACGTCAGCGAGACGTGGATCCCGGCCAACCGCTCGGACGTGTGGATGCACCGCGGCGGGTACACCGGCAAGTACACCTGGCTGGTCGGCAGCGACGCGCTCGTCAAGGCCGAGGGCGACGGCGGCCTGTTCGAGCCGGCCAAGCAGACCACGCAGACCGGGGCGTGCGGCGACTGGGGCGGCCGGCAGACGCCGGAGCTGGGCGGCTCGCCGGATGAGGGCAAGCCGTGCGACCAGCGGATCGGCAGCTGGGAAGCGCCGACGCCACGGTTCATCGCCCAGCTGCCGACCGATCCGGCCAAGCTGTACGACAAGCTGCGGGCGGACGCCAAGGACGACAAGGGGCAGATGCTGACCATGGCGGCCGGCGTGCTGAAGTCCGGCGACGCCGACCACGACGTCCGGTCCACTGTGTACCGTGCGCTGATGTTGATGCCCGGCCTGGACGTCACCGACAATTCGGCCACTTTGGACGGTCAGCGCGGGGTGGCGCTCGGCGCGTCCAACGGCACCCTGCGGCAGGAGATCGTGATCGATCCGTCGACCGGCCGGTATATCGGCGAGCGGCTGATCCTGATGGTCGACGGCACCCAGTACTGGAAGGGCCTCAAGCCCGGCACGGTCATCGAGTCCAGCTCGGTGCGCATCGCCGTCGCCGAGAAAATCGGTGTCGCGCCTCGGTAATCTGGGCATGTGTTGACGCAGAGGCTCATGCGGGCGATCGGTACGCCGGTCGTCCGCGTCACGCCGTTCACCGGGCGGGGCTACACGCCGGCGCGGCGGATGATCGTGGAACTGTCCGACGGCACAACGGTCTTCGCCAAGCAGGGCGTGAACGAGTACACCGCAGGCGAGCTCCGTCGCGAGCACGCGAACTACCTGCGGCTGCGCGGATCCTTCCTGCCCCGCCTGCGCGGCTGGGACGATGACGGCGGCCTGGAGCCGATCATCATGCTGGAGGACCTGTCCGGCGCGCACTGGCCGCCGCCGTGGACCGTCGACCAGGTCCGCAAGGTGCTGGACACCGTCACGGAGATCGCCGCTCAGCCGGTGCCGGACGACATGCCGGCGCTGGAGGAGGAATGGGTGGGCGGCGGCTGGAACGCCGTCACCGAGGACCCAGAACCCTTTCTGTCCCTCGGCATGTGCTCGGCGAGCTGGCTGGACCGCGCGCTGCCGGTCCTGATGGACGCCGCCTCCTCGGCCCGGCTCAAGGGCGACAGCGTGCTGCACCTGGACGTGCGCAGCGACAACCTGTGCTTTGCCAACGGCCGCACGGTGTTCGTCGACTGGAATCACGCCTGCCTGGCCAATCCCGAGATCGACAAGGCGTTCTTCCTGCCCAGCATGCACGCCGAGGGTGGACCGGCGCCGGACGAGGTCGCGACGGTCGAGCCCGGGTTGGTCGCGGTCGTGGCCGGGTTCTTCGCCTGCCGGGCCGGGCTACCGCCGGTGCCGGACGCGCCGGGCGTGCGGCCGATCCAGCGCACGCAGCTGGAAGTCGCGCTGCCGTGGGCGATCAGGGTGTTGGGGCTGCCCGCAGTGTCTTCATAGCGCGGTCCATCTCCCAGTGCGCCCGCACCGACTTGACCAGCCCGTCCTCGTCGACGCGGTAGACGAACACGCCGTCGGTGTCCATCAGGTTGTTGCCGGGCAGGTGGATCGTGATGGTGCCGACGTTGGCGCACTCGAGGCCGTTGGCGAACGAGTCGGTCATGGTGAAGTCGAAGCCCTCGGCCAAGGCGATGGCCTTGTCCCAGAAGGCCCCGATAGCCTCGTGGCCGTGGTGCCCGAGGCCCTCGGGGTCGAACGGGGACGGCCCCACCGGGTCCTCCACGCACCCGTCCAGGGCGAACAGCGAGATCCACTTCTCCTTGGCCCCGGCCACCACGGCCTCCATGGACCGCCAGGAGGCCACCCGGGCCGGGTGCTCGACCTTGGACGCCCGCCAGTCGATCATGCCGTCACCCGCTCGATCACGTCGTGGGTGAAGCGCTGCACGGCGTCCTGCTTCGCGGCCAGCTCGCCGTCGAAGCCGATGCCGTAGTTCATCCACGGCATCACGATGATGTCGGTGACGCCGGCCTCGAACAGCTCCCGGTAGCCGTCGACGCCGAACTTGTCGATGCACACGGACTGGATCTCGAACGGCTCGTCGGCGCGGCCGTACTCCGCGCGCAGCTCGGTCAGACGGGCGATGACCTGCCGCAGGTCGTCGAACTTGATCATCGCCGAGGTCCAGCCGTCGCCGACCCGCGCCGCGCGGCGCAGCCCGGCCTCGGTGTGCCCGCCGACGTAGATCGGCACCGGCCGCTTGGGCGCGGGGCTTATCTGCAGCTTGTCGAAGTCGTAGAACTTGCCGTGGTAGTCGACCATGCCGCCGCCCAGGATCAGCTGCAGCACGTCGATCATCTCGTCGCACCGCGGCCCACGGTGCGCGTATTCCGTGCCGCACCAGGCGAATTCCTCCGGCGACCAGCCGAGGCCGACGCCAAGCCCGAACCGGTCGCCGGTCAGCGCGGCAACCGAGCCGACCTGGCGGGCCAGCAGCACCGGGTTGCGGGACCCGAGCTTGAGCACCTGAGTGTAGAACCGGATCGTGCTGGTGGCGGTGCCCATCGCGGCGGCCGCGATCAGCGGGTCCACCCACGGCGTTTCGGCGTTCCAGAACCGCGAACCGTCCGGAGTGTACGGATAGTCCGCGGACACCTTTTCCGAGTAGAACAGCGAATCCGGCAGCGCGACGGACGCGAAGCCGCACTCCTCGGCCGTTTTGGCCAGCTCCACCAGCTGGTCCAGCGGATTCATCGCCACCGCAAGCGTGAACTTCACCGCGCACCCGGCCTTTCCGATCCGACCACCCAGAGCGAGAAGTACTGCGAGCCGCCGCCGTAGGCGTGGCCCAGTGCGACACGGGCGCCGTCCACCTGGTGCTCGCCGGCCCGGCCGAGCACCTGCATCGCCGCCTCGGCGTAGCGCAGCAGCCCGGACGCGCCGATCGGGTTGGACGACAGCACGCCGCCGGACGGGTTCACCGGCAGCCGGCCGCCGATCGCGGTCTCACCGGCCTCGGTGAACTTCCAGCCCTGGCCCTCCTCGGTGAACCCGAGGTTCTCCAGCCACATCGGCTCGAACCAGGAGAACGGCACGTAGATCTCCGCGACGTCCACTTCGGACACCGGATCTTTGATCCCGGCCTGCTTCCACAGCGCCGCCGCCGCGTCCTTGCCGGCCTGCGGGCTGACCTGGTCACGGCCGGCGAACGTGGTCGGCTCGGTCCGCATGGCCGTCGCGTGGATCCACGCCGCCGGGCGGCCCTTGGCCGTCTGCTCGTCGGCGATCACCACCGCGGCCGCGCCGTCCGAGGAGGGACACGTCTCGTCGTAGCGGATCGGGTCCCACAGCATCTTCGACGCCTGCACCGATTCCACCGTGATATCGGCCTGTTTGAGATGCGCGTACGGATTCAGCGCGCCGTTGCGGCGATCCTTGGCGGCGACGATCGCGCCGATGTGGTTGGGCGCGCCGGATCGCCGGATGTAGGAACGGACATGCGGCGCGAAGTAGCCACCCGCACCGGCGCCTACAGGCATGTGGAACGGCGGCATGACCGACAGCGCCCACATGGCGTTGGACTCGGACTGCTTCTCGAACGCCACGGCCAGCACCCGCCGGTGCACGCCCGACTGCACCAGGCTGGCCGCCACATTCCCGGTGGAGCCGCCGACCGAACCGGCGGTGTGCACGCGCAGCAACGGCTTCCCGGTCGCGCCGAGCGCGTCGGCCAGGAACAGCTCGGGCATCATGACGCCCTCGAACAGGTCCGGGGCCTTGCCCAGCACCACGGCGTCGATGTCGGCCCAGTCGGTACCGGCGTCGGCCATCGCCCGGTCGATCGCCTCCCGGCACAGGCCGGCCATGGACACGTCCAGACGTTTGGCGGTGTGGTGCGTCTGGCCGGTGCCGATCACGGCCGCGAGTTGCGCGCCCATCAGTGTCCCTCCAGCACGCAGACGAGATTCTGTTGCAGCAGCGGCCCGCTGGTGGCGTGGGCCAGGGCCTTGTCGGCGCGGCCGGCGCGGATCTCGGCCGCCGCGGCGCCGATGCGGACCAGGCCGGCGGCGAACATCGGGTGCCCGGCCAGCACGCCGCCGGACGGATTGACCCGCACCTCCTCGCCCAGCCCGAAGGCCTGGCGCAGCAGGATCTCCTGGTGGCTGAACGGCGCGTGCAGCTCGGCCACCTGCACGCCGTCCACGCCGGCCGCCTTGGCCGCCGCGATCGTCGACGGCGAGGTGGTGAGATCACGGGCGCCCAGCAGGGGAGTGTCGACGCGGTGCTCGAAGCCGGTGATCCACGCCGGCCGCTCGCACAGGTCCCGGGCCCGGTCGCCGGCGGCCAGGATGATCGCCGCCGCGCCGTCGGTGATCGGCGCGCAGTCGTGGGCCCGCAACGGATCGGCCAGGTACGGCTGTTTCAGCAGCTCCTCGGCGGTGGTCTCGCCGGCCAGCTGGGCGTCCGGATTGGACAGTGCGGCCCGGCGGCTGGCCGCCGCCACCTCGGCCATGTCGGCCTCGGTCCACAGCCCGGCGTCGATGCCCAGCCGGGCCTGAAGTCCGGCCACACCAACGGAATCCGGCCACAGCGGCGTCACCAGGTACGGGTCCATCTGCATGGCCATGATCCGCCGCAGCTCGCCGGCCGAGGACTTGCCGAAGCCGTACACCAGCGCGGTCTCCGCCTCGCCGGTGCGGATCTTCACCCACGCCTCGTACAGCGCCCAGGCGGCGTCCATCTCCACGTGCGACTCCATGATCGGCGGGAACGCGCCGATCGCGTCCACCGCCGCGATGAACGAGAACGCCCGCCCGGCCAGGTAGTCCGACGACCCCGAGCACCAGAACCCGATGTCCTGCTTGGCCAGGCCGGTGTCGGCGAGCAGCCGGTGGAACACCGGCACCAGCATCTCGACGCCGTTGGTGGTGCCGGGTGTGCGGCGCACGTTCGGCGCCTGCGCGAAGCCGACGACCGCCACCTCGCTCACGAGGGCCTCCTAGAGATGCTGTGTCGATCAGAGGTGCTGTGCTGATCAAAGATGTTGGGCGAACGACTCATAGGGCGCGTCCGGCTCGCCGGTCGGCTCGAAGTGGTCGATGTTCTCCAGCGTGGTGCCCCACTGCTCGCGCGGCCGCCAGTGCGCCCGCACCCGCAGGCCCATCCGGACCTCGTCGGCGGCGCAGCCCAGAACCAGGTGCTGGAACGGGATGTCCGCGCCCTCCAACAGGATGTACGCGGCGACGTAGGGCGGCTTGATCCGCTGCCCCAGGAACGGCACGTTCACCACGCAGAACGTGGTGACCACGCCGTGGTCGGGCAGCTCGACTTCGTCCTCGGTCGGCACGCCGTCGGTGGGGCAGGAGCCGCGCGGCGGAATGTAGACCTTGCCGCAGGCCGGGCAGCGCTGGCCGAGCAGCCGGCCTTCGGCCAGCCCGCGCAGGTAACGGCTTTCCTCTGGTGACGCCGTGTGCTGATACTGGAGGTGGATGGGCGTCGTCAGCATCGTGACGGCGTCGCCGCCGACGGGATCGCGCTGAACCGGGTCCGCGTCAAGGGGTTCGAAGCATTCGATGTCCCGGATGCTGCCGACCGGCTCGGCCGCCCAGCGCACGCGGACCCGCATACCGGTGCTCATCCGGTCCGGTGAACCGGCGTCGACGGCGTGCAGCAGTCCGCTGTCGGCGCCGTCCAGCTTGACCAGCGCCCAGGCGAACGGCTGCTGAAGCGGTTGCCCGGCAAGGGGAGTGGCGTTCCAGGACCACGTCTGCACGACGCCTTCCGAACCGACGTCGACGAACTCGGTCAGCTTCTCGGCGGTCACCGGGTCGTATTCGGCCGGCGGCACCAGCACGCGGCCGTCCGAGCCGCGGATGCCGGCGATCCTGTGCTCGCGCAGACCAGTGGCGAACCGGCCCAGCACCGGCCCGAGCGAGCGGGTGTAGTCGAAGCCCACGTCCAGCGGGGCGCTCAACGGTTCCGAGCTGATCGTCACCTTCGAAGTGAAACACGTTCTCGTTTTTGCGGCAAGATGAAGCCATGAGGCTTGGACTGCAACTCGGCTACTGGACCCCCGTGCCGGCCCCGGACACCCCGGAGCTGGTCGCCGCGGCGGAGCGGTGCGGCTTCGACTCCGTGTTCGCGGCCGAGGCCTGGGGCTCGGACGCGTTCACCCCGCTGGCCTGGTGGGGATCCCGCACGTCACGGCTGCGGCTGGGCACCTCGGTGGCCCAGCTGTCGGCGCGCACGCCAGCGGCGTGCGCCATGCACGCCCTGACCCTGGACCGGCTCAGCGGCGGTCGGTTCATCCTCGGCCTAGGGGTGTCCGGGCCGCAGGTCGTCGAGGGCTGGTACGGCCGCCCGTTCGCCCAGCCACTGGCCCGCACCAGGGAATACGTGTCGATCGTGCGGCAGGTGCTGGCCCGCGAGGCGCCGGTGGTCAACAACGGCCGGCACTATCCGCTGCCGTACCAGGGGCCCGGCGCGCTCGGGCTCGGCAAGCCGCTGAAGTCGATAGCCCATCCGCTTCGCCCGGACGTGCCGATCATGCTGGGCGCGGAGGGGCCGCGCAACGTCGCCATGACCGCGGAGATCGCCGACGGCTGGCTGGCCATCTACTACACGCCGCGGCTGGCCGGGCTGTACGGCGAATGGCTGGACGAGGGGTTCGCCCGGCCGGGCGCGCGGCGGTCCCGCGAGGACTTCGAGATCGTCGCCAGCTGCCAGATCGTGCTCACCGACGACCGCGCCGGCGCCATCCAGGCCATGAAGCCCGTGCTGGCGCTGTACATCGGCGGCATGGGCGCGGCCGGCATGAACTTCCACGCCGACGTGTTCAGCCGGATGGGTTATCCGGATCAGGTCGCGGCGATCGGCGAGCTGTTCCGCGCCGGCCGCAAGGCCGAGGCGGCGGCCGAGGTGCCGGATGCGCTGGTCGAGGACGTGGCGGTGATCGGCAACGCCGACGAGGTGCGGGCTCGGGTCGAGGAGATGGAGCGAGCCGGCGTGACCACGCTGCTGGTCGGCTGTGGCAGCGCGGCGCAGGTGGAGCAGCTGGCCTCCACCCTTGTCGGCGAAGTGGAACACGTTCTAGATTGAGGCGTATGACGGCGCCTGGACTTTGGAACATCGCGGCTGCGGAACCCGGGTTGACGGCTGTCGTCGACCCCGACGGCGGGGAGGTCGGCTACGGCGAGCTGGCCGCCGCGGCAGACCGGTACGGGCGGGGCCTGCAAGCTATGGGCCTGCGACCCGGCGACAGCGTCGTGGTGTTGCTGCCCAACGGGGCCGACCTGCTGGCCATGTACTTCGCCACCCTGCAGACCGGGCTGTACATCGTGCCGGTGAACTGGCACCTGATCGGGCCGGAGGTCGCCTACCTGGTCGCCGACTCCGGGGCCAAGGCGTTCGTGGCCTCGGAGCGGTTCGCCGACACCGCCGTGGTGGCGGGGGAGTCGCTGCCGCCCGAGGCCCGGTTCTGCGTCGGCGAAATTCCCGGTTTCCGGCCGTTGTCGGAGTTGGGGGCCGACGAACCCGTTGGCCGGCCGGACATCCGCACCGCCGGCGCGCCGATGCTCTACACGTCCGGCACCACCGGCCGGCCCAAGGGTGTGCGGCGGCCGCTGACCGGGGCCGATCCGGACGTGCTGCCGGCGGCCGGCGTCTGGTTCTTCGGCATCTTCGACCTCAAGCCGTTCGACGGGCACGTGCACCTGTGCGGCTCGCCGCTCTACCACACGGCCGTGCTGAACTTCGTCTCCCTGTCCGTCCAATTCGGACACAAGACGGTGCTGATGGACCGGTGGGACGCGGCCGAGATGCTCCGGCTGATCGAGAAGCACCGGGTCACGCACAGCCATATGGTGCCCACCCAGTTCCGCCGTCTGCTGGCGCTGCCGGAGGACGTGCGGTCCGCGTTCGACGTGTCCTCGCTGCGGGCCGCCATCCACGGCGCCGCGCCGTGTCCGCTGGAGGTCAAGCGGCGGATGATCGACTGGTGGGGACCGGTGGTCACCGAGTACTACGCGGCCACCGAGGGCGGCGGGACCGTGATCGACGCGACCGACTGGCTGCGCAAGCCCGGCTCCGTCGGCCTGCCCTGGCCCGGCTCGGTGGTCAAGGTGCTCGGCGACGACGGCGCCGAGCTGCCGGCCGGCGAGATCGGCACCGTGTACATGCGGATGGGCACGTCCACCTTCGAGTACTACCGCGACAAGGCCAAGACCGACGCCGGCCGGGTGCGCGACCTGTTCACCCTCGGCGACGTCGGCTATCTGGACGAGGACGGCTACCTGTTCCTGTGCGACCGCAAGGCCGACATGATCATCTCCGGCGGCGTGAACGTCTACCCGGCCGAGATCGAGGGCGAGCTGGCCTGCCACCCCAAGGTCGCCGACGTGGCCGTGTTCGGCATCCCGCACCCCGACTGGGGCGAGGAGATCAAGGCCGTCGTGCAGCCCGCCGACGACGTCGTCGGCGATGACGCCCTCACCGCCGAGCTGCTGGCCTTCGCCGCCGCCCGCCTCGCCAAGTTCAAGCTCCCGCGCAGCGTCGACTATGTCGCCGAGCTGCCCCGCGACCCCAACGGCAAGCTCTACAAGCGCCGCCTGCGCGACCCCTACTGGCAGAACCAGGAGCGCGCCATCTGACGCGAAGTCCGCGATTGGCGTAGCAGGCTGTGGTACGTCTTGACCATGGCTTTCGACGGCGACACCCGGCGGCAGATGGCGCTGAACGAGCGCAACTGGGACGCGCGCACCCCGATCCACGTCGGCAGCGACTTCTACGCCCTCGGCCGGCGCGATCCGCTGGAGTGGATCCTGCCGTTCGAGTGGGAGGCGCTGGGTTCGCTCGCCGGCAAGGACCTCGTCCACCTCCAGTGCCACCTGGGCGTGGAGACGATGGGGCTGGCCAAGGCCGGCGCCCGCGCCGTCGGCCTGGACTTCTCGGGGCGGGCCGTCGAACAGGCCGGCGTCGCCGCGCGCAACGAGAACCTCGACATCACCTACGTCCGGTCCGACGTCTACGACGCCGTCGAAGCCTTGGGCGGCAAGCAGTTCGACGTCGTCTACACGGGCAAGGGCTCGCTGTGCTACCTGCCCGACCTCGCCCGGTGGGCCCAGGTGGTGGCCGGCCTGCTGCGGCCCGGCGGCTTCCTCTACCTCGTCGAGTTCCATCCGCTGCTCAACGCCTTCGGGCTGACCACCCGCCCGGGCGAGCCCGTGGACTTCACCGTGCGCAACGACTATCTGCCCGGCCGTGGGGCCGTGAAGCGAGACGGCACCCACACCTACACCGACGGTCCGCCGCTCGACGGCGACACCGTGCACTACGAATGGCCGCACGGCCTCGGTGAGGTCGTGACCGCACTCGTGCGGGCCGGGCTGACCATCGACCACCTGAGCGAGCCGGACGTGTTGCCGTTCCCACGCTGGCCGTCGATGGTCCGGACCGAGTACGGGTGGTGGCGGGGCGGCGATGGCGCGCCCAGCGTGCCGACGCTGTACGCGCTCAAGGCGTACGCCTAGCGGCCCCGGAACTCGGGCTTGCGCTTGGCGGCGAAGGCGGCCGGGCCCTCCTTGGCGTCCTCGCTGAGGAACACTCGCGTGCCGTGCTGGGCTTCGGTCTTGAACGCCTCGTTCTCCGGCATGCCCTCGGTCTCGCGGATGGTCCGCAGGATCGCCCGCACGGCCAGCGGGCCGTTGGCGGCGATCATGTCGGCCAGCTCCAACGCCTTGGCCAGCGCTTGTCCGTCGGGCACAACGTGACCGATCAAGCCGATGTCGAGCGCCTCGGCGGCGGTGATGTGCCGGCCGGTCAGCAGCAGGTCGGCCGCGACGGTGTACGGGATCTGGCGGGGCAGCCGGACGGCCGAGCCGCCGAGCGGGAACAGGCCCCAGCGGGCCTCGGACACGCCGAAGCGGGCGCTCTCGCCGGCCACCCGGATGTCGGTGGCCTGGAGGATCTCGGTGCCGCCGGCGATCGCCGGCCCCTCGACCGCGGCGATCAGCGGCTTGGTCAGGCGGCGGCCCTTGAGCAGGGGCTCGATCACCGACAGGTCCCAGCCACCGCCGGAGAACGAGTCGCCCGGATGGCTGGACGTCATCGCCTTGAGATCGGCGCCGGCGCAGAACGCGCCGCCCGCGCCGGTCAGCACGCAGGCCCGGATGCTGTCGTCGGAGTCGACGCGGTCCCAGGCCTCGCGCATGATCGCCATCATCGGTCCGGACAGGGCGTTGCGGGCCCGCGGGCGGTTCATCGTCACCACGAGGACCGCGCCTCGTTGGTCTACCAGGCAGTGCTCGGATTCCTGCGTCGCGGTCATCAAGCCTCCCAGGGGATTGCCCAAAACAGTAACACGTTCTAGTTTGCAGGGGTGGCCCTGAACATCGCAGACCTCGTGGAGCACGCAGCCGACCTCGTCCCCGAGCGCGCCGCGGTGATCTGCGGCGAGCGCCAAGTCAGCTACGCGCAGTTGGACGAGCGCGCCAACCGGCTGGCCAACCACCTCGCCGCGCACGGCGTCGGACCGGGTGACCATGTCGGCGTGCACTCGCGAAATTCCATTGAGATGGTGGAAAGCATGCTCGCGGCGTACAAGCTGCGGGCGGTCGCCATCAACATCAACTACCGGTACACGCGCGCCGAGCTGCGCTACGTGTTCGACAACTCCGACCTCGTCGCCCTGGTGCACGAGCGCCGCTACGCGCCGCTGGTGGCCGACGTCCTGCCGGAGGTGCCGCGGCTGCGGCATGTGGTCTACACCGAGGACGGCGCGGACGAGAACGTGTCCTACCCGGCGGTCGAGTACGAGGCGGCGCTGGCCTCGGCCAGCCCGGCCCGCGACTTCCCGGAGCGCAGCCCGGACGACATCTACATCCTGTACACCGGCGGCACCACCGGCCATCCGAAGGGCGTGCTGTGGCGGCAGGAGGACGTGTGGCGCGTCCTCGGCGGCGGCATCGACTTCCTCACCGGAGTGCCGGTGGAGGACGAGTGGCAGCAGGCCCGGCAGGGGCAGGCCTACGGGCTGGTCCGGCTGTGCGCCCCGCCGATGATCCACGGCGCTGCCCAGTGGGGCGTGTTCGGTGCCCTGTTCACCGGCAGCACCGTCGTGCTGCTGCCGCAGTTCGACGCCGACCAGGTCTGGCGGGCGGTCGAGCGGCACAAGGTGCAGGTGATGATGATCGTCGGCGACGCGATGGCGCGGCCGCTGATCGAGTCCTATCGGGACGGTCAGTACGACGTGTCGTCGCTGGGGGCGATCTCCAGCAGCGCGGCCCTGTTCTCCAAGGCCGTCAAGGAGCAGTACGTGGCCGCCTTCCCGAACATGGTGATCACCGACGCGATCGGCGCCTCCGAGACCGGCTTCACCGGCATCGGCGTCGTGCAGAGCGGCGCCCCGCAGTCCGGCGGCCCGCGCGTGAAGGCCGATCCCTCCAGCATCGTGCTCGGCGACGACGGCCGGCCGACCCCGCCCGGCGTGATCGGAAAGCTGGCCCGCGGCGGGCATCTCCCGCTCGGCTACTACAAGGACGAGGCCAAGTCGGCCGCGCTGTTCACCGAGGTGGACGGCAAACGCTATGCCGTGCCCGGGGATTTCGCCCGCCTCGAGGAGGACGGCACCGTGACCCTGTTGGGGCGCGGCAACATGTGCGTCAACACCGCGGGGGAGAAGGTGTTCCCCGAGGAGGTGGAGGGCGTGCTGAAGTCGCACCCGGACGTCTTCGACGCGCTGGTGATCGGCGTGCCCGACGAGCGGCTCGGGCAGCGGGTCGGCGCCGTCGTGCAGGCCCGGCCCGGGCGGACGCTGTCCTACGAGGAACTGGACGCCCACGCCCGGCAGCAGATCGCCGGCTACAAGGTGCCGCGCAGCATCTGGCTGGTCGACGAGATCAGCCGGCTGCCCAGTGGCAAGCCCGACTACCGGTGGGCGCAGGCGCTCGTCGCCGATCAGGCGCCGACCGTCGAGGTGCAGACCACCGCCGGGCTGGGAGGCTCCCGTGCGCACGGCACTGTGTGACCGGTTCGGGATAGAGTATCCGGTTTTCGGCTTCACGCCGTCGGAGCACGTGGCCGCCGCGATCAGCCGGGCCGGCGGGCTCGGGGTGCTCGGCTGTGTTCGGTTCAACGATCCCGGCGAGCTGGACGCCGCGCTCACGTGGATGGACGAGCACACCGACGGCCGGCCCTACGGCGTGGACGTCGTGATGCCGGCCAAGATCCCCACCGAGGGCACCGCCGTCGACCTGGACGCGCTCATTCCCGCCGAGCACCGGGCTTTCGTCGAGCGCACCCTGGCCGAGCTCGGCGTTCCCCCGCTCGACTCCCACGGCGCCGGCGTGCTGGGCTGGCTGCACTCCGTCGCACGGTCCCATGTGGACGTCGCCCTGCAACATCCCATCCGCCTGATCGCCAACGCCCTGGGTTCGCCGCCCGTCGACGTCATCGAGCTGGCCCACCAACACGACATCCCCGTCGCCGCCCTGGCCGGCAAGGCCGAGCATGCCCGCCGGCACGTCGCCAACGGTGTCGACATCGTTGTGGCGCAAGGGTATGAAGCCGGTGGCCACACCGGCGAGATCGCCAGCATGGTGCTCGTGCCCGAGATCGTCGACGCCGTCGACGTTCCCGTCCTGGCCGCCGGCGGCATCGGCAGCGGCCGCCAACTCGCCGCCGCCCTCGCCCTGGGGGCGTCCGGCGGCTGGCTCGGCTCGTGCTGGCTCACCACGTCCGAGTACTCCGAGGGCCTGCCCGCCTCTGCCACCCAGCAGGCCCTGCTGGCCGCCGGTTCCTCCGACACCGTCCGCAGCCGCATCTACACCGGCAAACCCGCTCGGCTGCTCAAGACCCGCTGGACCGAGGCCTGGTCCCAGCCCGGCGCCCCCGCGCCGCTGCCCATGCCCCTGCAGAACCTGCTCGTCGCCGACGCCCACCAGCGCATCATGCGCTCCGGCGATCCCAGCGTCGTCTCCATGCCCGTCGGCCAGATCGTCGGGCGCATGAACGAGATCCGCCCCGTCGCCGACGTCATGGCCGACCTGCTCAGGGAGTTCGACGACACCCTCACCCGCCTGGACAAGCTCCGCTGACGCCACATGCGCGCTCTTCGCTTTGCGTCAGGACGCAAAGCGAAGAGCGCGCATGTGGCGATAACTGCCGGGCTAAACGGGGGTACTGGCCAGAGCGGCGCCGAGGTGGCGGAGGTGGGTGGTGGCGCCGCCGAGGGCGAACTCGTGGCGTTTGGCGGCGGTGAAGTAGCGGTGCAGGGGGTGGCTGACGTCGATGCCCATGCCGCCGTGGACGTGTACGGCGGTGTGGGCGACGTAGTGCCCGGCCTCGGCGGCCCAGAACTTGGCGGTGGCGAGTTCGGTCTCGCAGGGCAGGCCCTCGCTGAGCCGCCAGGCGGCCTGCCACAGCGTCAATCTGATCGCCTCGACCTGGATGTAGGCGTCGGCGAGGCGCTGCGACACGGCCTGGAAGCTGCCGATGGGCCGGTCGAACTGGTGCCGGGTCCGGGCGTACTCGGTGGTCATCTCCAGGGCCCGTTCCACCACACCGAGTTGCAGCGCGCAGAGGCCGACGACGCCCCGTTGCAGCGCGTACGGAACGGCGGCGCCGGGGAGCACGCGGTCAGGGCCGACCTCGACGTCGGAGAGGTCGACCAGACAGCTGGTGTCGCCGTCGACGACTTCCTGGGGCAGCACGGAAACCTCGTGGGATTCGACGACGAACAGGCGCAGGCCGTCGGAAGTGCCGGCGGGGACCAGGAACACGTCGGCCGGCGGGACCAGGGACTTCGTCCCGGTGAGCCGCCAGCCGCCGGAAACCTGCGCTGCCCGCGTAACCGGGGCGAGGGGATCGTCGTTGTTCTCTTCAGACAAGGCGACCGAAAGCACGGTCGACCCGGTCAGTGTCGGCCGCACCCAGCGGTCGATATGCTCGGCCGTGCCGAACCGGGCCACTGTCGCCGCCGCCTGCACGATCGATGGCAGGTACGGCGCCGGCGAGACGGCACGGCCGAGTTCAACCAGCACGCTGCACTGCTCCAGCAGCCCGAAACCGTTGCCGCCGGCCGATTCCGGCAGGGCGGCGGCGAGCACGCCGGACGCCGCCAGGTCGGTCCACTGTGGATGCTCGCGCACCATGGCGGCGAGGTCCCGCTGCGCTTCCGAAAACTCGAAGTCCACCGGAGGTTCCCTTTCAGCGCCGGCCGACGGGCAGGCCGAGGCCCACCGCGGCGATGATGTCCCGCTGCACCTCGTTGGTGCCGCCGCCGAACGTCAGGATCAGTGACGACCGATGCATCCGCTCGATCCGCCCGTGCAGCAGCGCCCCCGGCGATCCCTGGCGCACCACGGCGTTGGCGCCGAGCACCTCCATCAGCAGCCGGTAGGCCTCGGTGGCGAACTCGGTGCCGTACACCTTGGTCGCGGAGGCGTCGGCGGGGCTGGGCGACTGCCCGACACCCCAGGCGATCCGCCAGTTCATCAGCTTGAGGAACTCGGCCTTGGCGTGCACACGAGCCAGGTGCAGCTGCACCCATTCCTGGTCGATCACCCGGTTGCCGTCGGGCAGCTTGGTGCGCTGCGCCCAGGCGATCACCTCGTGCAGCGCGGTCAGCACGGGCGCGGCCGAGGTGAGGGCGACCCGCTCGTGGTTGAGCTGGTTGGTGATCAGCGGCCAGCCCCGGTTCTCCTCGCCGACCAGCGCGGTCGCGGGCACCCGCACGTCCTGGTAGTAGGTGGCGCTGGTGGTCGGCCCGGCCATGGTGTGCACGGGCGTCCAGCTGAATCCCTCGGCGTCGGCGGGCACGATCAGGATGCTCAATCCCTTGTGCTTCACCGCATCCGGGTCGGTGCGGGCGGCCAGCCACACGTAGTCGGCGTACTGGATGAGGCTGGTCCACATCTTCTGGCCGTTGATCACGTAGTCGTCGCCGTCGCGGACCGCCCGGGTCCGCAGCGAGGCCAGGTCGGTGCCGGCCCCGGGCTCCGAGTAGCCGATGGAGAAGTGCAGCTCGCCGGCGGCGATCCGGGGCAGGAACCGGGCCTTCTGCTCGGGCGTGCCGTACCGCATGATCGTCGGGCCGATGGTGTTCAGGGTCAGGAACGGCACCGGAACGCCGGCCGCGGCCGCCTCGTCGAGGAAGATCAGCTGGTCCAGCATGGACCGGTCCTGGCCGCCGTGCTCCTTGGGCCAGCCGATCACCAGCCAGCCGTCCCGCCCTAGCTGGGCGACGACCTCCTTGTACGCGAGGCCGTCGCCGTACTCGCCCCCGGTGGTGCTCAGCGCCTCCCGCCGCTCGGGCGTCATCAGCTCCGTGAAATAGGCCCGCAGCTCGGCGCGCAGCCGCTCCTGCTCGGGGGTGTACGCGATCCGCATCCGGCCTCCCGGCTCGGCGAGGTGGAACGTGTTCTAGTAACCGTAGCACGGTGTTACGGTGAACCGCGTTCCTTCTCACGGACGGGAGGCCCCCGTGGCGGTGGAAGTCGACCGGGACCTGTGCGAGGCCAACGGGCTGTGTGTCGCGGCCGCGCCCGAGGTATTCGAGCTGGACAGCGAGGATGAACTGGTGATTCACGAGCCGCCGCCGGGCGATGGGCTGGCCGGGCGGATCGCGGTCGCGGTGGCCAGCTGTCCGCGCAACGCGCTGCGCGTGACCGGCTGATCGGTCTTGCCCAGAACAAGAACAGATTCTAGTGTGAGCTGGATAACGGTGCGTGGGTGAACTCGACGGGGAGTGACGCTCGTGGATCTGGAAGGCAAGGTCGCGATCGTCACCGGCGCGGCGGCCGGGCTGGGGCGGGCCGAGGCGCTCGCGCTGGCCGCGGCCGGGGCGTCGGTGGTGCTCGGCGACGTCGCCGACGCGTCCGGTGTGCTGGCCGAGATCGAGGCGCTGGGCGGCAAGGCGGAGGTCGTGCCGGGTGACGTGGCCGACCGCGCGACCGCTGATGCCCTCGTGCAGGCGGCCGTGGAAGGCTTGGGCGGCCTGCACATCGTGGTGAACAACGCCGGCGTGCTGCGTGACCGGATGCTGTTCAACATGACCGACGACGAATGGGACACCGTGATCCGCGTGCACCTGCGCGGACACTTCCTGTTGTCCCGCAACGCATCGGCCTACTGGCGACAGCAGTCCAAACAGGACGGCAAGCCGGTCTACGGCCGCGTGGTCAACACCTCGTCCGAAGCCTTCCTGCTCGGCTCTGAGGGCCAGCCCAACTACGCCGCGGCCAAGGCCGGCATCGTCGCGCTGACCGTGGCCACCGCCCGCGGCATGGCCCGCTACGGCGTCAAGGCCAACGCGATCTGCCCCCGCGCCCGCACGGCCATGACCACGAACGTCTTCGGCCCCGCGCCGGACGGAGCGGATCCCCTTTCGCCGCAACACGTCGCGCCGTTCGTCGCCTATCTCGCGTCGCCGGCGGCCGACCACATCAGCGGCCAGCTGTTTGTCGTGCACGGCGGCATGGTGGCGCTGATCGCCGCCCCGGCCGTCGAGCAGACCTTCCACGCCGCCGACGGCGACTGGGCCGCGGTCGGCGGCTACTTCACGGACCGCGATCCGGCGCGCACCTTTGCCTGCACCGAAGTTATGACCCTCAGTTAGGAGACGGCCATGACCGGGCGACTGGACGGCAAGATCGCGCTGATCACCGGCGCGGCCCGCGGGCAGGGCGCGGCGGCGGCGCGGCGGTTCGTCGCCGAGGGCGCGCGGGTGATCATCGCGGACATCAACGACGACGCCGGCAAGGCGCTGGCCGACGAGCTCGGCGACGCGGCCGACTACCGGCACCTGGACGTCGGCTCGGAGGACGAGTGGGCGCAGGTCACCGGTGAGCTGGACCGGCTGGATGTGCTGGTCAACAACGCCGGCGTGCTGCACTTCTCCCCGCTGCCCAAGACCACGCTCGCCGACTACGAGCGGGTGATCCGGATCAACCAGATCGGCACGTTCCTGGGCATGCGCGCGGCGGTGCCTCTGATGCAGGGCCACGGCGGCTCCATCGTGAACGTGTCCTCCGTGGAGGGTCTGGCGGCGATGCCGCTGCTGGTGGCCTACTCCGCCTCCAAGTTCGCCATCCGCGGCATGACCAAGGTGGCGGCGGTGGAGCTCGGCCGCAAGAACATCCGGGTCAACTCCGTGCATCCCGGCGCGATCGACACCGACATGGTGCGGACCGCGTTGGGCGGCCACGACATCGACATGACGCCGGTGCTGAAGAAGCTGGCCATCCAGCGGGCCGGCCGGCCCGAGGAGGTCGCCAACGTGGTGCTGTTCCTGGCCAGCGACGAGAGTTCCTACTGCACCGGCGGGGAGTTCTCGGTCGACGGCGGGGCCGCCGCCACCCACGGGCTGGCGCCGTCGTGATCGTCGCGTTCCGTCAGGTTGGGCGGATCTCCCTGCTGGGCTGGGAAGTCGTGCGGTCGGTGCCGCAGCGGCCGTTCCAGTGGCGGGAGCTGATCCGCCAGTCCTGGTTCTTCGCCAGCGTCACCATCCTGCCCACGGCGATGGTGGCGATCCCGTTCGGCGCGGTCATCTCGCTGCACCTGGGCTCGCTGACCAAGCAGATCGGCGCCCAGTCGTTCACCGGCGCGGCCAGCGCGCTGGCGATCATCCAGCAGGCCAGCCCGCTGATCACGGCGCTGCTGGTGGCCGGCGCGGGCGGCTCGGCGATGTGCGCGGACGTCGGCGCGCGGACCATCCGCGAGGAGATCGACGCCATGCGGGTGCTGGGCGTGCCGCCGGTGCAGCGGCTGATCGTGCCGCGGGTGCTGGCCGCGATGTTCGTCTCGATCCTGCTCAACGGCCTGGTCAGCGTGGTCGGCGTGCTGGGCGGCTACTTCTTCAACGTGATCATGCAGGGCGGCACGCCGGGCGCGTACCTGGCCAGCTTCAACGCCCTGGCCCAGCTGCCGGACCTGGTGATCAGCGAGATCAAGGCGCTGATCTACGGCTTCATCGCCGGCGTGGTCGCCGCCTACCGCGGCCTGAATCCGTCGGCCGGGCCGAAGGGCGTGGGCGACGCGGTGAACCAGGCCGTGGTCATCACCTTCCTGTTGCTGTTCCTGGTGAACGTGGTGCTGACCGGCATCTACCTCCAGCTCGTCCCGCCGAAGGGCATGTGACCCATCATGTCCACAGCCCCCACCGCGCCGATTCCCCTGGCCAAGCTGGAGCAGCTCGGCCGGCAGATGGCCTTCTACGGCCGGGCCATCGCCTGGGCGCCGCAGGCCATCCGGCGATACCCCCGTGAGGTACTACGGCTGCTGGGCGAGGTCAGCTTCGGCAGCGGGGCGCTGGCGGTGATCGGCGGCACGCTCGGCGTGATGATCGGCATGACCCTGTTCACCGGCACCGTGGTCGGGTTGCAGGGCTATTCGGCGTTGAACCAGCTCGGCACCTCGGCGCTCACCGGCTTCATCTCGGCCTACTTCGACACGCGCGAGGTGGCGCCGCTGTCGGCCGGCCTGGCGCTGTCGGCCACAGTCGGCTGCGGCTTCACCGCCCAGCTCGGCGCGATGCGGATCTCCGAGGAGGTCGACGCGCTCGAGGTGATGGGCGTGCCGAGCCTGCCGTACCTGGTCACCACGCGGATGCTGGCCGGTGTGGCCGCGGTCATCCCGTTGTACGTCATTGGCCTGCTCTGCTCCTATCTGGCCTCCCGCGAGATCACCGTGCTGTTCTACGGTCAGTCCGCCGGCACCTACGACCACTACTTCGCGCTGTTCCTGCCACCAGTGGACGTGCTGTGGTCGTTCGGCAAGGTGATGGTGTTCAGCGTCGTGGTGATCCTCGTGCACTGCTACTACGGCTACACCGCGAGTGGCGGACCGGCCGGGGTCGGCGTCGCCGTCGGCCGGGCGGTGCGGGCCGCGCTGGTGTCGCAGGTGGTGCTGGACTTCTTCCTCAGCCTGGCGATCTGGGGCTCGTCCACGACGGTGCGGATCGCCGGATGAACCGGTACCACGTGTTCGGCGCGGCGTTCCTGGTGGCCATCGTGGCCTTCCTGTCGTTCACGGTGGCCGTCTATGAGAAGGCGTTCACGCCGGCCGTGCACGTGACGCTGGAGACGGACTCGGTCGGCAACCAACTCAGCCCAGGCTCGGACGTGAAGGTCCGCGGCGTGGTGGTGGGGGAGGTGCGGTCCGTCCGCACCGACGGCGGCGTGGCCTCGCTCGACCTTGCGCTGCAACCGGATCTGGTCGACCAGGTGCCGTCGAACGTGACGGCCCGGCTGCTGCCGAAGACGTTGTTCGGCGAACGCTATGTGGCGCTTCAGGTTCCGAACCGGCCGGCCGCTCCGATCCAGGCCGGGGCGGTGATCGGCCAGGACCGCAGCAGCTCGGCCATCGAGATCAGCAAGGTGCTGGACGACCTGATGCCGGTGTTGCAGGCTGTGCAGCCGCAGAAGCTCGCCGGCACCCTGACCGCGCTGTCGCAGGCGTTGGACGGCCGGGGCAGGCAGCTCGGGGAGGTGCTGACCCAGGCCGACTCGTACCTGCGGCAGCTGGCTCCCTCGCTGCCGGACCTGAACGCCGATCTCGCCTCCCTGTCCCGCGTCGCCGACACGTATTCGACCGCCGCGCCGGATTTTCTGCACGCGCTGGCCGATCTCACCACCACCAGCCGGACGCTGGTCGATCAGCGGTCCCAGTTGGACACCCTCTATTCGGTCGTCACCACCACGTCGGTCGATCTGGACAGCTTCCTTCGGGTCAACGAGGCCAACGTCATCGGCCTCGCCGCGTCGGCCGCGCCGACCCTGGCCGTGCTGGCCAAGTACGCGCCCGAGTATCCGTGCGTGCTGGGGCAGTTGGCCGACCAGCTGGCCAATGCCGACTTCACGTTCGGCAAGGGCACCGACCATCCGCAGATGGGCAAGTTCACGCTGACGATCACCGCCAGCCGCGGCGCGTACCAGCCGGGCGTGGACACCCCGAAGTACTTGGACACCCGTGGGCCGCAGTGCTACCAGAAGGCCAGCAGCGGCAACCTGTTCCCGCAGTATCCGCCCGCCGGCCCGATCCAGGACGGCTCCACCCATCCGCCGGCCGGCTCCGCCGCCAGCCCGGCCGCCTCGACTCATCCCGCGAGCGCCGCGGTGGCCGGTTCGCCGGCCGAGCAGCAACTCCTCAACCTGCTCGAGGCGCCTCAACTCGGTCTGATGCCACAGGAAACACCGGGCTGGAGCGCCCTGCTGATCGGCCCGCTGCTACGCGGCTCGGAGGTGACGCTGAAGTGAGGTCCACCCTCGGCGCCGGCGTGAAGATCGCGATCTTCACGGTGGTCACCGTGGTGCTCACCGGCATGCTGGCGGCGACCATCGTCAATGCCAGCCTCGGCGACACGGCCACCTATCGCGCGATCTTCTCCGACGTCAGCGGCCTCGACAAGGGTGACGACGTCCGGGTCGCCGGCGTCCGAATCGGACAGGTCGACGACATCGCCTTGGTGGACGACAAGAACGCCGAGGTGACGTTCGACCTGGCGGCCGACCGAAAGCTGCCGGCGGCGACGACGGCGTCCATCAAGTACCGGAACCTGGTGGGGCAGCGCTACATCTCGCTCGGCACCGATGTCGGCGACCCGAACGCGGTGCTGCGGCCCGGCACCACCATCCCGCTCGACCGCACCCAGCCGGCGCTCAACCTGACCGCGCTGTTCAACGGCTTCAAGCCGCTGTTCCAGGCGCTGTCGCCCAAGGACGTCAACCAGCTGTCGTACGAGATCATCCAAGTGCTGCAAGGGGAAGGCGGCACGGTCAGCGACCTGCTCGCGCACACCGCGTCGATCACCTCGGCGATCGCCGGCCGGGACCAGGTGATCGGGCAGGTGATCGACAACCTGACCGCCGTGCTGGGCACCATCAACGGCCGCGGCAACGAGCTGTCGAGCCTGATCACCACGGTGCAGCAGCTGGTCAGCGGGCTGGCCGCGGACCGGCAGCCGATCGCCGACGCGATCACCGCGCTGGACGGCCTGACCACCGCCACCGCCGGGCTGCTGGCCCAGGCCCGGCCGTCGCTGCAACAGGACATCGGCAATCTCGGGCAGGTGTCCTCGCTGCTCAACCACGCCGACCCGAGCCTGGACACGTTCCTGCAGAAGCTGCCCGGCGATCTCCAGGCGTTCACCCGGACCGCCAGCTACGGCAGCTGGTTCAACTACTACCTGTGCCGGCTGTCCGGCGCCGTCAGCATCGGCTCGCTGGGCGTGTCGGTGCCGATCGTGCCGTTCCCGGTGTCCCAGATGCCGGCGAGGTGTGGTCCATGAGGCGGGAAGTGCTGGTCGGAGTGGTCACCGTGGTGGTGCTGGTGCTGGGCGTGCTGGCCGCGTTCAACGCCGACGACCTGCCGATCATCGGCGGCGGCACCACGTACGCGGCCTACTTCGGCGAGTCGGCCGGGCTGGTGGCCGGCAACGAGGTCAGCGTGGCCGGCGTGAAGGTCGGGCAGGTGCGGCGGGTGTCGTTGGCCGGCAACAAGGTGCGGGTGGAGTTCCGGGTCAGCGACGTGTTCCTCGGCGACAGGACCAGCGCCTCCATCCAGATCCGGACCGTGCTCGGCGACAAGTACCTGGCCCTGCAACCGGATGGCGCCCAGGCTCAGGATCCGCGGCAGACCATTCCCCAGTCCCGCACCATGTCTCCGTTCGACGTGACCGACGCGATCAACCAGCTCGGCGAGACGGTCGGGCAGATCGACCCGAACCAGCTGGCCGCCAGCTTCCAGGTGATCTCCGACGCGTTGAAGGACACCCCGGAACCGTTGAAGCGGGCGGCCAACGGCCTGTCGTCACTGTCCACGACCATCGCCTCCCGTGACGATCAGATCGCCGGCATGTTGTCCGGCACCAACCAGCTCAGCGCCACGGTCTCGTCCCGGGACGCCGAGATCAGCAAGCTGCTCGACGACGGAAACCTGCTGCTTTCCGTGGTGCAGCAACGCAAGCAGGCCATCGCCCAGCTGCTCACCGGCACCCAGCAGCTGGCCAAGCAGCTCAGCGGGCTGGTCACCGACAACCAGGACCAGCTGCAGCCGGCGCTGGACCAGCTGGACGAGGTGACCGCCGTGCTGGCCCGCAACCAGGACAACCTCAACCAGGCGCTGGCCTCACTCGCCCCGTTCGTCCGGGTCTTCAACAACACCATCGGCACCGGCCGCTGGTTCGACGGCTACATCTGCGGGTTGCTGCCGCCGGCCCAGACCACCGCCGGCCTGGAGTTCAATCCCGGCGGCTGCTCGACGCCGCTGGCCGACCCGAGCCTGGGGTCGAAATGACTCGTCTCCTGGCGATCGCCTGCGTCGTCGCACTGGTCCTGGCCAGCGCCTTCCTCTGGCTGGCCCCGACTTCCGGCACCGTGGTGACGGCGTACTTCGACAAGACCATCGGCCTCTACGCCGGCTCGGCGGTTCGGGTGCTCGGTGTGAAGGTCGGCAGCATCGACTCCGTGACCCCGGTCGGCGGTCAGGTCAAGGTTCAGTTCACCGTGGACCGTGACGTCCAGATCCCGGCCGACGTGCACGCCGTCGTGATCGCGCCGAGCCTGGTCAGCGACCGCTACGTGCAGCTCACGCCGGCCTATGACGGCGGCCCGGAGCTGCCGCCCAATTCCACGCTGTCCCGGGACCGCACCGCCAGCCCGGTGGAGCTGGACCAGTTGTTCACCAGCGTCGACCAGCTCAGCCAGGCCCTGGGTCCGTCCGGGGCCAACAAGAACGGCGCGCTGTCCAACGTGATCGACTCCGCCGCCGCCAACCTCGCCGGCACCGGCGACGCGTTGAACAACACCGTCAAGCAGCTCAGCCAGGCCGCCGGCGCGCTGGACAGCTCCAAGGGCGACTTGTTCGGCACCGTGGACAACCTCAGCAAGATCACCTCCACCCTGGCGGCCAGCGACCAGCAGGTGCATGACCTCAACGGCCGACTCTCCGACGCCACCGGCTTCCTCGCCGACAACCGCCAGCAACTCGGCGCGGCAGTGTCCTCGCTGGCCTCCGCCCTGACCAAGGTGCAGAAGTTCCTCACCGACAACAAGGGCCTGATCCAGACCAATGTGGACAATCTGGCCGCCATCACCAAGACCCTCGTCGACCAACGCGCCGCGCTGGCCGAGGTCCTCGACGTGGCCCCGACGGCCGCCACCAACTTCGTCAACGCCTACGATGCCAAGTCCGGCTCCATCGCCGTCCGTGGCAACATCAACGAGCTGACTTACCCGCCCGTCATGATGATCTGCCAGCTGTTGCAGCGGAGCACGCCGACCCAGGTCCCCGCCACCCTGGCCGACATCTGCAAACAGATCGCCCCACTGCTCGACGGCACCCTGAACCTGCCCTCCGCCGCGCAGGTGCTGGCGGCGCTGCAACAGGGGAAATTGCCGCCACTGCCCTTGCCGCTGTTGGGAGGGGGGAAATGAAGCGCTGCCTCATCCTCGTCCCGCTGCTTCTCGTCACCGGATGCAGCCTCTACGACACCCCGCTGCCCGGTGGCGCCGACATCGGCGATCATCCCTATCACGTCACTGTGCAGTTCGCCGACGTCCTGGACCTCGTGCCGCAGTCCAGCGTGAAGGTCGACGACGTGCCGGTGGGCCGGGTCGACCGCGTGGACCTGGCCGCCGACAACAAGACCGCGCTCGTGGACGTGCTGATCAACGGCTCGGTCCGGTTGCCGGCCAATGCCGGCGCGCAGCTGGGGCAGTCCAGCCTGCTGGGCGAGAAGTACGTGGAACTGACCGCGCCGGCCCAGCCCGGCGGGCAGTTGCGGGACGGGGCGGTGATCACCAAGGACCGGACTGGCCGCAGCCCGGAGATCGAGGAGGTGCTGGGGGCGCTGTCGCTGCTGGTCAACGGGGGCGACATCGGCCAGATCCAGAATATCGTGCGAGAGCTGAACGCGGCCATGACCGGCAACGAGCCGCAGATCCGGTCGTTTCTGTCCCAGGTGGACAATCTGGTGCGGGACCTGGACGGGCAGAAGGACACGATCGTCAAGGCCATCGACGCCATGAACCGGCTCACCACCACGCTCGCCGGCCAGCGGGACGACATCGCCACTGCCCTCGACCAGCTCGGCCCCGGCCTCCAGGTCGTCACCCAGCAGCGGGACGAGCTGACCAGCATGCTCAATTCGCTGGACCACCTGTCGTCGGTGGCCGTCGACACGGTCAACCGCAGCCGCGACGACCTGGTCGGCGACCTCCAGAAGTTGCGGCCCGTGCTGCAGAAGCTGGCTGAGACCGGCTCGAAGCTGCCGACCGCGCTGGAGTACCTGGCGACCTATCCGTTCAGCGACTACGCCGCCAACGACGTGAAGGGCGACTACTTCAACTCGGACATCCGGTTCAACCTGGACCTGAGCGCGCTGCTGGGGCCGCAGTCGCCGATCCTCGGGGGTGCGGGATGAGACTGCGTGTCCAACTGGCCGTCTTCCTGGTCATCGCCCTGCTCGCCATCGTCGGCCTGTACCGGTTCCTGCAGACGCCGGGTTATCAGATCTCCGTGCAGCTCAGCGATTCCGGCGGGGTGTTCCCGAACGCCGAGGTGTCGTACCGGGGCGTGACGGTCGGGCGGGTGAACCAGCTCAAGCTGTCGGCGGCGGGCGTGCAGGCGCTGCTGACCATCGACTCGTCGGCGCCGCCGATTCCGGCCAGCGCGAAGGCGGTGGTGGCGAACCGGTCGGCGGTGGGGGAGCAGTACATCGACCTGGAGCCGGCGGACGACAGGGGGCCGTATCTGGCCCAGGGATCGACAATCGCAGAGGACCGGACCTCGTTGCCGCCGACCCCGGACGAGGTGCTGTCCAATGTGGACTCACTGGTGCGGAGTGTGCCGGCGGACAAGCTGAAGGTGGTGGTGGACGAGCTGGACAAGACGTTCGCCGGAACGGGGCCGGATCTGCAGAAGCTGCTGGACGCCAGCCGCGACCTCACCGCGGCGGCGGCACAGCACCTGCCGCAGACCAAGGCGCTGCTGGCCGACGGCAAGACCGTGCTGGACACCCAGAACCGGGACGCGGCCGACATCACGTCGTTCGCCACCTCGCTGAACCAGATCGCCTCGCAGCTCAAGGGATCCGACGCGGACATCCGATCGCTGATTGGCGCGGCGCCCGCCGCCGCCCAGCCCGTGGACGACATCCTCCGCGCCTCGGGCCGCAACCTCAGCGTGGTGCTCGCCAACCTCTACACCACCACCGCGATCACCTCGACCCGCACCGCCGGCATCGAGGAGCTGCTGGTGGCCTACCCGGTGATCACCGCGTTCACACCCGGCCTGTCCCCGGACGGCACCGGGCACTTGGGCTTGATCCTGAACTTCTTCGACCCGTTCCCGTGCACCAAGGGCTACGAGACCACCCAGGAACGCCCCGCCAACAGCACGGCCCCGACCGCCGCCAACAGCCAGGCCTACTGCGCCGAGCCACCCAACAGCCCGATCGACGTCCGCGGCTCGCAGAACGTGCCTCGCGGCAACACTCCCCGCCTGCCCGGCGCGCTGGGCACGACGCAGACCACGCCGTCGCCGACGAACATGGCGCAGCTGCTGGGACTGCCCGGATGAGTCGAATCCTTGCCGTCGTCGCCTTGCTGGCCGTGCTCGGGGCCGGCTGGTCGGGCTGGTCCTGGTGGCAGTCCTCGCACTCCGACGACGTGACCTACGGCCAGGCCCGCGACCTGGTGCTCACCACGGCGTCCGCCCAGATCAAGACGCTGAACACGGTCGACTACCGCCAGGCGGATGAAGATCTGACGCAGTGGCAGCGCGTCACCACCGGCAATCTGCTGACGCAGTTGACCAATCAGCATGACAGCGACGTGAACTCGACCAAGTCGCAGAAGACAGTCTCCACGGCCAAGATCATCGACGCCGCGGTGAGCACTTTGGACACCCGTGCCGGCGCCGCGACCGTGCTTGTCGCCGTCGAGGTGACGATCAGCCAAGCTGACGGTCAGCCCTCCGTGCGAAAGAGCCGTGTCGACGCGGTGCTGTCCAGGACCGTGGACGGCTGGAAGACCGGCACCGTGCAGGTGGTCGAATGAAGGCCGCCATCGCCATCATCCTCGTCGCCCTGGCCGCGACAGCATGGTTCCTGCTGAACCAGTCGCCGCCCATGGCCAACACAGCCCTGGTCGACACCGCCGCCACCACCCAGGTCGAGGCCCAGGTCAAGTCGGCCATCGAGAACTCCTTCTCCTACGACTACACCGACACCGCCCGCACCGAGAAGGCCGCCCGGTCAGTCCTGGTCGGCGACGCCATGCGCGAGTACGAGCAGCTGTTCACCAAGGTCCGCACCCAGGCCGCTGACCAGCAGCTCGTGCTGGTCAGCACCGTCCGGGCAATCGCCGTCCGCGAGCTCACCCAGGTCGACGCCACGCTGCTCGTCTTCGTCGACCAGCAGGCGGTGCGCACCGGGGACAACGGCAATACCTCGACATCCGCCCAGCTCGGCGTGGTCGCGCACTGGTCCGGCACGGCCTGGCAGGTGACCGGCCTGACAGTGCTCTGAACCGTGCTCCAGACGCCGGCCGCGGCACTCGCCTCAAGATCAAGGGGCCGATCCTCTCGTCCAACGCCAGGAAGGGCCCCTTCACCGCACCCAACGCCAGTATTGGGCCTTTCCTGACACAACATCGGGCGGTTGACACCCCTCGTATAGTCGGATCCGAACAGTCGGATCCGAGGAGTCGTGGTGGTCAGGAGAAGCCGGAACACGCTCGCGCTGGCGGTGCTGGGCCTGCTCATGGAGCGGTCGTCGCACCCGTACGAGATGGCGCAGACGCTGCGTGAACGGAACAAGGGAACGAGCTTCAAGGTCACCACGGGCTCGCTCTACGACGTGGTGGAGGGCCTGGAGCGGGACGGCTGGATCCGGTCGGTGGAGACGGTGCGGGACGGCAACCGGCCGGAGCGCACGGTCTACGAGCACACCGAGCTGGGGCTGGCGGAGTTCCAGAAGTGGATCGACGAGCTGGTGCGGGTGCCGGTCAACGAGTACCCGAAGTTCATCGCCGCGGTGAGCTATGTGGGCGTGCTCGGCCGAGACGGCGCGGCCGACGCGCTCACCGAACGGGCCGAGCGGCTGGCCAAGTCGATCGAGGAGACCGATGAGCACATGAGAACGGTGCCGGTGCCGCGGTTGTTCATGATCGAGGTGGAGTACGCGCAGGCGATGCGCCGCGCGGAGGTGGAGTGGCTGCGGCGGACCGCGGCGGAGATGACGGCCGGTGAGATCACGTGGCCGAAACCGGGGGAGTACTAGTGCGCACAGACGTGGTGATCGCCGGCGCGGGTCCGGCCGGACTGATGCTGGCCTGCGAGCTGGCGACCGCGGGCGTGGCGACATTGCTGCTGGAACGGGAATCAACGCGGCCCGACTTCTGCCGCGGCTTCAACCTGAACGCACGGAGCCTGGACGTGTTCGACCGGCGCGGCATCGCCGACCGGTTCATCAACGAGGGGCACAAGGTGCCGGTGACCGGCTTCGGCGGCCTGCCGGCGCCGCTGGACATCGGCAGCCTCGGCTGGGACCACCCGTACACGCTGGGCATCCCGCAGACCCGCGTCGAGGAGATCCTGGAGGAACGCGCGGTCGAACTGGGCGTGGACGTCCGACGGGGCGAGGAGCTGCGCACCTTCGGGCAGGATGAGGACGGCGTCACCGTCAACGGCGCGATCAGCGCCCGGTACCTCGTCGGCTGCGACGGCAGCCGCAGCGTGGTCCGCAAGATCGCCGGAATCGCCTTTCCCGGCACGGAGAACTCCCGCTACACCATGCTCGGCGACGTCGAGGCGGACATCGCCTACGGCCTGCACGAGGGCGGCGTGTTCGTGATCCCGCGCCCGGGCTACGTCCGCATCGTGGTCGCGGACCCGGTGTTCGACCGCACGGAGCCGATCACCCTGGACGTCCTGCAATCCACTGTGGACAGCGCGCTCGACAAGCACGTCGAGCTACGCAATCCCCGCTGGCTCACCAGGTTCGGGGACGCGGCGCGGCAGGCCGAGCGTTACCGCAGCGGCCGGGTGCTGCTGGCCGGCGACGCGGCGCACATCCACCCGCCGGCCGGCGCGCAGGGCGTCAACCTGGCCATCGCGGACGCCATGAACCTCGGCTGGAAGCTGGCCGCGGCGGTGCGGGGCTGGGCGTCGCCGGAACTGCTCGACACGTACCATTCCGAACGGCATGCGGCCGGTGCGCGGGTCCTGCTGCACACGCAGGCGCAGGCGTTGCTCGGCGGCGACCGCACCGGACCCCTGCGCGAGTTGTTTGCCGAACTGAATGAACTCGACGGCGTCGGAAAATACCTCGCTGAACTCGTCACCGGTGTGGAAACCTGTTACCCCATGGGGGAATTCACCTCGCATGCGTGGCTTGGCCGAATGGCGCCGGATGTGGCCGTCGCGGTCGAGGGCCGCCCGACCAGCGTGGCCCGGCTGCTGCGGGCCGGCCGGGGAGTGCTGCTCGACTTCGGCGCGGCCGATCACCCTCCGCTGGACCGGATCGACGTGATCAGGGCAGAGCCTCTGGACGACGTGCCGGTCGGCGCGCTGCTGATCCGCCCGGACGGCCACGTCGCCTGGCTGGCGACCCGGGACGGCCGCCCGGAGCCGGGACCGTTGGCCGACGCGCTGGCCTGGTGGTTCGGCCTGGTGCCGGCGTGACACCGGAAGACCTGCGCGGCATGCAGGCGCTGACGCGGCGGACCTGGTCCCACGACAGCCCGTGCCACATCGGCGATCTGGCCTGGCAGCGCTATATGCACAGCGGCCGCGAGGGCGAGTGGTCGTGGCGGCTGTGGGAGGCCGACGGGGAGGTTCGGGCCTGGGGCTGGTCACAGGCGCCGGGCGAGCTCCAGCTCGGCGTCGACCCGGCCTACCCGGAGCTGGCCGACGAGGTGATCGTCCACTTCGGACCGGAGGTGGTCACCACGCTCGACCGCCAGCCTCGGGTGCAGGACGCGTTGCGGCGCAACGGGTACACCCAAACGGACGGCACATATCTGGCCTATCACTCGCGTTCGCTCACCCACCTGCCGGAACTGGTGCTGCCGCGGGGGTTCACCGTGCGTTCGGTGACGGCGGACGACCTGGTGCGCCGGGTCGCGGTGCACCAGGCCGCCTGGCCGGGAACGAGGGTGACCGGGCAGAGCTACCGCACGGTGACGGCGGCCTGGCCGTACCGGCCGGACCTGGACTGGGTCGCGGTCGCGCCGGACGGCTCCTTCGCCGCGAGTTGCCTGATCTGGCACGACGAGGCCAACGGTGTCGGCCTGATCGAGCCGGTGGGCGCCGACCCCCGGTTCCGGCGGCTGGGACTGGGGCGGGCGGTGTGCCTGGCGGCGATGCGGGCGTTGCGTGCGGTGGGCGCCCGCGAGGCCGTGGTGTATCCCGTGATCGGCCGTGCGGCGCACCCGGGCGCTCTCGCGCTGTACCGGGCGCTGGGGTTCGCCGGTTACGCCCGCAGCGTCGACTTCCGGCGCTGAGTGGCCGGTGGCGCCGAGGGGGGACGCCACCGACCATCACGGGAAAAGATCAGCATTGCTTCCACTCGAAGTGATAGGTGGTGTGAATGCTTCCGTCCGTCGAGTCCATCGCCATGAAACTCGTGCTGGCCGGATCGGAGCTGCCGGCGGCCACACGCAGCTCGGTGTTGACATTGAGCAGCCGGTCGACGCCGCAGGGCGCGAACACCAATGAGGCGACATCGGTCGCGTCGACCGTCTCCCAGTCATCCTGGAACGGTCCCGAGAACTTGTGGGGGATCCGGACCGTCGGCGACGTGCCCTGGAAATAATAGTTGGCCTGTTCCATGCCGGTCGCGCCCGAGGACAGCGCGGCGAAGCCGCGGTAATCGGCCTCGGCGATCGCGAAGGTGAAGCCCTGGGGCGCGTGGACGCGCAGGGCCAGCTGGCAGTTCTTGCGGATGTCGGTCGGCGCCGACTGCGGGCCGACCTGGGCCAGATAGTCGCTGTAGGTGACGGTGAACGCGGTGTTGTCCTTGGCCACGGCGACGGCGGCGGTTCCGGCGGGGCACCCGGAGCCGAGGACCGTGACGACATCGACAGTGATCTGGCCGGAAGGCGGCGGGGAAGCGGGAGCGGAAACACCGGAAGTGATCATCGATAAAGCCAGTCCGGTGGCCGCCATCGTAGTAAGCATGGGTTTCCTTCCCAATACTTTTCACGACAAGGATCGCACGCGTGGCTCACCGTAGCGCCAAGCGTAACAACGCGGCACCCACTGAACGGTGCAACATGAAAACACCCCGTTGTCCCATCGTGGGATGAATTGACGCAGGGCGGTTTCCGTTGCGGAAACCGCTTTGGCTGATTTAGCGCGTACGGGCTATCGGAACACGCTCACGCCGGTGCTGCGACCGCCGAAACGCGATGGCTCCGTTCGGCCGAGACGTTTGACTCGGCACCGATCGGGTAACCGCTGCCATCGGCCCGGACGGGCCCAGTGGAGGTGAACGGCCATGATCGTCGGAATCGTGCTGGTCGTGCTGTCGGTCGCCGTCGGGGTGGCGGCGGTGGCGTTCAACGGCGCCGGTTCGACACACGAGATCACCGCGTTCGGGCAGCATGTGGTGAACGCCAACGAGACCCAGGTCTTCGTCGGCGGCATCGTGATCGGCCTGGTGTTCTGCGTGGGCGTGTGGATGGTGTCGGTGGCCGGCCGGCGCCGGCGGGCGCTGCGCGCCGAGTTCCGCGCCGCGCGTCGGGAAGCGGCCGACGCCGGCCGTGAGCGGGACCGGCTCGCCGAGCAGCTGAGCACCCAGCAGGAAATCACTCAGCGGGAGCAGGAGACCACCGTGATCGGGCGGCACCACGACCGCGAGGTCACTTCCTGAGCTCCTTGCGCCATACGAACTTCAGCCCCGACCAGTCCTCGGACAGGGCCGCGACCTTGACGTCCACGAGTCCGGTCGGCAGCAGGAGTTCACGCAGCACGTTGTCGGTGATGTCGCTGCGGTGCCCGCCGGCGCGGCGGGGCCAGCAGACCCACAGCGACGACGCCACCGCCAGTCCCGACGCAAGGGCGGTGACGTCGTCGCCGAGGTCGGCGTGGCGGCGGTAGAAGGCGAGGACGACATCTGCCCCGGCGATGTCGTCCTCGACCAGTTCCACGCCCGGCGGCGTCCATTCCTGTGGGGTCCAACCGGGCGGGGCGTGCCGCAGCGTCACCCGGTGACCCGGCTTGACGCCGAGCTTGCGGTCCAGCGGCGTGCCTTCGGCCATCCGGCGATTCTAGGCCGTTCCGGCCGCGGCTGACGGGGCCCAACGAGCCAGCTCGGCGCGGGCGGCGGCCAGCTGACTGTCCGAAGGCGACGACGAGGGCTCGGCGACCAGGGCGTAGTGCAGGCCGGGAGAGGCCGCCAGCAGCAGCCGGTCGCCGCTGCGGGTCGACGTCACGTCCGAGACCACGGTCGCGTTCATGCCGGCCGGCACGTGCAGCTCGGTCGGCGCCGCCAGGTCCGAGCCCTGCCAGACCAGCACGCCGTAGCGGCCGCTGCCGACGATCGCCGAGGTGGCGGGCATCGAGCTCGGCACCGGGTTCCAGGTCAGCACCTGGCTGCCGTCGCGGGACCGGTCCTCGTAGGTGAACGCCAGCGTGTGGCCGGCGACCGCCGCCGGGTACAGCCGGTCCAGCAGCCGCGGGTCCTGGCGGAGCTGGTTTCCCTGCACCGACGAGTAGTCCTCGCCGTTCCAGCCGTCGCCGGTGGTCTGCACCTTGCTCGGGTTGTCGTTCATCAGCTCGTGGTGCTGGCCGCTGTAGACGTCCCAGTGCCACTGCGTGCCGGACAGCACCGGGCCGGACTGCGCCGGGTGGCTCCACCAGTTCGCGCCGGACAGCCGGGAGTCCAGGGCCTGGTACATCGCCTTGTCCACGGTGGGCGTCTTGTCCGAGGTGTACCCGGTCAGCGGGTGCCCGAACTCGGTGACGATCGCCGTGGTGCCCAACGCCGTGGCCCGGTCACGGATCGTGCCGAAGTCGGTGCTGTACTGGCCGTCGCCGGCCTTGCCCGGCATCAGCACGCCGGACTGCGCCAGCTCGTCGTAGAAGTGCGTGTTGAAGACGTAGCGGGAGCCGATCGCGCCGGTGTCGAGGAAGCCGCCGGTCTGCCGCTCGAAGGAGATGTTGGCGTTCCAGAACATGCTCGGCTCGACGAAGGCCGGCTTGTCCTGCCAGCCGGCGGTGTCCATGGCCTGCCGGAAGCGCTGGAAGAACGGCCACAGCACGCCCTGCTCCCAGGTCTGGCTGTTCTGGTTGGCGTCGTAGCGGCCGGCGTAGGGCTCGTTCCACGGGTCCATGCCGGCGAGGCCGGCGAACTCGTCGGCCGTCAGATGGTCGTGCAGGTACTGCATGGTCTGCGTGGCCTGGCTGACGAACTCGTCCTGGACGCCGTTCGCGTTGTGCCAGAAGTCGCTGGTGGCGTCCTGTACCGCGCCGTTCTGGGTGACGTTCTGTCCCCAGTGGACGCACGCGCCGCAGTTCTCCTGCGGGTAGTGGCCGAGGTCGACGACCCACTTCGGCGCGCCGTCGCCGCTGTACCAGCTGCCGGTGTTGAACAGGTAGCGGGAGTAGAGGTCCTGGTGGTAGTCGGGCAGCACCTCGATGCCCGCGTCCAGGAAGGCCCGCATCTGGTCGGTCAGCTTGGCCAGGTACGTCTGGTCGAGCTGGCCCCGCGTGGGCTCCGCGCCGGCCCAGGAGACCAGGAAGCGGACCGCGTTGGCGCCGGTCAGCTGGCGCATCGCCTGCGCCGAGGACTGCGCGTCGGCCGTGCTGGCGAACGGCAGGAAACCGTTCTCCGCCAGCTTCACCTCGCCCGAGACATTGAAGCCCCGCAACACCACCTCGCGGCCGTAACCGTCCACAAAGGATCCGTTGTGGACGGTCAGCTGGCGCGCCCGGACGTCATCGGCCACCGCCGCGGGGGCCGTGCCGAGCACCGCCGTCGCCGCCGCGAGCACCGCGATCAGTGCCCTCATCACGCTCCCAATAACGTGAAAAAAATTCGCGACTGACGGTAGTGAGAGGCGGGAGCCGAGGTCAAGGGGCCGTTCGGTGCTTTTGCCGCGCGTTCCGCGCGGGGCTCGGCCCCCGGGTAGCCGATGCCTCGCCCTTGCCGGATTTCGCCCGCCGCATCCAGCTTGGGTGGTGGGGCGCGTCGGGTGGCGGCGGCCGAAATCCGCCAACCGGGCGAAGCATCGGCGGGGCCTCGCACTCTGCTGCGTTGGAGGCCCGTAGCCGGACGGGCGCGGGTCAGGAGTGCTGGGCTCGTTCGTACAGCGGCTTCGTGATCTTGCTGTCGAACTGTGGTCCCACCAGGTATCGGGTGCAGCCGGTGTGGTCCGGCGTGGTGCACACGGTGTCCGTTCCGGTGGTGAAGAAGCCGGCGTGGGTGTTGTCGCCGACGACGGCGCCGACGCCGTGGGCGAAGTCGGCGATGCGGGGGCCGCCGCTGGAGCCGCCGCCCATGGTGCAGGCCGGGCCCCACTGGTTGGGGGACTCCGGATCATCGGACGTGCCGGGGTACTCCTTGGCGACGCCGTGGCAGTAGGCCAGTCGCTCGCCGGTGTACTCCGGCAGGTTCTCCCGGGCCTTGTCGCTGCTGGCCCGCGGGTAGCCGAACTGGAACTCGACGGTGTTGCCCGGCCGGTCGAAGCCGATGCGCTGGGCCCCGCCGACGGCGTCCTGAACCCGCTGGCCCCGGGCGTTCGGGTTCAGCACCACGAAGGCCTGGTCGTAGGCGTCGAACTTGGCCCCGTTCTGCTGGTCGTTCTGCAGCCATGTGGCGTCGGCCACGCCGAGCCTGCCGACGAACTTCCCGTACGGGGCCTGGCCGTCGTGATAGCCGGGAACGAACAGCACATTGCCGGTCCACGCGTCGTTCTCGCCGATCAGGTCGGTGTTGTTGACGCAGTGCCCGGCTGTGACGACGGTGCTGCGGTTGGCGCTGTCCACCACCGTCGCGGTGCAGCTGACGTCCTCGCCGTGGTCGGTGAAGAACAGTCGGCCGATAGTGCCGCTCGGTCCGGTCCAGGGCGCGCCGTCCGGGCCGGCCTTGGGCGGATTGTCCACAGTGGACGGCACGATCAGCGCCTTGATCCGCTCCGGCGTCCAGTAGGCCAGCACCGCCTGTTGATCCGCGGCGCTGACCGCCTCCTGGTGCACCGCCACGCCGTCCGCGGCCGCCGCCGGCGCGGCCACAACCGTGCCGGCCAAGAGAATTCCGATACCCAGTGCGGTTCGCATGCCACGCACGCTATGACGCGGATGTCAGGAACCTGTTGCCATGAAATTCGGGTGCGATGATCACCCCGCCTGCTGGGCCTCCTGGTCCTGCGGCGCGGCCTCGGTCAGGGCGGCGGCGCGCAGCGCGACCTCCAGCTCGAAGCGGGCGTCGGGGCAGCGGAGCTGGTCGCCGAACAGCCGTTCCACCTGGCGCATCCGGTATCGAACGGTCTGCGGGTGCACGCGAAGCCGGGCGGCGATCTCGGGGGCGCCGCCACGGGTTTCCAGCCAGGCCAACAGGGTCTCGCCGAGCCGCTTGTGCTGCTTGTCGGTGAGCGGGGCCAGCGGGGCCAGCCGGGTGCGGATGAGCTGCTCGACGAGGAACTCGTCGGTGAGCAGCCACAGCGTGGACAGGTGATCGGCGCAGCGCACCGGGAAGGTCTCGACGATGGTGTTGCGGCGCACCAGGTCCCGGGCCAGCTGGGCGTGCCGGTGCGACTTGGCCGCGTCGGCCAGCGCGGTGGTCGGGCCGATCACCACCCGCCAGCCGGCCAGCGCCTCGGCGCACCGCGGCCACCAGTCGGCGCCGTCGGGATCGGGCACGACCAGGCAGCCCACCGCGCCCTGGAAGTCGGCGAGGATCTCGGCGGGCAGCTCGGGCTCGGCCGGCCCGGCGACCCGGTCCACCATGACCACGCACAGCCGGTCGGGCAGCGGCCAGCGGGCGGCGGTGGCCAGTTCGACGGCCTCGGCCCGGGCGGTGTCCTCCTCGCTCATCAGCAGCCGCAGCAGACGCTTGCGCCGGCGCTGCCGGCCCTGCTCGCTGCGGGCCTGCATGTCGGCGTAGCCCTCGACGGACAGCGCGATGAGCTCGTCGGCGTAGGCCAGGGTGGCCTCGCCGAGCGTCCACATCATCGCGGTGGGCAGGCCGCTGCGCTGCCGGAACCGGATCAGGTGCCGCCACGCCACCCGGGTGCCCAGGCGGTAGGCCTTCTGCAGCGAGTCGAGGCTGCGGCCCTCGCTGGCCTCCAGCCGGCCGAGCTGGCGGTACACCTCGGCGAAGTCGGCCCTCGACTGATCAGCCTGGGGCCGATCGGGGTCGGCGATGCGGTCCACGAACTGTGTCAGCGCCTGGTTCACGCCCAGCCGGATGGCCTGGCCGTAGCAGCCGTCCAGCGGTTTCGCGTACTCCGGGATGGTCGCCCGGATGGCGTGGACGATCTCCTCGGCCAGCGGGGCCAGCTGAGGCCTGATCAGCGTCGCCAATTCCCTGGGCAGCCGTTCGGCGGTCGTTCTCATGGCTTCATCCCCAGAACTGTCGGATGTTCGGCGATTCTGCCACACCGGACCGCGTTGTGACTCCGGTCGGTAATCGTCAGAATCGTGACAGTGAATGCTCACGATCATGACAAAGAGCCGGGGTGGAGCGCTCCCAAGCGCCCCACCCCGGTGTAGAAAAGCGTTTCAGCTCAACGTGAGCGCGGTGTCGTCGAGCACAAAAGAGGTTTGCAGTGAGGAGTCCTCAGTCCCACTGAATGAGACGGTGACCGTCTGGCCGGCCAGCGACGAGACGTCGTACGAATGCTGAACGTAACCGGTGGCCGCGTTGAGGTTGGAGAAGGTGGCCACGGTGGTCGAGCCGACCTTCACGGTCAGCTTGTCGTACTGCGTGCTCGTCGTGGTCTCGGCGGTGTCGATGTGCAGGTAGAACGACAGCGACGCGTGGCAGCCGGCCGGAATGGCGACCGACTGGGTGGCCGAGTCGGTGTGCGTGGTGCCGTAGCCGTCCAGCCAGGCGTTCCAGGTGCCGGAGTGGGCCGGCTCGCTCGGGCCGTTCTGGCCGATCACGCCGGAGGACGCGGTCCAGCCGGTGCTGCCGGATTCGAAGCCGGGATTGGCCAGCTTCTGGCCGGAGCAGCCGCCGCCCCCGCCGGTGGTGATCGTCCACGAGAAGCCGGCGCTGCCGGTCTTGCTGGCCGCGTCGGTGACGGTCGCGGTCACGGTGTACGAGCCGGCGGTGGTCGGCGTGCCGGAGATCAGGCCGGACGCGGAGATCGACAGGCCGGGCGGCAGGCCGGTGGCGCTCCAGCTGTACGGCGTGGTGCCGCCGGTGGCCGAGAGCTGGAGGCTGGCCGCGGTGCCGACGACGCCGGACTGGCTGCCCGGGTTGGTGACGCTCGGCGAGCCGGGCGGCGGCGGGGTGCCGCCGGCGGTGAACGCGGCGGTGCCGTTCGGGGTGCCGAGGCCGGTCGGCCCGTCCCAGCCGGCGCCGGCGTTGCACTGCACCGACGGCGAGCAGCTGCCGTTGCTGCCCGAGGTCACGTCGTAGAGGGCGCTCGGGTTGGCGTAGGGGTAGGCGGCCGGGCGGTCGCTGGAGCCGGGAACGCCGGCGAGGGCGTAGACCGAGGCGATGATCGGCGAGGAGGCGCTGGTGCCGCCGTAGACGGCCCAGCCGCTGCCGCCGTACGTCTGGTACACCGCCAGGCCCGTGTTCGGGTCGGCCACCGCGGACACGTCGGCGTCCGCGCGGTTGTTGCAGCCGGTGGTGACGCCGCTCTGGAAGGACGGCTTGGCGACGTCGCTGGAGCAGCCGGAACCGGCGCCGCTCCAGGCGGACTCGGTCCAGCCGCGGGTGTTGCTGGCCTTGCTCAGCGAGGTGCCGCCGACCGCCGTCACGTACGCCGACGAGGACGGGTAGCTGATGCCGTAGCCGCTGTCACCGGTGCTGGCGGTGATCGCCACGCCCGGGTGGTTGAAGTAGCTGGAGTCCGAGCTGTTCTCGGTGCCGTCCTCGGAGCCGCCGTAGCTGTTGGACACGTACTTCGCGCCCATGCTGACCGCGGTGTTCACGGCGGTGCCCAGGTCGGACATGGACGGCTGGGTCGCCTCGACCAGCAGGATGTGGCAGCCGGGGCAGATCGCCGAGACCATGTCCACGTCCAGCGAGATCTCGCCGGCCCAGCCGGTGTCGCCGGTGGGCAGCGGGCTGGCCTGGCCGTTCTCGTTGACCTTCTTGAAGCATCCGTTGGCCGTGGTGCAGGCCGGCAGCCCGTAGGTGGACCGGTAGGTGGCCAGGTCGGACTCGGCGTTCGGGTCGTCGTTGGAGTCGATGATGGCCACGGTCGCCGTCGCGCTGCCGGACGCGGTCAGGTTGTAGGCGCTGCGCAGGTCGCTGGGACCGTAGCCGCTGGGGAGCGCCGGCGTGTTCGGCGACGCGGCGACATCCGTTCTGCGTAGGGCGAAGCAGGACACGAAGCCGGGCTTCGGGTTCTGGTCGCAGACATGGGTCACGGGGTGGTCGGCGGGCGTCGCGATCGGCGTCGCCGACGCCATCGCCGAGCCGGCGGTCAGTGCGAGTGCGGCCATTCCGGTGAGAGCGGCCAGCCATCTTCTCGGACTGCGCACAGTTTCCTCCCTGGCAGGGTAGAGGGAAAGCCGTGCTCCGTTGTGTACCGCGCCACAGCCTCAACCGGTGGCGCACCGGTGTCAGTGGCACTAATGTGCCGAAACGCACGCCAGCCCAGGGAGAAACCATGGTTTCGGCGGACACCGGTCACCTCGTCACCCTCGGACTCGGCGAACAGGCCGCCCGGGCCTATCTCGCGCTCGTGACGCTGGGAACGTCCACACTGGACCAGCTGGCCGAGGCGGCCGGCTGCCGGCCGGAGCAGATTCGTTGCAGTGTCGAGGAACTGACCCAGGTGGGGCTGGCCGGACGGTCCGGCTCCGACCTGGTCGCGATGCCACCCGGGCCCGCGCTGGACCTGCTGGCCCGTCGAAGAGAGACCGAGCTGGCGGCCGCGCGGGTGGCCGCCGCAGACACGTTTCGCCTGCTGCGCCAACGGGTCTCGGTCGGCGCGGACAGCCTGCTGGAGGTCATCGACCAGGCCGCCGTGCGGGACCGGATCCGGCAGCTGGAGCAGTCGGTCCGGGTCGAGGTCCGCGGCCTGGACTCGCCGCCCTACTACACCGTCGCCGACGACAATCCGACCGAACTGGACAATCTCGCCGCCGGCGTCCGCTATCGCGCGGTGTACGCCAAGACGGCGCTGGAACGCTCGGAGTACTTGGCGGACAACGTGGTTCCCGCGGTGAAGGCCGGCGAGGAGGCCCGCACGCTGCCGGACGTGCCGGTGAAGCTGTTGATATTCGACACGGACTGCGCGGTGGTGTCGCTGTCCTCGGCCGAGGCCGGCCTCGCCGGCGGCTCGGCGCTGCTGATCCGGCCGTCCAGCCTGCTGTCCGCGCTGATCGGGCTGTTCGAGGTGTGCTGGCGGGCCGCGCTGCCGCTGGCCCTGGGCGAGTCGGTCGGCGGACCCTTCTTGCAGCCGAGCGAGCGTCGCCTGCTGGGCCTGCTCGCCGCCGGCCTCGGCGACGAGCAGGTGGCCCGCACGCTCGGCATCAGCCGGCGGACCCTGTTCCGGCACCTGGAGAGCCTGATGTCGCGCACCGGCGCGGCCAACCGGTTCCAGCTGGCCCTGCACGCCAAGCGCAACGGCTGGATCTAGCGGGTCAGCTGCGGACGGCCACCAGGGACTTGGTCAGGCCGGCCGCCCGCTCGTGCCAGATGTCCGATTCCGGGAACAGCAGGCGCATCTCGGTCAGCGACAACAACTCCGTGGCCAGCACCGCGTCGGCCGAGGCGGCCCAGCCCTCGGCCTTGGCGTGCCCGAGCGGCCACACCCGGATCGCCGCGGCCCGCGCCGACACGGGCAGGAACTGCAGACCGGGGAACGCCCAGTGCGGCTCGATCGGGAAGTACCGGTACGGGGTCTGCACCCAGTGCCGGTCGGCGAAGCCGTGGATCACGTCGGTCAGCTGCCGCCGCCGGGCGTAGCCGCCGACGTGCTCCAGCAGGCTGTTGGACACCACCAGGTCGAACTTCTCGCCGGACAGGCCCTCCGGCGCGCAGGCGTCGCCGACGATGTGGTTCACCCACGGCTCGTCGGAGTCGGCCGCGACCAGGTTCACGGTGGTGACGTGCGTGGGCCGCACGGCCGACTTGCGCCAGAAGTCGGGCAGGCCGCCCAGGTCGAGCACCCGCATCTCGGCCAGCGACGGGAACCGCCGCATCAGCTCGTCCCAGCGCTTGGCCCGAGCCCGCGCGGACAGCGACCGCGGGTTGTTCGGGTTGGTCAGCTGCTGCTGAATCCGACGCGCCACGGTCATGACAGGCTCCTCGTCCCTCGCCTCATAAGGGACCCATCGTTTCGAGTGGCGGGGAGATTACGGGCGGCGGCCAGATCGGCGCGATCGGGCCAGCGCCCTTCGTCCACCCGACTACGTAGACTCCGCCAGGTGAGCGAGACGTCCGGTGTCCCAGTCCGCCAACAGGGGATGCGCGACCACAACCTGGGCGTGGTGCTGCGCTGCGTCGCCGACGGCGAGGGCGTGTCCCGCGCCGAGGTGGCGGCCGCGACCGGACTGACCAAGGCGACCGTGTCCAGCCTGGTCGACGAGCTGGCCCGGCACGGGCTGATCGTGGAGGCCGGCCTGGCCGGCAACAGCGTCGGCCGGCCCGGTCAGGCCCTGCGGCTCAACCCGGACGGCCCGGTCGGCGTGGGCGTCGAGATCAACGTCGACTACCTGGCGTGCTGCGTGCTGGACCTGTCCGGCCGGCCCCGGCACCAGGCGGTGTCGCTGGTGGACAACCGGGACCGCCCGGTGGCCGAGGTGCTGGCCGAGGCGGCGGCCCTGGTCGACGCGGCGCTGGACGCCACGCGGGCGGCTGGTTTGCCGGCGGCCGGCGTCGTGGCGGCGGTGCCGGGACTGGTCCGCACGTCGCAAGGGTGGCTCGCCTCGGCCCCGAACCTCGGCTGGACGCAGGTGCCGGTGGCGGCGGATCTCGCCCGGGACGGCTGGCCGGCGGTGAGCGTGGAGAACGAGGCGAACCTGGCGGCGCTGGGCGAGCTGTGGTTCGGCGAGCCGCCGCGCAGTGACTTCATCCACGTCTCCGGCGAGATCGGCATCGGCGCCGGCGTGATCGTCGGCGGCGAGCTGTTCCGCGGCCGCAACGGGTTCGCCGGCGAGCTCGGCCACGTCACGGTCCGGCCGGACGGGCCGGTCTGCGGCTGCGGCGCGCGGGGCTGCCTGGAGGCGATCGCCGGACAGGAGGCGATCCTGCGCGCGGCCGGCCTGCCGCCGCGCACCGGCACGACTCTGGCCACGCCGGCCGGCCCGTTGGCGCGGCTGGTGGAGCGGGCCGAGGCCGGTGACGAGCGGGCGGTCGACGCGGTGGAGGCGGCCGGCGAGGCCCTGGGCGTGGCGCTGGCCGGCATGATCAACCTGCTCGACCTGGACGCCGTGCTGCTCGGCGGCATGTTCGCGCTGCTGGCCCCGTGGCTGCGGGAGCCGGTGCAGGCCGAGCTGTCCGCCCGCGTGCTCGGCGCCCAGTGGACGGCGCCGCGGGTCGTGGTGTCCCGGCTGGGCTGGGAGGCGGCGGTGCGCGGCGCGGCCGGGTCGGTGATCAACGGGATCGTGCAGAGCCCGGCCGATCACGTGCGCCGATCGGCCTGACCGTTAGGGTCGTCGGCATGAGGCTGACGATCCTCGGTGGCGGCGGGTTCCGGGTGCCGTTGGTGCACAGGGCCCTGCTGGCCGACCGCACCGTCACAGCCCTGGTGCTGCACGACGTCGACGAGCAGCGGCTGGCGGCGATCGCCAAGGTGCTGGCCGAGCAGGCCGCCGGCGTTCCCGACGCGCCGGAGGTCGTCGTCACCACCGATCTGCGGACGGCGTTGGCCGGCGCGGACTTCGTGTTCTCCGCGATCCGGGTCGGTGGCCTGCGCGGGCGCGCCGTCGACGAGCGGATCGCCGTCGAAGAAGGCGTGATCGGCCAGGAGACCGTTGGCGCGGGCGGCATCGCGTACGGGCTGCGGACCGTGCCGGTGGCGCTGGAGATCGCCCGCACGGTGGCCGAGGTGGCGCCGCGGGCGTGGGTCATCAACTTCACCAACCCGGCCGGCACCGTCACCGAGGCGATGGCCGGGCGCCTGGGCGACCGGGTGATCGGCATCTGTGACTCGCCCGCCGGGCTGGGCAAGCGCGTCATGAAGGCGTTGGGCGTGCGGCGGGCGTTCCTCGACTACGCGGGCCTGAACCACCTGGGCTGGCTGCGGGCCGTCGTGGTCGACGGCGAGGACGTGCTGCCGCGGCTGCTGTCCGACGACGCGCGGCTGGAGTCGTTCGAGGAGGGCAAGCTGTTCGGCGCGCCCTGGCTACGAGCGCTGGGCGCGATTCCGAACGAGTATCTGCACTTCTACTACTTCGCCCGCGAGGCGGTGCGGGCCGGCCAGAGCCGCGGCGCGTTCCTGTTGACGCAGCAGCAACGGTTCTACGACGGCGGCGGGTCGCTGGCCAGCTGGGAGCGGACCCGGCTGGAGCGCGAGGCCACCTACCTGGCGGAGAACCGGGAGAGCGCCGGCGCGGGGGAGCGGGACGCCGACGACCTGGACGGCGGCGGCTACGAGCGGATCGCGCTGGCCCTGATGCGGGCGATCGCCGCCGACGAGCGGTCGACGCTGATCCTCAACGTGCGCAACGGCGGCGCCCTGCCGGGGTTGGACGCGTCGGCGGTGGTCGAGGTGCCGTGCCTGGTCGGGGCCGACGGGGCCCGGCCGCTGGCCGCCGCCCCGCTGGCCGATCACGCCCTGGCGCTGGTGACGTCGGTGAAGGCGGTCGAGCGCTCGGTTGTCGAGGCTGCTTCGTCCGGCTCCCGGGCCGCCGCGCTGCGGGCGTTCGCCTCGCATCCGCTGGTCGACTCCGTGTCGGTGGCCGTCCGTCTCTTGGACCGATACGCGGAAGTACACCCCGAGCTGGCCTACCTACGCCGGCCGTGACCGTTCCCGCCGATAAGGTTGTGTCCTCAAACTTTCGGCTATTGTGATGTTCGGGGGAGGTGAGGATCTTGAACATCAAGCGCGCCTACCACCAGTACTGCGGCTTGGCGGTCGCGTTGGACGTGCTGGGGGAGCGGTGGACGCTGCTGATCGTGCGGGAGCTGCTGCTGGGGCCGCGCCGCTACAGCGACCTGCTGGCCGACTTACCCGGGCTGGGCACCAACCTGCTCGCCGACCGGCTGAAGTTCCTGGTCGACAAGGGGGTCATCCAGCAGTGCCTGAGCCGGCCGGCCTACGAGCTGACCGAGGCCGGCGCGCGGCTGCGGCCCGTGGTGCTCGACCTCACCCGCTGGGGCTTCGGCCTCACCCCCGACAAGTCCACTGTGGACGTCGTCCGCCCGCGCTGGGGCTTCCTCGCCGCCGAGACCCGCCTGCGGGCCGAGCTGGCCGGTGAGGTGGACGAGGACTACGAGTTCCACGTCGACGACGAGGTCTTCCGCTTCGAGATCCGTGCCGGCCAGGTGCAGGCCGCCGCCGGCCGGGCTCCCGGCCAGGCCAGCGTCGTGGCCACCGCCGACGCCGTGACCCTGGTGCGCCTGGGCTCCGGCCAGATGACCGCCGCCGACGCCCTGGCCGCGGGGGAGCTGACTATCAGCGGTCCGACCGACGCGGTGCAGCGCTGCCGCCGCCTGCTCGACCTCGCCTGACCCCGGGCTCCGGCCCTGGCCGTCGAGGCCCCCGCTCTGACCGCCCCCAGCCGCGCGTGAGTGGCTCACTTGCCCGCCGCAGCCAAGTGAGCCACTCACGTGAGCCATTAGGTATAAGCCGGGAGCCGCGGGGATTGCGACGTTAGGGGCAGGTCTTCCAGGCGAAGTGGTAAGTGGTGGTGATGCTGCCGTCCGTAGAGTCCATCGACAAGAAGCTGGTTGTCGTCTTCGGGTTGGACGTTCCGGCGGCAACCCGCAGTTCGGTGTTAATGTTGAAGTTGCGTTCCTGGCCGCACGGCTCCCAGACCAGGGAGGCGATGTCCGTCAGGTCGGTGAACTGCCAGTCGTTATCGAACGCCCCGCTGAGGTTGTGGGCGATGAACGCGGTCGGCGCGTTACCCTGGAAGTAGTAGTTGGCACGCTCCTGTCCGGTGGCACCTGTCTCCAGATGGCCGTATCCGCGGTAATCGGCCTCGGCGATCGCGTAGGTGAATCCTGACGGCACGTGAACCCGGAGGTTCAGCTGGCAGTTCTTGCGCAGGTCGGTCGGCAGCGCACCCACCCCGACCTGCGCCATGTAGCTGCTGTAGGTCACGGTGAACGCCGTGTTGTCCGGGGCGACGGCGACTGCGGCCGTGCCCGTCGGGCACCCGGAGCCGATCACCGTCGCGACGTCGATGACAATCTTGTCGGGCGGCGGCGGGTTGGTCCACGCAAACGGTTGGGTTGTTTGCAACAGTGAGAAAAGCACACCGGTTGCGGCCAGCGCTTTCAGCATGGGTGTCCTTCCCAATACTCCACGACTGGGGGGCGGGTGCGACCCACGGTAGCCGCAAATGCGAATAATGGGGCCCACTGAACGGAGTAACAAGTTGAGTCGTATTCAGCTTCGTCCTGACAGGGCACGATGGGATCGTCCCATGAGTGGTCTTGATTGTGTCAGCCGCGCCCGATGAATGGCATCGTTGTCGCCATGACCGTCATGAACTGCACATTGGCGCTCAAGGGTAGTCCGGCCATGTAGAGCACTGCGTCGGTCACCGCCGAGACATCCATACGCGGTTCCGGGCGAATGGAGCCGTCGGCCTGCGGCACGCCATCGGCCATTCGGGCGGTCATCGCCGTCTCGGCGTTGCCGATGTCGATCTGGCCGCACGCGATGTCGTGCTGGCGGCCCTCCAGCGACAGCACCCGGGTCAGTCCGGTGACGGCGTGCTTGCTGGCGGTGTAGGCCACCGAGTTGGGCCGCGGCACGTGCGCGGACAGCGAGCCGTTGTTGATGATCCGCCCGCCCCGCGGCCGCTGGCGCTTCATCACCCGGAAGGCGGCACGGGCGCACAGGAACGATCCGGTCAGATTGGTGCCGATCACCCGCTGCCACACCTCGGCCGACATGTCCTCCACTGGCGCGGCCCGACCGTTCGTGCCGGCATTGTTGACCAGAAGGTCGAGCCGGCCCCAGGCGTTCTCGACAGTGTCGAACAGATGCTCCACCTGCTCCTCGACGGCCACGTCGGTGGGCAAGACCAGGGCGTTCTCCCGATCGCCGGCGGTCTCGGCCAGCGTCTGCCCGCGCCGCCCGGCCAGCGCCACGTGGTAGCCGGCGTCCAGCAGGGCCACCGCCACGGCCGCCCCGATGCCGGCGCCCGCGCCGGTCACGATTGCAGTCCTCATGCTGGTCAACGTACCGTCGGACGTCCATAGTGGACCGGCTGCGGGTGTGGCCAACACCTACTGCCCGTAGTAATGCGTGGTCGCTATTGTGTCACCTATCGAGGACGTGCGGGTCAGGGTGTTCACGAGGAGTAATCGGTCATCGACACGGGGCAGCTGATCGCCGGGCACTACCGGCTGGTCGAACGGGTGGGCAGCGGCGCCATGGGCGTCGTCTGGCAGGCCAGGGACGAGCGGCTCGAGCGCATGGTCGCGATCAAGCAGCTCGTGCTCCAGCCGGGCCTGTCCGAACAGGAGTGGGACGAGGCGCGCCGGCGCGCCATGCGCGAGGCCCGGATCGCCGCGCGGCTGCAGCACCCCAACGCGATCACCGTCTTCGACGTCGCCGAGAACGACGGCGAGCCGTGCCTGGTGATGGAGTTCCTGCCGTCCCGCAGCCTGTCCTCGGTGCTGGCCGAGCGGGGCACGCTCTCGCCCGAGGAAGCGGCCAAGATCTGCGCCCAGGTGGCCTCGGCGCTGACCGCCGCGCACGCCGCCGGCATCGTGCACCGGGACGTGAAGCCGGCCAACATCCTGCTCACCGAGAACGGCACCGCCAAGATCACCGACTTCGGCATCTCCCGCGCCGTCGGCGACGTCACCGTCACACAGACCGGCATCGCCGCCGGCACCCCGGCCTACATCGCGCCCGAAGTGGCCCGCGGGCACGACCCGAGCCCCGCCGCCGACGTCTTCTCGCTCGGGGCGACGCTGTACAACGCCGTCGAGGGGCGGCCGCCGTTCGGCACCAGCCAGAACCCATTGGCGCTGCTGCACGCCGTCGCCACCGGCGTGGTGCCGCCGCCGAAGCAGGCCGGCGCCGTCTCCACCTTGCTGATGGGGATGCTGGACGCCGAGCCCGAGGCGCGGCCGACCATGCGCGAGGCCGCCGAGGCGCTGACCGAGGTCGGCGCCGGCCGTGCCGCCGGTTGGACGCCCACCGCCAGGACCACTGTGCTGGCCGCCGAGTCCGCCTCCCCCGAGCCGCCAGCCCTGTTCCTGGCCACCGCGGTGCTGCCGGGCGCCGAGGCCACCGCCCAGGATGTGCGGCGGCCACCGGAGGACAACCCCGCGTCGCGGCGGGCGCTCATCATCGGCACGGTCGCCGTGGTGTTCGTGATCGCCGCCGGGCTGATCGTCATCGCGCTGCTCAACAACGGCAACACCCCGCCGCCGGTGACCACGTCCAACCCGCCTGCCACCAGCGCCGGCCAGGCGCCGCCGCCGGCGACGAACACCACCCCGTCGACCACGCCGAGCACCTCGTCGTCGACCACGGGCAGCTCCACCACGACGACAACCACGACCACCACCACGACCACGCCGAGCAGCGTCACCAACGACCCCAACGGCGGGCCGATCGACTTCGGCCAGGCCGGCACCCTCGTGATCAACTTCTTCGACCAGGGCAACGGCCCGGCCGGCAACTGGGGCATGCTCTCGCCCAACGCCCAGGCGCTGTTCGGCAGCCAGGACGCGTTCAACCAGTACTGGCAGCAGTACAGCAACGTGGTCGCCAACAACGCCATGGGCGTCACCGCCAACCCGGACGGCTCGGACAACGTGCCGGTCGACGTCACGTACACGAAGAACGGCCAGCCGGGAGTCGTGCAGCACAAGAACATCAAGGTGATCCGCTACAACGGCCAGATCCTGATCGACGGCGACCCCCGCCAGAGCTGACGGGGGCCGCCGCGCGGCATCAGCCGGTGAAGGCCTCGAAGCGCTTGCTGAAGTCCCACGGCTGCTGCGTGACGTTGGTGCAGTTGGTCAGGCTGCCCTGGCACGCGTTGCGGTCCCGGGTGACCTCCCAGAACGCCAGCTCGCCGAGGTGCTTGCCGTTGGCGTAGGTGGCCAGCGCCGACGCGTCGGCCAGCGTGAACGTCGACGAGTCGTCGTTCACGCCGAGCATCGGCGTCACGCCGACCAGGCCCCACAGCTGCGAGTCGGTCTTCGACGGATAGATCGTTTTCAGCTGGTCGTGGGTGGCCTGCGCCGCCTGCTGCGCCTTCAGCCCCATGTCCACGCCGTCGTGCTGGCCGTAGTCCATGGCCATCACGTTGACCAGGCTGAGGTTCACGCCGTGGTTCGCCGCCGACTGCACGATGTACGTGCCATCGGCGGTGAGGCCGTAGGGCATCACCGGCAGCGTGTACGACACCTGCAACCCCGGGTTGGCCGCCTGGAGCTTGGCCAGCACGGCGTTGCGCCGGTCCACCGACGTGTGGTCGACGACCGCCGCGCCCTCGATGTCGAAGTCGATGCGGCTGGCCGCGTACGCCGTCACGATGGCCTGGTACTGCTGCTGGATCGCGGTCTGGTCGGTGCACGACCCGGCCAGCTCGGTGCCGGCCTCGCCGCCGAAGGAGATCGTCACGTCGCCGCCCTGGGCCCGCAGCGCGTCGATGTCGGCCCGGTCCCAACCGGTGGTCGGGTCGTAGGCGTTGAACCAGCTCGCCTTGCAGCCGTTGCCGGTGACGAAGGCCAGGGTGAAGTTCTGCAGCCCGGAGGCGTTGGCGGTGTCGGTCAGCACCGGCGTCGGCCAGGAGCCCATGTCCACGTACGGCGCGACCTTCAGCGGCCAGGTGCTGCCGCTGCCGGAGCCGGCCTGGGTGGTCACGGTGATCGCGTTGGACGCCGCCGACTGGTTGCCGGCGAGGTCGTGCGCCTTGACCGTGAACGTGTACGAAGTGGACGGCGCCAGCCCGGTGACGGTCGCCGTGGTGCCGGCGATGGTCAGCGCCTTGGTGGAGCCCTTGTAGACGTCGTAGCCGGTGACGCCGATGTTGTCCGTGGCCGCCGACCAGGACAGCGAGACGCCGGTGGTGGTGACGGTGCCGGCCTTCAGGCCGCTGGGGGCCGACGGCGGCGTGGTGTCCACGACCCCGGCGCACGTGGCGCCGTTGAGCAGGCAGTTGCCCGGCAGGGCGGAACCACTGGCCACGAACCCGAACGCGGCGGTCGCGCCGGCCGCCACGGTCCCGTTGTAGCTCTTGTTGGTGAACGTGTAGTGGTTGCCGCTCACGGTCTCGGTGGCGTCCCAGGAGGACGACACGGTGGTGCCGGCCGGCAGGTCGAACTCGACCTGCCAGCTGGTGATCCCGTGATTGCTCTGGTTGTCGACGGTGTACTGGCCCTGGTAGCCGCCGCCCCAGGTGGAGGTCTGGGCGAAGTCGGCGCTGACCGCGCCGGGTGTCGCCGCGGAGACGGGGACCGCGGCGATCGCCGCGAGCGCCAGGGCGGCCGCCGCCGGCAGGATGAGGCGTCTGGACATGTGGCTGCTCCATTGTGGTGGGCAGCCGTGCACATGGTGCGGGACCCTCCGGCGGTCGCGCTAGGGCCGTTCGCCGTAGCCCTTCCACTCCATGGAACCGGTGTTGGGCTCCATCTGATCATTAGCGCCGTGCTCGTCCTCCGGGTACTGGCGCTCATCTTCCGGCGGGAACGGTAACGTCACGACCGTGATCGAGGACCTGCTGCCCGCCGAGGTGGTCTCCGCGGACGTGCTCGGCGACGACCCCGACGCCCGGCTGCTGCCCGAGGAGGAGCCGGAGGTCGCCAGGGCCGTCGAGAAGCGGGTCCGCGAGTACACCATCGCCCGCAGCTGCGCCCGCCGGGCGCTGGGCAAGCTCGGCCTGCCCGAGGTGCCGATCCTGCGCGGGCCCAAGCGGCAGCCGCTGTGGCCCGACGGCATCGTCGGCAGCATCACGCACACCCGGGGCTACTACGCGGCGGCGGTGGCGCGGGCCGACGAGATGCTGACCATCGGCATCGACGCCGAGACCCACGACGTGCTGCCGGAGGGCGTGCTCGGCATCGTCACGCTGGCCGAGGAGCGGGAGATGCTGGCCGGGCTGCCGGCCGGCACGCACTGGGACCGGATCCTGTTCAGCGCCAAGGAGAGCGTGTACAAGGCGTGGTTCCCGCTGACCCACAAGTGGCTGGGCTTCGACGACGCCCGGCTGACCTTCCACCTGGACGAGAACCGGTTCTCGGTCCAGCTGCTGGTCGAGCCGCCGCTGGTCCGCGGCGTGCCGCTGACCGGTTTTGAGGGCCGTTACTTGGTTCGCGACGGCTACGTGGTGACGGCGATCGCCGTGCGCTGATACCGTGCACTAGAACGCGTTCTAGTTCTAGTCTGCGAGGGTGCCATGAGGTTCGGTGTGGTGCTGTTCAGCAGCGACCGGGGCGTCCGGCCGGCCGCGTGCGCGAAGGCGGCCGAGGACGCCGGCTTCCACTCGTTCTACGTGCCCGAGCACACGCACATACCGGTGCGGCGGGACGCCGCCCATCCCCGCACCGGCGGCGCGGACCTGCCCGACGACCGCTACCTGCGGACCCTGGACCCGTGGGTCTGCCTCGGCGCCGCGGCCGCCGTCACCTCCACCATCCGGCTGGCCACCGCCGTCGCGCTGCCGGTGGAGTCCGATCCGATCACCCTGGCCAAGACCATCGCCACCCTGGACTTCCTGTCCGGCGGCCGGGTCACGCTCGGGGCCGGCTTCGGCTGGAACACCGACGAGCTGGCCGACCACGGAGTCCCCGGCAAGTTCCGCTACACCGCCCTGCGCGAGTACATGGAGGCGATGCGGGCGCTGTGGACCGAGGACATCGCCTCGTACCAAGGGAAGTTCGTGTCGTTCGGGGACAGCTGGGCCTATCCCAAGCCGGTCCAGGCCCACCTGCCGCTGCTGATCGGCGCGGGCGGCACCGAGCGGACCTTCGACTGGATCGCCGCCCACGCCGACGGCTGGATCACCACGCCGGGGGAGGGCGACGTCGACGGCAGCGTGCGGCTGCTGACCGAGCGCTGGGCCAAGGCCGGCCGCTCCGGCAAGCCCTACATCGTCGCCCTGGACCGGGCCACCCCCGACCGCATCGAGCACCTCGCGGCACTGGGCGTGGACGAGATCGTCATCGGCGTGCCCGACGCCGACGAGGCGACCGCCCTGCCCTTCCTGGCCAAGATGGGCGGCCGGCTGGGGCTCTGACGGGACTCCGGCACCGAACCCCGGCGAGTCCCGCTCAGCGGCACACCGAATGTCGGTTTCCGGCAGAACCTGGACTGAGGCCAAGTTCTGCCTGGTCCGTGCATTCGGTGTGTCTGCAAGCGGGACTCGCGGGGGGAGGGGCGGGGGTGGCGGACTAGCGTGGGGGCCGACTCATGGAGGTGGGAGATGACCAGTCGGGCCGCCCAGATCATCGCCGCGTTGCGCGGTGGGCACGACAGCCTCGTCGGCCGGTTGGCCGCGCTCGGGCCGGAGGACATCGTGCGCCCGTCGGGCTCGAAGGAGTGGACGGTCGCCCAGGTGGTCAGCCACCTCGGCAGCGGGGCCGTGATCAGCAGGACGACCCTGGACGGCGCGCTCGCCGGCACGGGTCCCGGGGGCATGGAGGCCAACAAGGCGGTGTGGGCCCGCTGGGACGGCATGGCGCCGGCCGAGCAGGTGGCCGAGTTCCCGGGCGTCGACGAGGAACTGGTCGCGGCCCTGGAGGCGCTCGACGAGAAGGCGTTGCAGGAGCTGCGGGTCGACGTCGGCTTCATGCCGCAGCCGCTGGACGTCGCCGGGTTCGGCAGCCTGCGGCTCAACGAGCTGGCGCTGCACGCCTGGGATGTGGCCGTGGCGTTCGACCCCGCCGCGACCATCGACCCGGACACCGCGGCGCTGCTGGTGGACGCTATCGCGCCGCTGCTGCGCTTCGCCGGCAAGGCCGACCAGATCGACGGATCCGTCACGATCGCCGTGCACGCCACCGACCCGGACCGCTCGTTCGGGCTGACCATCGCCGACGCGGTGGCGCTGACCGACGACGTGCCGGCCGGCGCTGACGCGGAGGTCACCGCGCCGACCGAGTACCTGATCCGCCTGTTCGCCGGCCGGCACGACGCCGCCAACACGCCGGAATCCGTGCAGGTCAAGGGATCCGTCACGCTGGATGACCTGCGCCGGGTGTTCCCCGGCTTCTGATCCGCTGCCAGGACCGCTACTTGCCGGTGATCACGCCGATCGCGATGCCCAAAGTGGCGGTGTTGTAGAGAAAGCTGAGCACGCTGTGTGAGAGCACCCGGGACCGGGCGGCGGTGGTGCGGGTCTCCACATCGGACACCGCGAACGTCGTGCCCACGGTGAAGGAGAAGTAGGCGAAGTCGGCGAAACTCGGCCGCTCGGTCTCCGGGAACGCGAACTGCTTGGTCGGCAGGGCCGCGTAGTACGCGGTGGCGTAGCGCTCGGCGTAGCCGAAGTGCAGGATGGCCCAGGCGAGCAGCACGGCCGGCACGCCGACGAACTTGTCCACCAGTGTGCCCTCGAAGACGATGGAGATGGCCGCGCCGACGCCCACCAGGCTGGTGAAGACGGTGAACAGCAGCCCGACCCGGGCGAACAGCCCGCCGGCCACCGGCACGAGCTCGACGCCGCCGGCCGAGCGGGCCACCCGCCACGCGGACAGCACCACGTAGGCGATCGCGAGCAGCACCCAGGTTTCCAGGTAGGTCAGGTCCGACGAGAAGAACACGAGCACGCCGAACACGAGCAGTGCCAGCTCGAACAGGCGCAGGGTCGTCCTGGAGATCACGGCAGGGACCGTATATCAGCCAGCGCGGCCAGCACTGCCTCGACCGCGGGCCGGGTCCGGGACCCTGCCCGCACGACCACGTCGATGCTGCGCGAGCGGTCGGTCGGCGTTGTCGGCACGTCCACGTGCTGGAGGGCGAGCCGCGGCAGCACGGCGGCGCCGACGCCGGCGGCCACCAGGCCGGCGATCGTGGACAGACCCATGAACTCCCAACGGGAATCGGGTTCGACGCCGAGCTCGGCCATCACCTCCTCGGCGACCCGGCGGGACGGCTGGTCGTCCGGCGCGACCAGCCAGGTGGAGTGGTCGACGGGGCCGGCGATGACCACGGGGTCGACCATCAGCTGAGTGCGGATCAGGTCGGGCTGCGGGGGAACGTCCCGCCAGCTGTCGATGATGGCGATGTCGACCTCGCGGGCCCGCAGCCGTTCCAGGGCCTGCACGTCGTCGGTGTGCTGGCGGAGCACGACTCGCGGGCCGGTCAGGGCGAGCAGGCCGGGGGCGATGGACAGGGCCACGGTGGGAATGGTGCTGATGACGATCCGACCGCTGGTGTCGTTGGCCGCGTGGGCCAGGTCGGACTCCGCGGCCTCCACGGCGTCGAGCACCGTGCCGGCGTGCACGGCCAGGCGACGGCCGGCCTCGGTGAGGGCGGCGCTGCGGGCGGTGCGCTCCAGCAGGGCCACGCCGGCTTCCCGTTCCAGCACGGCGAGTTGCTGCGACACCGCCGACGCCGAGTAGCCCGTGGCGGCGGCGACGGCGGCGATGCTGCCGAGGGCGGCGAAGCGGTGCAGCAGGGTGAGACGGTGCAGATCGAGCATCGGTAGAGCTTATGCTCGGCGTCGACGATTCGCGCTGTACGTGATGCTCGCCGCAGGGCACGGTGGGTGCCATGGCCGTCTCCGCAACGCTCGCCGCCAACGACGTGATCGCCCGCCGCCGCGCCGAGGGCTTGCCGGTGGTGCCGCTCGGCTTCGGCGAAGCCGGCCTGCCGGTGCACCCGCTGCTCACGGCCGCCCTGGGCGAGGCCGCCGGCAGCGCCGGATACGGGCCGGTCGCCGGCATTCCCGAGCTCCGCGAGGCCGCCGCCGGCTACTGGAGCCGGCGCGGTCTGCCGACCTCGCCGGTGCAGGTCGTCGCCGGGCCGGGCAGCAAGCCGCTGCTGTGGGCCATCCTCGGCGCTCGTCGCGGCGTCGTCGCGCTGCCCATGCCGAGCTGGGTCAGCTACGCCGCGCAGGCCGCTATGCACGGGCTCGACACCGTGCGGATCCGCGGCCTCGGCGGCGTGCCCGACCCGGCCGAACTCGACGCCGTGGCGGCGGCCCTGAAGCTGTCCACGGTGATCGTCACCCTGCCGGACAACCCGACCGGCCGGCTGGCCTCGCCGCCGGTGATCCGCGAGCTGTGCGAGGTGGCCGAGCGCCGCGACCTGCTGATCATCTCCGACGAGATCTACCGCGACCTCACCGATGCCGAATTCCTCAGCCCCGCCGAGATCGCGCCGCACCGGACCGTCGTCACCTCCGGCCTGAGCAAGAGCCTCGCCCTCGGCGGCTGGCGCCTCGGCGTGGCCCGCTTCGCCGACGACCACCTCCGCGACCAGGTGATCGACATCGCCAGCGAGGTCTGGTCCGCCCCGGCCCGCCCGGTCCAGCACGCGGCCGCGCTGGCCTTCGCCGAACCGCCGGCGCTCGTGGAACGCGTTGCCCAGAGCCGAAAACTGCACCTGGCCGTGGCCGCCGCCGTCGCCCAGATCTTCGACACCCCCGCCCCCGACGGCGCCTTCTACCTCTACCCGCACGTCCCCGGCTTCCGCGCCGACCACGAGATTGCCGAGCACCTGTTGTCCCGCAACGGAATCGTCGTGCTCCCCGGCTCCGAGTTCGGCGACGACCCCGAGGCCGGCATGATCCGCGTCGCGACCAGCCAGCTCTACGGCGACACCGACGCCCAGAAGGAACAGGCCCTGCGCAGCGACGAGCCCACCGCGCTGCCGTGGATCGCCGAGCACCTGGACCGGATCAAGACCGCTCTCTGATCACGCCCATTCCCAGCGGAGGCCGTGCACCCCGGGACGGGCGTCGAGGGTGACCGTGTGCGCGGACAGGTCGCCGGTCAGCGCGATGGGCGTCTCCACCAGCCGGGCGCCGATTCCCTGATATCCCAGGCAACGCGTGGGCGGGGCGGCCGGGTGGAAGCGGACCTGGATGACCAGGTCCCAGGCCGGCGTGGTGAGGACCTGCTCCCAGTGGTCGGCCGGCAGCCGGTTCTGCTCGTACTCGACGATGCAGGTCTCGCCGGTCAGCAGCGGGTTGTCCAGCAGCAGAACGGATCCGGCGGCCCGGCAGTTGCGAGTGTCGATCACTCGTGCCCCCGGCTCGATGCCCGGCAGGAACCGGTCGACGCCGTCGCGGCAGGCGCGCAGCACGGCCCGGGTGCGGGCGGTCTGCCGGGGGGCGTGGACGACGGTGTGCAGCGAGACGATGAAGGTCTCGGCGGCGTGTATCGGGTCGCAGGTGGTTCTGGGGGCGGGAATCGTCGGCACGGTACTCCCCAACGCGGCGGTCGTCCGCCTTCGATTGTCCGCCGCCGGACGGTTCCCCGGCTGCCTTAACTCTTCACTGGCGGCGGGACGAACATCACCACGGGCGTACTAGGATAGGCTGGCCTAAGTTAGGTTAGGGTTCCCTGATCCGTGGGGACAGTCTAGGGAGCGACATGACTGCTGAGGCCGGCGAACAGGTCCCGATCTACGACGTCGTAGGGGTGGGGTTCGGGCCGTCGAACCTGGCGCTCGCGATCGCGCTCGCCGAGCACAACGCGGGCACGGCCGAGTCGGTGACCGCGCACTTCCTGGAACGCCAACCGCGGTTCGGGTGGCACCGGGGGATGCTGATCGACACCGCCACCATGCAGGTCTCGTTCCTCAAGGACCTGGTCACCATGCGCAATCCGACGAGCGAGTTCAGCTTCGTCAACTACCTGCACTCGGCCGGCCGGCTGGTCGACTTCATCAACCACAAGAACCTGTTCCCGCTGCGGGTCGAGTTCCACGACTACTTCGAGTGGGCCGCGGCCAAGGTCGACGACGTCGTCTCCTACGGCGTCGAGGTGGTGTCGGTGAAACCCGTCCACGACGACGGGGAAATCGCTTTCTTCGACGTGGCCACGTCGGACGGCGGCACGCTGCGGGCCCGCAACCTGGTGATGGGCACCGGCCTTCGGCCGCAGCTGCCCGCCGGTGTCGAGGTCGGGCCCCGGATCTGGCACAACAGCGAGCTGCTCCACCGCGTGGAGCGCCTGCGCGACGCCGATCCCCGCCGCTTTGTCGTGGTCGGGGCCGGGCAGAGCGCGGCCGAGGTCGCTGCCCTGCTGCACGACGAGTTCCCACGGGCCGAGGTGTGCGCGGTGTTCGCCCGCTACGGCTACAGCCCGGCCGACGACAGCTCGTTCGCGAACCGGATATTCGATCCGGAAGCGGTCGACCAGTTCTACCGGGCCGGCGAGCCGGTCAAGGACCGCCTGATGCGCTACCACGGCTCGACCAACTACTCCGCCGTGGACGTCGACCTGATCGACGAGCTCTACCGGCGGATGTACCGGGAACGGGTACTCGGCGCGCAGCGGCTGCGGCTGTTCAACGTGTCCCGGCCGGTCGAGGTCGTCGACACCGGCTCCACCGTCACCGCCGCCGTCGAGTCGCTGACCACCGGCGACCGCACCGTTCTCGACGCCGACGCCGTCATCTACGCCACCGGCTACCTGCCGGCCGACCCCACGCCGCTGCTCGGCGAGCTCGGCCCGCAGTGCGCCCGCGACGCCGAGGGCCGGCTGTGCGTGGAACGCGACTACCGCATCACCACCGAGCCCGAGGTGCGCGGCGGCATCTACCTCCAGGGCGGCACCGAGCACACCCACGGCATCACGTCGTCGCTGCTGTCCAACACCGCCGTCCGCGTCGGCGAGATCCTGGCGTCCATTGTGGACCGCCGCGCCGCCCGGCACTCAGCCCAGGCCGCCGAGTACGCCATCAGCGCCCGCTAACTCTCTGCCACCCCTTTACTGCGGGTTGGGGGGCTTTACCTGCGTTCAATGCAGGTAAAGCCCCCCAACCTGCGTAACAGGCGTCAGGCCGGGGTGCGGTGGTGGCGGCTGATGGGGATCACCATGGGGGTGCCGCTGACCGGGTCGGGCGTGATCTGGCAGCGCACGCCGAAGACCGCGGCCACCAGCTCCTCGGTGATGACCTCCGAGGGCCGGCCGGAGGCGACGATCCGCCCGGCCTTCATGGCGATCACGTGGTCGGCGTAGCGGCAGGCCTGCGGCAGGTCGTGCAGCACCATCACCACGGTCCGGCCCTCGTCCCGGTTGAGGTCCACGACCAGGTCCAGCACGTCGATCTGGTGGGCCAGGTCCAGGTACGTGGTCGGCTCGTCCAGCAGCAGCACGGGAGTGCCCTGGGCGACGGCCATGGCGATCCACGCCCGCTGCCGCTGCCCGCCGGACAGCTCGTCGACCCGGCGGTCGGCCAGGTCGGTGAGTTCCGTTGCCACCAGGGCGGCCTGCACGGCGCCTTCGTCCGAAGTGGACCATTGCCGCCACCAGTTCTGGTGCGGGGCCCGGCCGCGGCTGACGAGATCGGCGACGGTCATGCCCTCGGGGGCGACGGGGGACTGTGGCAGGATGCCCAGCCGCTGCGCGACCTGGCGGGTGGGCAGCGAGTGGATCGACTTGCCGTCCAGGTAGACGCCGCCGGCCCGCGGCGTGAGCAGGCGGGCCAGGGTGCGCAGCAGCGTGGACTTGCCGCACGCGTTGGCGCCGACGATGGCGGTGATCTGCCCGGGCGGGATGTCCAGGTCCAGCCCGTCGATGACCACCCGGTCGTCGTAGGCGACCCGCAGCCCCCGCACCCGCAGCGATGGCGTGTCCGATGTCATTGTCAGCCTCCGGAGCCGGATCGGTTGGCCCTGATCAGCAGCCAGAGCAGGACGGGCGCGCCAAGCGCCCCGGTGACGATGCCGACCGGCATGCCGGACGGCGTGATCACGCGGGCGATGATGTCGCTGCCCAGCACCAGAACCGCGCCGCCGAGCGCGGAGGCGGTGATCGGCGGCGCGGGCAGCCGGGCCAGCCGCTGCGCGATCTGCGGCGCGGTCAGGGCGACGAAGGCGATGGGGCCGGCCGACGCTGTCGCGAAGGCCACCAGTCCGGCGCCGGCCAGCATCAGGCCGAGCCGCACGGGCTGCACCGGCGTGCCCAGGCCGGCGGCGACCTCGTCGCCGAGCTGGAGCGTGGCCATCCACCGGGACAGCGCCAGCGCCAACGGGAACAGCACGGCGAACGCGATCAGCAGCGGCACCACGTTGTCCCAGCCGCGGTTGGCCAGATTGCCGACCAGCCAACCGATCGAGGCCTGAGCGTCGGTGATGTTGGCCCGGCTGAGCAGATAGTCGGTGAGGCTGGTGGCCATGGCGTAGACGCCGATGCCGACCAGCAGGATGCGGTATCCGGTGGTGCCGCGCCGCCACGCCAGCACGTACACCAGCAAGCCGGTCAGCAGACCGCCGAGCAGGCCGAGGGTGGTGGTGCCGAGGCCGTCGCCGAAGCCGAACGATATGCCGGCGACCACCGCGGTCGCCGCGCCGGCGTTGATCCCGATCATGTCCGGGCTAGCCAGCGGATTGCGGGTGATGGTCTGGAACACCGCGCCGGACGCGCCGAAGGCCAGCCCGGCCAGCAGCCCGGTCAGGGCCCGGGGCATCCGCAGGTCCTGCACGATGTAGGTGGTGCCGAAGTCCCCGCCGCCGAACACCGCCGACAGCACGTCGGACAGCCCGAGCGGGACGTCGCCGATGGTCATGCCCAGGCAGCCCAGCAGGAACACCAGCACGGCCAGGATCAGGCAGACCAGCACCAGCCGGGGCCGGATCCGGGCCGACACCGGGGGTTTGGCCAGGCGGACCGTGACGCGGTCGCGCCGCAGCAGCGGCAGGCTCATGGTCAGGACTCCAGCTGCTTGCGCCGGCGAACCAGGTAGAGGAAAAACGGCGCGCCGAGGAAGGCGACGATCACGCCGGCCCGGATCTCGCTGGGCCGGGCCAGGATCCGGCCGAGGATGTCGGCGGCCAGCAGCAGGCACGGCGCGAGCACCGCGGAGTAGGGCAGCAGCCAGCGGTGGTCGGGGCCGATCGCGAACCGCACCGCGTGCGGAATCAGCAGGCCCAGGAACACGATCGGCCCGGCGACGGCGACCGCGGCGCCGGTCAGCAGGGTGATCGCCAGCGCGCCGCGCAGCCGCAGCGGGCCGAGTCGCCGGCCGAGCGCGACCGCGACGTCGTCGCCGAGGGCGAGGCTGTTCAGCGCCGGGCCGCTGGCGATCGCCAGCACCATGCCGACCAGCATGAACGGCAGCACCTGGAGCAGCGCCCCGGCGTCCACGCCGGTCAGCGAGCCGGCCGACCAGAACCGGAAACGGTTGAGCGCCACCGGATCCGTCAGCACCATCGCGCTGGTGAACGAGCCGAGCAGCGCGGTGACCGCGGCGCCGGCCAGTGTGAGCTTGACCGGGCTGGACCCGGCGTCGCCGCGGGTGCCGAGGAAGTAGACGACGGCGGTGGCGGCGAGCGCGCCGGCGAAGGCGAACCAGATGTAGCCGTACAGCGTGCTCACGCCGAGCACGGTGATCGAGAACACGATGGCGAACGCGGCGCCCGCGCTGACGCCGAGCAGGCCGGGATCGGCCAGCGGGTTGCGGGTGATCGCCTGCATGACCGCGCCGGCCAGGCCCAGGGCCGCGCCGACGAGCACCGCGAGCGCGGTCCGCGGCATCCGGACACTGTGGATGACGACCGCGTCGGCCGAGCCGTCGTTGTGCAGCAGCACGCGCCAGACGTCGCCGAACGAGATCTCCTTGGAGCCCAGCCAGATGCTCAGCAGGCACAGGAAGATCAGCACACCGAGGGCGGCCACCAGACCGACCGCCCGGGCCGCTCGCTGTGGCGGACGTCGCGCCAGCACGACGCCTTCGGGGTCTGGCCGCACCACGCCTCCGATGGGTACGAATTTAGGTAAGGCTAACCGATGGTACAGGAGTGCATCCTTACCCTTGTTTTGTTAGGGTCGCCTAAGTTTGTGCCCGGTCGTGGGCACCGTGAGCAGCGAGAGGCTGGTCTACCGGTGAGCAACGGTGACGCTGTGCAACAGGTCGCGGACCTTGGGTTCTGGCTTGACCGCCTTGCCACCGCGCCGAAGGAGCTGCTGCTCCCGGTGGACCGGCCGCACCCGGCCGCGCCGACCCCGCCGCGGCCCCGGCGCACCCGCGAGCTGGCGCTGGTCGACCGGCTGAACGAGGACCCGCAGGCGACGCTGATGGCGGCGTTCGTGGTGTTGCTGCACCGCTACGCCGGCACCGCCGACATCGTCTTCGGCGCCGGATCGCTGGTGCCGGTCCGGGTGGATCTTGGCGGCTCGCCGGGCTTCGCCGACGTCGTCGCGCGGGTGCGGGTTGCCCACGCGGAGGCGGTCGCGCACCAGATTCCGTTCGACGAGCTGGTCGGCGAGCTTCAGCCCGAGCATGGCCGGGGCGGCGCGGCGCTGGTGAACGTCGGCTTCGCCGCCGAGACCGACCGGCCGCTGGATCTGGTGCTGTCGGTGGACGGCGCGGTGCTGACCGCCCGCTATCGCGACGACGTGCTGGACGCGTCCACTGTGGACCGGATGCTTCGGCACTTCGAGCAGTTGCTCACCGACGCCCTCGACCGTCCTCGGTGTCCGGTCGGGCGGCTGAACCTGTTGTCGGAGCCGGAACTTCGGCAGCTGCTGGTCGAGTGGAACGACACCGACCTGAGCACGCCGCTGGCGACGCTGCCGGAGCTGTTCACGGCTCGGGTCGCCGCGGCGCCGGACGCCGTGGCGCTGGTGTTCGGGGACCGGCAGCTGACCTACGCCGAGCTGGACGCCTGGGCCAACCGGCTGGCCCATGTGCTGATCGGCCACGGTGCCGGCCCCGAGCGCGTAGTCGCGCTGGCGGTGCCGCGGTCGATGGAGATGATCGTCGCCGAGCTGGCCGTGTTGAAGGCCGGGGCCGCGTATCTGCCGCTGGATCAGGACTATCCGGCCGAACGCATCGCGTTCATGGTGTCCGACGCCGGCCCGGTGTGCGTGGTGACCACGCGTGAGCTGGCCGACCGCTTCGACGGCGATGTCGTGCTGCTGGACGAGCTCGACCTGGCCAGTGCCCCGGTCACAGACCCGGCAGCCGCGATCGTCCCGGCCAACGCCGCGTACGTGATCTACACCTCCGGCTCCACCGGGCGGCCCAAGGGCGTTGTGGTGTCCCACGCCGGCGTCGCGAAGCTGGTGGCGACGCAGGTGGAGCGGTTCGGGGTCGGGCCGCACAGCCGGGTGTTGCAGTTCGCGTCGCCGAGTTTCGACGTGGCCTTTTGGGACTTGTGCCTGGGTTTGCTGTCCGGTGGGCGGCTTGTCGTCGTGCCGTCGGAACTTCGGTTCCCGGGGGCCGGGCTGGTGGCGTACGCCCACGCCCACGAGGTGAACTTCATGATCCTGCCGCCGGCGTTGCTGGCGGAGATCCCCGACGACCTCGACCTTCCGCGAGACAGCGTGCTGCTGGCCGGCACCGAGCGGGTGTCGCCCGAACTGGTGCGGCGGTGGGCGCCGGGGCGGCGGATGTTCAACGCCTATGGGCCGACCGAGGCCACGACGAACTCGACGCTGGGTCTGTGCGATCCGGCCAGTTCGATTGTGCCGATTGGCATTCCCGATCCGGGCACGCGCGCGTACGTGTTGGACGCTTCGCTGCGGCCGGCGCCGCCGGGTGTGGTCGGCGAGCTCTACCTGGCCGGTTCCGGCCTGGCGCGAGGGTATCTGGGCCGTGCGGCGTTGACGTCCGAGCGGTTTGTGGCGGATCCGTTCGGCAGTGGCGGTCGGCTGTATCGCACGGGCGACCTTGTTCGCTGGTTGGCCGATGGCAGGTTGGTGTTCCTGGGTCGGGCCGATGACCAGGTGAAGATCCGTGGCTACCGGATCGAGCTCGGCGAGATCGAGTCGGTGGTGGCGGAGCACCCGCAGGTGGCCCAGTCGGTGGTGGTCGCGCAGGACGGCCGGTTGATCGCGTACGCGGTGCCGGCGGCCGCCCGCGACGAGAAGTCCGAGCTCGATCACGTCGGCGAGTGGCGCGAGCTGCACCAGGACGTGTTCACCGACGCGGCGGCCGGCGGCATGGAGGAGAACTTCGCCGGCTGGAACTCCAGCTACGACGGCGCCGCGATCCCGCTGGGGCAGATGCGGGAGTGGCACACGGCGACGATCGACCGGATCTCGTCCTTAAGGCCCCGCCGCGTGTTGGAGATCGGCGTCGGCAGTGGCCTGATCCTGTCCCGGATCGCGCCCATCGCCGACGAGTACTGGGGCGTCGACCTCTCCGCGGAGGCGATTGCCAACCTGCGGCGGGAGATGCCGCCGGAGCTGGCGGGCAAGGTGCGCCTGGCGGCGCGGCCGGCGCATGATCTCGGCGAGCTGCCGGACGAGCCGTTCGACACGGTGATCGTCAACTCCGTCGCGCAGTACTTCCCGAGCGCGGACTACCTGGCCGAGGTGATCCGGACAGCCGCCGAACACCTCGCCCCCGGCGGCGTGATCTTCCTCGGCGACATCCGGAACCTCCGCTCGCTGCGGGCTTTCCGGACCGCCACGGAGTTGCGGCACGGCCGCCGGACGGTGGCGGCGGTGGACCAGGCGATCGCCCGGGAGGGCGAGCTCGTGCTCGACCCCGACTTCTTCACCGGCTTCGACGGCCTCGACGACATCGACGTGCTGGTCAAGCGGGGCGTGGCCCACAACGAGCTGACGCGGCACCGCTACGACGCGGTGCTGCGCAAGGCCCCTCGGGCCGCCGCTGTCGAAGAGCGGATCGTCCCGTTCGGGTCGGTTGATGAGCTGACGCGTGTCCTGGCGAACCAGCCGTCCCGGCTACGGGTCACCGGTGTGCCGGATGCCCGGCTTTCCGGGGAGCTCGCCGCGGTTCGCGCGCTGGCGGCGGAAAACCCGGTGTCGGCGCTGAATGCGCTCGACGCACGGGACGGGATCGACCCGGAAGACCTGCACCGCCTCGGTGAGCGGGCCGGCTACCGGGTGGCCGTCACTCTGACGGCGGAGGCCGGTGAGCTGGAGGCCGTCTTCTCGAAGGGGGAGGACGGCCCCGCTTACCGGCCGGGGGCGACAAAAGCGGCGTACGCCAACAATCCTGCCGCCCGCCGCACGAACACCGCGCTGGTGTCGTCGGTGCGGGCACACGTGCGGGACCGGTTGCCGCAGTACATGGTGCCGTCGGCATTCGTGGTGCTGGACCACCTGCCGGTGCTGGCGTCGGGCAAGCTGGACCGAAACGCCCTGCCCAAGCCGGAACGGGCTGCCGCCGGGCCCGGGCGGGCCGCGCGCAACCCCGTCGAGCAGCTGCTGTGCGAGCTGTTCGCGGACGTGCTCGACGTGCCGGGCGTCGGCCCGGAGGACGACTTCTTCGAGCTGGGCGGGCATTCGCTGATGGCCACCCGGCTGACCCAGCGCATCCGCTCGGCCGTCGGGGCGGAGGTGTCGGTGCGCGCGGTGTTCGACGCGCCGACCGCCGCCGCGCTTTCCGATCTGCTCGCCGGGGCCGTGTCCGACACAGCGCGGCCGCCGCTGAGGCGGGCCGCCGAGCGGCCGGCGCAGTGCCCGCTGTCGTTCGCCCAGCAGCGCCTGTGGTTCCTGCACCGGCTCGAAGGCGGCTCCGCGACCTACAACGTCCCGTTTGTCCTGCGGCTCAACGGAAGCCTGGACGTCGAGGCGCTGCGGGCGGCGCTGGCCGACGTGCTCGACCGGCACGAGTCGCTGCGGACGATCTTCCCGACCGCGGACGGCGTGCCGTACCAGCGCATCCTGCCGTCAGCCGAGATCGAGTTGGCCGTGCGGCCGGTGACGGAGTCCGAAGTGGATCCGGCGGTGGACCGCCTGGCTCGCCGGGCGTTCGATCTCGGGGCTGGCCCGGTGGTCCGGGCCGAACTGCTGCGGATCGACCGGACCCGGCACGTGTTCGTGCTCGTGGTGCACCACATCGCCGCCGACGGCTGGTCGATCGCCCCGCTGTGGCGGGACATCGCCCGGGCCTACGCCTCCCGTCGGGCCGGCTCCGCTCCACAGTGGACCGAGCTGCCGGTGCAGTACGCGGACTACGCCCTCTGGCAGCGGGAAATCCTGGCCAACGAGGAGGCCGCGCAGCTGGCGTACTGGCGCAAGGCCCTCGACGGCCTGCCCGAACGCATCGCCCTCCCGGTCGACCGGCCGCACCCGTCGGTGTCCTCCTACCGGGGTGAGTTCTTCACCTTCGTCTGGGACGCCGATGTCCAGGCCGGCCTGGCCGATCTGGCCCGGGCCTGCGGGGCCAGCGTGTTCATGGTCGTGCATGCTGGCCTGACGGCATTGTTGTCGCGGCTGGGCGGCGGCGCCGACATCCCGATCGGCACGCCGATCGCCGGCCGGACCGACCAGGCCCTCGACGATCTCGTCGGCTTCTTCGTGAACACGTTGGTGCTGCGGGTGAACACCGAAGGCGACCCGTCGTTCCGGGACCTCGTCGCCCGGGTCCGCGAACGCGGCCTCGACGCCTACGCGCATCAGGACGTGCCGTTCGAGCGACTGGTGGAGGCGCTGAACCCGGCGCGGTCGCTGGCCTATCACCCGCTGTTCCAGACCATGCTGGCCTGGCAGAACGCCCCGGCGTCCGATGTGGAGCTGCCCGGCCTGAGCGTCGCCGAGCAGCCGGTCGGCACCGGCACGGCCAAGTTCGACCTGTGGATCTCGATCACCGAGGAGGCCGACGGCCTGCACGGCCAGACCGAGTTCAACGCCGAGGTCTTCGACCGCGCCACCGTGAACGCGCTGCTGAACCGGCTGGTGGTGCTGCTGCGCCAGGCCGTGGTGAACCCGGACCGCAAGCTCAGCGGCCTGGACGTGCTCACCGCGACCGAGCGGGACCGGCTGGAGACGGCCTGGTCCGGCGACGTCGAGGACATTCCGACGGTCACGGTGCCGGAGTTGTTCGCCGCGCAGGTCAAGCGGACCCCGGACCACCCGGCCCTGTATTTCGAGGGGGAGCAGCTCAGCTACACCGAGTTGGACGCCGCCTCCGATCGGCTCGCCCACGCCCTCATCGCGCGCGGCGCCGGACCGGAGCGGGTGGTCGCGCTGGCGCTGCCGCGCTCGGTGCACCTGGTCGTGTCCATCCTGGCCGTGCTCAAGGCGGGGGCCGCATACCTGCCGCTCGACCCGGGTTATCCGGCCGAGCGCATCGAATTCATGCTCGGCGACGCCAATCCGACGCTGGTGCTGGCCATCGCGGCGACCGGTGTGCCGGGCGCGCTCCTGCTCGACGACCCGGCGACCATCGACGAACTCGCCGGGCTGCCGGCGACCCCGCCGACGAATGCCCTGGCGCGGCCGGAAAATCCGGCCTACGTGATCTACACCTCCGGCTCGACCGGGCGTCCCAAGGGCGTTGTCGTGCCGCACGCTGGCATCGTCAACCGCCTGCTGTGGATGCAGCACGAATACGGCCTCGGCCCCGACGACAAGGTGCTGCAGAAGACGCCGTCCAGCTTCGACGTCTCCGTCTGGGAGTTCCTGTGGCCGCTGCTCACCGGGGCCACCGAGGTGGTCGCCCGGCCGGACGGCCACAGGGACCCGGCCTACCTGGCCCGGCTGATCCGCGACCAGCGGGTCACGACCGTCCACTTTGTCCCGTCGATGCTCCAGGTCTTCCTCCAGGAGCCGGCCGCGGCCGAATGTGCGAGCCTGCGCCGGGTGGTGTGCAGCGGCGAGGCACTGCCGCCCGAGACGGTCGCCCAGTTCCACCGGACGCTCAACGCCGAGCTACACAACCTCTATGGCCCCACCGAGGCCTCGGTCGACGTCACGGCGTGGCAGACGTCCACTGTGGACGTCAGTGTGCCGATCGGCCGGCCGGTGTGGAACACCCGTGCCTACGTCCTCGACGCCGCCCTGCGCCCGGTCCCGCCGGGCACCCCGGGCGAGCTGTACCTGGCTGGCATCCAGCTGGCCCGCGGCTACCTCGGCCGGTCCGCGTTGACCTCGGAGCGGTTTGTCGCCGACCCGCACGGCGGGCCGGGCGCCCGCATGTATCGCACCGGCGACCTGGCCCGGTTCCGTCCCGACGGTGTGCTGGAGTTCCTCGGCCGCGGCGACGAGCAGGTCAAGATCCGCGGCTTCCGCGTCGAGCCGGGGGAGATCGCCGCCACCCTCGCCGCTCACAACGGCGTCGCTCACGCCGTGGTGGTGCCGCGCGAGGACCGGCCCGGCGATGTCCGGCTGGTCGGCTATGTCGTGCCGTCGGCCGAGGACGCCGAGCCCGTGGAGCAGACCGAGCAGATCGGCGAGTGGCGCGAGCTCTACGACTCGATGTACGCCACGCAGGGCCAGGAAGGCGACGACTTCACCGGCTGGAACTCCAGCTACACCGGCGAGCCCATCCCGCTGACCGAGATGCGGGAGTGGCGGGACGCCGTGGTGGACCGCATCCGCGAGCTGCGGCCACGCCGGGTGCTGGAACTCGGCGTGGGCACCGGTCTGCTGCTGACCGAGCTGGCACCCGAGTGTGAAAGCTATTGGGGCACGGACTTCTCCGCCGAGGTCATCGCTACACTCGGCCGCCGGGTCGCGGCCGATCCGAGGCTGGCTGGGCGGGTCGAGCTGCGCACCGCCGACGCCGCCGACCTTTCCGAGCTGCCGCTCGGGTTCTTCGACGCCGTCGTGCTCAACTCTGTCGTCCAGTACTTCCCCAGCGGAACCTACCTGCTCGACGTGCTGCGTGGCGCTTTGAATCTCGTCGCCCCCGGCGGCGCGGTGGTCATAGGCGATGTCCGCGATCTCCGTCAGGTGCGGGCGTTCCACACCGCCGTCGCCCGGGCCCGCGGCGAGGAGGACCGGGTCGAACAGCGGCTGCTGCGGGAGAAGGAACTCCTGGTCGCGCCGGAGTTCTTCGCCGGCATCGGCGGGATCGCCGGCGCCGATGTCCGGGTCAAGCGTGGCCGGGCGGTCAACGAGCTCACCCGGTACCGCTACGACGTCGTCCTGCACACCGACCCGGCCCGGGTGTGCCCGGTGCCGGCCTCCGCCCTCACGTGGGGCGTGGAATTGTCCACTGTGGACGAGGTGGTGGAGCTTCTCCAGGACGACACCGAGCTCCGGATCAACGGCGTGCCCAACGGCCGCACGGCCGAGAACGGCATCGACCCGGAGACCTGGTACCAGCTCGGCGCGGTGGTGACCTGGTCCGCGGCCGGCGACGGCTCGGTGGATGTCGTGTTCGCCGCGGACGACCGGTTCCCGGTCGGCGCGTTCCGGCCCGGCATCGAGCAGCTGTTGTCCTACACCGGAAACCCGGGCCGGTTCCGCCGGATCACCGCCCTGTCCACGGAGCTGCGGGCGCTGGCCCAGGACCGGCTGCCGGAGCACATGGTGCCGTCGGCGATCGTGGTCCTGGACGCGTTGCCGGTGACGGCCAACGGCAAGCTCGACCGCCGGGCGCTGCCGTCGCCGGACCCGGCGACCCCGAGCTCGGACCGCGAGCCGGCGACGCCGGCCGAGCGGCAGCTGTGCGAGCTGTTCGCCGACGTCCTCGGCCTGCCGAAGGTCGGCCCTGACGACAGTTTCTTCGAGCTGGGCGGGCATTCGCTGCTGGCCACCCGGCTGATCGCGCGGATCAGGACCGCCTTCGACGTCCAGCTGGAAGTGCGGTCGGTGTTCGAGACGCCGACCGCGGCAGGCCTGGGCGGCCTGCTCGGCGTGGCCGGTTCGGCCGCCAGGCCGGCGCTGACTCGACGGGAGCGGCCGGCCCTGGTGCCGCTGTCCGGCGCCCAGCGGCGACTGTGGTTCCTCCATAGCCTGGAAGGCCCGTCCGCCACCTACAACGTGCCGCTGGTCATGCGGCTCGAAGGTGACGTGGACGTCGAGGCGCTGGATGCCGCACTGTCCGATGTGGTCGGTCGGCATGAGGCGCTCCGGACCCGGTTCCCGCAGCACGACGGTGTGCCCTACCAGGACATCCTGGACGACGCCGGGGTGCGGCTGCACGTCAGGGACGTCGTGCCGGGCGAGTTCGACGAGGTGCTGACGGGTCTGGTGCGCGGGCCGTTCGACCTGGAGCGCCACGTGCCGATGCGGGCGGAGCTGCTCCGGCTGGGCGCGCGGGAACATGTGCTGGCCCTGGTGTTCCACCACATCGCCTCCGACGGCTGGTCGATGGCCCCGCTCTGGCAGGACATCGCCACCGCCTACACGGCTCGACAGGCCGGCGAGCCTCCACAGTGGGCCCCACTGCCGGTGCAGTACGCGGACTACACGCTGTGGCAGCGGGAACTGCTGGGCGGCGAGGACGATCCGGACAGCACGCTGTCCGCGCAGCTGGACTACTGGCGGGGCACGCTGGAAGGCCTGCCGGACCGGATCGAGCTGCCGCTGGACCGGCCGCACCCGGCGACCGCGACGTTCAAGGGCGAGCTGCACACCTTCGACTGGGACGCCGACCTGCACGCCGGCCTGGCCGCGCTGGCCCGCGAGTGCGGGGCGAGCGTGTTCATGGTCGTGCACGCCGCCTTGGCGGCGCTGCTGACGCGTTTGGGCGCGGGCACCGACGTGCCGATCGGCTCGCCCATCGCCGGCCGGACCGATGAGGCCCTGGACGACCTGGTCGGGTTCTTCGTGAACACGTTGGTGCTGCGCGTGGACACCTCCGGCGAGCCGTCGTTCCGCGAGCTGGTGGGGCGGGTCCGCGAGCGCAACCTGGACGCCTACGCGCACCAGGACGTGCCGTTCGAGCGGCTGGTCGAGGTGCTCAACCCGACGCGCTCGCTGTCTTACCACCCGCTGTTCCAGGTGATGATCGCCGGGCAGAACAACGCCCGCGCCGAGGTGGTGCTGCCCGGGCTGACCGTAACCGAGGTCCCGGTGACCACCGGCACGTCCAAGTTCGACCTGTCGATCTCGCTGACCGAGCGGGACGCGGGCATCGCCGGCGTGCTGGAGTTCAACAACGACGTGTTCGACCACGCCGGCGCCGACGCCATCCTGGGCCGCCTCGAGGTGTTGCTGCGGGCCGCGCTGGCCGCGCCGGACCGTCCGGTCGGGGCATTGGACCTGCTGGCCGGCGACGAGCGCGAGCGAGTGCTGGCGCAGTGGGCCGGCAGCCTGGCGCCGGCCGGCACCGAGACGTTCCCCGGCCTGTTCGCCGCCCAGGTCCTAGCCCGGCCGGACGAGGTCGCGCTGGTCTTCGAGGACCGGCAGCTCACCTACGCCGAGCTCAACGCCGAGGCCAATCGGTTGGCCCACTTGCTGATCGCCCGGGGTGCGGGCCCGGAGCGGGTGGTCGGGCTGGCGGTGCCGCGGTCGGTGGAGATGATCGTCGCCGAGCTGGCGGTGCTGAAGGCCGGCGCGGCCTACCTGCCGCTGGACGCCGACTACCCGGCCGACCGGATCGCGTTCATGGTCGAGGACTCGGCCCCGGTGTGCATCGTGACCACGCCCGAGGTCGAGGGCAAGCTGCCGGCCGACGTGCCACGGGTGCTCACGGACGACCCGGCGCTGTCGGAGGTGTCCATTGTGGACCCTGATGCCGTGGTGCGGCCGGAGAACGCCGCATATGTGATCTACACCTCGGGATCGTCGGGACGGCCCAAGGGGGTTGTGCTCCAGCACTCCGGCGTGGCCAAGCTGGTGGCGACGCAGGTCGAGCGATTCGGGGTCGGCCCGCAGAGTCGGGTGTTGCAGTTCGCGTCGCCGAGCTTCGACGTGGCGTTCTGGGACCTGTGCCTGGGACTGTTGTCCGGTGGACGGCTCGTGGTCGTGCCTTCGGAGCTCAGGTTCCCGGGTGCCGCGCTGGTCGACTACGCGTTCGACAACGACGTCAACTTCATGATCCTTCCGCCGGCGCTGCTGGCCGAGATGCGCGAGGACCTGGACCTTCCGCGAGACAGTGTGTTGCTCGCGGGCACGGAGCGGGTGTCGCCGGAGCTCGTCCGCCGCTGGGCCCCGGGCCGGCGGATGTTCAACGCCTACGGTCCGACCGAGGCCACCACCAACTCCACCCTCGGTCTGTGTGATCCGGCCAGTTCGATCGTGCCGATCGGCATTCCGGACCCGGGCACGCGCGCGTACGCGCTGGACGCTTCGCTGCGGCCGGTGCCGCCGGGCGTGGTGGGCGAGCTCTATCTGGCCGGTTCCGGCTTGGCCCGGGGGTACCTCGGTCGCGCGGCGCTGACGTCCGAGCGCTTCGTTGCGGATCCGTTCGGCACTGGCGGTCGGCTGTACCGGACCGGTGACCTGGTGCGGTGGCTGCCCGATGGCCGGCTGGTGTTCCTGGGGCGGGCCGACGACCAGGTGAAGATCCGTGGCTACCGGATCGAGCTGGGCGAGATCGAGTCGGTCGTCGTGGAGCACCCGCGGATCGGGCAGTCGGTGGTGATCGCCCAGGACGGCCGGCTGATCGCCTACGCGGTGCCGGCGGCCGGCCGCGACGAGGAGTCCGAGCGGGACCACCTCGGCGAATGGCACGAACTGCACGAGAACGTGTTCACCGACGCGGCGGCCGGCGGCATGCAGGAGAACTTCGCCGGCTGGAACTCCAGCTACGACGGCACCGCGATTCCCCTCGACGAGATGCGGGAATGGCACGCGGCGACCATCGACCGGATCTCCTCCCTACGCCCGAAGCGGGTGTTGGAGATCGGCGTCGGCAGTGGCCTGATCCTGTCCCGGATCGCGCCGGACGCCGACGAGTACTGGGGCGTCGACCTGTCCGAGAAGGCGATCGCCAACCTGCGGCGGGAGATGCCGCCGGAGCTGGCCGCCAAGGTGCACCTCGCCGCGCGGCCGGCGCATGATCTCGGCGAACTGCCTGACGAGCCCTTCGACACGGTGATCGTCAACTCCGTCGCGCAGTACTTCCCGAGCGTCGACTACCTGGCCGAGGTGATCCGGACGGTGGCCGCGCGGGTCCGGCCGGGCGGCGTGATCTTCATGGGCGACATCCGGAATCTCCGCTCGCTGCGGGCCTTCCGGACCGCCACGGAGTTGCGGCACGGCCGCCGCACGGTGGCGGCAGTGGACCAGGCGATCGCCCGTGAAGGCGAGCTCGTGCTCGATCCGGACTTCTTCACCGGCTTCGACGGCTTTGACGATGTCGACGTCTGGGTCAAGCGCGGCCACGCGCACAACGAGCTGACCCGGCACCGCTTCGATGTCGTCATGCGGAAGGCGCCGAGGCCGGCCCCGGTCGAGGAGCAGGTCGTCGCGTTCGAGTCGGTCGAGGACGCCAAACGTTTGCTGCTGGACAAGCCGGCCCGGCTGAGGTTGACCGGCGTGCCCAACGCCCGGCTCTCCGTCGAGCTCGACGCCATCTCCGTGCTCGCCACCGGCGACGGCTTGGCCGCACTGTCCGCTTTGGACGGAGCACCGTCAGGAGTGGATCCGGAGACCCTGCAAGCGCTTGCGGCCGAGCAGGGCTACCGGATGTACGCGACGGTCACCGCAGACGTCGGCACCCTGGAGGTCGTGTTCATCACCGGCGAGCCGACGAGGATCTACCGCTCGCGGGCGGCCCGGACCGCACTGGGCAACAACCCGGTGGGGCAGCGGGACACCAGCGCGCTGGTGTCCTCGCTGCGGGCCCATGTGCGGGACCGGCTGCCGCAGTACATGGTGCCGTCCGCGTTCGTGGTGCTGGACCGGCTGCCGCTGCTGGCCTCCGGCAAGCTCGACCGCCGCGCCCTGCCGAGCCCGGACCAGCAGGCCGTCACCGCCGGCCGCGCGCCGCGCACACCGGTGGAAGAAGTGCTCTGCGGCCTGTTCGCCGAGGTGCTGGATGCCCAGTCGATCGGCATCGACGACGACTTCTTCGCCCTGGGCGGGCATTCGCTGATGGCGACCCGCCTGGTCGCGCGACTGCGGTCGGTGTTCGGCGTCGAGTTGCAGGTGCGGTCGGTGTTCGAGACGCCGACAGTCGCCGGCCTCGCGGCGCTACTGTCCACCGCGGACTCGTCAACGGCGCGCCCGGCGTTGGTGAGGGTCGAGCCGCGGCCCGAGGTGCTGCCGCTGTCCTTCGCCCAGCAGCGCCTGTGGTTCCTGCACCGGCTCGAAGGGCCGTCGCCGACGTACAACATGCCGACCGCGGTCCGGCTCACCGGCGTCCTCGACGTCGAGGCGCTGCACTTCGCGCTGACCGACGTGATCACCCGGCACGAGGCGCTGCGCACCGTGTTCCCCGAGATCGACGGCGAGGCCCGGCAGCTCGTCATCGACGACGTGACGGTTCCGTTGAGCGTCAACCGGGTCAGCGAGGCGACGCTGGCCGCCGCGGTGTCCAAGGCGGCGAACACGGTGTTCCGGCTGGAGTCGGAGATCCCGCTCCGTGCCACGCTGCTGAGGCTGGGGGAGCGCGAGCACGTCCTGGTGCTGGTGTTCCACCACATCGCCTCCGACGGCTGGTCCACCGCCCCGCTCTGGCACGACCTCGCCACCGCCTACACCGCTCGCCGCACCGGCTCCGCGCCACAGTGGACCCCGCTGCCGGTGCAGTACGCCGACTACACGCTGTGGCAGCGGGAAGCCCTGGGCGAGCCGGTGATCGAGCCGCAGCTGGCGTACTGGCGGCAGGCCCTCGCGGACCTGCCGGAGCGGATCGAGCTGCCCACGACCCGGCCGCACCCGGCCGAGGCCTCGTACCGCGGCGAGCAGTTCGGGTTCGCCTGGGACGCCGAGCTCCACAGTGGAATCGTCGACCTGGCCCGGGCCTGCGGCGCCAGCGTGTTCATGGTCGTGCACGCCGGTCTGACGGCCCTGCTGTCCCGACTGGGCGGCGGCGCGGACATCCCGATCGGCACGTCCATCGCCGGCCGGACCGACCAGGCCCTCGACGATCTCGTCGGCTTCTTCGTGAACACGTTGGTGCTGCGGGTGAACACCGGCGGCGATCCATCGTTCCGAGATCTGGTGGCCCGGGCGCGGGACCGCAGCCTGGACGCCTACGCGCACCAGGACGTGCCGTTCGAGCGGCTCGTCGAGGCGCTGAACCCGGTGCGCTCGCTGGCCTACCACCCGTTGTTCCAGACCATGCTGGCCTGGCAGAACAACGCCGTCGCCGACATCGTCCTGCCGGGCCTGACTGTCACCGAGGAACCGGTCGGCACCGGCACCTCGCGGGCCGACCTGGTGTTCTTCGTCGGCGACCAGGGCGGCATCCGCGGCACCGCCGAGTACAACAGCGACGTCTTCGACCGGGCCGACGTGGAGACGATCCTGACCCGGCTGCGTGACCTGTTGCGGGCCGCCGTCGTCAACCCGGACGTTCGGATCGGCGAGATCGATCTGTTCACCGAGGTCGAGCGGAACCTCCTTTTCGACGACACCACGACGTCTCTGCCGGCGGAAACGGCCGCTGAGCTGTTCGCGTCGCTGGTCGAGCGGACCCCGGACGCCACCGCGCTGGTGATCGGTACCGAGCTGCTCACCTACGCCGAACTCGACGCTCGGGCCACAACCTTGGCCCGTGGGCTGCTGGCACGAGGCTCCGGTCCGGAGCGGGTGGTGGCCGTCGCGCTGCCGCGCTCGGTCGAGCTGGTCACGGCGATCTTGGCGGTGCTCAAGACCGGCGCCGCCTACCTGCCACTGGACCTGAACCACCCGGCCGAGCGGATCGAGCTCATGCTCACCGACGCCGCCCCGCACCTGGTCATCGCCTCGGACGGCTTCGGCGACCGGCTCGTCCGCCCGGACGCGACCGGGCCGGAACCGGTGCGGTGGCCGGCGATTCACCCCGACAACCCGTCCTACGTCATCTTCACCTCCGGTTCGACCGGCCGGCCGAAGGCGGTCGCCGGCACCCAGCGGGCGCTGGCCAACCGTTTGCACTGGGGCCGTGACCGGCTCGCCGGCGTCCGGATTGCCAAGAGCGCCCTGACGTTCATCGACGGCTCCACCGAGCTGCTCGGCGGGCTCGTGGCCGGTGATCCGGTGATCCTGGCCGACGACGCCACCGCCACCGATCCGCTGGCCCTGGCCGACCTGGTCCGCCGCAGCGGGGCCCAGGTGCTGACCGTGGTGCCCAGCCTGTTGGCCAGCTTCGTCGAGGACGCGCCGGCCGGGGCGTTCGAGTCTGTGACGACGTGGATCACCAGCGGTGAGGCGCTGTCGTCGACGCTCGCCGAGCGAGTGGCGGCCCGGTGGCCGCACGCACGGCTCGTCAACCTGTACGGCTGCTCCGAGGCCGCCGGCGACAGCCTCATGCACGTGTGTGCCAACGAGAACGGGTCGGTGCCGGTCGGCCGGCCCATCGCCAACACCCGGGCCTATGTCCTCGACGAGCGGCTCAACCTGGTGCCGCCGGGCGTCCGTGGCGAGCTCTACCTGGCCGGCGCTGGTCTTGCCCGCGGCTACCTGGGCCGTTCGGCCCTGACCGCCGAGCGGTTCGTGGCCGATCCCTTCGGCTCGCCCGGTTCCCGCATGTACCGCACCGGTGATCTGGTGCGCCGCCGCCCCGACGGCTCGCTCGACTTCCTCGGCCGCGTCGACCAGCAGATCAAGATCCGCGGCTTCCGCGTCGAACCCGGCGAGGTCGAGGCGGTGCTGACGGACGACCCGTCGGTGGCCAAGGCCGTGGTCATCGCTCGCGAGGACCGGCCGGGCGATGTGCGCCTGGTCGCCTACGTCGAGCCGGCGGCTGACGTCGATCCGGCGGCGCTGCGGACGCTGGTTGCCGGCCGGCTGCCCGAATACCTGGTGCCCACCGCCATTGTCGTCCTGCCGCTGTTCCCCTTGAACGCCAACGGCAAGCTGGACCGCCGGGCCCTGCCGGCACCGGAGGTGCAGACCTCGGAGCGGACGGCCCGGACGCCGGTCGAGCAGGCACTGTGCGAGCTGTTCGCGGACGTCCTGGGTGTGCCGACGGTCGGCCCGGACGACGGGTTCTTCGCGCTGGGCGGGCATTCGCTGCTGGCGACCCGCCTGGTCAGCCGGATCCGGGCCATGCTCGGCGTGGAGGCCCCGATTCGGGCGGTGTTCGACGCGCCGACCCCGGCCCGGCTGGCCGAGCTGCTCGACCCGGGTCGAGGCCGCCGGCCGGCGCTGACGCGGGCGGTGCGGCCGGAGGTGCTGCCGCTTTCGTATGCGCAGCAACGACTGTGGTTCCTCGACCGGCTTGACGGCCGCACGCCGACGTACAACATCCCGTGGGCCTGGGAGCTGACCGGCCGGGTCGACCCCGGCGCGCTGGCCCTGGCGCTGGCCGATGTTGTGGCCCGGCACGAGATCCTGCGCACGGTGATCCTCGAGGAGGACGGCACGCCGCGGCAGGTCGTGCTCCCCGAAGCCCGCCCGGTGCTGGAGACCGTGACGGTCCCCGAGGCGGACGTCGCCGACCGCGTCGCTGAGGCGGCGGGGCACTGCTTCGCGCTGGACGCGGAGATCCCGGTGCGGGCCACGTTGGTGTCGACCGGGCCGGAACGGCACGTGTTCGTGCTGCTGGTGCACCACATCGCCGGTGACGGCTGGTCGCTGCCGCCGCTGAAGCGGGACCTCGACACCGCCTACATGGCCCGCCGCCGCAGCGAGAGTCCACAGTGGACGCCGCTGCCAGTGCAATACGTCGACTACACCATGTGGCAACGGGAGGTGTTCGGCCGCGCCGACGACCCGGACAGCCTGCTCGGCCAGCAGGCCGAGTTCTGGCGGGACACCCTCGCCGGCATCCCGGACGAGCTGACCCTGCCGGCGGACCGGCAGCGCCCGCCGCGAGCCAGCAACCGGGGCGGCGCGGTGCCGTTCACCGTGCCGGCCGACGTGCATCGCGGGCTGCGTGACCTCGCGAACGGCAGCGACACCAGCACGTTCATGGTGTTGCAGGCCGCACTGGCCGCGCTGCTGACCCGGCTCGGCGCGGGCCTCGACATCCCGCTCGGCACCCCGGTGGCCGGCCGCACCGATCACGCGCTGGAGGACCTCGCCGGCTTCTTCGTCAACACGTTGGTGCTGCGCACCGACACCGCCGGCGATCCGACCTTCCGGCAGCTGCTGGCCCGGGTCCGCGAGGCTGACCTGGCCGCCTACGCCCACCAGGACCTGCCGTTCGAGCACCTGGTGGAGCTGCTCAACCCGCCCCGCTCGCTGGCCAGGCACCCGCTGTTCCAGGTCATGCTCGCGGTCTACCACTCGGCCGCGGGCAGGGAGAAGCTGCTCGGGCTGCCGGCGTCCTATCGGGACACCGGCCTCCGGCCGGCCAAGTTCGACCTGTCCTTCGACCTGGTCGAGACCGCCGGCGCGGACGGCATCGAGGGCGAGCTGGAGTTCAGCCTCGACCTGTTCGACGAGGCCACCGCCCGCACGCTCACCGAGCGCCTGGTGCGGCTGATGACCGGCGTCGTCGCCGACCCGGACCGCCCGTTGAGCCGGATCGACGTCCTCGAACCGGTTGAGCGGGAACGGATCCTGCACGAGTGGGGTGACGGGCAGCCGCTCACCATGACCGCGCCGACGGTCGTGGACCGGCTGGCGGCGCAGACCGCGGCGACACCCCACGCCACCGCTCTGAGCGACGCGAACGGCAGCGTCACCTTCGCCGAGTTCGGTGCCCGCACCGACCGACTGGCCCGCTGGCTGGCCGCTCACGGCGCCGCCCCGGAATCCGTGGTGGCGCTGGTGTTGCCGCGATCCGCCGCAGTCGTGGAGGCGATCTTCGGCGTGTTCAAGGCGGGCGCGGCCTACCTGCCGGTCGACCCCGACCAGCCGGCCGAACGCATCGCGGCCGTGATCGAGGACTCCGGCGCGGCGCTGGTGCTGACGACCAAGGCCCAGGCGCTGGCCGGCGATCGGGTGCTGTATGTCGAGGACATTGTGGACAGTGATGCGGCGATCACCCCACCGGCCCCGGCGAATCCGGCCTACGTGCTGTACACGTCTGGCTCGACCGGCAAGCCCAAGGGCGTCGTCATCCCGCACTCCGGCCTGGTGAACCTGTTCCACAGTCACCGGGAAACGCTCTACCGGCCGGCGGTCGCCGCCGCCGGCGGGCGGCAGCTGCGGGTCGGGCACGCGTGGGCGTTCGCGTTCGACGCCTCGTGGCAGCCGCAGCTGTGGATGCTGGACGGGCACGAGGTGCACGTCGTCGACGACGACACCCGCCGCGACCCGGATCGCCTTGCCGCAGTGGTGATCGAGCGGGGCATCGACTTCATCGAGCTCACGCCGTCGCACTTCGCGCAGCTGGCCGCGGCTGGCGTGATCAAGGACGGCAAGTGCTCGCTCGGCGTGGTCGGCGTCGGCGGCGAGGCCATTCCCCAGCCGCTGTGGGAAACCCTTCGCGAGCTGCCCGGCACTGAGGCCTACAACCTCTACGGCCCAACGGAAGCCACCGTCGACGCCCTCGTCGGCCGGGTGCGGGACGCCGACCGTCCCGTTGTCGGCCGGCCGGTCGGCAACGCCCGGGCCTACGTCCTCGACGACCGGCTGAACCCGGTGGCCCCGGGTGTCCGCGGCGAGCTGTACATCGCCGGCGCAGGCCTGGCCCGCGGCTACCTCGGCCGGCCCGAGCTGACCGCCGAACGGTTCGTGGCCGATCCGTTCGGGCCGGCGGGGGAACGTATGTACCGCACCGGCGACCTGGCCCGGTGGCGGTCCGACGGGCAGCTGGAGTACCTCGGCCGCGGCGACGACCAGGTCAAGATCCGCGGTTTCCGGATCGAGCCCGGCGAGATCGAGACCGTCCTTTCGCGACACTCTGAAGTGGACCAAGCGCTGGTGATCGTGCGCGAGGACCGGCCCGGGGACAAGCGGCTCGTCGCGTACACGGTTCCGGAGACCGCCGATCCGCGGCGGCTTCGGGAGCACGTCGCCCGCTCGCTGCCCGAGTACATGGTGCCGGCTGCCATCGTCCCGCTCGCGGCGTTCCCCGTGACCCGTAACGGAAAACTCGACAAGGCCGCGCTGCCCGTGCCCGACGTCGGGGCTCGCGGCCGGGCACCCGAGACGCCGTTGGAGAAGTCCCTCTGCGAGGTGTTCGCCGAGGTGTTGGGCGTCGGTTCCGTCGGCGCCGACGACGATCTGTTCAGCCTCGGCGGTCACTCCATGCTGCTGGTGGTCCTGCGCAACCGGATCACCGCGCGGCTGGGGAGCGAGATCCCGATCGCCGAGTTCTTCCGCACGCCCACCGCGGCCGGCCTCGCCGCGCTGCTGACCCGAGACCCGAGGTAGTCGATGCACCGCACCCTGATGAACGGCAAGATCCACCGGGCCACCGTGACCCAGGCAGATCTGCACTACGTCGGCTCGCTCACCATCGACGCCGAGCTGATGGCCGCCGCCGACATCGTGGAGGGCGAGCGGGTCCAGGTCGTCGACATCACCAACGGGGCCCGCCTGGAGACCTACGCCATCACCGGCGAGCCCGGCTCCGGCGTGATCGGCGTCAACGGCGCCGCCGCGCACCTCGTGCACCCCGGGGACCTGGTGATCATCATCACCTACGCCCAGGTCGAGGAGGCGGAGCGGGCCGCGCACCGGCCGCGGGTGGTGCATGTGGACGCCGACAACCGCCAGGTCCACTTCGGCCACGACCCGGCCGAGCCGGTGCCCGGGGCGGAGGCGCAGTTGTCGGGCCGACGGTGAGCTAAGGTATGCCTATCCTAAGATCTGGCGAGGTAATCATGTCCGTGTTTCAAGGCGCCGCCGGGCTGAGCAGGCGCGGATTCCTGATCGGGGCCGGCGGTGCCGCGGCCGCGATGGCTCTCGCGGCGTGCGGCAACGGCGGCCAGTCGCCGGCCGCCGCCTCCGGCGGCCCGTGGACGTTCACCGACGACCGCGGCCAGAAGGTCGCCCGCGACCAGCGGCCGACCCGGGTCGTGGCCTACGCGAGCTGCGCGGCGGCGCTGTGGGACTACGGCGTGCACCCGGTCGGCGTGTTCGGGCCGCAGAAGACCGCCGACGGCAAGAAGGAGGTGCAGGTCGGCAACGTCGACCTGAACGCCGAGACGTCCGTCGGCAACGCCTGGGACGACTTCAGCATGGAGAAGTTCGTCGCCCTCAAGCCGGATCTGGTGGTGACCGGCCTGACCGGGACCAAACCGACCGACCTGTGGGTGCTCAAGGACGATCTCGGGACCAAGGTGCAGCAGATCGCGCCGATCGCCGCGCTGTCCGAGTACAAGGTCACGTGGACCAAGGTCATGCAGCGGTACGAGGACCTCGCCGTCGCCCTCGGCGGCGACGCCCAGTCCCCGACGATCACCAAGGCCAAGGCCGACTTCCTACAGGCGTCCGGCGACCTGAAGGCCGCCGTCAAGGCCAAGCCCGGCCTCAAGGTTCTCGTCGTGTCCAGCGACAAGGACAACATGTACGTCTGCAAGCCCGAGTTCTTCGCCGACCTGTCCTACTACCGCGAGCTGGGCATGGACCTCGTCGCCGGGGGCGGCCCCGACGACTACTTCGAGACGCTCAGCTGGGAGCAGGCCGGCAAGTACCCCGCCGACCTGATCCTGACCGACAGCCGCACCTTCGCGCTGAGCCGCCAGCAGCTCGCCGCCATCCCCACCTGGGCCCAGCTGCCCGCGGTCAAGGCCAACCAGCTCGCCGACTGGTCCACCGAGCCCCGCTTCAACCCCGTGCTCGCCGCCCCGGTCATCCAGAAGATGGTCGAGGTCGTGAAGAACGCCCGCACCGACGTCGTCGCCTGAGGAGACCGGCCGTGACCAACCCGTTCGAGGACCAGGACGGCACCTATCTGGTGCTGGTCAACGACGAGAACCAGCACAGCCTCTGGCCCGTCGCCATCGACGTGCCGGCCGGCTGGACCACCGTGTTCGGCCCGGACACCCGGCCGGCGTGCCTCGACTACGTCGAGGCCAACTGGACCGACATGCGCCCCAAGTCCCTGGCCGAGGCCATGGATTCCTGACCGGCTCTGAATTGCACGACGGCCCGAATGCACGACGGCCCGAATACGAGACGGCCCGCCGAGAGACTCTCTCGG
>Ga0307511_10000076_pt1 | contig 82520 bp, 88 predicted proteins | sample 13_EM_MG_FD_200266 | JGI IMG/M metagenome (GOLD analysis project Ga0307511, IMG submission 200266) | Populus trichocarpa ectomycorrhiza microbial communities from riparian zone in the Pacific Northwest, United States - 13_EM | ecosystem: Host-associated > Plants > Roots > Unclassified | place...
AATGTCATCAGTTAAAGAACATTTTGAAATACCCGGCCGATACAAACAATGGTCCTTTGGTCTGATAGGTGTGGGCGTGCTCTCTTTGATCATTGGGTTTATCCTCTATGGAAGTACGGATCATGGCACCCGGTTCTGGGCCTCCCTGTTACAGAACAGTGTATACTTCCTGCTGATTACCAATGCGGCTATGTTCTTTTTCGCTGCTACCACCCTGGCTTATGGAGGCTGGACGCTTACTTTCCGCCGGGTGAGCGAGGCGATCTCAGTTTCCGTTATCCCCATCGGTATCATCACCTTCATTATCCTGATGTCCCTGGTGTTCGGTGGCAAAACAACGATTTACGAATGGCTGGATAAAGATCTCGTTAAGAACGATGCCGTTCTGAATGGCAAGAAAGGATTCCTCAACCCTACCTTCTTTACAATCTGGACCACCTTATCCATCGGACTATGGATCCTGCTGGGAAAGAAAATGCGCAGCTTGTCCCAGGAAATAGATAATACGCCCCTGACCATCGAAGAAGGCAAGAAATATATTTTCAAGAACACGGTTTGGTCTGCCATCTACATTGTTTGGTTTGCGCTGACGGTAGCTTCCGTAACCCCCTGGGTATGGCTGATGAGCATCAACGCACACTGGTTCTCCACCATGTATAGCTGGTATACATTCGCCAGCAGCTTTGTTGCCGGTATCGCCCTGATCACTCTTTTTGTGATCTATATGAAAAATAAAGGGTACCTGGAATATACCAATGAAGAACATTTACATGATTTAGGAAAGTTTCAGTTCGCCTTTTCCATCTTCTGGACTTACCTGTGGTTTGCCCAGTTCATGCTGATCTGGTATGCCAATATTTCGGAAGAGACTATTTATTTCAAATCCCGGTTCGACGGGGCCTATAAGGGTGTTTTCTACCTGAACCTGATCATCAACTTTGTATGTCCCCTGCTGATCTACATGAAGGCGAGCTCCAAGCGCAACTATGCTACCGTAACTTTTATGTCCGTACTTTTGATATTCGGTCACTGGCTGGATTTCTTCCAGATGGTATTCCCTTACCACTATCCTGACCATGTACCCCTTAACTTATTCGATTTCGGGGTGGCGCTTGGATTTGTGGGACTGATCATGTGGCAAACAGGACAGGCATTGAGTAAAGTTCCTTTACTGGCAAAAAATCACCCTTTCCTGAAAGAAAGTATTATCCATCATACTTAAAATCTTTGAATTATCATGTCAACTATTTTTCTGTTTCTGATCCTGTTATTCGGCTTCCTGATCACCTTCCAGATCGCTAAGGCCAGTGAGTATGTCGGTGTTCTGAAAGGCGAGAAGAAAAATTTTGAGCAGCATAACCGCATCAACGGTTTCCTCATGATCGCCTTCCTCGTACTCGGGCTGATCGGGGTCTATTGGTGCAATGAACTCTTCAGGGGAAAGATCCTCGGGGAATCCGCTTCCGTACACGGCGAGCAGATCGATACGATGATGTACATCACGATCGCGATCACGGGAGTCGTATTCGTGATCACCCAGATCCTGCTGTTCTGGTTTGCTTATAAATTCCAGTACTCAGATAAGAGGAAAGCTTTTTATTTCCCGCATGATAACAGGCTGGAAGTGATCTGGACCGTTGTACCCGCTATCGCCCTCACCGTACTGGTCGGCTTTGGCCTCTTCTATTGGTTCCGCATTACCGGCGAAGCCCCGAAAGACTCCCTGGAAGTGGAAATCACCGGCAAACAATTCGGCTGGATATTCCGCTATCCCGGGAAGGACAATACCTTCGGAAAGAAATATTATCAGAATATCAGCGATAAGGACAATAACTCTCTGGGACTGATCTGGGACGACCCCTATTCGCATGATGATGTTGTGGTGAGTGAAATGTATATTGTAAAGGACCAGCCGGTAAAGCTGATCATCAACTCGCGCGATGTGATCCATGATGTAGGTCTGGTCTATTTCCGCCAGAAGATGGACGCCGTGCCCGGCACTCCTACCACCCTGTGGTTTATCCCTAAGTTCACTACCGATGAAATGAAGAAGAAGCTGAACAACCCTGATTTCGAATACGAGATCTCCTGCGACCAGATGTGCGGAAGAGGACACTATACCATGCGGGGTATTATCAAGGTCGTTACCAGGGAAGAATTCATCCTCTGGAAGGCCAAACAAAAATCGAACTTTGCACAGGTTTTCCCGGATAAGGAACCGGCCGGCCCGGCAAAGACAGATTCTGTAAAAACGGCAGCAGTGGACCCTGCGCAGGCAGCAAAGCTGGTAGCCCAAAAAAATTAATAAGAACAGCATCCAAATAATTGAATAGCCGCAGGGTTTTCAACTAAATTTTTTCTCATGAGCAACGAAGCAGCATTACACGGACATCCTGAAGTGGTCACCACTCATGACGTGCATCATGATGAGCATGGTCATCATAAACAGACCTTTATTACCAAATACGTTTTCAGCCAGGATCATAAGATGATCGCCAAGCAATTCCTGATCACAGGAATGATATGGGCAATCCTGGGAGGTCTGATGTCTGTGTTATTCCGTTTACAGTTGGGATACCCTGACGCAAAATTCGCTTTCCTGGAAGACTTGCTGGGTAGCAAATGGGCCAAGGGTGGTCAGATCCAGCCTGAATTTTATTATGCCCTGGTGACCATGCACGGAACGGTACTCGTATTCTTCGTGTTGACAGGAGGATTGAGCGGAACTTTCGCCAATTTTCTCATCCCCCTGCAGATCGGGGCAAGAGACATGGCTTCTCCTTTCCTGAATATGCTCTCTTACTGGTTCTTCTGGTCAGCCAGCATTGTAATGCTGTCTTCCCTGTTCGTTGAGACCGGTCCTGCCAGCGGCGGATGGACCTCTTACCCGCCATTGAGTGCCCTGGGTGACGCTTCGGAAGGATCCAAGACAGGGATGGATCTATGGATAATCTCCATGGCCCTGTTCGTTGTCTCTTCCCTGCTGGGTGGTCTGAACTATATTTCCACCATATTGAACCTTCGTACCAAAGGCATGAGCATGACCCGCCTGCCGCTTACGATCTGGGCGTTGTTCTTCACGGCCATCCTGGGTGTACTTTCTTTCCCGGTATTATTATCCGGCTTCATCCTGTTGTTATTCGATCGTCACGCAGGCACCAGCTTCTATCTGTCTGATATTTTCATAGCCTCTACACAAAAAGCATTACCGAATGAAGGTGGCAGCGCAATCCTCTACCAGCATTTATTCTGGTTCCTCGGCCATCCGGAAGTATATATCATTATCCTGCCGGCGATGGGTCTGGTCTCGGAAGTCATGTCCATCAACGCCCGCAAACCGATCTTCGGTTATATGGCGATGGTCGGCTCCATGTTCGCCATTGCCGTCCTGGCCTTTTTGGTATGGGCGCACCATATGTTCGTCACCGGACTGAATCCTTTCCTGGGCTCGGTATTCGTATTGCTCACCCTGCTGATCGCCGTGCCTTCGGCCATCAAGGTGTTCAACTGGCTGACTACCTTATGGAAAGGTAATATCCGGTTCACGCCGGGAATGCTCTTCGCCATCGGCTTTGTGAGCATGTTCATCTCCGGTGGATTGACCGGGATATTTTTGGGTAACTCTACCCTGGACATACAATTGCATGACACCTATTTTGTGATCGCTCACTTCCATATCGTAATGGGGGTTTCCGGTATGCTGGGCATGTTCGCCGGTATTTACCACTGGTTCCCTAAAATGTATGGCCGTTACCTGAATAGTACACTGGCATATATCCATTTCTGGATAACATTCATAGGCGCTTACCTGATCTTCTGGCCGATGCATTATGAAGGCCTGGCCGGGATGCCACGCCGTTACCTGGATTACAGCAACTGGCTTTCTTTTAACCAGTTCGGGGACCTCAACCGGTTCATCTCCACGGTAGCTATGGTAGTATTCGCCGCTCAATTGTTATTCATATTCAATTTCTTCTATTCTATTTTTAAAGGAAGAAAAGTTATTTCTCAGAACCCCTGGCAGGCTACTACCCTGGAATGGACCGCCCCGATCCGTCCCGGTCATGGCAACTGGCCCGGAGAGATCCCTGAAGTACACCGCTGGCCCTATGATTACGCTAAGGATGGAAGGGACTTTATCCCCCAGACGGAGCCATTGGGCGCTAACGAAAGCAAGCATTGACAAGATTAGACGTTTTTAGAGTAGCAGCAGCGATAAAGTAGAAATCTTACTATGCCCTGATGCAAATCAGGGCATTAGTCTAAAAAACATAAGTACGTCATGTCCGAGGAGACCGTGAAGCATTCCAGTTCTTTCAAATTTGCCGGCAAATTGCAGGACTACAAACTGCTGATCAAGTTCAATCTCAGCTTCATGGTGGTGTTCTCCGCATTGATCAGTTATTTGCTGGCGCCGAAAGTAAAGGAATATGACTGGATGGCTATTATCCTCTTTTTCGTAGGAGGCATGCTGGTAACAGGGAGCGCCAATACGATCAACCAGATCGTTGAGAAAGATACCGACGCCCTGATGAAGCGAACGGCTAACAGACCGGTAGCTTCCGGCAGGATGAGTACGACAGAGGCCTGGGCCTTTGCCGTCATCGCCGGGATCGGAGGCGTCCTGATCCTGTGGCATTTCAATTTGCTCACGGCCGTGCTGGCCGCCTTCAGCTTGTTCGTATATGCATTTATTTATACGCCGCTGAAGAAGGTCAGTTCGATCTCCGTGCTGGTAGGCGCTATTCCGGGAAGCCTGCCCTGCCTGATCGGCTGGGCGGCTGGTAATGATGATCTGAGCGCCGGCGGCTGGGCCCTGTTCGCCCTGCAGTTCTTCTGGCAATTTCCCCATTTTTGGGCCATTGCCTGGATCGCACACAAGGACTATACGGCGGCAGGATTCAAATTGCTCCCTTCCAATGAAGGACCCACTAAATATTCAGCCATACAGGCCGTCATATATTCTTTATTGTTACTCCCCGTAGGCATATTGCCCTACCTCATAGGAATGAGCGGGATCGTGAGCCTGGGGATCGTACTGATCGCCAATCTGCTGATGGTGTGGCAATGTGTGCGGCTGTACAGGGAAATGACCGTTAAAGCGGCAAGACGGGTCATGTTCGGCAGTTATATTTATTTGCCGGTAGTATTACTGGCATTATTAGCGAATAAAATTTCGTGAGGCAGACAATGATAAAATCGATCGAAGGGAACATAAACGTGAACGAACAAAGAAAGAAAATACATCCCCATAAATTTACGTTATGGGTGGCTCTGGGCAGTATCATTATGATGTTTGCCGGGCTTACCAGCGCCTATATCGTAAAAAGGGATCAGCCGGGTTGGACGGGTTTTGCCATCCCGCGCGCTTTCTGGTATTCCACCGGAGTGATCCTGCTCAGCAGCCTGACGATACAAATGGCCCTGCGGTCATTCAAAGAGCGGGAAATGCTGCGGTATCGCAACCTGATTACGTTCACGGCTGTGTTGGGTGCCCTCTTTGTGATCCTGCAATGGGTAGGCTTTCGGCAGATCTGGAAAAGCGGCATCACCTTTAAAGGGTCCGGTGGCGGCCAGTTCCTGTACGTTATCGCGGGATTGCACGCCGTACACGTACTGGCAGGGGTCTTTGCCCTGATCGTAATGTTCATAAAGGCATTTGCCGCAAAGATCCGCAGTTATAACAGCGTTCCGGTGGAACTGATGAGCACGTACTGGCATTTTGTAGACCTGTTATGGATCTATTTGCTCATTTTCTTTATCGGTATAAATTAATATTCAGTTTTCCGAACTGGACTCTGTCCAGTTCGCACTTTACGGCCTTGGGGACGGAAAGTGCAGACATAAATGATTATAAGACAAAAAATTAATTTTTTCAAACGATTTTTGTCGCAATTAAAATAAATTTGCAAACCAACTAAAATAATAACATGGCACAGACAATACCAGCAGGACAAAAATGGTGGGGCGGAGGGAAGAGTCCGTTCAACGTAGAGTATGGTAAACTGATGATGTGGTATTTCCTGATGAGCGATGCCTTTACTTTCGGCGCTTTCCTGATCTCTTATGGTTCTATCCGCTTTGCAACCAACGGATGGCCCGACCCGAATGAAGTATTTCATTCCTTCCCATTAATGGGCAGCCTTCATCTGCCCCTGGTATTCGTGTCCCTGATGACTTTTATCCTGATCATGAGCTCGGTGACCATGGTCCTGGCCGTAGCCGCCGGTCACCAGAATGACCAGAAAGCCGTTACAAAATGGATGATCCTCACCATTATCGGCGGGCTGGCCTTTTTGAGCTGCCAGGCATGGGAATGGACCCATTTACACGGAGAAGGCGCCTGGTGGGGAAGAAACCCTTTCATAAATGCCGACGGCACCAAGGCAACTACCAACTTTACCAACTTCTTTTTTACCATCACCGGCTTCCATGGGTTTCATGTGTTTTCCGGGGTGATCATCAATATCATCATGCTGATCAAGAACATAAGAGGCGATTTTGCAAAAAGAGGGCACTACCTGATGATCGAAAAAGCAGGTCTGTACTGGCACTTTGTGGATTTAGTATGGGTATTCGTATTCACTTGTTTTTATTTGCTGTAGGCCCAAATAGCAATCATTTAAGATTAATATAATTAGATTTTTATGTCAACTATTCAAACTGCAGGCAGCCACGCTCACGAGCCGGAATTTTCAACAAAGCCCATCTGGAGGACCTTTTGGATATTGTTGGGGATTACCCTGGTGGAATTAATATTAGCGACCATTCATCTGAAGACAGGATTTCCCCCGAAATTTGTATTGAACGGGGTTTACCTGATCCTCACCTGCGCCAAGGCTTTTTATATCATCGCCGAGTTCATGCACTTACGGCATGAGTTGAAGAACCTGATTATGACCCTTGGGATCACGGCCTTGTTGTTTGTCTGGTTTATCATCTCCTTCCTGTATGAGGGCAACTCTTATAAAGAGCTGCGCAACCGCTATGACAGACACCACTACGAGCAGAGCAAAATCAAGGTGCCGAATGCAGAGGGAGAACAGGAACCCGCAGCGAAAAAACCCGGATCGCCTGAATAGGAGTTCTATTGGATAAATAGCATTCAGAGTAATATTACCGGAACCATCGCTGCTGGCGATGGTTCGTTTTTTTCACCTATGGCGCATTCAATTTAAATAAAACAATCACCCTTGAGTAAGAAAGCGGTTTTGGCATTATGTGTGGCAGTAGCGATCCCCCTCTTTTTTTATATGATCGCTGACAGGTACAGTGTGGTCATGCCCAAAAAATTTTACCCGGACTCTGTGCTCACTAAGATAAAGGATGGAAAAGAAGTCACGGATACCATCTGGCACAAGGTGAACAATGTCTACCTGCAAAATCAGTTGGGAGAGCAGGTATCCCTGGACCAGGAAAAAGGAAAAGTGCTGGTGGTGGATTTTTTCTTTACCCACTGCGCCAGCATCTGCCCCATACTGACGCGTAATGTAAAAAGATTGCAGGACGGACTGAAAATAAAAGATGAGATGAAACGGATCGATACGACGTTTGTCCGCTTCCTTTCGTTAAGCGTAGACCCTGTAAGGGACTCCGTACCCGTCCTTAAAAAGTATGCCGACCACTATGGGGTTAACTCCGATGTCTGGTGGTTGCTCACCGGTCCTAAAAAGACCATTTACGATTTCGCCCTCAATGAGCTCAAGCTGGGCCTCCAGGATAGCGTTAGCGTCGATTCCAATTTCGTGCACACAGACTATGTCGCCTTATTGGATAAAGACAGGGTGGTAAGAGGATACTATCATGGGACAGATACGGCAGAACTCGCCAGACTGGCCGATGATATCGTCTTTATCATGCTGGAAAAAGATAAGAACAGGAAGTCGCCTTTTACAGAGTTGAAGCCTTTGCGGATCCCAATCATTATTATCCTGCTGGGAACAGTATTCGGAGTTTGGTTTTTCAGCAGGAAACAAAAAAATTTCAAGACCAGTTAATCATATTTTATGAGCGAACAGTTCCCCGTGAAGGGCCCTTCTCCTGTCAACGGCTCCTCTCCTTCCGCCCAGGCGCGCAACCTTACTACACCGATCATTATCGTCTCGATCGCTATTCCGCTGGCAGTAGCGTTTATAATACTCGTGCCGCAGGCAAAAATTGATTTTGGTTTTAATACCCGATCGCTTCCCTTTTTTCATGCGATCCTTAATTCCAGCACGGCCATTTTACTGCTGGCCAGCTTGTATTTCATAAAGAATGGACAGATCACGGCTCATAAAAGAGCTAACCTGACGGCGGTAGTACTGAGCAGCGTTTTCCTGATCTCCTATGTGATCTATCATTCTTCCAATCCTTCTACCCGTTTCGGGGACCTTAATCACGATGGTATATTGAGTGAGGAAGAGCGGCAGACGGCAGGCGCTCTGCGGTATGTCTATTATTTTATCCTCACTACCCATATTCTTTTGTCAGGCATCATTATCCCTTTTGTGCTGTTTACCCTGCAACGGGCTTTCCAGGAGAAATTTGATAAGCACCGCAAGCTGGCGAGGATCACCTGGCCTTTATGGCTGTATGTGGCGGTGACGGGAGTCGTGGTTTATCTGATGATCAGCCCGTATTATTGAGATCCCGCCTGTGAGTTCCGTCCTGCGAATTCCGGCAGATTCCGTGACCCTGAAGGGGGAATCGGCCGTGTTATACCAGTAGCGCCGCTCTCTGAAAGGCCTGTTCCCGATTGACGTGCCCGTAGGCATTTCTAAAGAATACCCCCTCCTCGCCGTTTTGTGAGAGAGTCGCATCACCTTTCTGCAGGGAAGCTGCAGGCCCAATGAAAGTCTGTTGAATACCCAGGTCCTCTATATCTGCCGTCAGCTCTTCCGAAAGGCTCTCTATAGCCAGTTTGGTAGCTGCATAAAGTGTAGAGCCTGTGACAGCGGCCGCGACGGCTGCAGAAGAAAAATTAAGGATGGTCCCCGATCGCTGATCGCATAAATAAGGAATTACCTGCTTCAACACATAAAAAGTGCCGAATACATTCTCTTCGAAATACTGATGGATTTCGCACCCGGATAGCGCCTCTATGGACCCCGGAAGATCATAACCGCCATAATTGACCACATTGTCGATCCTTCCGAATTGCCCGATCGTTCGCTGAATGGCAGCCTGGACACTATCCTCGTTGGTAAGGTCTGCGGTAAGGCAGAGTAAGTGGCCCTCTCGCCAGCCGGTCCCCGCTCCTTCGTCTGCTACCATAGTCAGGCCTCCCCCCAGGCTTCGCAAGGCCTCCTTGTCCCGGGCGATTGCCGCGACCCGGTGGCCATTTTGCAGCAACCCTTTCGCGAGATGAAGTCCCAACCCCGTTGACGCCCCTGTAATAAACCATGTTTCTTTATAGTCCATAGTTCCTATCTGTTTTGTTTGGCATAAAGGTACAAGTAGAACCGCGTAAAATTATTGCGCTGATCAAACGAAGTATTGCAAAATTCAAACAGTTCTGAAAGCTGTGGGTGTCAGGCGGGTCTGTTTGCGGAAGAAGTTGGAAAAGTGCGCCGGCTCTTCGAAGCCAAGACAATAGCTTATCATGGAGACATTCCAATCCGTATGTTTTAACAGCGCCTTGGCCTCGGAAAGCATGCGTCCGGAAATATGCTCGGTAGTGCTCTTGCCGGTGACTTGTTTGACGGCCCGGTTAAGGTGGTTCACATGTACGGAGAGATTTTTGGCATAATCGCTGGCGGAGCGCAAACTGAATTGCTGGGAGGGGGATTCGATGGGGAACTGCCGTTCCAATAGTTCCGTGAAGACGGAGGTGATCCGTGAATTGGCATCCGGGTGGCGGTATAGAATCTCCGCCGGCTGCATTTTCAGCGCATAATGCACGATCTCGGTCACGTAATTCCTCAACAGGTCATATTTGTAGATGTAACCGGAGTCGATCTCCCGGAGCATTTTTTCGAAAAGGCTGCTGATCTCTTTTTCCTGTTCGCCGTTCAGTCCGTAAGAAGGGACGCCTCCCACCATGAACATCGGCAGATCGGCAAAGTTTTTTTCCGGGATAAAGGACTCCGTGAAAATGCAGAAAAACCCTCTTTTATCATGCTCCGGTCCTGTCTCCGGCCCGGTTTCATAGGTATAAGGCACCCGGGGATTGAAGAACAGAAGAGTGGGACCTTCCGTTTCCAGGCTCTTATCGGCATAATGATAAATATTCCTGTCACGGGTAAGGCTGATCTTATAAAAATCCCTTCTGCTGTAAACGGGGGGTGTGCTGCCGGGAGCCAGGCATTCTTCCCGCCGGAATACATTGAAATGCCCGATCCCTTTTTGCAGGTCATCGGGTATCCAGTTGAATTTGTTTTTGTAGAAATCTTCTATCGTCTCGGTGGCGGCCATACTGCAAATTACGAAATTCAAACAATCCCGTAAAATTCGATTTATAGTTCCTTCGCCGGGTTATAGTTCTTTTGCCGGGTCCCAGAACAATTTCTTAAAATCGGCCACCTTATTGTTTTTGACAGGGATGCCTTCCTTCTCCAGCAACTGCTGCATTCTTTCAGGGGGATGAAAATGGTGCCTGCCCGACAACAAACCAATGCTATTGACTACCCGGTGGGCAGGAACGGGTTTTCTGGCGGCAGGAGTCTGCAGCATGGCCCAGCCTACCATCCTTGCCGACAGTCGGGTGCCCAGGCAGGCGGCGATAGCTCCGTAGGAGGTCACCCGCCCCCGGGGGATCTGACGGGCAACTTCATGGACCAGCTCAAAAAAGGAATCGTCTTTCCGGAAAGAGCCATCTTTCACGCCGGAAGGCTTGACCGTGGTCAGCTTCTCTTTTGTCGCCGCCTTTTTCTTTTTTGGATCAGCCATGGATTCTTCTTTTCTCTATGAGTTCGGTCCGGCGAGGTTCACTTACTTTTTCATAATTGAAGGGGCAATGCTTACATCCGTTGCCGCAGCAATATCCTCTTTCCAGGTGATATTTCTCCGTGAGTACCATATATCCCTGTTCATTATAATAAAAGTCTTCACCTTCGATCAGTTGTTTCATGTTCTTCCCCTTTTTCTATCTCCATAAGCCGTTGATGTAAGATTTCATCAATATCGGGCAATGGACCTGCCGGAAGGGCAAAACAAAGATAATGTACCCTGCTGCTCTGCGCAATATCGAGACTTTCATAGTGGGTCCTGATCTTCAGTTCCTCCTTCATCGGCGCGGCATGAATATCGTCCAGGTCCTCCAGTACGGTTAATTGACATAATTCTATCACCCATTTCGTAAAGGAATAGAGTACCGGGGAATCCGTCTTCAGGTGGATCAACCCGCCCGGAACGAGGATCTGCTGATAAAAACGCAGGAATTTGGGATGGGTCAGCCGTCTGGTAGCCCTGGACTTTCTTAGCTGAGGGTCCGGGAAAGTAAGCCAGATCTCTTCCACTTCACCCGGGGCGAAGTAGGCATTTATCTGATCGATCTTGGTGCGTAAAAAGGCGGCATTACGGATATTCTCCTCCAGGCATTTTTTGGCTCCTATATAGATGCGGTTGCCTTTAAGGTCCACTCCCAGGAAATTCCGGTGGGGATACATAAGCGCAAGTCCCACTGTGTATTCTCCTTTACCGCAGGCCAGTTCCAGGGTGAGGGGCTGGTCATTTTTAAAAAAAGCAGCCCATTGTCCCGCCATTCCTTCGGGGTATTGAAGAACATTCGGGAAAGATTTGATTGCTTCAAACCGGATTAATTTTTTCTGGCCCATGGGGGGCAAAATTAATCCATTTCCGGATCGGAGGAAGCAGTTTGACGGAAAGACCGGGTAATCAATTTTTATAGAAGATGGGATTGATCGGTTTGGCTATCGATCGAGTCCAGTAAATGGAAGAGCAGTAGCAGGTCTGTATAAAGATCTCCCATGTAGTCGGGTAGCCCTCTGGCATGTTCATGATCAAGAAAGGACAATAAGATCCTCATGGTATTATGCTTTAGCCGTCTGGCTGGGACACAGGATAAAAAAGCAGCAAATTCTGCTTGTAAAACTTCGTTTACAATCATAGTTTTTTGATTTAATTGCTACTAAGTTTTTCCTTTTTTTACTCCTGATTTGTCCCTGGGATATGATTTTTATGTATTTTAATAGTCTGATTTGGCTTTGTAATAGTAATAATTTGTCTCAATAAAATACAAATCGTACTATTAATATACAAAATAATACTAATAAAACACATTAAGTTATGAAATAGCTGATAATGAGTCCGGCTTTAGGACCCATTGATATTAAGGGCCTTTCTTTGAATTATGGCAAAGGACAGGCGATACACTACTGTAAGAAATTTAATTACTGCCGGTTATATAAAAACTTTTCGGGAGATGTTCGATACACTTCCTAAAAGTGTCGTTGCCCGCGATCTGGGAATGAATAACGCACGCTTTACCAGGCTAATGGATAACGTAGATCAGTTTTCCTTGAAAGAGTTATTTATTATTGCTTCCTTTTTGGAGGTTGATGAAATGATTATACTGAATCTGGTTCTTCAGCAGCATGCTGCCAACAAAAAGAGTAAGAAGAAAACGACAACGGACTAAGTAACCCCTGCCTCCAATCCAGAGAGGTCATAATAATCGAAGATTATAATGATTACTGATCGGGAAGTCTTTTTAAATATGCCTTTTGTAGATCATTGATCGTTGAATCGTAGCCTTCATTACTTTTTTAAGGCGTGTCATAGTAGCGAATATACTGATTTAATACTGCCATTGCCTGCCCACCGGTACTTGTCTCAGTCTTACTTTTCCGGATTTTTTGTCTTTTCCGTTGTCAAAATTACAGCTCTTAAAATAGATATATACCCAATATAATTCAGGCGTTGGCCCACCGGAAAAACTAATGCTTCCCTTTATCCTTGTTCTGGTAGGAAGCTTTACATCAAAGATCCTGGTGGAAGTCACATCCCCCAGGCTCATACTGACAGCCTGAAGAGGATGCAACAGGTCATCCTTTGCAAAATAATCATTTGTTATGTCCAGGAAGTTGCTTCCCATAGTGATCTTTTGGTCCACCTTTTCCGTGTATAAATAAAAATCGACCGTTATAAGGTGCTCCCGGGGATTGGACCGGCAAGCCGTAATTTCAAATTCAATCTGATCATCGAACTGTTTGGTCTCCGGTCTCTGTAAGTGAATGGCATTTGCAACGTATCTGACGGTGTCTTTTTTGAGCGGATCCTGGGATTGCGCAAAACAGGATTGCATAACTAAAGCAAGGAATAAAATGGACAAAGGGACGATTTTCATAAAGATGTTTTAAGGATTTGGATTAGTCCGGTAATTTAGCGGCATCCGGCTATTTGCCCTTAATTATTATAATGTTTCCGATACGCTGCAGGACAATATGATCGGAGAAGGTCATGATGGAGACACGCCCGATTAAATCTTACAAGTCATTCGGTCAAAAGGGGGCCAGGAGGAAAATTCAGCTCGCTCTGTACCACTGTCTGGTCACCAACATTCCCAGGGCCCATAGGATAATTGACAAACACGCATATCCGGTCACGATAAAATACACAACGGTCATTACCTTATTTTTCTTTACCTCCTGCGGCAATAGCAGGATTATGATCAAACAGAGGAGGCTCAACAAAGGAATAGCAGTGCCGCACTTCCGGAAATAAAAAATGCCCCCATTTGGGGGCACTGCTATTCCTTTGTTGGCTGTAGAGGAAGGACTCGAACCTCCACGGGGTAGTTAGCCGTAGCGCAATCTGTGGTGGTCAACCCCAGTCGAACCCGATTTGAGTCGGGGCCGGCATTACACTATGTTTATCCCAGATCCCCCACCCCCGAGACAAGAGGGCATGTCTGCCAAATTTCATCACTCTACAATAAAAAGAATAAAAGGATCCACCGGTACGGAAGATCCTTCTATGTAGCTGTAGGAGGAGGGCTCGAACCTCCACGGAGCGGTTAGCCGTAGCGCAATCTGTAGTGGTCAACCCCAGTCGGACCCGATTTGAGTCGGGCCCGGCATTACACTATGTTTATCCCGTGATCTCCACCCCCGAGACAAGAGGGCATGTCTGCCAAGATTCCATCACCCCACAGTATGGTCTTTGCCGGAGATGGGCTTTTCGAAATTTAACCCATCTCCGGCAAAGGGCTAATGTCGGTCCTATCGGACAAAACGCTTCCAGCGTTTTAATGTAAAGAACCAATTCGAGGTAAAATTAAAGGAATACCCCAAATATTTATGTTTTTTCGAACAAAAATTTTTATGTTTTCAAAATTATTCAAATATTTGCATTCTAATGTAGAGAAAATCAAAAAAACACTATTCAACATGGGCGCAAAATTGAATCTCGACAAATTGGATCTGCAAATTATTCATGAAATGATGGAGAATGCAGAGATCTCCTACGCGGAATTGGGGAAAAAGCTATTTGTTTCGGGAGGAACGATCCATGTACGGATTAAAAAATTACAGGAACTGGCTGTAGTTAAAGGTACGAAATTACATGTAGACCTGAAACAATTGGGCTATGATGTAATTGCCTTTATCGGGATCTACCTGGAAAAAAGCTCATTATATGACAGTGTAGCGCGGGAATTGCAAAAGATCCCTGAAATAGTCAGGCTCAATTATACCACCGGTAATTACAGCATGTTCGCAGAAATAGTCTGTAAAGATATCAACCAGTTGAGATTTGTACTGCACGATGAACTGCAGAAAATAAAAGGTATCGAACGTACAGAGACATTCATTTCCCTCGATGAAAGCTTCAGCCGGAACGTGCAGGTTTTTAAGGAATAGCCGGAAGGTCGCTCCGCCCGCGGCCATGCGAAGAGCTTTTATACGCGTACATTCAGCGCATCCCGCAATCCATTACCCAGGAGATTGAAGGCTAATACCAATAACATGATAGCCAGTCCCGGAGCCAGCGCCAGCATGGGATTATGGGTAATAATGAAATTATAGTTCTCCTTGATCATCAGCCCCCAACTGGGCTGCGGAGGCTGCACCCCGACTCCCAGGAAACTAAGTCCCGCTTCGATCACGATAGCAGAAGCAAAATTGGACGCCGACACCACCCACACCGGCCCCATGACATTAGGAAGTATATGGCGGAAAAGAATACGGGGATGAGAATAACCAAGAGCCCTTGCCGCCTCTACATATTCCCTTTCCCGTACGCTCAGGACCTGCCCCCGCACGATCCTGGCCACATTCACCCACAACGTTAGGCCAATGGCTATGAACACCTGCCAGAACCCCTTTCCCAGCATCAGTGTGATGGCAAACACCAGCAGGAGCGTGGGAATACTCCAGATAACATTGATCAGCCACATAATGATCTCATCCACTCTTCCCCTGAAATAACCGGCCAATGAGCCCAACAGGACCCCTACGCTCAAAGAAATGAGTACGGTGACCAGCCCGACGGCCAGACTGACCCTCACTCCCACTAAGAGGCGGCTTAAAATATCCCGCCCATATTTGTCTGTCCCCAGCCAGAAGACCCGGGTCCGGATGGAAACTTCGCCGGGGGGGCGACTATCCCTATGCTCCTCGTTCAGAAAAGTCCAGTCACCTCCCTGCGCCCGAAGGTCCGGTAAGAAATAGGCTACCCTTTCTTCCACCCCTTCGTCTACGAATTTTTTTACGATCAGGCTGTCCCCTTTTTTTGCATAGCTATTAACGGGAATATAATGGTAGCCATCCTCCTTTCCGGAAAGCAGACGCTGCCAAAAAGAAACAGGAGCCTGTTTCTTTTCCTTTCTCAGGAGCAGGAATCGTTGTCTGAACCCCGGTGAGCGCCCTCCGATCTCCACGATCATCCGGTTAGCATCGGGAGAAGGGTCCGGGGCAATAAAATAAGCAGCCAGGGCGACAAAAATAGCCGCCCCAATGATGATCAGCCCGAATGCTGCCCCCTTATTCCGAAGCAAACGCCTCCCGATAGTTCGATTCGAATGGTTCATTTATTTATTTTTCTCTCCTTCCAGCGATAACTGCCGAATTTTCCAAGCCAGCCTATCACCACTGTATAGAGAATATGAAAAGGCTGCAAGGCGGGGAAATATACCATGAGACGCTGCTGCCCGAAAAAACCGGCCACGGACCTGACAAAAGGAAATTCCACGGCGGTTTTTATCACGATCAGGATCAGCAATAACCATAAATACCAGCTGTTCCACCAGGAGGCCAGCAACAATCCCAGGAAAAGGATGTTCAGGATATATACCAGTAACAATACCCAAAAGATCCGTTTGTCATCATATTTATCAGCCTTACTGGCCCAGCGGATCCGCTGATTGACAAAGCTTTCCCAACTGGTCTCCGGCCGGGTAGATACAATGGCATGCCGGTTCTTCAAAAAGAATACCTGCCCGGGATATTTCTTATAGATCTTATGCATTAATAGCATGTCGTCGCCCGAAGGAATGGCATCAATATCCTTAAACCCTTCTACTTCATAAAAGGCCCTTTTCTCATAAGCCAGGTTGGCGCCATTGCACATAGAATGAAACCTTTTATAGACAGCCGCACCTGTGATCCCCTGTAAGGTGATAAAATCCAGTGTCTGGAATATGGATAAAAAGGAGTGTGTGGAATCGATCCTCACCGGGGCGGCTATGAACTTTGCTCCCGTCTCTTCATAAAACCCTGCCATTGTACGCAGCCAGTCAGGATGAAACCAGCAGTCTGCATCTGTCGTTATGATCAATTCTCCCGTGGCAGCCCGGATCCCTGTCTCTATGGCGAATTTCTTGTAGGCTTTCACAGGACCGGCCCCATTTTCCTCCGCTATATCGGCTAAACGAAGGCATCGGACGGAAATACCCGCAAATCCCTCCACGATCGCCGCCGTCCCGTCTGTCGAATGATCATCAATAACGATTACCTCATACAGGTCTTTGGAGTAAGACTGCCGGGATAAGGATTCCAGGCAGACCCCGATATTCTTTTCCTCATTCCGGGCAGGAACGAGGACGGAAATTTTTGTGCGGAATTGGGTCTGAACTCCTCGCCCTTGCGCCGATGAATAGGGGATAGCTTTCCAGGCTCTCCGGTAATAGTCTATCAGCACCCCGTAAAAGGCGAAAAGGACCAGGCATATGAGAGCAAAGAAGAACATAATATTGATCGGCAAATGAAGAAACGGGTAATTGATCGGTAAATATAGGAACTTGTCTTTTAGCAGATAAGGGACAGCGATTCCGCAAGTACGTTTTTTGCCCGTAAAAGCGGCCCCTATTTGATTGTTCTTGCCATGTTGACAGCTTACTGGTGGTGATTACAACTGGCCTATACCCTCTTTGTAAAAGCATTTTTCACGAACTTTTTGTAATTATTTGAAAGTGAACACCTTTCAAAACTTTCATAAAATCCCCCCAAAATATATACCTCACCCCCTTGTACACATGATTATTCATGGTAATGCGACCTTTCCTCTTCTGACAAACTGACAATGCCTCGGAATTGCTGATAAGGGATCAGATCTTTAAGCTATAGGACCGGATCTTTCAAATGAGTGATAGGATCTTTTAGCTAAAGGGAACTAATCTTTCAGCAGGGAAAGGATCACATCCAGGTGCCGGGCCTGCAGCAACTGATGGCCTACCGGAAGAAGAGTCAGGCGGCACCATCCCTCAATACCACCTTTTAAAAACTTTTCTCCTCTTTCGTAGCGGATAATGCGGTCATACTGCCCATATAAAAGTCTTACGGGGATCTGCTTTTTCCGGATGAGCGCCTGGATAGACCGGATATCCGGCCGGAACCCCCTTAATATGGTCCAGCGCAGGTAGAGCTCACTGCGTACAGCCGCCTGGTCAATATAATAAAGGGTAAATTTATAAACACTGCGATTGACCAGCTTCAGGGCATTTCCAACGCGTAGCAGGAGAAAGAACCACCCCGGTTTTTGCATGGTCCACCGGAACAATGCATTTCCCGGCCTTGTTTGCGTGGCTAGCCAGTACCATACGTTCACTTTCAATCCGTCGGGAGCCAAAAGGATCAGCTTCTTCACCTTTTCCGGTATTTTTTCCAGTAAGCTTAAGGCGATCCTACCACCCATGCTGTATCCCATCAGCCACCATTTCCCATCGCCGCCCGGCCTTCCCGCTGCCATCTGCCCGATCAGGGCAACCAGCTCCTGCGGATCGAAAAAGAGCCCTTCCTTCCAGTCCGTCTCCCCATGAAAAGGCAGATCGATAGCCAGGATCGTAAAGTCTTTGCCCAGCGACTCCTCCAGAAAGGCAAAGGACTCCGCAGACTCGCCATAACCATGAAAACAGACTAGTAATTTGTCCCCCGTACCTCCCAGCAAATAATGGATCCGGGAAGAGTTGCGGGACAAAAAGAATGATTGCATATTCATCGGATTCAATCTTAAAACTACTGAATCGATCTCATAGTTAATCCGCCCCCTCATTTACCCCTGCAAGCCTTTTTTTTGACGGAATAAAAAAATACCGGCCCCACCTTGATAAATCGGGAGAATTAGGTAAATTTGATTAGTTGTTTAACTAACTATATGCCAAACAACCAATTCAAAAAAGGAGAGCTCTATAGTTTTATTACGGGCAAAGCGGTGATTGCGATCGCGCGCAACCTGCAAAAAAAGTTCAATACGGCTGGCCTGAAAATAACCATCGAGCAGTGGAGTGTGTTATATCATTTGTGGAAAGAGGATGGCAAGAGCCAGCAGGAATTATGCAATGCTACTTTCCGGGACAAGCCCAGTATTACCAGACTGGTGGACAACCTGGAAAAATTGCAATTGGTAAAAAGAGTGCCTTCGGACAATGACCGCCGGATCAACCTGATCTACCTGACCGGGCGGGCGCAGAAACTACAGGAAGAGACCATGTGTCTGGCCGAAGCTACCCTCAACGAAGCGCTGGAAGGAGTTCCTTCAGAAAGGATCGAGATTTGTAAGGAAGTATTACAAGTTGTTTACGAAAATCTTAAATAATAAATTTTTCACCCCAAAACTGTTTTCTATGAGCGCCTCCACCGAAAAAAAGCAAGCTCTCAAGGGAGCTGAATGGCTGATAAAAGAAAGCTCTCCTTTCGAGACCTTCATCCCGGAAGATTTTAATGAAGAGCAGCAAATGGTCAAAGAAATGTGCGCCTCCTTTCTCGATGCAGAAGTGCTGCCTATCATCGAACGGATAGATAAACAAGAACCCGGGCTGATGGTTGGCCTGCTGGAAAAAGCCGGTGAACAGGGTTTGCTGGGGACGGCCATTCCGGAAGAATACGGGGGCTTAGGAAAGGATTTTATAACATCTACCCTGGTGAATGAAGGACTGGGTGGCGGCTTCTCTTTTTCGGTGGGCCTATCCGCTCATACCGGTATCGGCACCCTGCCGATCCTCTACTTCGGCACGCCCGAACAAAAACAGAAATATATCCCCAAGCTCGCCAGCGGCCAGTGGAAAGGCTCTTATGGTCTTACGGAACCCAATAGCGGGAGCGATGCCCTGAGCGCCAAAACCACCGCGAAATTGTCTGCCGATGGCAAATACTATTTATTGAACGGGCAGAAATGCTGGATCACCAATGGGGGCTTTGCAGACGTCTATACTGTTTTTGCAAAGATCGACGGGGATAAATTCTCCGCCTTCATTGTAGAAAGAGGATATGAAGGATTTACTCAGGGCCCCGAAGAACATAAGATGGGGATCAAAGGATCTTCTACCGTGCAGCTCTATTTCCAGGATTGTAAGGTTCCCGTAGAGAATCTCCTGGGGGAAATTGGGAAAGGCCATATCATTGCGTTTAATATTTTAAATATTGGCCGCCTCAAACTGAGTGCTGCAGCACTCGGAGCTTGCAAAAGAGCCGCTACGACCTCCATTGAATACGCTAATACCCGGGAACAATTCAAGACGGCCATTGCTAATTTCGGCGCCATCAAGAACAAGCTGGCTGAAATGGCTATTAAGATCTGGGTGCTCGAGAGCGCCCTGTACCGCAGTTCCAAGTGGATCGATGATAAAGAAGTAGAGATGGTGAGCTCCGGCAAGCCTTTCAGTGAATCCCTGCTGGGAGCCGCAGAAGAATATGCCATCGAGTGCGCCATTCTGAAAGTATTTGGCAGCGAGGTCCTGCATTATGTAGTGGATGAAGGAGTACAGATCCATGGCGGCAACGGGTTCAGCGATGAATATATTATTTCAAAAGCTTACCGCGATAGCCGGATCAACCGGATCTTTGAAGGGACCAACGAGATTAACAGGCTTCTCATCGTGGATATGGTATTGAAAAGGGCCATGAAAGGACGCCTGGATATTATGGGGCCTGCCATGGCCGTATCGAAGGAATTGATGAGCATCCCCGAATTTGGCAATGGAGAAGATACTCCTTTTGTAAAGGAGAAAAAGGCCCTGGGAAATTTCAAGAAAGCAATTTTAATGACGGCCGGCGCTGCCGTACAAAAGCTAATGATGAAAATAGAGAGCGAGCAGGAGATCCTGATGAATATCGCGGATATGGCCATCGAAGCCTTTACAGTGGAAAGCGCCTTGCTCCGGGCGCAAAAACTGGTAGATCAGCGGGGAGAAGCTGCCTGTGCCTTCGAACTGGACGCGGTACGCACCCACCTGTATGATGCAGCCGATCGTATCCATAAATCCGGTAAGGACGCCATCAATGCTTTTGCTGACGGAGATGAGCAACGCATGATGCTCCTGGGATTGAAACGGTTTACCAAAGTGGATCCCTTTAACAGCAAAGAAGCTAAAAGAAGGATTGCCGCCAAACTGATCGGTAATAATAAATATCCATTATAACTCTCACCCCCGCAAGTCACAGGGGCGCGAGTCACACATGAGGAAAACGAGAGCCACCCCGGAAATTTTCCGGGTGTGGCTTTTCCATTTGATAGTATCTTTAGGAAAATAAATTCAGCCGATGCGCAGAATGGTTATCTATTCGCTGTTCCTTTTGATGGCTTTTCCCGGCTGGTCCCAGGACAGCGTATGGTGGGCCCGGACAACAGGGAAGTATCCCTTTATGGAGTACGGCATCGGGGACGATCGCCTGGGTGGCGCTAAATTGGGATACCTGGACTCGAATATCCTGGTAAAGATCGTGGACAGCTTCAACACGGATTATAAGGTGAAATTGTCCGCCTCCCACTCCGGCTATATCGCCAAGTCCAGCGTAGTGCTGTTAAACAAGCAACCCGCCCGACCCCTTCCGCATAATACACACCTGAGCGGCAACATGAAAGTATATGGGGATTCTGCCTTCGATTATGTAGCTATTAGCCTGGATGAACGGTTGCCTTACCATGGCTTTCAACTCATAGACCCCTCCCGCATAGCCGTAGATATTTACGGGGTGACCAGCAATACTAACTGGATCACACAGCTTCGGACGACAAAAGAGATCCGGAACACCTGGTATGAACAGGTAGAAGACGACGTAATGCGGGTATACATTCAATTAAAGCATACACAGCATTGGGGGCATAGCCTGTCCTATGACAGCTCCGGCAGGAGGCTGGTCGTCCGCATTAAAAGACAGCCACCCGTACTGGATATACGTAAGCTACGGATCGCTATAGACCCGGGTCATGGAGGAGATAATATCGGCGCCAGCGGAGGTACAAGTAAAATTCTGGAAAAGGATTATACCTTATTGATCGCAAAAGAGCTGCAGAAGGCGCTCAAAAAAGGAGGAGTAAAAAAGATCTTCATGACGCGCGAAAAAGATACTTCCCTCTCCATGCCCGAAAGAATGGATATGCTTACAGCATTCAACCCCGATCTTCTGGTCAGCGTCCATCTCAATTCCGCCAGCTTTGACACGGTGCAGGGAACAAGTACCTATTACCGTTATATCGGATTCCGGCCTTTGAGTGTGGCGATATTGAATCAAATGCTCACCCTTGGCCTGAAAGACTACGGAAATGTGGGCAATTTTAATTTTGCGTTGAGCGGCCCCACCGATTATCCGAATGCCCTGGTCGAAGTAGCCTTTCTCAGCAACCCCGCTGACGAAAAGAAGATTCTGAATCCGAAATTCCATAAGGCAGTAGCGCAAAAAATTTACCTGGGGATCGTGGAATGGTTAAAACAACTTAAATAATGAAGGGATATCTGATGCAGGAGTTGACATTTGTTCCGGGAGAAGACAATTTTGTCGAAAGCTTTTCCCCGGAAAACAGCTACGGGGTCGTATTCGAAGACGACGGAGAGACCGCCTATTTTTATGCCGTCGAAAAAGATAAGGGGGGCCCCGGACTAAAAGTACTGGATGCCCTGCACATCTACGAGGCTGCCGAATTCCTGGCGGACAAAGCCGCTGCCGTTATAGGACAGGCCTCTGCCCCTTTGCCGGAGAAAGAGCCCGGCAGCCCGGATGGGATCAGCCCTTCGAAATTGCTCATCATCTGGTCCAGGGATTGGTTAAAATGCGCCCTGGTAATAGATGGAAACTGCCAGGCAATCTATAATTTTGAGACACAGGGCGGTTATAATATTAATGAATTCCCTCCTCCAAATGATATCTGGACAAAGGGGGACCGTAAACTCACCGATGAATTGGTGCGCCTATTTTTTTAAAACGACACAAAAGGCGCCACGGGCGCCTTGCCCTAACCGAGCGAAGCGAAGGTTACGAACGAGACAAAGCGAGGAACGACGCTTTGACGAAGTTCTGCCATCATTAGACCCGATTGGCGGACAGTTCATCTGTTCCGACAATCGCTCACCAGACGCCACAAATTAAAGTCAGTATTATAAATAAAATAAACCACCATGACCTCTTCCAATCCTCTTTCAAATAAGTTCATCCATCATGTATATTTCTGGCTAAACAACCCCGGCAGCGACAAAGACCGCGCTGCCCTGATAGCAGGTCTGCAGAAGCTTTCAAAAACCGGCATCATCAAATATTTTCATATCGGCCAACCGGCCGGAACGGACAGGGATGTCATTGATACTTCTTATGCCGTCTCCTGGCTGTTGCTGTTCGACACCGCCGAAGACCAGGCCAGCTATCAGATCGATCCCGATCATCTGCTGTTCGTGAAAGAATGCTCACAGCTCTGGAGTAAAGTAGTTGTTTATGATTCAGTGGATGCCCGTTAGGGTGCTCCCGACGGTCGGGAGTTTTCTCATTATTTTTCATCCAATCCTGCGGCGGCAGCTTCATCGACAAACCAATGCAATTCGCCGGCCGGCTTGATCTCCTGTGATGGATAAAGATCGGGATTATAAGTTCCTTTCAGCACTTCTTTCAGGGCATGGGCCTTGCCGGTCCCTGTCGTCAGGAAAGCCACACAGGCTGAGCGATTCACGATGGACTTAGTCAGCGTGATCCGGTACATGTCCTGGGCTTTAAGGAAAAAGGCCGTTGCCCAGGCTTTTTCTTCATGTACCACTTCTGTTCCGGGAAATAAAGACAGCGTGTGCCCGTCATCACCCATGCCCAGTAAGACCAGGTCAAAGCTGTACGATGGTTCCGCCGATCTGCCAGAGGCGGACCCGCCCTCCCCGTTGCCGGGGAGGGGGCCGAAATATTGATGAAGTATTTTTTCGTATTCGATGGCGGACTGCTCAGGAGCGATATCCGTTCTCATGACATGTATCTGGGACGCCGGGACGGGTACATAGTTGAGCAATGTGTCATAAGCCATTTTCGCATTGTTACGGCTGTCTTCGAATGGAACAGCCCGCTCGTCTCCCCAGAAGATATGCAGCTTCGTCCATTCGATCTGTTCTTTATAAGGGGAGGCCGCCAGGATCTTATGAAGACGTTGCGGCGTACTTCCTCCCGAAAGGGCAATGGTGAAGCGGTCCTTTTTCTGCAGGGTCTCCGTGATCTTACCCGCTATCCATTTGGCTACTGCAAAACTCAGCTCTTCGCCGTCCTTGTATACGTGTAATTGCATGATATAAAAGTTACGCCTACTGTGCCGGAGGCATGGTGATCCAATTGTGTCCGTCCTTTGCGATCAGGGCTTCTGCATCTTCAGGACCCCATGAATCCGGTGTATAGTTCGGGAAGTCCACCGGTGGGCGACTTTCCCAGGTCTCCAGTATCGGCATGACGATCTTCCAGGCAGCTTCTACCTGGTCGGCGCGCATGAACAGCGTGGGATTGCCTTCCATGACATCCAGCAGCAGGGTCTCGTATGCTTCCGGCTCATGGCTGTCATCCGACGGGTTAAAGATCATATCCACCGGGTTGAGCGTCATCGACTGGCCGAGACGTTTGGCCTGAAAGCGTAACCGGACTTCCATCTCTGGCTGTATGCTGATGGTCAGCCGGTTGGATCGCCATGTTTCTGCCGCTTCCGGCGGGAAAGCATAACTGGGCGCCTTCTTGAACTGTATCGTGATGTTCGTCGTCTTCTGGTTCATCCGTTTGCCCGTGCGGACATAGAAAGGGACATCCTGCCAGCGCCAGTTATCGATGTAGAACTTGACGGCGGCAAATGTCTCGATGGAAGAAGTAGGATTAACGCTCTTTTCCTGTTTGTAACCCGGCACTTTTTCGCCTTTCATCCATCCATCGGCATACTGACCGCGCACGGCAAACTGGTTGACGTCTTCCTTGCTGATCTTGCGGATGGCGTTGAGTACGTCCACTTTTTTATTGCGGATCTCGTTGGCGTCAAATGACACGGGGGCTTCCATAGCGATCATACACATCAGCTGGAGGATATGATTCTGCACCATGTCCCGCAACGCACCGGAATTCTCATAATAACCGCCGCGGCCTTCTACCCCTACCGTTTCAGAGGCCGTGATCTGTACGCTCTCAATGTAGTTGCGGTTCCAGATAGGCTCGAACAAGGCGTTGGCAAAACGGAGTGAAAGAATATTCTGTACCGACTCTTTGCCGAGGTAATGATCTATACGGTAGATCTGTTCTTCCTTGAACATGCTCATGAGCAGTTGGTTCAGCTCATGGGCGCTTTTAAGATCATGCCCAAAAGGCTTTTCAAAGACGAGACGGGTCGTCGATGTCTCAGAGCAGAGCTTGAGAGCCCCTAATTTTTTAGCGATGTCCGGCATTAGCTGGGGCGCAACGGACAGGTAAAAAATAACATTGGGGTGTTGGCCCATCTCGGCTTCTTTGGCCTTGATCATGTCGGCGATCTTGTTGTAATCCCCGTCCTTTTCCGCGTCCATCTGCAGGTAGGAGACGTGCTGGGAGAACTCATCCCAGTGACCATTGGGCTCACCTTTCCGGCGGCTGAACTGCTGGAGGCCGTTGAGCAGGCGTTTGCGATAATCCTCGTCATTATATTGACTGCGGCCGATGCCTACAATGCCGAATTTCTCCGGCATCCATTCGTCGATGAATAAATTATATAGGGCGGGTGAGAGCTTTCTGAAATTCAAATCCCCGCTTCCTCCGAAGATGAATATGAGGGACGCCGGTGGTCGTTTGTGGTTTGCCATATACTGTCTGTTACTTCTTAAATAAAATTATTTTCCCCATTCCGTATGGAAAACGCCAGGCATGTCCACACGGTTGTATGTATGTGCCCCGAAATAATCCCGCTGAGCCTGGATAAGGTTAGTCGGAAGCCGCTCGCTGCGATAGGCATCGAAATAGCTCAACGCCGCCATCAGCCCCGCTACCGGGTAGCCCATGTGAATAGCGTGTATGATCACATTGCGGATATTCTGTTTTTTCGCCTGCAGTAATTGGACGATCTCTCCATCCAGTAACAAATTAGGAAGCTGAGAGTTCTTCTGGAAGGCGGAATAAAAAACTTCCAGCAGGGAAGACCGGATGATACACCCGCCCCTCCAGACCCTGACCACTTCCGGCATGGGTATCTGCATATCCAGCTCGGCGGATGCCGTATGCAACATGGACAAGCCCTGTGCATAGCTGAGAATGGTGGCAAAATACAAGGCGTCCTGTACCTGTTGGATGAAAACCTCTTTTGGAATAGGAATGTCGACGGTGGATGTTTTGTATAGTGCTGCGGCCTGTGCCCTTTCATCTTTATAGGAGGAGACTTCGCGCATCGACACAGCCATGTCAATGACCGGAATGGGAACGCCGATATCCATGGCATCCTGGGACGTCCATTTGCCCGTACCTTTGGATCCCGCTTTATCGAGGATCATATCCACCAGGCGGTTGTCCGTCTTGTCATCCTGTTTCAGGAAAATATCTTTGGTGATCTCTACGAGGAAGGATTGCAGCTCCCCTTCATTCCAGTTCTTGTAGATCTTATGCAATTCATCATTGTCAAGGCCCAATCCCCGGTGTAAAAGGTCATAGGTCTCGCTGATCAGTTGCATAATAGCATACTCAATTCCGTTGTGGACCATTTTCACGTAATGCCCCGCCGCCCCTTTACCCAGGTGGGCGACGCAGGGGCTGCCGTTTACTTTTGCGGCTACCGCTTCCAGCAGGGGCTGTACATGGGGGTATGCAGCCGGGTCTCCGCCTGGCATGATACTGGGACCCGTCCTGGCGCCTTGCTCACCGCCGGAAATACCCACTCCCATAAAATGAAAGCCCTTTTCCTGCAGGGAATTGACACGGCGTAAAGTATCTGTATAATGGGAATTCCCACCATCGATAACGATATCCCCCTTTTCCAGCAGCGGCAAAAGGTCGTGGATCACATCGTCCACCGGCTTACCCGCAGGCACCAGCATCATTAACTTACGAGGCGTCTCCAATTGCTGTATCATTTCAGCAAGGGTATTGACCCCTTTTACCTGGGTGCCGGGTGTGGCGGATGATTCCAGGGTAGCTGTCTTCTGAGTGTCCTTGTCAAAGCCGACTACCGCGAAGCCGTGATCAGCCATATTAAGCAGCAGATTGCGCCCCATTACACCGAGGCCGATCATGCCGAAATTGAATAAATTGTTTGCCATGACTAGAGTTATAAAAGTATAAGAGGGGGTAAAATTAGGGAATTTATAATTCCCGGGGACGGCTTTCAAATGACAAGGTAAGCATTCGTTAAAGAACACTCCAGGCCCGGAAAAGTTGATCGTTCATTCCGTATTAAGAAACTATTAATTCTTATCGATCCCCGGTTTGGTTTCAGGATGTGGCTCGCCACGATGGCAGGTCAGACAGGAAACGGCAGGGATCGTCGCCCCCTTGTCTTTATCATCGTCGTCAATATGGAAATACTTTTTGTTGATCTTTGCCGTCATGCGGAACATGTGGCGGGCAATATCCTTCTCCGGCTTGGCGTCACTGGCAAAATCCAGGTGCCGGGAACTACTGTCTTTGGAAGGGGCATGACAGAAATTGCATTTTACGCCCAGGGCGACTTTCCAACTGTCCATTATCTTATCCAGGTCATCATGGCTGATATCCCTGGGTAATACTTTCAGATTTCTTTTAGGCTTTTCATCCAGTGGCCGGGTCGCAGCCATGCCAATAACCATAAAGACTATAAGTACCGACGCAACGGCTAACTTCTTGTAATGCAGCATACCTTAATTTTTTGGTGCCCCAAATTAAGCAAACGTCCCTATATAATCTTTTAATTTGTGACAATATTTTGACAATGTTGTCCTTGCTCCTGCCTTCTTACCTTTGCCCGATTATGAACAATGCGGAAACGGACCTTCTGAAAAAAGGACATATTGTACTTATGGCTGTTTGTACCGGCCTGATCGTTGCAAATATTTACTATTGTCAGCCATTAATTGTACTGATCAGCAGGGATTTCAAAATACCGGAAAGCAAGGGAGGCAGCATTGCCTTCTTTACACAGGCAGGGTATGCCTTGGGGCTTTTATTTTTTGTTCCGCTGGGTGATAAGGTAGAGCGGAAGGGGCAGATCGTCTGGATGACCGCCTGTGCCGTGGGAGCTTTAATCCTGGCCGCACTCTCCCCCAACCTGCTGAGCCTGCAGATAGCCAGCCTGCTGATCGGCGCCACTTCTGTAATACCTCAGTTAATCCTGCCATTGGCCGCTCACCTGGCATCTCCGGCCAGAACGGGGAAGGTCATCGGCGCTATCATGAGCGGCCTGCTGATCGGGATTTTGCTTTCCAGGACACTCAGCGGCATCATTGGGGACTGGCTGGGCTGGCGCGGTATGTTCTGGGTGGCGGCTGTTATCAGTTTTGCCCTGTTCCTGATCATACGAAATACTTTCCCCATCAGCAGGCCTGGATTTACCGGGTCTTATGTTAGTCTGTTACGTTCTCTTGTCACGCTTATCCGGGAGCAGCCTCTGCTGCGCGAAGCCGCCTGTATCAATGCCCTGGGATTTGCCACATTCGGCATGTTCTGGACGACCATGGTGCTGCACCTGTCCGGCGCCCCGTTTCATTTTCGCTCCAACCTGATCGGCCTGTTCGGGCTGGCTGCTGCGGCAGGCGCCCTGGCCGCTCCGCTCGTAGGAGGTTCGGCGGATAAGCGCAATCCCCGGATTGCCATTGGGTACGGTCTGGGCATGTTGTGCGTATCCTTTATTATATTTTATGCCTGGGGTAATACGGTGGCTGCCATGATCGCCGGGATCATTTTACTGGACCTCGCCATGCAATGCATCCATGTGTCCAATCAAAGCCGGGTATATGCTTTGTTGCCCGGAGCCCGCAACAGGCTCAATACGGTGTATATGACCGTTAGTTTCACGGGAACCTCCCTGGGATCGGCCCTCGGCCTCCAGGTCTGGGATAAGGCTGGCTGGAAAGGAGTTTGCATAACGGGGATGCTCCTGGCTGCTGCGGCTTTTGTGGTATATGCAAGCACTTATAAGAAAGTTCAGATTGCCCGCAGCAACGTTCAATGCTGAACCCTTACCTAAAGAGAACCGGCCCTTAGTGCTAATTTAATGAAATGGGACCCTCGTTAACAAATTACTAATTAAAGGAAGGATTACACTTAGTTTCTTGTCGTTTCATTTAAATGAATTACCTTTGTGTGGTAAATTTGAGCTGATAACAGCATTAGTAAGTGAACGATCATTATCTGCTACACCAATCTCCGGTACTAGTTAGTCTTCTTTACTCCCTGCTTTCGTTACTCAGATTGTTATTTATCATTTTTAATCAGTTAATTAAGTATGAACATTTACGTTTCCAATTTAAGTTTTAACGTCACGGACGAAGACTTACAAGACTATTTCGCAGAATACGGCGAAGTAACCTCTGCCAAAGTAATTATGGACAAATTCACCGGCAAATCCCGTGGATTTGCATTTGTTGAAATGTCTGACGATGAAGCTGCCAAGAAGGCAATCGCTGAACTGGATGGTGCTTCCGTTGATGGCAGGACCATCGGTGTATCTGTTGCTAAGCCCAGAGAAGATCGGGGCAATGGCGGCAAAGGCGGCGGTGGAGGTTCTTTCCAGCGCAGGAACAACAACTACAGCAATAGCAGGTACTAAGCTAATTTACTTTGTTCCATACAAGAGGGCTCTTTCTTAGAGGAGGGGTCCTCTTTTTTTTAGCTTATAGCCGCAAGCTACGAGCTTCAAGTAGCTTTAGTTATGATCCATTTCATATATATCTGGCTAGCAGCTCAGAGCTAACAGCCAGCAGCTTCTCTTACGCGGCCGTCATCTTATTATAAAGGGTAAGTTCAATGATAGGGCTGGTATGATCGGTGTAATCTATGCTGATACTGCCTCCCAGCCGTTCTGCTGCATATTGCACCTGCCGGAAATCGTTGGAGACCGTACGATAAAAATAGACTCCGGCATTCCTGACACGGATCACCGTGCAGTCGTGGGTGGATACGGACTCAATGTGGATGCATTCGTTCTGGGTGCTGTTAATTACTCTGTCAAGCAGGCTATATAATACATAAGCCAGCATATTCTCATCGGACCCGATTTGTACGTCCCGATCGATCTGATTGATAATAATACTTCTGCGACTAACAGCCAGAGGTACGAGTCCCTCGGTTAACTCATCGACAAAGCGATGTAGCGAAATTCTCATGTGCATACAGGTTGGTTGCAAACTATTGGAATTAGCAAAAAGGTCTTAGAACGTTAAAGTAACGGATATAAAGTGAAGTTTATGAGAAAAAAAGAAAGATTATTTTCCTGAATACAACATTAAATCAGGCAGAATTACATACTTTCTTATAAAAATATTATTTTCAGGATATGAATCTGCTCGGGAATTTGATCTGGCTGATATTTGGAGGACTGGCTGCAGCCATCGGCTATATATTCGGCGGATTTATACTGTGTTTGACCATTGTTGGTATTCCTTTCGGCCTGCAATGCTTTAAGATCGCTGGCCTGGTCTTATGGCCATTCGGGAGGAAAGTCGTGCCCACCCGTAGTGGAATGGGCTGTCTCACCCTTTTTTGCAATATTATCTGGCTGATTTGCGGTGGCCTCTATACGGCCCTTGTTCACCTTGTGTTTGCGGCGATATTATTTATTACGATCATCGGCATCCCCTTTGCCAGGCAACACCTGAAACTAATGGAATTATCCCTGATGCCTTTTGGCAAACAGGTGATATGAGCAGCTTCAAGCTATTAGCCTCAAGCTGCCAGCCAGCCTGAATTAAGTCTTAATGAACTTTTATAGCTCTGACTTGTGGCTTGCAGCTATAAGCTCACAGCTATCTCCAATGTCCCCGCTGCCAACGATATCCCCGGGGAGTGGATTGCCAACGACCCCCTTCCCATCTTCGGCCCCCTCTGGGTCTTCCCCAGTATCCCTGATGATAGATATATCTTCCTCCGGTCCATCCCCACTCTCCGTCGATCCAGATATAGTCTGGACCGGGAGCTACCGGACGGGTATAGACAACTTCTGCCGGCTGAGTAGTTACATATCCTACCTCACAGCCGGCTGCTCCAATAAGGCACCCTGCTATTGCAAGGGTCAATAATTGCTTTTTCATATGATGTAATAATTAATGAACAAACTATTCAGGCTATCCCGCATAAATAACGGCCAATAGTATGCCACCCATTAAATGGGGCATTTTGCATGTAATATGCTGAAATACAATTAATAAGATATATAAAAAAACAAAAAATTGTGGCTGAATTTCCCCGGCGGGGCAACAGATCCTTATGCCCGGTATGACGTCCATGCATTATTCAGCGGCAAATCAGTAAATTTGTCATTGAATAATTTTATATGAGTGAAACAACTACGATCCCGCCGCAGGTCCTGACGGCTAAAGATCTTGCTACCGACCAGGAAGTACGCTGGTGTCCGGGTTGTGGGGATTATTCCATCCTGGCCCAGGTGCAGAAGGTCATGCCTTCACTGGGAATTCCCCGGGAAAATATAGTGATCGTATCGGGTATCGGATGCAGCAGCCGTTTTCCCTATTATATGAATACCTATGGTATGCATTCCATCCATGGGCGGGCAACAGCGATCGCCTCGGGTCTTAAAGCTACCCGTCCGGAATTGAGCGTATGGATTGTCACTGGAGACGGGGATAGCCTCAGTATCGGAGGTAATCATACTATTCATTTGTTGCGCCGGAATTTCGATGTGAACATATTATTGTTCAACAACCAGATCTATGGATTGACAAAGGGACAATATTCTCCTACTTCGGAAGAAAATAAGGTGACCAAGTCCACTCCTTTTGGCAGCATTGATCATCCGTTCAATCCTTTGGCCCTGGCCATGGGCGCAGATGCGGGGTTTGTGGCCAGAAGTATGGATCGTGATCCCAAACATCTGCAGCAAATGCTGGTCCGCAGTCATAACCATAAAGGCTCTTCCTTTCTGGAGATCTACCAGAACTGTAATATTTTTAATGACGGAGCTTTTGAAATTTTTACCGAAAAAAGTTCCAAACCGGCAGAAGCCTTATTCCTGGAACAGGGCAAACCCCTGATATTCGGAGCCCGGCAGGAGAAGGGCATCCGCCTGGATGGCTTCCGGCCTACCGTGGTGGAATTGGGGAATGGAATTAGCGCCAGTGACCTATGGGTTCATGATGAAAAGGATTTTTATAAAGCCCAGATCCTTGTCCGGATGTTCGATGACTATCGCATCGAGGGACATTTACCCCGGCCTTTCGGCGTCTTTTATGAGACTGACCGGCCCTGCTATGAAGATATGCTGAACCTTCAGGTGGAAGAAGTGATACGCACCAAAGGGAAAGGAGACCTCGATAAATTACTCAGTGGAAGGGAGACTTGGACAATAGTCTAGCGGATCGCCGCCCTCTCAACGTAAAAACAAAACAGAACGTGACTGCGGACTCGCAGTTCAGAAAGCAATCTAAGCACATCACCGGCTTCACAAGGTAAAAACAGAAGTGGGCCACGGGCCCACTGGCCGGACAGGCCAATCAAATAGATTATTTTTTCTGTGGGGCACCTTTCAGATGGCCCCACAGAAAAAATAAAAGCCCCGGGAGGATCCGGGGCTTTTTATTGGTTTTTTCACAGTGAAAATTTTTTTCGGATTAGGAGATAAAAAAAGAGCCAGCGATAGACATCGCCGGCCTGTGCTTACCTCTGAAACCACAAAAAGAAAGATGTCGAATATTTTTTCATTGATCACTTGTTGCCTTGGAGACGCTACTCTTGCATTGCTAAATTTCCATTCCTCGCCTATGCCTTTCTGTTATAATCAGCCCTATTCAACCAGACACTTTCCGGATAAAGTCAAATCATCAAAAACAAAACAATAAACTTTGAGGGTTAGATCAATGGTTGCCGGCCAGGAGCCGGACATGCCAACATTGTCGTTTAAAAAGGGTAGCGATTATCACTGCAATCGCAGCGGGGGACAAGATATAAATAATACGAAGAGATCAACCTTCATATGATTAATTGAAACTCGGATATTTTTTGGAAATTGGAATCTTGGGACGGAAATTGGATGGTCGGAATGGAAATTGGATCGGGTATTTTTCGGGATTTAAGCGTTTTTAAGATGAACGCTTTCTGCGTGTAAACACGGTAAAAATAAAGACAGTTTTGTTAAAAAGCAATATTTTTTTTAAAGTTTTTTAAATACTGACACCCTTACTCCCTTTTCCCCGCAGGAGCCAACACTGGAAGGGCCTACTGCACAACGGTTTCAAGCTCCTTATCCGCCGCCTTGAACGTTCTTTCTTTTTTTCTGTTAAACCACCACTGCGGGGCTGTTTTCTTCATTAGGGTATCGATATGGCGCATTCCCAACAGGTACCACGCCCCCTTTAATTTGCCGCTAAAAGACGACTGGAGCGCCCGTAGACTCATGGCAAAGCCGCTATCCAGGTACTCCATATGGTGCCAGTACCCGGCCGGCATGAACAGCGTGTCCCCATGGTCCAGGATCACCTCATACCCTTTTGCCAGTTTCAGGGCGGGAAACTGCTCAAAGTCCAGCTTGTTCTTGTTTACGTCGAAATATTTTTCAAAATTCACGAAACTCAATACTTCCCAGGGCTTACGATAAAGTTTATGCTGTTCTTCAAAAGGGAAGAGCAACACCCTTTTCCTGCCGGCAAACTGCGTGTGAATAATGTGAGAAAGGTCCATATCGAAGTGCATATGCGTAACGGACCCCTGACCGCCAACGAACAACATGGGATAACGTTTCACAAAACCTTTCATCAGAAGCTCAGGCCATTCAAAATCCTCTGTGAGCTGGGGGGCATGCTCGAAGATATTAAAGAGGAAAATGCGCCACTCCGCAGGCCCCTGGCGGACCATGTCGATATAATCCCCAAATTTCATGTAGTCATCCGCTGTATTGATCGGTGTAAAGGCATCGCTTTTTACATTGTTATACACACCGACCTTCACCTCACCGACCACCCGCTTAAAATAATCCCAATTCCATTTGCTGTATGCTGGCCACTCTTTTGATAATCCACTGATGACTAGTGGCTTCATGGGAGTATAGTACTGATGTTTAAAATCCTCAGCACTGATAGCGGTTACCCTGTCTACCTTTTCTAGCTGCATGGATTCGAATTTTCGCAAAGTTAATAACAATTTTATGTTAAGGAAATGTTGTTGTATGGGTGGGACCGGACGCCGAAGGCGTCTCTAGCGAATGCAAAACGAATGAACCGTTTTGCACTCGGGTCTAATGATGGGCCTTCGGCCAAAACGCCTTTGGCGTTTTTTGTTTAACTTCCCCTCTATGTTATTGCACCTTCACCCAGACAATCCGCAGCCCAGAAATATCCGGACCATCATCGAATGTTTGCAGGACGGGGGCGTCGTGATCTACCCCACCGATACGATCTATGGCCTGGGCTGCGATATTTTCCAGCATAAAGCGATTGAACGGATCAGCCAAATCAAACAGGTGGACCCGGCCAAGGCCCAATTATCCTTTATTTGTTACGATCTCAGCGATCTGAGCACCTATACAAAGAGCATTTCCACCCCCCTTTATCGCATGTTAAAGACCTATTTGCCCGGTCCTTATACGTTCATCCTGCCGGCCAGTAAAGAGGTTCCCAGGATACTCAAAAGCAAAAAGGATACCATCGGCCTCCGTATACCCGATAACAATATCGCCCGCTCCCTGGTAAAAGAGCTGGGACACCCGATCCTGAGCGCCTCTCTACCCGGGGAAATGGTGGAGGAATACACCGATCCGGAGCGGATCTATGATAAATTCAGGAATAGGGTGGATATTGTCATCAATGGCGGTATAGGAGGAATTGTTCCTTCCACGGTCATTGATTGCACCGGCGAAGAACCTGTGGTATTGAGAAAAGGCCTGGGCGAATGGGAAATAGAGGCCTCCTAGTCTTCCTCCTCAGGCGGCAGAGGCAGGACTCCCCCTTCAGGAGGCTGGGGGGTTATATTAAAGCTTTTCCGGTGATATTTGCATAGCCCGAATCGTTCAATGGCACTGCGATGCGCCTCCGTGCCATACCCCTTATTACTGTCCCAGCAATAATGAGGAAATTCGTCATGCAGGCGCCGCATATATTCATCCCTCCAGGTCTTGGCCAGGATACTGGCCGCAGCAATAGATGCATAAATGGCATCGCCCTTTACGATGCAGCGATGAGGGACCCTTTTGTAAGGCGTAAAGCGGTTGCCGTCGATTAATAATAACCCGGGCTCCGCTTTCAGACCGTCAAGGGCCAGGTGCATGGCTTTAAAAGAAGCTTTGAGAATATTGATCCGGTCGATCTCATCCTGGTCTACCCGGGCGACATTCCAGGCAATGGCGGTAGATTCGATAAAGACCCGCAACTCATTGCGGTGGGGCTCACTGACCTGTTTGGAATCATTGAGCAGGGGATGAAAGAACCCTGCCGGCAATACTACCGCCGCCGCAAATACAGGACCTGCATAACAGCCTCTGCCGGCTTCGTCACAACCGGCTTCTGTTAACTCAGACTGGTAATAATTCTTCAGCAAGGCCTACTTTTTTTCAAAAATAGGATAAAATCCTGATCGTGGTCTCCGGGCCCCCGGTCTTTACTTACCTTTGCGGCGCTATGCAATCATCCGCTTCCTCCTCTTCCCGCCCGGTGGCGATCTGGGTCTTTACCGGCGTCATTATGCTATTGATACAGGTCATCCTGGGGGGCATCACCCGATTGACAGGGTCAGGCCTTTCCATCACCCATTGGGATGTTCTTACCGGTACCCTCCCCCCGCTGAATAGCGCTCAATGGCAGCAGGCTTTTGACGGATACAGACACACCAACCAATACCGTATTCTCAACTCCGATTTCACCCTTGCTGATTTTAAATTTATTTTTTTCTGGGAATGGTTTCACCGCTTTTGGGCGCGGATGGTCGGAGTGGTCTTCTTGGTGGGATTTGCCGGACTGGTCTGGAAAAAAAAGATGAAAGAGGAAATGGTCCGGCCCCTGATCATCCTGTTCTTACTGGGAGCCCTTCAGGGAGCTATCGGCTGGATCATGGTGGCCAGCGGTCTCACAGGCGATGCTATTTATGTAGAACCCACTCGTCTGGCCCTCCATTTTGTCTTCGCGCTGGGCCTGGTCGTATACGCTTTCTGGTTTGCCCTGCAACTATCCGTGCCCCCGCAGGCGCTCCTGATGGCTAATCCGAAGGTCTCCCGCCAGGGACTGACCACCCTCCGCCGCTGGACAATAGCGATTCTCTTCGTTCTGTTCTTTCAGCTCTTATTTGGCGCCCTGATGGCAGGACATAAGGCGGCTACGGTAGCGCCAACCTGGCCCACCATCAATGGGGATTGGATACCGGACAGCCTGTTTAGTAAAAGACCCTTTCTGGAAGATCTGATCGGCAATAAGATTACCGTACAATTTATACACCGTGGGATAGCCTACCTCCTTGTGGTGATGGTAGAGATCTGGTCGGTATTGGTCGGCAGGCTGCGGGAAGCGCCCGGCTACTTCCGTAAACTCCGATGGTTGCCTGCTCTATTCATATTAGTACAAATTATTCTGGGTATTACCACTTTGCTGACCAGTCCGGGCATTATCCCGGGCAGGTGGGTCGCTTTTGACTGGCTGGCTCAATTCCATCAGGTGACAGGCTTGTTATTCCTGTTGACAATTATAGGGATGTTGTACCTTGTAAAACCAATAAGATATTCTGTAACCGTATGATGCGAACGCTTAAAGCTTTTTATTGTTTTTTCCCTGTACAACTGCTGTTGCTGCATCTAAGAAAATTCCAGGTGTTGCTCGTATTCTGGTTGATCCTCTTCAGCACCTTGAACGGAGGATTTATGCGTTCTTATGGTGCGGCCGCCCTCTTCCTTTCACCAGAGTACCTGGGAGATGTCAGCCCTGCCAGCGCTGCCATTGTCGGAATGGCGACAGGCATTTTCGTCATGAGCTGGAATATCACCACGTTCATTTTGTTCAGCAGGCATTTCCGGTTTCTCGCGACGACCACGAAGCCCTTTTTAAAATATTGCATCAATAATGCCTTCCTTCCATTGGGGTTCCTGATCTTTTATTTTATAAAAGTGGTGCAGTTCAGCGTCTATAAGGAATTGTTGCCAGCCATCAACATCCTTTGGCTCAGCCTGGGATTTATGGCCGGCTTTATATTCATCATAGCCGTATCCCTTTTGTATTTTTTTCGGGCAGATAAGACCATTATCCGCCGGATGACCCCGGTGATCAATAATCCCAAACTTTTCAAATCGCAGTTCCGCAAGGAGGAAGTGAAGTTGAATGAGAGCCGGCTGATGCGGGTGCAATGGTATCTGAACTCTCCGTTTACACTCCGGAAAACGAGGGACGTTTCCCATTACAGCAAGGATTTTATCGAGAACATTTTCAATCGACATCATATTTCCGCAGTCTTGTCCATCTTCGTAGCCTTTATCTTTTTGATCGCAGTGGGGTTTTTCATGGACAGCCGTTATTTTCAATTACCGGCAGCGGCCAGCATCCTGATCTTTTTTGCCATCCTCATCTCTTTATCCGGGGCCTTTTCCTATTTCCTGCAGAGCTGGAGCATCCCCTTTTTTGTAATGCTGTTTTTTCTGCTCAACCTGCTCTACCACTATAATGTGATCGATCCCACCAATAAGGCTTACGGCCTGAGTTATACGAATGAGGTACCCCGGCCCTTATATGACCGGCAAACCTTACTGGAAATGAGTTCCGATAAAAAGCTGGAAAGCGATAAGGCGAATATGCTGGCTATACTGGAACGATGGAAGGCCCGGCAATCCGATGCACGTCCTTTACTCTACCTTGTCAATACCAGCGGCGGGGGCAACCGTAGCGCCACTTTCACCATGAGTACCCTGCAACGCCTGGATAGCCTCTGCGGGGGACAACTGATGCGTAAGACCTTTCTCATCAGCGGAGCCTCGGGTGGTATGCTGGGCGCCGCTTATTTCAGGGCCCTTTCCCGGCTACGGGACGTGGGCAATCATTCTATCAACCCACAGGATCGTAAATATGTAGACGATATATCCGGCGACCTCCTCAATACGCTGTTCTCTTCCTTTGTGGCAAGAGACCTGGCTTCGCCGGTCCAGAAGTTTAAAGTAGGGAATTATGAGTACGTTAAGGATAGAGGTTATGCGTTCGAACAAAAGCTGAATGCCAATACAAGAGGGCTCCTCAACAGGCAGCTCAAAGACCTGGTTCCCGATGAGACCGCGGCGAAGACGCCCCTGATGTTATTCAGTCCCGTGATCACCCGCGATAGCAGGGCCATGCTCATCAGCACTCAGCCTGTTAGCTTTTTAATGCGGCCCCGGTATGACAGTACGAAGATTCCCGCTATGGATCCGGATGCCATTGATTTTGGCGCTTTGTTCGCCCGGCAGGATCCGATGAACCTGCGGTTGCTGACAGCTTTGCGCATGAATGCGACTTTCCCTTATGTATTGCCGAATGTATGGCTGCCGACCAATCCGGTCGTCGACGTGATGGACGCCGGCTTTCGGGATAATTTCGGGGAAATGAATGCCATCCGTTTCCTGAATGCATTCAGGGAATGGATACAGCAGAATACCAGCGGGGTCGTGTTATTACAGATCCGCGACCGAAAAGCCGGCGGCTGGGAAAATCCGTATGAATCGGATGATATTACGGAGATCATTACAAAGCCTCTTTTACTCCTGCAGGACAACTGGTATAAGATGCAGGAGTACAGCCAAAATGATCTGCTGAGCATATCCCAGAGCGGAATGGGCTTTCCTTTCCGTAAATTGATCTTTCAATATGTTCCCAAAACAGAAGACGCGGGAGCGGCCCTGAACTTTCATTTGACCAAACAGGAAAAACTGACTATTATCGGCTCCCTGGATAATGAGGAGAATAAGAATTCTTTTTCTCAGTTCAGGAAATTAGCAAAGCCATAGTAAATCACGGGCCGGAGGCCCGTGATTTACTATGGCTGTATAAGCTCTAACATCGCCGGTATGATCTTTATAGTAAACTCCTTTGCCGTATCCTTCGGATCTCCGTCAATATGTAAAGGAGCTTCATCCGGGTTCTCAATGATCAGCTCCTGCGTCTGGAAATAGAGGATGTTTTTCTTCCCGGCGTCGTGAGGGATCTCCTGGATGGCATTACCCCCCAGTATCTGTCGGATTATAGCGAAGACCATCGGAAGTTTCAGCATTTTTTTTACAACGACAATATCGAGTAGGCCATCATGCAAAGCGGCTTTCGGCGCGATGGTGACATGATTGCCGAATTGATCGCCATTGGCGATATTGATGAAAAAAGCCTCTACGGCGAAGCCCCCCTCTTTCCCCCCGGGAAGCGGCAGCCTGATCCGGAATGAATAGGGCCGGCTTGAAAAAAAATGAGTAAGGGATACCCGGATATAGGTCTGCAGCCCTCTTTTCTTTTGCCGGGCAAACTCATGAGCGACTTTCGCGTCAAACCCGATCCCGCATAACATGCAGGAAACCTGGCCATTGATCGTAAAGCCATCAATATAAGAAGCTTTACCCGCAAAAATAATATCCAGCGCTTTGGAAGGGTCTTTGGGAATCTTTGCGGCGAACGCAAGCCCGTTGCCGGAACCCATAGGAATGATGCCGATCCGTACAGACACTCCCTTCAGGGCTGCCGCTACTGCACTTACCGTTCCATCCCCTCCGCAGATCACAATATCCGTGACCCGTTCTTTTTCTATAGCCGGGATCAAAAAATCGTACCTGCCTTCCGCATCGGTGGGCAGAATGCTGAAATCAATTTTTTGAGCTTGCGTCCTGCGGATGATCATCTCCTGCAGGGATGATTTACCCCCCGTACCGGAAATAGGATTTATGAGATAAATGATTTTTCGTGGCATGCGGCGGCAAAGATCACTATTTAACCGGTACCGGAGACAAATGCAATATCTCCGTCATAAAATAAGAAACTCCTTTTTCCACTCCTTCCACATCGTGCGAACGAACGGACGAACCGATCACATGCGTACCCGCTTCGGGGATCGCCTGCTTGTATTTCAGGTTGGCCGGTGTTCCCAACTGATCGAACATCTCCAGCGAAGCGCTTACTTTTACCGTACTGTCCTGATGAATTTTATCCTTATAGTAATAGAACAGGCCTACCGGTTGTTTTACCTTTTCAAAGGTGCCTTTGTTCATCGTAGTTTCCAATAGCTCTTCCAGGGCTACGGCGGCTTCCGAGCGGTATTTCGTATACCAGTACTGCCTGTACAGGGGACCGAAGTCCTGCTTGCTTTCTATATAATCGGATCCCGTTACCTTATGGGCAATCTGCAATCCCCAATGATTGTTCAGCAGCCAGGCATTCGGATCATTGATGGCGATATTCGGGGATAGCAGGACCAACGCCGCTACATCATTCGGGTAAGTCGCCGCCAGTTGCAGGGCAAAGGTTCCTCCCGTGGAAGTTCCCATCAAAATCACCTTTTGACCCAATTGTTTCCCGATGGCAAGCGCTTGTTTGGCAGATTCCCAATAGTTATCGGCGGTGAGGTTCGCCATCGCATCCGAAGTGTCGATGCCATGCTCTGCCATACGGGCCAGGTAAAGGTTGTAGCCGAATTTACGGGCGATGTACCGATGTACGGGATCTCCTTCGCCCTGGGAGGCGGAAAAGCCATGCAGGTAGACGAGCACATAAGGTGTTTTTTGCTTCAGCGAGTCATTCGCCCAGACGATCCTGGCCTCATTATCCGGCTTCAGTTTATGTAAGGCTTCCTGACCGCGGATATACGTCTCCAGGGCCGCCGGCTCAGAGGGAACGGCCGGCATTTCCTTATTATAGACAGGAGTGGCAGGACTGGGGCCTAACAGATACAAAACAAACAATACGACAGGGATAAGGAGTAGCCATTTTTTGCGCATGGGGTAAATTTGCGTTGAATTTATAAAATAGACCCCATATAATAAGGTTCAATTTTTTCCATACGGGAGGTATATTCGGCAAAGCGTAACAAACATCCTGGCCCAAGGCATATAACAGCCCAAAATGTCTTTTCTGTTATTTCTTCCGCCTCGTGGCGGTATACTAGGAATTTAGGGGGTTTTAGCCTACCTTTGCGGCTTGAATTTTTAGGAAGTTAATTATGCAAATCAGAAATATAGCTATTATCGCACACGTTGACCATGGTAAAACTACCCTGGTAGACAGGATCTTACACGCTACCCACGTATTCCGGGACAACCAGGAGACGGGAGAGCTGATCATGGACAGTAATGACCTCGAAAAAGAAAGAGGCATCACTATTTTCAGCAAAAATGCTGCTGTCGAGTACAAAGACACCAAGATCAATGTAATAGATACTCCAGGTCACTCGGACTTCGGCGGCGAGGTAGAACGGGTGCTGAAAATGGCCGACGGGGTGATCCTGCTGGTCGATGCATTCGAAGGCCCGATGCCCCAGACTCGTTTTGTACTGCAAAAAGCCCTTCACCTGAACCTGAAACCCATCGTGGTCATCAATAAGGTGGATAAGCCAAACTGCCGCCCTGATGAAGTGCATGATGCGGTATTCGAACTTTTCTTCAACCTCGATGCAACGGAAGAACAGCTGGACTTCCCTACTTTCTACGGAAGTGGCAAGAATGGCTGGTTCAATAGTAAGAACGAACAATGTGAAGATATCACTCCGTTACTGGATGGCATCCTGCAATATGTTCCCGCTCCTAAGGTGTCAGAAGGTCCTTTGCAGATGCAGATCACATCCCTTGACTATTCTTCCTTTTTAGGAAGGATCGCTGTAGGGAAAGTAGCAAGGGGCTCAATCAAAGAAGGTCAGTCGATTGCCCTGATGCAGGCCGATGGAGTCATCAAACGCGTCAAGGTAAAAGAACTGTACACGTTCATGGGAATGGGGAAGAAAAAGGCCACCGAAGTAATGGCAGGCGATATTTGCGCCGTAGTCGGCCTGGAAGATTTTAATATCGGTGATACGATCGCCGATATTGAGAACCCCGAAGCACTTCCGGTGATCAGTGTGGATGAACCCACTATGAGCATGCTCTTCGGGATCAACAACTCTCCCTTCTTCGGTAAGGACGGAAAGTTTGTAACCTCCCGTCACCTGCGTGACCGCCTGATGAAAGAGACAGAAAAGAATCTGGCCTTAAGAGTAGAGGATACGGACAGCGCCGATAGCTTCCTGGTATTCGGCCGCGGGGTATTGCACCTGGGTATCCTGATAGAGACTATGCGCCGGGAAGGCTTTGAGCTGACAGTCGGCCAGCCCCAGGTACTGGTAAAAGAGATTAACGGTAAAAAGAACGAGCCTTTTGAAATATTGGTAGTCGATGTGCCGGGAGAGTTCAGCGGAAAAGTGATCGATATGGTCACCCAGCGCAAAGGTGAAATGCTGGTTATGGAAAGTAAGGGTGAAATGCAGCACCTCGAATTTGAGATCCCTTCCAGGGGTCTGATCGGTCTGCGCAGCAATATGCTGACCAACACAGCCGGTGAGGCAGTAATGGCCCATCGTTTCCTGGAATACAAGCCCTGGAAAGGACCTATCCCGGGCAGGAGCAATGGAGTACTGCTTTCCAAGAACCAGGAAAAGACTACCGCTTATTCCATCGATAAATTACAGGATCGTGGTACCTTCTTTGTCGATCCGGGCGAAGAAGTATACATAGGCCAGATCATTGCCGAACATATCAAGCCAGGCGACCTGATCGTGAACGCCACGGAAGGTAAAAAACTGACCAATATGAGGGCCAGTGGAAGTGATGACTCCGTACGCATCATTCCCAGAAAACAGATGACCCTGGAAGAATGTATGGAATATATCCAACAGGACGAATGCATCGAGGTCACCCCTAAAAAGATCCGCCTCCGCAAGACTATCCTGGATGAAGATGAAAGAAAGAGAACACAGAAAAGTATGAAATCGGAAGAAGTCCGTTAATTCCATCCCGGAACTTCCCCTATAAAATAAAAGAAAAGCTATCTGGCAGGGGCCAGATAGCTTTTTTCGTACCTTTATTTCTCAATCAGGTAGTTATGACCAAGTGTATAGGGTTCTTTCTGCTCCTCTTTTTGCTGGCCGGCAATCCCCGGGCAAAAGCGCAGTGTTCCATTTGCACCAGAACGGCGCAGCAGCTGGGTGAAAAACCTGCCAAAGCCCTGAATAACGGCATCATGTATCTTGCACTGACACCCCTCGCCATCTGTGGTATTGTTGGCTATCGGTGGTGGAAGAGCAATAAAGAGGCCTGATCCCCATAACGATAAACCAGCATGTCATCCAACGAACTTTATAGCAGGAGCAACCATAAAAAGATACGGGTATCTCATGTCTGTGAGATAGGAGTATTTACGCCGGAAAGATCTAATATTCTGGACTTTATCATCAAAGACCGGACCCGGGCTACCCTGGTCGAGCCTGACCCGGAACGTACCCGTGCCATAAAAAAATTTTTCGCCGGCTTCCCCAATACCCGCCTTTTCCCGTATGCCATTTATGATTACAACGGAGTCCTGGAACTGGCGCAACGGGGAGAATCCACTTTCGTTACGGCGCTCCCTTTCAGCCCCGCTATGGTGAATGACCGCTACCAGGTAAGGGAAGAAGATACGTTCCGCGTAGAATGCAAACGGTTTGATGAAATTGATGACGGCACCATCGATCTGCTGCACATCGATACGGAGGGGTGCGAATGGTTTGTCCTCAAATATTTAAAAAGCCGTCCCAGCGTCATTTCCCTGGAGACCCATGGGAAAACCTACTCAAATCCCTATCTGCCCGAAATATTGGGCTGGATGGCGGAGAACAACTATAAGAGATGGTATATCAGTAAAAGCGACAGCGTTTACTATAAACAAGGAGCGTTCCCTGTCACCGGATGGGAAAAGCTCAGGCTAAAGCTAATGGATGCCTATATAAAGTTCAGGAAGATCCGCAAAGGGATTGGCCGGAATTTCCGGGCGCCCGCGTAAATAAGACAGGGACACCTGCTTGCTAGCCGGAGCCTTCCGTTAAGATGCTTTTATATAGCGCTATATACCGGAGGATAGTCTCTTCCCAGGAAAAGGATTCGGCATACGATTGTAACTCCGCCACCCGGTTGACCTGTTGGTTATAATCGTTTAGCCCCTTCAGCAGCACCTCTTTCATATATAGGGGATTAAAATGCTCCCAATAGCAGACTTTGTCGGAGCCGATTTCCGGTAAACTGGAATGCATGGAGGCAAATACAGGCTTGCCGCAATACATCGCTTCGATAACAGGAAGGCCAAAGCCCTCGAAGAGAGAAGGGAAAAGAAAAGCTTCACAGTGAGTATACAGCCAGGCTTTTTCCGCTTCGTTCGGCTGATCGAGTGTAATTATGTTTGATATTTTTTCCCGGCCGATACGCTCTAAAATTTGTTTAGCATATTTCGAACGCCAGGTTCCGGCTATCACCAGCTTTTTTTCCGGCAATACTTTCATTAAATCCACCAAGGTATCCGTGTTCTTTTTACGGGATATGGCAGACAGGTGGAACAGGAAAGGCTCATTATTGCCCAGCTTCGGCGGCCTGGAAGGCTGAATTTCCATGGGATTGGCTACCCCGTTACGGATCGTTAGGATCGAGGGATCATTGATCCTTAAATATTGAAAGACCTCTTTGTTGGTAAAATCAGAAATAGTAGTAATAGCGGTGGCCCTGTCTATTTTCCGTTGTAACCCGTTCTTGTATTTATCAACTTTATGCCCCTGTTTTTCATGTATAAAATTAAGATCGTGGATAGTGAGTAAATACTTCGTTTTAGAATAATAGGGAACATAGCTGCTCGTTTGATGGATCGCATGCCATAAGTCAAATTCAGGCAGCAGGGCAGGGAACCTTTTATTCAAAAAATTGGTGGTGATATAATGGAAATCCTTACCGAAATGATTTTTATAGGAGGGCGGAACCAGCAGATAAATGCTGATCCCCTCTTCGAGCAAACTTTTTGCATGAGGTTGTAACGCCTTTGCAAAACGGGAAGATACCTCTCCGAGTCCTACATAGCGGTTCTTCAATTTTTCCAGATCAATCAGCATTTTTTTTACAGGAGGCATAGTATTTAACTAAATATCGGCGGAATCCTTGCAAACTACTGATATTTTCGATTCATTTAATTCCTAACTTCACGACTTTATTTAGTTTTTGCATGACGAATTTCATTGCTGTTTCCCCACCCGATGCCCGGACAGACAACCATTCGATCTTGAAAAGGAAACTACCCGGTAAGGAGAATGCCGTATTCTCCATCCTGATACCTACCTGGAATAATATCTCCTACCTGCAGCTTTGCATAGAAAGTATCCGGAAACACTCCCGTTTTTCCCACCAATTGATCGTACATATAAATGAAGGAAAGGACGGGACATTAGAGTGGGTGGCCTCCCAGCCGGATATAGATTATACCTACAGCGAAAAGAACATCGGCATCTGTTATGCCCTGAATATCCAGAGGAGCCTGGCGGAGACCGATTATATCGTGTATATGAACGATGACATGGTGGCCTGCCCGGATTGGGACCTTTGCCTGTTAAACGCGATCAGGGCGATCGGGCACAAGCATTTTTTCATATCCGCAACAGTAATAGAGCCTTTTGCCTCCGGTAATCATTGCGTTATTGTAAAAGATTATGGGACGGATATTGACAGCTTCCGGGAAAAAGAATTGTTACGGGAGTTTGCCTCCTTTCCCAAACCTGACTGGCAGGGTGCTACCTGGCCTCCGAATGTAGTGCATAAAGATCTCTGGGATATGGTAGGCGGCTATAGTACGGAATTCTCTCCCGGCATGTATTCGGACCCGGACTTTTCCATGAAATTATGGAAGGCCGGAGTAAGGGCCTTCAGAGGGATAGGCAGCAGCCGCATTTACCATTTCGGGTCCAAATCCGTGGGCCGGATAAAAAAGAACAAAGGATACTACACCTTTATTGCTAAATGGGGCATGACCTCTTCAACATTTACCAGGCGCTTCCTCCGGAGCGGAGAGCCCTTTGACGGAGAATTAACCCCTCCCCTGCTTACCAGGGGGCTGCGCTGGAAAAATCTATACAAAAGAGTGCTGACGGCCTTTTCCGGCACTAGTAAGTGTTAACGAATTTATATAGGTTGAATACTCCTGCGGCTGCCAGCCGGGCGATTTTATCATTCATCTCCTCTTTGTCGACGTCTTTCATACGTTTCTTGCTGATCAGGTAAAAAGCCCTTTCAGTAAGCAGCCGGTATTTCTTTTCCGTGACTTGCTGATGCCCGAGGCTCTCGGCTATTTTTTGCATCAATTCCCCCAATCCTTGTTTCAGAGAAGCGATAGTCTTGACAATCGCCGTTTCCCGGCCGGGACGATGGAAGGCGGGCGACAGCATCAACCGCAGCGTTCTGACAAAGAGGTCCGCGTCGGGACGGTCGCTCTTATTGACGACAAAAATATCGGCGATCTCCATCAGGCCCGCTTTCATAGTCTGGATCTCATCCCCGGCCTCAGGCACCAATACCACCAGGGTCGTATCGGCCAGCCCGGCAATTTCGATCTCGTTCTGTCCTACGCCCACCGTCTCGATCAGAATGCAATCAAACCGGGCGGCTTTTAACAGGTCCGTGATCTCCAGGATCCCGGGATGCAATCCCCCCAATGAGCCCCGGGCTGCCAGCGAACGGATAAAAACGTCAGGGTGAGTATACCACTCGCTCATGCGGATACGGTCACCCAGCAACGCGCCGCCATGAAAGGCAGAGGAAGGATCGATACATAATACAGCGACCCGTTGACCCCTCCTCACATATTCCCCGATTAGCGCATCCGTCAGGGTGCTTTTCCCTGCCCCGGGAGGGCCTGTAATTCCAATGATCGGGGTCTCGTCATCATGTGGCAGGGCTTCCAATAATTGCTCGTATCCGCTGACCCCGTTCTCTACCAGCGAAATACTGCGGGATAACATACGTATATCTTTTTCCTGTATGGATTGCAGGTATAGCTGCCAGTTAATACTTTTTCCGGAAAAATGAGCCATAATGTTAATATGTAGGCATAATGTTAAAATTAAACAGGATCAACAAAGTAAACATAATTTGCGCGACTAAACTCTATCCCATGATCGATCCACATGTAAACAACCCTAAAAGTCCGAAATTTCACGTAAAGAAATATCTGCATGAGATCCGGGAAGATCTGAAAGAAAAGATCGTATTGGATATTCCCGCGGGAAATGGCGTGACATCGGAGATCCTGCTGGAACTGGGTAGTAAAGTGGAGGCCTATGACCTTTTCCCGGAGAATTTTTTAGTAAAGGAGATCAAATGTAAAAAGGCGGATATCACAAAAGGCCTGCCTGTTACTGACCATTATGCCGATTTTGTCATCTGTCAGGAAGGGATCGAGCATTTCAGCGACCAGGTGCGGGCCTTCATGGAATTCAACAGGGTCTTGAAAAAGGGGGGTAAAATGATCATTACCACCCCCAATTATTCCAATCTTAAGTCCAGGCTGAGCTACCTGCTCTTCGAAACGGAATATTTCCATAAATTAATGCCGCCTAACGAAATTGATTCCGTCTGGTTGGTAAAGGATGAAAACAAAAATGATATTTATTACGGGCATATTTTTCTGATTGGGATGCAGAAGATGAGGGTGATCGCCAAACTCACCGGCTTCAAATTAAGCAAGATCAATTTTATGCGGGTGAACAAGACATCCCTGTTCCTGTTCCCGTTGTATTACCCCTTTATTTTATTCACCTCCTGGTTTACCTATTGGAAACTGCTGAAGAAATGCGACCCTAAGGAACGGCCGGCCAGAGAGAAAGTATATAAAGAGCAATTGAAGATCAATATCAACACGCGGGTCCTGCTGGATACCCATAGCTTTGTCGTCTTTGAAAAAGAGAACGATCTGGATGAGATCTATAATGACATTCACGCGCTTTCAAATCCCCCCAACCAGTATTTATAGGAAGGCTTTATAGAGAGGCCGGGATATAGAGGCTCGCCGGGACACCGACCATATAGTCATTCCGGGAATTTATTTAGCTTTGCGTGTATGACGAATTTCATTCCTGTTTTCCCGTTGGGGATAGTCGTATATCCTGGTGAAAGTGTGAACCTGCACATCTTTGAGCCAAGGTACAAGCAATTGATCAATGAATGTTATACCGAAGGCAAGCCCTTCGGAATCCCTACGGTCATCAATAATAAATTGAATGAAATGGGCACCCTGGTGCGGATCACCGAAATGGTGAATACCTACGAAAATGGGGAGATGGATATCAAGACGCAGGGGGTCCTCGTTTTCCGGGTGCTGGAAATGATCCGTTCCATACCTGACAAATTATTCAGCGGGGCCATCGTGAATTACCCGGAAAATATAGAAGGCCCGGGCAAGCGGGAATTGATGCAAAAAGTAGTAAAAGCCATCCGGGAACTGCACCGGATGCTGAATATTGAGAAAGACTTTCATAAACCCGATGACGAACTGACAAGTTATGATGTGGCGCACCACGCCGGATTGTCCCTGGAAGAAGAATATGAATTGCTGGGCCTGTTCCGGGAAGAACAAAGACAGGAATACCTGAAACGTCACCTGGGAAAAGTATTGCCAGTGATCGCAGAGATGGAAATACTAAAAGAAAGAGTAAAATTAAATGGTCATTTCAAAAACTTATCTTCGTTCAAATTTGAGGATTAGTGCGCCCCGGAGATGCCCATTTATTAATTCAAATGCCTGACTAGGTTATGTCGACCACGCTTTGCTTCGATTTTGGCAATACCCGTATGAAATGTGCCGTTTTTATCAACGGTGCGTTCTATAAAGAGCAGCTACTGGAAGATGATAGCGAAACAACGATCAGGGAGCTCATCAATAGTTACAAGCCAGACAAATCGATCCTCTCCTCGGTGATCCATCACAATCCTCTCCTGGAGGACCTCTTAAAGCAAGCTACTCATTTTCATAAGCTCGATCACGGCTCTAAAGTGCCGATCACTACGCCCGTTGGCAAGCCCGATACGATCGGGTCTGACCGCCTGGCGCTGGTAGTGGCGGCCGTGGATCTCTTCCCCGGAAAGAACAACCTGGTCATTGGGCTTGGGTCGGCGATCACCTATAACTACGTTAATAAATACCATGAATTTATAGGAGGCGGCATTTCACCAGGCATGGAAATGCGCTTTAAATCATTACAGGCATTCACGGCCAAACTGCCCCTTGTTAAAGCCGATTGGAATTTTCCGCTGGCAGGCTACGATACACGGACCAATATTCTCAGCGGAGTGATCCTGGGTATGGCCAAGGAGATTGATGGGATTATCGACGCGTATGAAGAGAAGTATGACAACTTTAACGTGCTTTTAAGCGGCGGCGACGCTTCCTATTTTACCCGCCACCTGAAAAAGACGATCTTTACAGACCCTCACTTAATTTATAAAGGGCTATATGTTATCAGTGAATTCAATCAATAGACCCCTCCTGTTCCTCCTGTTGCTGACGGCTTGCATTTTTTGCAGTAGTTGTGAGAACAACCCAAAGGAGGTGGCTGCTTTAGGGAAAAGACTGCCTCCACCGCCGGAAGAGGCCTGGCAGATTGAAAGCCTTCTCAGTGAAGCCGGTAAAGTGAAAGGAAAGCTCAAAGCCCCCTATATGCTGCGCTTCCAGCGGGCCGATACCCCGTACGCCGAATTCCCAAAGACACTCCACGTAGACTTTTATAAGGATTCCGTAAAAAATAAAGATTCCATCATTATAGAGAGCCAGATGGATGCCCTGTATGGAAAATACCTGCAGAATCAGAATAAGGTCTATCTCCGGGATAGCGTAGTGGTAAAGAATATCCTGAAGGGGGATACGGTGCATTGCATAGAGCTTTGGTGGGATCAGCATACAGAAAAATTCTATACCGACAAGCCGGTACGAATCTATACAAAGGATAAGATCCTCTTCGGGACAGGAATGGAAGCGGATCAAAATTTTCGCTGGTATACGATCAAAAAACTCACCGGTTCTATACTCACTTCTCAAAATGCCGGTATCAGTAAATAAATTAGACTCCCTCCGGCCAACTTTCCACCCATCTCTTCTTTTCAGCTCCCAGTCAATAACTACTTGCTAATTAACCATTAATCCCGCTAATTCGGACGACGAGCCTCCTATGCTTAAAAAAATAATCAATTAAACGTTTGTTTAATTCAAACGTTTGTTTAATTTTGTGTCATCAATTCATTTGGTATGTCAGATAAAAGGGAAGATATTCTTACAGTAGCCGAAGAGCTATTCGGGGAAAAGGGATTTGACGGGACTTCTGTGAGGGATATTGCCCAGAAGGCAGGGGTCAACCTGGCCATGATCTCTTATTATTTCGGCTCCAAGGAAAAATTGCTGGAATCCCTGATAGAATTCCGGGCGGGATATATGCTTGGTATTCTGGAAGAGCTGAACAAAGATCAATCCCTCAGCCCCTGGGATAAGATCGACCGGTTGGTGGAATTCTATGTCGATAGGATCCTCAACAATCTCAAGTTTCACAATATCATGTACCGGGAAGCCACAGCCATCCGTTCAGAGGAGATCCGGGACCGGATTATCAGCATCAAAGTGCGCAGCCTGGAACAGATCACGAAGATCATTACGGACGGACAGCAGAAAAAGCTATTCCGGCAGGTGGATATCCCGATGACAATGGGCTCCCTCATGGGCACCATCTCATCCTATACACAATCAAGACCATACGGTTGCCATATCCTCGCTCTCGGATACGATACCAGCGAGGAAACCTATAGAACGAAGCTTGCCCCACGATTGAAGGCCCATTTGAAGCAACTATTAAGGGCCCATTTGGATATAAAAAATGAAGATTAATAAATACAAGAGCATGCATTGCGAAGCAATCATGATCTCCTTAAAAGAGACAACTATGACCGTAAGTAAACAATTAGCAGGGGCTATATGCTTCTTACTCATCGCTGCTTCCTCCTCATTTGCACAAACCGCACCAACCAGGACACTGAACCTGGACGAAGCCGTGCAGTTGGGGATTCAGAACAGCAAGCAATTGAAAAGATCGCAGTACAAGATTGACGAGGCCTTGGCCCGCCTGGACCAGGCAAAAGACGATCGCCTGCCCACCGCAAAAGTGAGCTTTCAATACTTACACGCGCTAATGATGTCCCGGGTGATCAGCATTCCCGGACTTACAAAGGATCCCATCAAGCTGCCATTCGATTTTCCGGCTTACTTGGGTACCCTTTCCGTATCGGAGCCTATATTCGCAGGTAACAAGTTCAAATATGCCCGCCAGTCAGCCGACCTGCTGGTGCAGATGAGCCGCCTGGATGCAGATAAGGATAAGGAAGATGTCACCTGGCTCGTCATCGATTCTTACATCAATTATAACACGATCCTGCAGAACATCCTCATTGTCGCACAGAATATGCAGGATGTACAGGGCAAGCTGGAAGAAATTACCAAATACGAAAGCCAGGGACTGGCTACCAAGAACGACGTTTTGCGTTTTAAGCTCCAGCAATCCCAGATCCAACTGACGGAGATCGAACTGGAGAACAATCGGAGAATAGCCAACTACAATATGAATATCCTGTTGGGCCTCCCGGACTCCACGCAACTGATCCTGCCGGCCCCCGCTTACAAGCTGGACGAACATCCCGTCTATACGGATCTGTTACAGGTGGCCGAAGCAAATCGTCGCGAGCTGCAGGACCTCTCCTACCAGACCAAAATAGCCGATATCAATGTCAAAAAGATACACGACCAGCGACTACCTACGGTAACAGCATCGGCCGGAGCCTATTATATCAATCCGACCGGTCAGGTCATTCCGACCAATAACAACCTGATTGCACCCATTACTCTGGGTATAGGCGCTTCCTGGGATATCGGCACCTTGTACACGAATAAGAACAAAGAAAGAGAAGCTGCCCTGCAACGCCAGGAATTGAATACGGGTAAGGATCAGGCCCTCGATGAGATCCATAAGGACCTGAACAAAAATTTCATCGGCTACCGCCAGTCCCTGGAAAAGATAAAAGTATTACAGGACGCCGTCACACAGGCGGAAGAGAATGAACGGATCACGGAATCGAAATTCAGGAACAACCTGGTGAACACAACAGACCGGATCGATGCGCAGACATTGTTGTATCAATCCCGTGTCACCCTGGAGCTGGCTAAATCCGATGCGACCATCGCCTGGTATGATATGTTGAGATCCACCGGAAAGATCCACCTCTAAAAATTTAATTAATTATACTCTTTTTCAAAACTGCATTTTTTTATATGGAACAGAATAACACACAAGCCCGACCCCGCAAAAAGCTCATTTTCCCCATCATCCTGTCATTGGTGCTGGTGGGCGCCCTGATCTTTTCTGCCAAAGAATATTTCTACTATCAAAGCCATGAAGTGACGGATAACGCCCAGGTGGATGCCGATATCAGCCCGGTAGTTGCCAGGGTAGGTGGTTATGTCAAGGAGATCCGTTTTAAGGACAACCAGCTTGTGAAAGCCGGCGATACGCTGGTGATCCTGGACGACCGGGATTACCAGGTCAGATTGCAACAGGCCGAAGCGGCGCTCAGCTCCGTCCGCCAGTCCGTTGACGTATCCCAATACCAGGTGTCCGAAGCCAGGACCAATATCGCTACGGCACAGGCTAATGTCGCCGCCGCTAAAGTAAGGGTATGGAAAGCGGGCGAAGATTTCACCCGCTACGAGAACCTGTATAATGATCACGCGATCACAAAGGCTCAATACGATGACGCAAAAGCGGAAAAAGATGCTGCCGAAGCCGCCCTCACCGTAGCACAGACCCAGATCCCCGTGCAGAATACACGAGTTATCACGAATCAGCGGCAGGTAGGAGCCACCGCCTCCAACCTGGCTTCGAGACAGGCCGATATCGATTTCGCCAAATTGCAGTTGACCTATACCGTTATCACCGCCCCTGCGGACGGGATCGTTTCTAAAAGAAATATCCAGCTCGGGCAATTGGTACAGCCAGGACAGACCCTGTTCGCCGTAGTGAACGATAAAGGCATCTACATAACGGCCAATTTTAAAGAGACCCAGATGGAACACCTGACTGTAGGTGAAAAAGTGGATATTATCGCCGATGCTTATTCTGACAAGACGGTTAAGGGATCCGTCGAGTCTTTCTCGGGAGCCACAGGCGCTAAGTTTTCCCTGCTGCCTCCTGACAACGCCACGGGCAACTTCGTAAAGGTCGTGCAGCGCGTACCGGTAAGGATCAAGCTGGAAGCGGATTCTGCCTTTACCAGCCTTTTACGTCCCGGCATGAGCGTCCAGGTGGTCGTACATACCAAATAAGAAAAGGTCCATCTATCCCGGACGGAACATATTGTCCGGAGAATGGACGAAATATTGTAACCACAAAATTGTGAGTCATGGCTGAACATGGATTTAGAAAGTGGATCATTACCATAACGGTCATTGTAGCTTCCCTGCTGGAGCTGATCGATACCACGATCGTGAACGTCGCCCTGCCGCAGATCATGGGCAACCTGGGGGCGACCCTGGAAGATGCCGGCTGGATCGTGACCGGTTATGCGGTGGCGAACGTGATCGTGCTGCCCATGTCCGGATGGCTGGGCGACCGCTTTGGCCGGAAAAATTATTTTCTCTTTTCGATACTCGTTTTCACCTTCGCTTCCATCCTATGCGGGAACGCGCATAGCCTGTCCGAACTGGTCGCTTTCCGCCTCTTGCAGGGTCTGGCCGGCGGTGGATTGCTATCTACAGCCCAGGCCATCCTGATGGAGACCTGGCCCCGGGAAGAGATCGGCATGGCAACCGCCCTGTTCGGCCTCGGAGCAGTAGTAGGACCGACAGTAGGACCTACTATCGGAGGATATATTACAGACCATTTCACCTGGCCCTGGATCTTTTATGTGAACATTCCCGTAGGCGCCATCGCCGCCTTCTGTGTATCCACCTTCGTAAAAGAATCCCCGCGATACGCCCAGGGCAAACCCATCGACTGGTGGGGGATCCTCCTATTGGCTGTCGGTGTAGGAAGTCTCCAGGTCGTTCTGGAGAAAGGAGAGACGGAGGACTGGTTTGCCACCCCTTATATCTCCGTGTTGACCGCTACCACCGTCCTGTCAGGGATTGCATTTATCTGGAGAGAGCTGAGCACCGATCATCCCGTAGTGAATTTCAGGATCCTGAAGAACCGGAGTTTTGCCGTAGGGATCGTCACCTCCTTTGTACTAGGCTTTGCCTTATACGGATCCGTGTTCATATTCCCCGTATTCTGCCAGAACCTGCTGGGCTTTTCTGCCCAACAGACAGGACAGCTCCTGTTCCCCGGCGGGATGGCCACCATCTGTATGATGCCCTTTGTAGGGATGATGCTGAAAAGAGGGATTCCCGGCCAGTTCATGGCCACCGGCGGGTTCTTTTTGTTCTTCGTCTTCACCTGGATGCTCTCGAACTCCACCCTGGAATCCGGTACGAGCGATTTCTTCCTGCCGCTGATCGTAAGAGGCGTCGGTATGGCGATCCTTTTCGTTCCGCTGACCACCCTGGCCTTACAGGAACTGAAAGGACCGGATATCGGACAGGGAGCAGGACTGAACAATATGATGCGGCAGTTGGGAGGTTCTTTCGGGATTGCGATCCTCACTACCCTGATCCATATAAAATCCGGAGTGACCCGCACGGCCCTGCTGGAAAATGTCAACCCCTACAACCCGGCTTTTGTACAAAGACAACAGACGCTGGTTCAGGGATTTATGAGTAAGGGACACTCTGCCCTGGATGCCCAGCAGATGGCCAACCAGGCCTTCGAAGGCACCATCATCAAACAGACCCTTCTGCTCACCTATGATAATCTTTACCTGACCATCGGGATTTTCGTACTCTGTTGCATTCCGATCGTCTACCTGCAGAAATTTAAAAGAAATGTCGCCGTGCCCACCGACGCGCACTAATAAAAATATAATAGGAAAACAACAACTGAATGGAAATATAGCAAGCCGATTGAAGATACGAATGACTGGAATTTAAGGCAGGAATTGAGAAACAGACAGGAATTAAGAACAGGACGGTAAGCCTCAGGGCCGGCTCAAATAAGATGAGCCGGCCTTCTTTTTTCTTCCCGGCAGGCGAATACCTTAAGAAATCCCCCGGATAACTGCCCCAATAAGAAAAGTCCTGAATTTCTTCAGGACTTTTCAATTTTTTGTACGATACCTTACCAACATTTTTCGTGGCCATCAATAGGTACAAATTTTACGGTTGGCTTCTTCTTAGGATTTGGACCTTTTGGATTTGGATTTTGGATTTCTACATGATAAGTTCTGATCGATTCAGGATGCTGGTTTTTTCAGGATGTTGATTTCTTTTGGACTTTCTCAGGATTGGTTTGGATTGGTTTCTCTTCGGATTTTTGGATTTGGTTTCTCTTTGGATTTTTCATTCATTCAGTTGGTCTCTCTTCGGATAATTGGATTTTGAATCCGTCATCAATCATACTTAACAATACAAACATACAACACAGTAATAATCAGTGCAAGAGAAGAAATGCTATATTTCTAACCTGCAGTTTTTACCGTGCTTTTCGTAATTTTACGAAGACCCTTCGCGCGAGCCACCCTATTTTTTTGGGTACATCATAAATTAGCCTATTTTGTAGTTCTTAACCCAATAGTAATTATTCATTTATCTATGAAGAATTTTGAAAACAAAACAGTACTGATCACCGGAGGCAGCCGGGGTATCGGTAAGGCGATTGCCATGAGACTCGCCCGGGAAGGGGCTAATATCGCCATTGTCGGCAAAACGGCGGAGCCCAACCCCAAACTGGAAGGAACCATTTATACGGCAGCCGAAGAAATCTCCGCTGCAGGCGGGGGAAAAGTGCTCCCGATCCAGGGAGATATCCGGTTTGAAGACAGCATTCGCACCATCGTGGCTGAGACGGTCCGGGTATTTGGCGGTATTGATATCCTGGTAAATAACGCCAGCGCCATCAATCTTTCGGCGACGGAGCAGACGGAGCCTAAAAGGTATGACCTGATGCACGGCATTAATGTCCGGGGCACGTTTCTGATGTGCCAGGCCTGTATCCCCCACCTGAAACAAGCGGTCAACCCGCATATCTTAAACATGTCGCCCCCCCTGAATCTGGATTCCCGCTGGTTTGCCCCCCACCTGGCTTATACCATGAGTAAATACGGTATGAGTATGATCATCCTGGGACTGGCGGAGGAGCTAAAGCAATTCCGGATCGCCGCCAATGCCCTTTGGCCAAAGACCACCATTGCTACGGCCGCGGTGAAAAATATATTGGGAGGGGATTTTCTGATACAAAGAAGCCGTACCCCCGAGATTGTCGCAGACGCGGCATTTTATATTTTGCAGAAATCTTCTTTTGAGACTACAGGCAATTTTTTTATTGACGAAGACGTTTTACAAAAGGAAGGGGTCACCGATTTTGTAAAGTACGCGATCAACCCTGACCAGAAGTTAATGAATGACCTGTTCTTATAGTCTTTCGTACTAATATAACACAACTATTTTCATTTTTAATCCTGGGTAAAAGGCAACATCCTCCTCCCGTTCAAAGACGGGAGGTTTTTTGTACCCCCTGCCCCCAAAAGGGGGGATACTAAAAGGGAACTACGCCCGCCTCCCCGCGATCAATAAGGCAGCGGCTGCCAGACCCGTGTCCTTGATCATGTTGACCATCGGGAACCTCCGGGAGCCATCATCCGGAGCATTCATTACAGCCGGTAAATGAACCGTCACTACAATAAGAAGCAGAAAAATGGCCAGCAGCAACCCGGCCAGACGGGTCTGTTTGTTGATCAAAAAGGCAATTGCTGCGGAAATCAGGGCCAAACCGGTAATGTAGACCCAGGCAACTCCGCCCGGAAGGAAAGAGGGCACCAGCTTTTGGAAGCCTGTGACGTTTACGAAATGATTGATGCCGAAAAAGCCAATAACCAGGGCATACAGGATCGTTCCGATCTTGAAGATAGTTGTATTGTCCATATGGCAATCGTTTTATACTACTAATTTAACCAAAAATCGGGGAAGCGCAAGCGTTAATCTTTGCACACCCGGCAGATCCACAACGCTAACGCGCCTGACACTGCGCAAAGTCAGGCTCATTCCGGCCATGGAACCCCAGCCTTGCAGTAGATAGCGCCGGCAGGGACAGGCCCGGGCGATTTAAGCCTCCGGCCGCTCCAGGGTTTGCTCCGGAGTTCGTTCCGGCCGCATCTGGGGGAATAACAGGACATCCTGTATGCTGGGCTGATTGGTCATCAGCATACATAACCTGTCAATGCCGATGCCGATGCCGGAGGTGGGAGGCATACCGTATTCTAACGCACGAAGAAAATCGTTGTCAATGAACATCGCTTCATCATCCCCCCGCTCCATCAGGCGCGTCTGTTCCTCAAAACGTTCGCGCTGTTCGATCGGGTCATTCAACTCGCTATAGGCATTGGCGATCTCCTTGCCGTTAACCATCAGTTCAAAACGCTCTACCAGACCGGACTCAACACGATGCCGCTTTGTGAGCGGACTCATCTCTACGGGATAGTCAATGATGAAAGTCGGCTGAATATAGGTGTGTTCACTCGTGCTGCCGAACAACTCATCGATCAGCTTGCCTTTGCCCATACTGGGCGCCACGTCGATCTTTAATTGCCTGCATACGTCGCGCAAACCCGCTTCATCCATCCTGCTGACATCGATGCCTGTATTTTCTCTGATCGCATCCATGATCGAAAGGCGTTTGAACGGAGCCTTAAAGCTGATCGTCTTATCCCCCAAGGGGACATCTGTTGTACCGTGCAGCGCAATGGCAATACGTTCGAACAGTTGTTCCGTTATCTCCATCATCCAGAGATAATCCTTGTAGGCAGTGTACCATTCCAGCACGGTGAATTCCGGATTATGGGTGCGGTCCATTCCTTCGTTACGGAAATTCCGGCTGAACTCATATACCCAGTCAAAGCCTCCAACGATCAGCCGTTTGAGGTATAGCTCATTGGCTATACGCAGATAAAAAGGAACATCCAGCGCATTGTGATGCGTAATGAACGGTCTGGCAGCCGCCCCGCCGGGAATCGCCTGCAGTACGGGCGTGTCAACTTCCAGGGCCCCCTGCCCGTTCAGGAAGTCGCGTATCGTGTTGATCAGTTTTGTCCGCTTGACGAACGTTTCCTTTACGGAAGGATTGATGATGAGGTCCGCATACCGCTGGCGGTACCGGAACTCCGGATCGGTCACTTCATCGAATACATTGCCTTGTTCATCTCTTTTTACCACAGGCAGGGGCTTAAGAGATTTTGCCAGCAGGGTGAATGTTTGTGTATGGAGAGACGTTTCTCCGGTACGGGTGATAAATACGAACCCCGTTACGCCAATGAAATCTCCCAGGTCGAGCAGGTGTTTGATCACCTTATCGAACAGGGTCTTGTCCTCGCCGGGACAAAGATCATCTCTGCGGACATATAACTGAATGATCCCTTTGCTGTCCTGGATCTTTATAAACAATACCTTGCCTTTGTCATTGATGCTCATGACCCGGCCGGCGAGCGTTACTTTACTGAACGTCTCTTTTTGTTCTTCTGTATACTGCTTTAAAATATCAGCGGAATAATGGCTCACGGGAAACAAGGCAGCAGGATAAGGCTCTACCCCTAGTTGTTTCAGTTCTTCCAGTTTTTCTCTGCGGATGATCTCCTGCTCTGACAAATGTGGTGTGTTCATAATCCAAAAACGATTGAAAAGTCCGGCAAAGGTAAACGAAATGACAATAGTGTCCAGCTATAGATCCAGGAATCCGGAGCGATCATTAGCCGGACATTTAATCCGGACAAAATGTCCAGATTTAATTCAGCGCCAGCAGCACCTGCCAGGCCTCATTTACTTTACCCCCGGCCAATAACTCCTTCGCATAGGAGTGAAGTTCTTTTTCCATTTCCTCCGGGTTGACGGAATAATACTGGAAAATATTTTTGAGCCGGTCGTCATGAAAAGAAGGATCGACGACAGGCATCTCATGCACATTTGCCAATTGTCCCAGGTCATTGCCACTGAGGATCCTGCTTTGGCGGATCGTGCCGGGAAGGGCATCTACCCCGATGCCCAGCCGGATATTGGGTTTTTCCACGAGAAAGAGGTTGTGCTCATCCACCTTACAGTACCAGTTACCCCCCAGCCGGGCGACATGCTGCAACAGGCGTTGGTCGATCATCTTTTTTTCATCCAGGATGGTATCATCCACATGCATGCGCAATGCTTCACAGATCACCAGGTTGCCGGCCCCGCCCTGCTCACCCAATGGCTTTACCTCCAATACGGCGCACTCTATTTTTACCTTGCTTTCTTTCACCATGGGAGGTCTCACCAGGGTGGCAGCCTCCGGGGTAAACCCCGCTTTCATAAATTCATTGGCCCCTTTGGGATATTCGCAACTAGCCAGGCTAACCTGCTGCACCATGGCGTAATCGACTATATTGATCACCACTTCCGGTACTTCCAGCACATTGTGCAGCGTGTGTTTGGTCGTATTATCCCTCACCCTTCTTGCAGGGGAAAAGATGAGGATCGGAGGAGTCGAGGAGAACATATTGAAGAAACTGAAAGGGCTCAGGTTCACCTGTCCCTCCTTATCGATCGTACTGGCAAAACAGACTGGACGTGGAGCAACAGCATATTGCAGGTAGTTCTGCCGGTCCACGGAAGAGAGCTCTTTCAGGTCCAGGATCATAATGCTACCCCTTTTTTCTTTTTTTGTAACAGGGAAAGATCACTTTCTTCCCGAACGATCTTATTATCCAGTACCCCCAGGCCATCCACCTCCATCTCTACCACGTCATTTTCCTGCAGCCACTGTTCCACATAATCGGGATCATTTAACTTTCCGGTGCCATTCAATTCCAGGAAACAGCCCGTTCCTACCGTACCGCTGCCAATCACGTCACCGGGATAGAGATCGACGCCATAGGAGGCTCTTTCAATGATCTCGGCAAAGGTCCAGTCCATTTCAGCCACATTTCCGTCACTGACTTGTTTGCCATTCACCCGGCACTGCATGCGCAGGTTCCAGCTCTTTCCGGTATGCCCTTCCTTACAGGGTACCTCAAAGGGTTGTAATTCGTCCAGGGTCACCAGCCAGGGACCGGTGACGGTAGAAAAATCTTTCCCTTTGGCAGGCCCGAGGTTCAACAACATTTCTTCCATTTGCAGGGTCCTGGCGCTCATGTCATTCATGATCATCAGCCCGCCGATATACTCATCCGCTTCTTCGGCAGGAATATTCCTGCCATGCCGGGAAATAACGATCGCTACTTCCAGCTCGAAGTCCAGTTTTTCGAAATGATCCGGCATGCAAAGGATATCGCCGGGACCTTGTACGCTATGATGATTGGTAAAATAAAAAATGGGGTATTGATCGAACTCGGGGATCATCGGCACCCGCCGGTTGCGACGTGCTGCTGCAACATGCTGGCGGAAGGCGTATCCGTCCCGGCAGGAGGTAGGAAAGGGCACAGGAGCCAGCACACGGACACTGCTGACAGCGATGGCTTTACCAGGACCGATATGCCCTTCCCGGATGCTGAGCTCTCCTGCCTGTGCAATGGGCAGCAGCTCATCCCAGTAATTCAGGAACATGCTCATGGTATTCGGAATATCGGGATGGATCAGTTCCATATCATATAGCAGGCCGTCCACCAGGACAGCCAGTTGCTCATGCTCCTCTTTCAGGTAAGAAACTAATTTCATAATTGCAATCCGTTTAAGGCGTTTATGGATGTGATGCGCTCTGCCGGTCTGGAGACCCTTTTTAAGGATGCCAAAGGTAAAGGAATATTTTCTTCGGTAATCCGTTCGTTTACGTAAATTTAGATGGCTTATTAGTCTGTTTTATAAGGCGTTATGAAAAAATTACGAAACTTCCTCCTCCTTTTTGCCACTGTCTTTTTAGCGGGACTGGCCCCCCGGGTCGTCGCCCAGGATAGGCCGGATGGTCACGGCATTACCCGGGACAGGGCCGGCGATTCCGGAAAGGACGATTTCCTGAAGGATCTCCTGTGGCGGAAGAGCTCCCCTTCATTAAAAAGAATCCTGGCGCATCCCGACTCTTTCCGATATCAGCTCATTTATACCCGTATAGACAGGGATAGCCGTAACCGGCCTCATTTTTATAACTACCATTATCGGGCTGACTCCCTGGAATACTTCAATCCCGCCTCCACGGTCAAAATGCCCCTGGCCTTTCTTTCCCTGGAGAAAATGAACAGCCTGGCACGCTATGGTATTGATAAATTTACCCCCATGCTTACCGATAGCAGCTATAGCAGTCAAAGCTCCGCGTACACGGATACCAGCTCCGCCGACGGGCTGCCTTCGCTGGCTCAGTATATTAAAAAAATATTTTTAGTCAGCGATAATGACGCCTATAACAGGCTGTATGAATTTTTGGGCCAACAGTGGTTGAATGAACGCCTTTGGCAAATGGGGTATCCCGACATACGCATCACCCGCCGTTTTGTCCCCATGAACGAGGAAGAGAACAGGAATACCAATCCTGTCCGGTTTGGCCGGGACGGCCAGCTCCTGTATGCCCAGCCCGCCGCCCGAAGCAGCCTTTCTTTTGATTTCAGTAGACAGGTCCTGATCGGCAATGCCCACTATGACCGCTACGACTCCCTGATCCGGACCCCCATGGATTTCACCCGGCATAACAATATCTCTCTGGAAGATCTGCGACATATCCTCCAATCTGTATTGTTTCCCGGGTCTGTTCCCCCGGCACAACGATTTCATCTGAGCGCCTCTGACTACCGCTTTCTTTACCGGTATATGTCGCAATACCCGGCTGAGGAAACCCATCCCCGTTATGATACGGCGGAATATTTTGACGCCTATACCAAATTTTTTCTCTTTAAGGCAGGCAGGACTCCTATCCCTCCTTATATCCGGGTATTTAACAAACCGGGCTGGTCCTATGGATTCCTTACGGATATTGCCTATATCGTCGATTTTAAGAACAAGGTGGAATTTATGTTGAGCGGGGTGATCTATGTCAATAGCGACGGCATACTGAATGACGATAAATACGAATATGAAGAGATCGGATACCCCTTTTTTAAAGAAGTGGGGAATATTATATACAGGTACGAACTGGAAAGAAAAAGGAAACATACCCCCGATCTGCGGGAATTTATAATACCGCATGATCAGCCTTTTAAGCCATAGGCCGATTTTTACGGCGGCACGAACCTTGCTGATCCCTGGTTGTTTATCACAAGAAGGATACTATCTGACGGTTTACCGGCATTCTTCGTATTTTTGCAGCCGGATCGTGATCGGGTATAGAAAAGGGTAATGCTGATCAATAAATTAAATTACGATGAAATTTGAAAAAATAAATAATAAGGGTCAGGCACAACTATTTAAGAATCAATATCTTGAAATGCTGACCAAAACCCATCCGCTCGTCATTTGGGGCATATACCTGCCAATCATCAGCTATTCCCTGTATTATAGCGGCACCAGGTTGGAATTCTCCGTCGCCAGGGTCGCGCTTACCTTTCTGGGAGGTATGTTCTTCTGGACATTTTTTGAATACCTGATGCACCGGTATGCTTTTCATTGGGTATCGGACAATGAGCGGGCAAAAAAATTCATCTATGTCCTGCACGGGAATCATCATCATTTTCCCAGGGATAAGGAGCGTCTCTTTATGCCGCCTGTACCCAGCCTGATCATCTCCTCCGTTATTTTCTTCATCATGTACCTGTTTATCGGCAACAATGCCTTCATGTTCTTTCCCGGGTTCATGCTGGGCTACCTGCTCTATGGCAGCGTACACTATGCTATCCATGCCTGGAATCCCCCTTTCAGATGGATGAAGCCTCTTTGGCGCAATCATCACCTGCATCATTATAAGGACGACCATAGAGGATTTGGGGTGAGCAGCACGATCTGGGACCGGGTATTCGGGACCATGTTCGACATGAAAAAAGAAAAGGAAGATAAAGAGAAGGTGAAAGAATTAATGTACGAATCCCACCATTCTTAAAGCCCTGCGGGCATATCCGGCCGGGATTTCCTTTACCATCGTTCTTCGCCGGTAAAGGGCTCTCCTGGTTTGAATTGCCGGCGGGTCTCCATCTTTTGCAATTGCCTTTCAATGACCAACCGGGCAATGATCCTTCCCGCCTCTTCGCCGGCACTTTGTTTTAATAGCTGCTGCAGCCTGGTCTCGCTGATATCCATCCGGTATAAAAATTGTACCAGGGCGCTAAAATCTTTCCCGATCATGGTATTGAACTTCTCCGCCAGCAGATCTTCCAATTGCCTGGCAGAGAGATGTTCAGCCAGCGCCAAGCCATAGAACTGGTTCAGGTCCTTTATAATCGCTACCTGGTTGTCCATAAAAGCTTCATTTTAGAATTTTTCCAAAGCCCCCAGCCCGAATAAGGCAAAATCGTATTTCACCGGATCTTCCTTATCCAAAGTAAGTAAATAATCAGTCAATTCAAGAGCCGCCTGCCAGTCCGTTTGCGTGCGGGTAAGCAGGCCCAGATTTTTCGCCACCCTGGCCACATGCACATCCAGGGGACAAATGAGCCGGCTGGCAGGTATGCGATTCCAGATGCCGAAATCAACGCCTTTATCATCGTTCCTTACCATCCAGCGAAGGAACATATTGATACGTTTGCAGCTGGAGTTTTTTTCCGGGGAGGCGATGTGCTTACGGGTGCGGGCCGGCGCGTCTTCCAACGAAAAAAAATAGTGATGGAAGAAGGACAGGGACGCTGAGGCCCGGTGGCTGTCCCCTACATCCGACCCGCTTGCTCCCGGCAGCAGGAAAGCATCCTCCAGCGAGGAGTACAGGCTATAATGATGCTTAAAGAAAGCTATAAAATACAACAGGTCGGTGGCATTAAAGGTCCGGTGTTTGAAATCCAGGAGCCTTTTGAGATCTTCCTCTTCATGGTGGAGGATAAATTGGTAAGGCGAATGATCCATTAACTGCATCAGCTCCTGCGACTTTCGGATGATCGTAGTCCGATTGCCCCAGGAAAAGATCGCCGCAAAAAAGCCGGCTATCTCGATATCCTGTTTTTGGGTGAATTGATGGGGAATACTAATGGGGTCGTTTACAATAAAAGCCGGCCGGTTGTATTCGGCTACTTTTCTGTCCAAAAAAGTCCGCAGGTCCTTTTGGCCCTTACGCATTGTCCAGACATTGTTTCAGATCATCGATCAGATCCTCCGCATCCTCGATGCCGACACTAAGTCGGATCAGGGAATCGCTTAGCCCATTCTTTATCCTCTCTTCACGGGGAATGCTGGCATGCGTCATGCTGGCGGGATGGTTGATAAGTGATTCCACCCCCCCGAGGCTTTCGGCCAGGGCGAACAGGTGCGTGGAAGACAATAATTTCATCGCATTCTCTATGCTGTCGTCTTTCAGGGTAAAGCTCATCATACCTCCAAAACCCCGCATTTGTTTTTTTGCGATGGCATAGGCAGGGTGATCTTCAAATCCACACCAGTACACTTTTCCCACTTTGGGATGATGGCGAAGGAAATGGGCGATCTTTTCACCGTTCAGGCAATGCCTGTCCATACGTACATGCAAAGTCTTCAGCCCACGCAAAACAAGAAAGCAATCCTGTGGGCCGGGAACGGCGCCACAACTTTTCTGGATGAAATATAATTTTTCCCGAAGGTCCGTATCATTCATCACCAGGCAGCCATGGATCACATCACTATGCCCCCCGAGATATTTAGTGGCTGAATGCAATACGAGGTCTGCTCCCAGATCAAGAGGGTTTTGCAGGTAAGGCGAGGCAAACGTATTATCCACGCATAACAGGACACGGTGCTCCCGGGAAATAGCTGCCAGCCCGGCGATGTCAACAATATTCATCAGGGGATTGGTAGGGGTCTCCGCCCAGATCAGCCGGGTGTTTGCGTTAATGTAAGGCTTTATATTAGCGGTATCCTGCATATCGATGAAGTGAAATTTGATGCCGGACTTCTCGAATATTTTAGTGAACAGCCTGTAGGTGCCTCCATACATATCATTGGCGGCAATCACCTCATCTCCGGGCACCAATAATCGGAGGACGGCGTCCGTAGCGGCTACCCCACTGCTGAAACACAATCCGTGCTTACCATTCTCAATATGGGCCAGTGCCGTTTCCAGAACCTTTCGGGTGGGGTTTTGAGATCGGGCATATTCATACCCTTTGTGCTGGCCGGGAGCAGACTGAACATATGTAGAAGTTTGATAGATCGGTGTCATAATAGCACCCGTCGAAGGATCTGGCTCTATGCCTGCATGGATCAGTTTAGTCGAAAGTTTCATGATGATAGTTTCTGTGATTGAAGGAATAAAGATACAAATGGAAAACCACTCTGAACTGAACGAAGTTCATTTCTGTACACTTCGGCCCGGCCGAAGTGTACAGAAATGAGCCATGACGCGGCGAAAAGCATATTTTGAAATCCTTTCTCCGCAGGTCATCCAGTTTAACAAAAGCTTAACCCGGAATATGCAACAGGAAGAATACGGTTTCACACCTCATTTTGCATGCCTTAAAACTTTTTTTACGGCTTTGAGTAGGGTAAACTTTTTCGCCTTGCAATCAGGGAAAAATCTTTTATACCAGACGTGTATATTGACTTGACACCTGTAACAAACGAAGCTAGCTTTACGTCATATGAATGACCTATTTATAAAAATTTTTAAAAATAAAATCATGACACCGCGCCACTCATTCCGGAAACTCCTCTTCGCCGCTCTTTGCCTGTTGTCCCTGTCTGCAGGTGCATTTGCGAATGACGGCTTTACTATCAGTGAAAAATTATTAAAGACATTCAAACAGACCTTCCCGGATGCCGAGCAGGTGAAATGGATGGAACAGGCTGATAAATACACGGTCAATTTCAAAGAGAATGGCATCCTCACCAAAATCGACTACGATAAGGATGGGAATTTTGTAAGCTCTGTCCGTTATTATACAGAGAAAAACCTTCCCGTCAATATTATTTGTAAGCTGCAAAAGAAATACGCAGATAAAAAAGTATTCGGCGTCACAGAAATGACTACCGAGGGAAGTGTAGAATATTATATTAAGCTGGAAGATGAGACGAGCTGGATCACTGTGAAATCAAATGTCGACGGAAATTTACAGGTTGTTGAGAAATATAAAAAGGCTTCTTAGCAGCTTTCCGATAACCTTCCGACCTGAAATCCCCCATCTATGCCTATGGTTGCAGACAAGCCGCTGTCACCAGATAACGCCAGTCATTATTTTCAGCCGCATGCGCATCTTGCGGCTGAATTTTTTTATGTAAGGCGGAAGCTTGCAAAATATCCGCTTTTACCAGGCTCCGCCTGGCCTCATGAATATATTCCTGTAATACAGGGTCCCGCATCCATTCCTGCTGGGGAGGTTCATAGCCCGTCTTATCCTTCCTCCAGACGATCTCTTTCGGAAGAACATCTTCCATGCTTACTCTCAGCAACCATTTTGTCCACCCTTCACGGATCTTGAAATGAGAAGGAAGGGAAAATAAAAATTCTACCAATTCATGATTGAGGAAAGGCAAACGCACTTCCACTCCATGGGCCATGGAATTACGATCGGCATACCGGAGTAGCTCTTCCATCCCGTTCATAAACGTATTATAATAGAGAATGCCGCTTAACTTATCAAAATGAGGAATATCATAATAGGAGACTCCAAAATTTTCAATGAGGTCCTTTGAGAGGTCCTTGCTTTTTCGCTGTTGAGCCGTTCTTTTTTTCTTTAGAAAGATACCTGCATATACAGGCAGGTTCGCTGCCAGCCTGTTACGCCAGGTCCAGCGATCATAGACACCGGATTCCCTGGCCGCTTCCAGTTCCAACGCGAACGATTTTTTATCCTTCCTGTATAATTCCTGCCAGTACCAGTGATAATACTTGTGATAGCCTGCCAGCAGCTCGTCGGCTCCCTGACCGTCCAACAGGACTTTTACCTGATGACGGCCAGCCAGTTCAAATACCTTGAACTGTGAATAGATACTGGATGACAGGAACGGCTCCTCCTGGTGATAGACCAGCCGTTCAAAATCACGGATCAGGTCATGGGCGCCGGGTGTAGTCGTATAGTTATCCAGCGAGAAATAGTCGGTGACCAGCCTGATAAAAGGGGATTCATCTTTTTCAAAACCGGGAAAAACGGCAGAAAAAGTCCGGACATCCTGTACGGGGGTCTGCTGCCCGCACATGCATGCAATAATGGAAGAGCTATCCAGGCCACCACTCAGGCTCGTTCCAAGAGGGACATCGCTTCTCAGCCGCTTATTCACCGAGGCAGACAATAGCCCTCTGAATTGCCTGAGGACATTTTCTTCTCCGGGGGTACCGCTATTTTCGATCTGGATATCCCAGTAAAGAGAGGTCTTCATGTCCCCGGTAGCCGCATCATACAGGAGGAAGGATCTGGCCGGTAGCTTGGAAATACCGTTGTAAAAGGTCTCAGAGCCATTGGCCGGATTTTGTGTATAGCCAATAGTAATGAAATTAAAGATCATCCTTTTATTACTCTCCTTTCTTACTCCCGCCGCCCACAGAGCCTTCATTTCACTGGCAAAAAGGAACTGCCCGGCATCCCTGTAAAAAAAGAGAGGCTTTTCCCCAAACCGGTCTCTTGCCAGGAATAATTTTCCTTCTTTTTCATCCCAGATGGCAAAGGCGAACATGCCATCAAAATATTGCAGGCAGTCAGGACCATAATGATCATAAGCGGCCAGGATCACCTCCGTATCCGATCGTGACCGGAAGGAATAGCCTTTCGACACTAAGAGGTTTCTCAGTTCCAGGTAATTGTAAATCTCCCCATTATGGACGATCGTGTAGCGATCCAGATAATGCATGGGCTGAGAGCCGGCCGGGCTCAGATCGATGATGGCCAGCCTCCGGTGCCCCAGGCCGGTAAGACCGGACCCATTGATCCAGACCCCTTCACCATCAGGGCCACGATGAGCGATGGCGTCTGTCATTTTTTGCAGACGCTCCCGGGTAATACTGGCCGGGTTAGGGGATAGAATGCCGGCAATTCCACACATATCACGAAATTATTTCAATTTTCCCGTATGGGGACTTTTTCATTCGGCGGAATATCCATGAGCTGCAACCTCTGCCCATCACCCGGTCAGCGGAGTATCCAGGAGTTGCCGTAAGGTAGTAAAGGCATAGTCTTTAAGGGCCGGAAAAAAAAGTGCGTAACAGGCTTCCAGCTCTTTATAATGGTCCTCGAACAGTTGGCAGGCCATCTCAGGAGGGGCCATATAGGCTGCCCTCCCTGATAGCCCGGCAAAGCTGTTAAAAATGCCTTGTTTATAGCGGTAATTATATAGCCAGTTCTGCGATCGCATATAAGGGAACATCCGGGCAAAACGTTCCGGAAAGAGCTCCTGAAAAGGGGCCAGCTGCTCATAGGTCTTTTCCGCAAAAGCACCGAGCTGGTTCACATCCCTTGCACCGCTGCTATTCCCGCCCGGCCCCCCCTCTTCCTCCGGGAACTCATGGGGGTCATTGGCCAGAAAATGGTCGTATACGACATCTGTCAGCGCCCCGGCATATAGGCCATAGACCGGCTTAAAAAAGACCTTTGCCTGCCTGGTGACCTCATGGCTGTCTGTAAATGTATCGATGGCCCTGTGGAGAGAAATGCCTTTTTGAATGGACTCCGGGTAATCCAGCTTCTTTTTCCCTTTGACGAAATCGCTGATCAGGTTACCTACTGCTATCTCCGGTATACCAAAAGAGAGGTATGCATGCGCTAAATAATTCACTCTTACAATTTAACGATTTTCCGGAGTCCGGCCCTCTTATCTCTTCAATACTTCTTCTCTTCTACCGAAAGTTTATTTTAACATCCGTAAAGACGAATTTAAACTTTCATTAAGAAATCGGCTCTCAATGAGACCAGCAAAGGGTTTGAGAAGAATAAAAAAAGGGTTCCCATTAACGGAAGATCGATTTCTTTACGATTCCATAACATAGAGAGCCATTGGTCAATATTGGCTTGCACGCGAAGTGTAACATAAATAGCTTTGCCCTCGTCTTAGATGAAAAGCTCTTATAAATAAAGTCGGAAGGATCAAAGCAGAAAAATTTTTTTCAACCAGCTGCAACATCGGAGAAAACCTTGCGTCTTATATATGCAGAACACACAGAGAACAATTCGAAACAAACATAAAAACTTATAAAATCAAAAAAATGAACACGAAGTATCACGACCTCCTTAAAAAATCAACGGCGAAGCCCTCACTGAGGCCATTGAAAAACATTACTAGCGAAGTAATTATGATCGGGAGTAAACAGATTATTTTATCCCTCGCTACCGTGCTTATGATGGGAATCAGCGCCTTTGCTGCAAAAAATGACGAAGTAAACCAACTGGCTGCCAAAGCTTTTCATAAAGAATTTGTAAATGCCACGAACATCGTGTGGGAGCAAAAACAGGATTTTTTAAAGGTAACGTTCACCCTGAACGACCAGGTGCTGTTTGCTTATTACAATAATAACGGTGACCGGCAGGCCGTCATTCGCAACCTTGTCTCCTCGCAGCTCCCGATCAACCTGCTGGCCGACCTGAAAAAGGAATATAACGGCTTCTGGATCTCTGATTTATTTGAAATGGCATCAGATGATCAGACGAATTACTATATCACCCTGGAAAATGCCGACAAAAAGATCGTGCTGAGATCCAATGGAGCGGAGAACTGGAGCGTATATGCAAAAACGAAAAAGGATATGGAATAATAAAGGAATGCTGTATTGCATTCTAAATGGACAAGGGTCCGGCCACCAGGCCGGACCCTTGTTGTCTGACCCTGCGGTCCGCCTTACATTTGTGGCCCGCCAAGAGGTTCATTTTTGATAAAAAAAGGTATACTTTTGCGGCTTATAAAACAAAGCAACTATGAACAAAGGTCCCATCTCGCAATTCATTGAACATCATTACAGGCATTTTAACGCCGCTGCACTGGTGGACGCTGCAAAAGGATATGAAACGCATTTGCTGGAAGGGGGTAAGATGATGGTGACTCTCGGCGGGGCCATGAGCACAGCCGAACTGGGAATCTCCCTGGCAGAAATGATACGCCAGGATAAAATTCAGATTATCAGTTGTACCGGCGCCAACCTGGAAGAAGATGTGATGAACCTGGTAGCCCATAGCCATTATAAAAGGGTCCCGAACTACCGCGATCTGACGCCTCAGGACGAATGGAATTTATTGGAGAATCACTACAACCGTGTTACAGATACCTGCATTCCGGAAGAAGAGGCTTTCCGCCGTTTGCAGAAACACCTGGTAAAAGCCTGGAAGGATGCAGAGGCAAAGAACGAACGTTATTTTCCGCACGAATTCCTTTATAAAGTTGTCCTGAGCGGAGACCTGGAACAGTACTATGAAATTGACCCGAAAGACAGTTGGATCGTGGCTGCCGCCAAAAAAAATATCCCCATCGTCGTTCCGGGCTGGGAAGACAGTACGACCGGCAACATTTTTGCCAGCTATGTTATAAAGAACGAGCTGAAAGCCAGTACTGTTAAGAGCGGTATCGAATATATGACCTGGTTGGCAGGATGGTACCGGGAGAATAGCGGTGGAAAAGGAGTCGGTTTTTTCCAGATCGCAGGCGGCATCGCAGGGGATTTCCCCATCTGTGTCGTACCGATGATGTACCAGGACCTGGAATGGCACGATGTTCCGTTCTGGAGCTATTTCTGCCAGATCTCGGATTCCACCACTTCCTACGGATCTTATTCCGGAGCCGTGCCGAATGAAAAGATCACCTGGGGCAAACTCGATATCCATACACCAAAATTTATTGTTGAAAGTGATGCTACCATTGTCGCCCCGCTGATCTTTGCATGGGTACTGGGCTGGTAAATAACGTAATTTATGAACACGAATTCTGAAGAGTTGTACCTGGAGGCGGAAGCCGATATTAAGAACAATAACTACGCAGAGGCATTTAAGAAATACGAAAGTATCTTATATGAGGAGCCCGATAGCGCCCCGGCTCATAATTCGATGGGATGGTTGTATAAAACGCAATTCGACGATTATGCCAAGGCGGAAAATCATTTTCTGACAGCTATCCGGTGCGATCCTTCCTACCCGCATTCCTATTTTCATATTGCAGCCCTGCTCATGGACATGGAGCGGTTCGATGAATTAGGCCTGCACCTGGATAAATGCCTCCGTATCCGCACCATCGATAAATCCTGGGTCTATGGCCGGTATGCGCTGGCCGAAGAGCTGAAGCTGAATTTCGAGAAAGCCGTTCGTTATTTTGAGAAAGCTATCCTGGCCAGCCAGAACGACGAAAAAATAAAGGACTACAAGCAGGATATCGAAAGATGCGAAATGAAAAGGGAGATTACAAAGAAACACGCCGAGTAACAAAATAACTAACCTGCTCCGCCAACAGCGGAGCAGGTTAGTTGCTCCTAGCTCCATTCTTCCTTATCCTTACGATCCTGGTCTTTCCTCACCCGTACGGAAATACGGATACTCAGTTCGTATAAAAGGATCAGGGGAAGCGCTACGATGGTCTGGCTCATCCAGTCCGGAGAAGGGGTAATAACAGCTGCTATGAATAGAATAGCCACATAAGCATACTTCCGGTACGTACGAAGAAAACTAGGCGTTATAAGGCCGATCCGGGTGAGTACATAGCTCACCAGCGGCAGTTGGAAAGCCAGCCCCGACCCTATAATGATATCCACCAGGTTCTCGATATAGTCGTCCAGCGTAGGGACGGTCTGGATCTGACCCGGTATTCCCAGGGAATAATTAGCCAGGAAACTGAAGGTAAAAGGGGCCAATAAGAAATAGCCGAACGCAACCCCCAGCATGAAGAAAAAAGTCACCCAGAAAATGGCGCCCCGGCTGCTTTTCAGCTCTTTGGGGGAGAGGGCAGGCTTAATAAAACGCCATAGCTCCCAGAACACATAGGGGAAAGCCACTATAAACCCCCCGATCACGGCAATATTGATACTGGATATGAATTGCGAACTGAACTGGGTGGTCTGCAGCCTGAGGTTGGAAACGGATTGCAGACACAGCGCGTCTCCCATTCCCATCTTCTTTCCCAGGTTGCATAAACCGACATAACTGACGAAATCGGGCCGGATCGGGCCGCTGATGATCGTCTGAAAGATCCAGTTGATCTTGATAAAGATAACAATGGCTACTATTACGATGGCAAAGGCTGACCGGACAATATGCCAGCGCAACGCCTCCAGGTGGTCTACAAAAGACATTTCTTCCTCGCCCAGGTTCCTGTTGAATAGATTTAAAGCCATGCTCGCGAAGATAATTTGAAAATGCCAACGATGGCACGGGTATATAAAAAAAAACAAGCACTCCATGACAGAGTGCATTGTTTACTCCTAACTGACCTATGAAAAACATACCCTGTAAGAGGGATAATAATTTTATTTGAAAGGCTGTCCTGATTTGCCGGGAAGTCGCATAGTTAGGAATATAGCGCCTTTCGTCAAATCATCTAAAGTTTGGCCTTCGGCCGGGATGCTTGGCATCCCTTGGCAGGCAAGTGCCTTACGAGAACAAATTTGATTAAAAAGAACAGGAAGAAAAAGAAATGAGGGGTGTTTAACCACGGCTTAACATTGGTTAAAATCAGCATAAGAAGCAGCTATTTGTTCTGGTCAGGCCAGGCTATTTGAGGACTTTGAGCCTGACCATTTCTATGCGGGTATCGCTTACATTGAGTATTTCGAATTCATAATCCCCGATAATAATACGATCCTTCAAATGGGGAATGGTCTCGTGTTGATTGATAATATAACCCGATAAGGTCTCCGATTCATTTTCAGGCAGGTCCAGTCCATACTTTTCATTGAGATAATCGAGCTCAAGTCTGCCGGAAAAAATAAATTCGTCATTCGACAATTTCTTCTCCTCGAATTCTTCCGTGTCATATTCGTCCCTGATCTCACCAAAGATCTCTTCCAGCAGGTCTTCCATAGTGACAATACCGGCAGTTCCGCCAAATTCATCCACCACCCAGGCAATGCTCTTCCTTTCCCGGCTGAACTTGTTGATCAGATCCGTAGCGCTCATGCTCTCGGGCACGGCAGGAATTGCGAGTAAGATCGACTTGATAAAAGGCGGCTTTTTAAAAAGATCCAGTTGATGGATATATCCCGCTACATGATCCAGGTTGCCATCATATACTACGAGTTTACTTAGCCGGGTCTCGACAAATTTCTTCCTTACCTCTTCAATCGGCATATTCAGGTCGATACCTTCGATCTCTTTTCTCGGTACCAGGCACTCCCTTACTTTGACCGTAGGCAGGGAAAGCGCAGCTTCAAAAAGGCTCTTATTAAGATCCTTGGAGTCCTCCACTGCATCCCGGGTCTGCTGCATGAAATGCTCCAGGTCCGTTCCGGAAAAAGTACCTTTCCGGTCATCCATCCGCACATTGAAAACATATTTCAGGATCCATTGGGCAATAGCTACAAAAAAGCTGGCTATGGGATAGAAGAACCGGTTGAGGAATTCCATGCTGCCGGCAAAAAAGCTTAGCATAGAATCACTTTTTGCCTTAAACAAAGCCTTTGGTATGAATTCTCCAAATAACAGGATAAACCCCGAAGCCACCAGCGTCTCGACAAAAAGACGAATGGAATTCACATAGCTGCCGGGCATATGGATCTTGGTGATCAGCAGATTCCAGAGCGGCAGAAAAGTCTCTCCGACCATCAGCCCGAAAATTACCAGGAAAACATTAAAACCGACCAGCGTAGTACCTATAAATTGAGCAGGATGCTCCATGAAGCGCGAGAGGATAATAGCGCTGTTGAGCCCCTGTTTTTTCTTCAGCTCGATTGCCAGCTTATTAGCGCTTACAAAAGCCACTTCGATTCCCGCAAAAAAAGCGATCATCAGCCAGGCTACAACAATCCAGATAAGGGTATTGGTATTGATCATACAGGCTACAATTTAATCGGAAAAATTCGAAAATTCTAAATCCGGCTAATTTTAGGTGAAATCAAGCCAAATCCGCCCCCCTGACCCCCGGATTATAGCCTTAAAAAGTTTTTAATGGTCTCATCCGCCTCCTGGCATGCCTTATCCAGCTCACTATTTACGATGATTTTGTCGAAATGATGTTTGAAAGAGAGTTCATAACTGGCTTTACTGACCCTGTCCCGGAGGCTTTCGGCCGTTTCGGTACCCCTGGTTTCAAGTCGGCGCCTCAATTCCTCCACGGAAGGAGGCTCGATAAAAAGAGATAAGGTGGACTGGGGATATTGAGCCTGTAAATGGATCGCCCCCTTTACCTCGATATCCAGCAAGGGAGTCTTTCCCATGCTCCAGATACGCTCCAGCTCAGACTTCAGGGTACCATAATATTTTCCCTCATAGACCATTTCCCATTCTGCAAACGCATTCTGCTGGATCTTTTGCTTAAAATCTTCCAGGCTTAAGAAATAATAGTCTACCCCGTTCTTTTCATGACTTCGGGGAGACCGGGTGCAGGCAGAGATAGAAAAAGCCAGTTGGGGATATTTTCCCAGCAGGTGCCGGGTAATGGAAGTCTTTCCCGCGCCGGAAGGGGCCGTTATAATGATAATTTTCGGATCCGTACTCATATTCTGTTGATTTGAGCCCCCAACATGCGCAGCCGTTCGTCAATATGCTGATATCCCCGGTCGATCTGCTCAATATTCTGAATGATGCTCCTGCCTTCTGCGCTCAAGGCGGCGATCAGCAGGGCCACTCCCGCCCGTATGTCGGGACTGCTCATGGTAATGCCCTTCAGCTTTTGCTCCCTCCCCTTTCCGATCACGACAGCCCGGTGAGGGTCGCATAAAATGATCTGTGCGCCCATATCTATCAGCTTGTCTACAAAGAACAGGCGGCTTTCAAACATCTTTTGATGGATGAGTAGAGAGCCCCGGGCCTGGGTGGCAACGACCAGGACAATGCTCAGGAGATCCGGAGTAAAGCCAGGCCAGGGATGATCATAAATGGTGAGCACCGATCCATCCAGAAAGTTTTGGATCTCATAGACGTCCTGTTCGGGAACATGAATATCATCCCCCCGCAGTTCCAGTTGTATGCCCAATTGCCTGAACTTATCCGGGATGACGCCCAGGTTGTCCAGACTTACATTCTTGATAGTGATCTCGCTTTGGGTCATGGCCGCCAGGCCAATAAAGGAGCCGATCTCGATCATATCCGGCAGCATACGGTGCTCGGTACCACCGAGATAATCCACCCCTTCAATATGCAGCAGATTACTGCCGATCCCCTTTATATTCGCACCCATCCGGCTCAACATCTTACACAACTGCTGAATATAAGGCTCACAGGCGGCGTTGTAAATAGTAGTAATGCCTTCAGCCATCACGGCAGCCATAATGATATTCGCCGTACCCGTAACAGAAGGCTCATCGAGAAGAAGATAACATCCTTTTAAATGAGGGGCTTCCAGGTGAAAAAGACCCTCTTCCGGATGGTAATTGAATTGCACTCCCAATTTTTCAAATCCGATAATATGGGTATCCAGCCGGCGCCTGCCGATCTTATCGCCTCCCGGCTTGGAAATAAAGGCTTTCCTGAAACGTGCCAGCATAGGGCCGGCCAGCATCACCGACCCCCTCAGCTTGCCGCTCTTACTGCGGTAAGCCTCACTGCGTAAATAATTGATATCGATATTATCCGCCTGGAAACTACAAGTATCACGGGATATGCGTTCGGTCTTCACTCCCATCTCCCCCAGTAATTCGATCAGGAGATTGACATCCAATATGTCGGGTATATTGGTGATCGTGACTTTCTCCGGGGTGAGCAATATGGCGCTGATAATCTGTAAGGCCTCATTTTTGGCTCCCTGCGGGACAATTTCCCCTTTCAGCTTTTGGCCGCCAATGACTTCAAATGAATGCAAGGGTATTGTTTTTTGTGGAATAAAAATGGCTATATCGACAAGGTGGGCCCTGTTAATATAGCCGCTAAATTAAAGAAATGATTACAGCCTGAATATACTATCAGAATCTTTTCTTTTTGAATTTACCGCCGCGATCATTATTCCTGTCATTCCTGTCATTTCTGTCGTTACGGTTGCTGCCGCCACCTCTTTGCTGGAACTTCTGATTGCGTTTGTTGCGATAATCGCCATATCCTCCCCGATCCCTCTCCCTGTTCTCGTTGGGGCGGAAGCTTTTCACATACGGAGTATTGGTAAATTCCAACTGTCCATTGGTCAGATTGGTCAACTCGCTTTGGATAGCATCGTCATGCACCGTTTCTTTATGCCAGTTGTTATAAGCCAGCTTCATGTAATAAGCAACAGCATTGGCGAATCCGTTCCGCTTGTCCGGATTTTCTTCCGCCAGCGCCTTGTTGATAACTATTTCCAAATTCTTACCCAGGTGGGAGAATCTGGGATACCGCTTCGGATAGGGAAGGGGCTTGGGCCTTGCCCTTAACGTTTCCCGGGTAGGGATCGGATAGGGGGAGGCCACCTCCAGCTTAAAATCCGAGATCAGGAAAAGATGATCCCATAATTTATGTCGGAAATCTTCAACATTTTTAAGATGTGGATTGAGAAACCCCATCAGTTCGATCACTGCGTGCGCATTTCGCTGACGCTTTTCCTTATCCTCAAGGGTTAACAGGTACTCGATCATCTTCTGGATGTGACGCCCGTATTCACGCATCACCAGATAATTCCGCGTGGTATTGTATTCCATGTTATCTACGTTCATAATAAGAACAAATCTACAGGAAAAATAGGATTGGGCAAAAGAAAAGCCCCCAATTAAGGAAGGCTTTTCGCAGGATGGATTTATTGGTTTTCCACAGGTTTGTCTGGTTATTTCGGGCAAAATTGACCGGTTATTCGCGTTTTCATGTCTTTTAATGGTGCTCATGATGGCTTCGCCATTCGCTTAGTTAATTAGCACCTTGCTCACATAATTCTGATTATGGGTAAGGTCTTTGACCCGCATAAAATACAATCCTTTGACGGGTTGCGGATTGAGATCCAGCCTTATCTGGCTGGTTCCCGTCAGGGTAACTGACTTCTGCTGCACGGATTGCCCGGCCGTATTGATCAGTTCCAGCAGGTAACGGCCCGTTTGATTGCTCGTGAACTGGAATACCAGGGTATTCGTAGCCGGATTGGGATAGGTCTGGTATTTGACAGATTCATCCCCTGATCCGCCCGGGCTGACTATAAGGATGGTCGAATAACTGACTTGCCCGCTGGCATCCGTTTGTTTGATCCGGAAATAGAGTTTGCCCACATTAATCTGATCAGTGTTGTATTGATATTGGTGTTTTGTAGCAGAACCTGCTGAAGCAGGGTCACTTTCCGCCTGTCCGGCGCTGCTGAATTGTTTACCGTCTGTGCTGACCTGGATTTCATAGTTACTATTGTTTTGTTCATTGCTTGTTAACCATTGTAATAAGATAATACTGCCGTTCTCGACAGCCGTAAAGTTGGTAATGGAAGTAGCCAGGACCACCGGGGGGCAGGTATAATAGGTGATCACGAAAGTGCCCCAGTATTTTGATTGCTCCGTGAAAGTAAAATTGTTGCCATTGATGGTAGTCGTTCCTCCGCCGAATGCGACCGTGTCACTTACTGTTCCTGTCCCGGTATAAGGAGCAGGATTGGTGGGATTGTTATGATCTACTGCTTTATTGAACAGGGTATCCGGTCCGAGCAAAAGATAATCGGTAGGGTCGCCGGATGGCCCCAGGGTATAAGGGCCGTGAGTAACGAGGCTGGTATTGGAGCCTAGAACACCTCCGGGACCTTTGACCGTGTAGTTTACATTCGGTACAAAAGTGACACCTGTTTGCGTGGAAGGAATGGTGTTGAGCACTCCCGTGGAGGACACTACGGACATGGTATCCGTTATAGTTATACAGCTCAACGCCTGAAGCGCCGTGTTCGTAAATTTATTAAATGTAATAAGAACCTTGGGGGCAGTATTGGTGTCTATTGGTACGACCTGGGTGACAACAGTTCCCCCTGCGCAAGCACACTGGGCGAAAGAAATCCGGGGTAAAGCGGCCGTCAGGCATATACATACACAGACAGCACGGAGTATTGGGTACACACGTTTCATAAGCACGGATTTTAATTGAGTATTCGGATTATTATAACAAAGTTATATAAGTACAATAATGAGGCCAAAGCATTTCTACTCAATTAAGCAGCATGGTAAAAACCACATCCAGCCTACGGGTAATTCCTTAGAAGGGGGACACAAAAATTTGAATAACAGGTATTTAAGGAGTATTTTTTTAGAGGGAGTCACCGGATTACCTTTGTATTATGCTTATCTTACTTGACTGCCGACCCTTACAGAAGATGGGCCCGGACAACGAAAAAAGCCGCTTTATTATTTCCTGCGCGAATATTCTTTCCGAAGAGCAGGGAGTCGAATGGCTTTTTTTAGTGGATGGCGCCTATCCGGTAGATTGGCTGTCCGGCTCCCGGGGACATCGGTTACTCACGAAGAGAACATTACCCGGTAAGGTAGGATGGAAAATATGGTATGAGTGGCAGATCCCATTAACAGTAAAAAAATACCGGCCGGACCTGGTCATGACAACAGGTGGTGTGACTGCTGCTGCCCGGATGCAGGTCCCTCAATGCGTATGGATGACAGCCGGAACAGACAAAAGACCGGAAAAGAAGAACGTCACGGCTGTTTATTCCAAAAGACTCGCCGCAACCCTGCAGTCAGCACAAGTAGTCTTTTCTTTTTCAGAGAAACAGAAGGCGTCTCTCATCGGCTATGCTGCTGACGAACAAGTCGCTGGTAAAATTTTAGTAGTTCCTCCCGTTGCCGATAAGTTCCTCCCCCTGCCTCCCGGGGAAAAGGAACAGCTAAAGGAAAGATATGCCGAAGGGAAAGAATATTTCTTAACGGCTGTTTCCGGGGTGGCAGATAAGGAAGTGGTGGACCTGCTGAAGGCTTTCTCTCTATTTAAAAAAAGACAACGATCCAATATGCAGCTCGTTCTGGCCGGGGGAAACCCCGCTTTGGACAGAGTCCTGGCCGGCCGGCTGGCTACCTATAAGTACCGCCAGGATATTCATTGGACCCGTCATCCCCCCGAACAGGAATGGGGGCGGCTGGCAACAGCTTCGTATGCCATCGTTGCCCCATTTGAAAGGGATAGCCTGGGTATCCACATACTGAATGCCTGGAAAGCCGGGGTTCCGGTCATTACAACCACTACCGATTCCGCCTGTCTGCCGGACATTACGGGAGCTGTCCTGTATGCTCAGCCGGGAGATCCCGCATCGCTGGCCGGACAGTTAATGTTAATATATAAGGACGAAAGTCTGCGCAACAGCCTTATAGCGGAAGGGACTCAACACGGCCAATCTTTCAGTTGGGACCGATCTGCCGCCGGGATCTGGGCAGGGATATTGGGAGCAGTAAAGGGATTCCCGAGCCCTAAAATCTCCAAATCGCCAATAAACACCTAAATTGCGGGTTGCTAAATTTTTTCTATGCGACAATCTTCTATAAATATCGAAGTGCTGCTGGACGCGGACCGGGTCCCCGAACAGATCAGCTGGAATGCAACGGATACGACCGCCGAAGCGGCCCGCAAAGCCAAAGCTATGATGCTGGCTTTTTGGGATGGGGCCGATAAGACAGCCATGCGGATTGACCTCTGGACAAAAGATATGATGGTCGATGAAATGGCCGATTTTTTTTACCAGACCTTCATGACCATGGCCGAAACGTATCATCGCGCCACCCAGGACCAGGCCCTGACAAGTGATATGAAGCAATTTGCCAAGGAATTTTATGCTAAATTCCGGGAGCAGCAGTTGAAAGCAAACAAAGTATAAACGCTAAAATAACGTTGGCATGAGTTTAGAACAAAAAGTAATGGCTGACCTGAAGGCAGCCATGCTGGCAAAAAATGAAGCCGCATTGCGTGGCCTTCGTGCGATCAAAGCGGCGATCATCATCGCTAAGACCTCCGAAGGGGCAGGAGGAGAGCTGAAAGAAGAGGATGAGACGAAGCTGCTTACCAAGCTGATCAAACAACGAAAAGATTCGCTGGAGATCTACCAGCAGCAGCAACGTGCCGACCTGGCCCAGAAAGAGCAGGAAGAAATAGCCGTGATTGAAAAATTCCTGCCCAAACAATTGAATGGGGAGGAACTCAAAGCCGCTTTATTAAAGATCATTGCAGATACCGGGGCCTCTTCTCCAGCCGATATTGGAAAGGTAATGGGAGCTGCTACCAAACAACTGGCCGGCCAGGCAGATGGGAAGACGATCAGCGGAGCGGTAAAAGAGCTATTATCTAAATAATGTGGATCGATGTCCTGTTCTTACTATTTATACTGCTGGCCGTTTTTAAAGGATTACGGCAAGGGTTCCTCCTTGCTGTCTTTTCGGCGGCAGCATTTATAGTAGGCCTGGCTGCCGCTGTTAAACTTTCAGCAGCCGTTGCGGGTTATCTAAAGGACAGTATACATGTATCCGCCCGCTGGTTGCCCGTACTGGCATTTATAGGGGTTTTCCTGGGGGTGGTATTGCTGGTAAGAGGGGGAGCCCGGCTGCTGGAAGCGGCCGTCGATCTGGCAATGATGGGTTGGCTCAATAAACTGGCAGGTATTCTCCTGTATGCCCTGATATATACTGTTATATTAAGTGTATTGCTCTTTTATGCAGTACAGGTACATATTATATCCGGGAGTACCCTGTCCTCTTCTGTCACCTACCCTGTTATCCGCCCCTGGGGGCCGGTAGTGATCGATGGATTTGGGAAGTTTGTCCCCGTTTTCAAGGGCATGTTCGTCCAATTGGAAGATTTTTTCGGACGGCTGCATAATAAACTATGAGAGAGGGATTTTTTGATTAAAACAGGATTAAAAACTATTTAAAACATTATCGCTTATAGTTGTTGTAAATTTGCTTTGAACAAAAATTGTTCTTTGCTTTGTAAGGTAGTTTTTTACATTAAATCGTTTATTTTAGCGGATACAAACCGGACGGAGTCCGGTTCGTACACGAGGCTTTGGCCGATATGTACAAACATTTACGGAATTGCGGCAAAAAGTTATATTACAGCAAATTTTTGACGCAGGTTTAAACAGGGATAGAATCTATTAGCCGATGGAATACGAAATCAAACAGGAAGAAAAGTTCAGATTCATCGAGGAAGGAGAAGGCGAACCGCTGGTATTATTACATGGCTTGTTCGGGGCATTGAGTAATTTCATGGATCTGATCGAATATTTCCGCCACCACAATAAGGTGGTGGTGCCAATGTTGCCATTGTTTGAACTGGATCTCTTACATACTACGGTAGGAGGATTGGAGAAATTTGTCCATAAGTTCATTGAACAACGTGATTATAAGAATGTCAACCTTTTGGGCAATTCATTAGGGGGACATGTAGCCCTGATGCATATACTCAGGCATCCTGAACGCATCAAATCACTCACCCTTACCGGCAGTTCCGGACTTTTTGAGAACGGGATGGGAGATACCTATCCAAAGAGGGGAGATTATGAGTTTATCCGTAAAAAGACGGAATTAACCTTTTATGATCCTAAAGTTGCCACTAAAGAGCTGGTGGACGAAGTTTATGAAATGGTCAATATACGGCTGAAAGCCATTAAGATCATTGCCCTGGCGAAAAGCGCCATCCGGAATAACCTGGGAGAAGAGCTGAATCAAATCCAGCAACCTACGTTACTCATCTGGGGTAATAATGATACCATCACTCCCCCATTTGTCGGTCGGGAATTCCAACGCCTTATCCCTAACAGCGAACTGCATTTCATTGATAAATGCGGACATGCACCCATGATGGAAACACCGGAGGAGTTCAATACGATTTTGCATAAATTTTTGAGAAAATTGAACGAGCCGGCAGCGGTAGCCTGATTTATTACGTCTTATTATTGTTACGGTTCACATTCATTTAAAATAGCGATCCTGTTAAATAAAGAGATCATATCTGCGGCAATCCCCTCTCTGCATCTGAATGACCCTGTCTCCCAGGCTCTGGATCTGATGGCGGATTTTCATGTCACGCACTTACCCGTGGTCGTGGAAGACAAGCTGGCAGGACTGGTCAGTGAGGACGGCCTTCTGAATATAGAGGACGATACCACCAGGTTGTCTCAATTACAGGCATCTTTTTCCAAAATAGCCGCTCACGCCGATTCCTTCTTTTTTGAAGCGGTACAGATGGTAAATGAATCCGGGCTTACCGTCATACCGGTCATTACCGGAGAATCGGAATACGTCGGGTCCATCATTGCTACAGACCTCTTGAAACACTTAAGCAAAATCAGCGGCGTGAACGACAACGGAGGTGTAATCATGCTGGAAATGGAAAAAGTGAGTTTTTCTTTCTCCGAGATCAGCAAGCTGGTCGAGACCAATGACGCCCAGATCACACAGCTTAATACCTACACAGATACCCATTCCGGGAATTTTTATATTACCTTGCGGATCAATAAGCTGGAAATTTCCGATATCGTCGCTACCTTTCAGCGCTACGAATACCAGGTGAAGTTCTATTTCGGGGAAGAGTTGTATGAGAACGAATTACGCAACAACTACGACCACCTGATGAACTACCTGAACATCTGATCAGATCAGCTAACACCACCTTTGTTAACGTGT
>Ga0307511_10000077_pt1 | contig 82357 bp, 72 predicted proteins | sample 13_EM_MG_FD_200266 | JGI IMG/M metagenome (GOLD analysis project Ga0307511, IMG submission 200266) | Populus trichocarpa ectomycorrhiza microbial communities from riparian zone in the Pacific Northwest, United States - 13_EM | ecosystem: Host-associated > Plants > Roots > Unclassified | place...
CTCATCCTCACGACGAAAGCGGCGCACTGCAACCGATTTGAACTGCCAGCGAATGTCATTCAAGCTTTCTATTCCGAGCGTGCAGGGCAGCGCAGACATTAGCGTTGACGCCGGTTCGACAGTGATCTTTGTCGGTGCTAATGGAGGAGGAAAGACTAGGCTAGCTGCTCACATCGAGAGCACGCTTGGATTCAACGCCCACCGAATTTCAGCGCACCGCGCACTGGAGCTCAATCCGTCCGTTGCGAAGATCAGCGAACAAAAGGCACTGTCTGGGCTGAGAACTGGTTACACCGAAGACACGGCCTATTCTGCCACCCGTCAGTCGGGCCATTGCGCAGAGCGAAGGTTATGAAGGAGGCGAACTCGAAGCCCGGTTGTCCTCTTTGAAATCTGCGATTTTTGATACCCTGAATTCGCCCGCTGCTATCGATGTCGTGGCTACGCGATACTGCCGGCGTCGGATCGACAGGCTTCTGAAGAAAATCGATCTGAGCGGCGCTCACAGCGTCGACCAGATAGGTCGGCTAACGAGTCCGGTTTTTAACCGCGATGAATACACAGCCCACAAAAGTGCACAGCAGCCTGTTCAACATCACGGCCGGGATCTTGGCAAGGATCGTTCCACGCACACGATCGTGCAAGTGAGACTCGAATCGCGGCGTGAGCCCAGCGTTCCGGAACACCCCCGCGACTCGCCGTGGCGACCGGTAAAACGTCGAGTCGACACTGTAAGTGAAATACGTCTTGGCTCGCGCTGTGGCCGGGCTGTTGGCAGTACTAATCCATCCGCCTCGCGGTTCCACGCCGGCGAACGTACACGCCAGGATAGCCCAATAGCGTAGTTTGTTCTTCGGGAGCCAATGCACGAATGGCATGAACAAGTGCCCTTCGATGATGCGCCGGTGAGCGGGATACAGATGCACGGAGATTCCGCCGGGGCGGAGCAGTCTGTGGATCTCGGCCGCTACGCTTGGCAGGTCCGCGACGTGTTCCAGGACCTGGTAGGAAAGGATCATGTCGAACGACGCATCCGCGTAGTCCGTCCGATTTTGCGCCGACAACAATCTGATCGTGGAAGCGTGATCGACGCCGAGCTCATCGAAAAGAGCCTTTCCTCTGTCGATGGTCGCTTGAGAGGTCTCCGCGCCGTAGGCTTCGATGCCCATCTTGCGCAGATGGAGCACGTCAGACCCCCTGCCACAACCCCAATCCAGGACTTTGAATCCAGGATGCACTCTCTTGCGGAACTCGCTGTGCAGCCCGCACGAGGTGTGCTCTTCGGGTGTCAGGACGTCCGAGTGCATATGCTGCCTTCCATGTCACAAGCCATGGTGGCTGAATGCCGCATCGGAGGGCAGTCAGCGCCCGGCCGGTTCTTCTAGTTAGTTGAGTTTGCCACAAGGATTGACACGATGTCATTACCGATTGCTGAGGCTGGGAACATGACGTAACCCGCGCGAGTTCCTGCTCGGCAGGGCTTGCCAAAATCGCTTAAAACGCCAACTCGTGGCGTTTGTGCGATTCTCGTGTGCTCATGAAGCCGCGCGCATCATCAGATCGACGCATCTATCGGCAATCGCCATCGCGGGCGCATTTGTGTTTGCGCCCGGTATGCGCGGCATAACCGAGGCATCACAAACGCGCAATCCGCTGATACCTCGAACGCGCAGATCCGGATGCACAACGGCGGTCGGATCGTCTTCGCGCCCCATCCTGCAGCTTCCTACCGGATGATAGTTAGTAAACGTCGAGAGCCGGCAAAACGCGGCGATATCCTCCTCACTGCTTACAGCCGCGCCCGGAGCAATTTCCTGCTGCACGATCTGCGCTAGCGGCTCAGTACGAAGGATATTCCTGCAGTAGCGCACGCCGCGAACCATCAGGGCGAGGTCGTGAGGATGCGAGAAGTAGTTGGGTGAGATTAGTGGCTTCTCCGCCGGATCAGCCGAGTTCAGGCGTAACCAACCAAACGACTCAGGACGTATGAGCGTTGGACACAACATCACGCCAGGTTTATCGCTCACGCCCGGGGGTAGGAAGCCCATGCAATAGATTTGTAGACTGGGCTCCGCCGCGGAGTCGTCGGGGTTGACGAAGGCGACGGCCTCGGAGCCAGTGGCCGCGAGCGGCCCCCGTCGGCCGGAAGTGTAGCGGAGCGCGTTCCATACCAGGCGAAGCCCTCTATCTTCCCTGAAATAGCCATGTCCGTGGCGGGCCGTGGCCATTACGGGCACCATGTTGTGGTCCTGCATGTTTTGTCCGACACCCTGTAGGTCGGCCACTACAGGTATGCCCAAGTCCGTGAGATGTTCCGCAGGGCCGACGCCTGAAAGCATGAGGAGTTTAGGGCTGTTGTAAGCGCCGGCGGTGAGGACGATTTCATGCTTGCAGCTATCCTCTCGAACAACGCCGCGCTCAACAAAGCGGACACCGACTGCACGGTTACCGGCGAAGATGATCCGTTCGACCCTCGCGCGCGTTTTGACCGTCAGGCGACGGTCGTCCTTCAGCGGATCCAAAAAGGCGTTGGCTGCGCTACACCGCCGACCATAGGCAGCGCTGATCTGGGTAAGGCCCACACCCTTCGTTTCACCGGCGTTGAAGTCGTTACGCGTCGGGACTCCGAGCGCGGCCATGGCTTCGACGAATCTATGCGCAGTCTCGCAGACGTAACGATGATCCTGGATTTTGAACGGCCCATCTGTGCCATGGGCCGGTCCGGCAAGGCGGCTGTTACCTTCCTGGCGGACAAAGTATGGAAGAATATCTCGCCAGCTCCATCCTGCTCCGCCCAATGCGTAGTCCCAACTGTCATAGTCGCTGGCGAGACCGCGCATATAGGTCATCGCGTTGACAGAGCTACCACCGCCGACGAGGTTGCCCTGGGCCATATCCACCGAACGTCCGCCAAGCGAGGGTTGGGGCGGGGAACTGTAGCGCTCCAAATAGTCGCCGTTGCCGAACATCATCTTGAATGCGCCCGCGGGGATATCGACGAGAGGGCGCTGGTGACTACCGCCGGCTTCGAGCAGGAGGACACTCGCGCCATAGTTGCGCACCAGCCGATGGGCGACCACGCAACCCGCACTTCCAGCGCCAATTACGATGTAGTCGTAAGACATATGGGTTGACACTCCTCGACATTTGGCTCGGCATCGATCGCACTGCTCAGTGCAATGATTGCTGCCTGCGGGAGCCGCATGCTTGATACAACCCGGCCTGTTTGGTATCGCCTCGAATCGGACTGCCGACTCCGGGACGGACCGGGCGCGCGGTTTTCGCGAAGGTCTACCGAAGGTTCGTGTGCGCTCGATCGACCGACGTTCGCGGACACGACGGTGGCCAATCTTCTGGGCCGTCCGGCTGCCAGACGAAGAACTCGCCTGATTCGCCTTTGATGTCGCGTGCGAACAGGAGACTTCGGCCGCTCGGCGAGAACACAGCGCCTATCTCGCTGCCGTTGGCATTGATCTGCGGGCCGAGGCGGCGGTGTGATGACCAGCCGTCGGCGAGGCGATCGGACTCGAAGTAACCGTCATCGGACTCGACGATGAGGCGCTTGCCATCGGGCGAGGGCAGCGCCTCATATTCGCTGCCCGGGCCGTTGATCGAAGGGCCCGCATTTTCGACCCGCCATTGTCCATCGGTATTCATTCGCGCGCGCCAGATGTCTGTTTTGCCTTGGCCGCCAGGCCGGTCGGAACCGAAGTACAGCCAGCCATCCGGCGCTGGCCGGGGAAACCACTCGGCATGCGGCGAGTTGACAGGTTCCGGCAAACGTTCGGGCGCTTCCCATTTTCCCGAGCTGTCCCGTTTCATTCGCCAGATGTCCAGATCCTTGCTGCTGGAGCTTCCGGTCGCCCGTGTGGAGATGAAATATAACCAGTGGCCGTCGACAGTGAAGAAAGGATCGGCTTCGGCTCCGGGAGCTGCGAAAGCTGCAGGCCGGGGACCGGTCCAGCCGCGCGGACCACAGTGACTCGCGAGGATGTGCCAGCCTCGAAACTCTTTCGAGCTTCGGACGAAAAGCAGGTCTCCGGTGAGAGGGTCGAATGCCGCGTGCGATTCGAACAGGGGACTGGCGATCAGCGGCGGCGCCCAGTGAGTGACGCTCTCAGAAGCGAAAGCCGGCGAAAATGCCGCGACCACGGTGAAGACGAGTCCGTTAGCGAGAGCGGTGACCCGGTCCAATAGGCTCATTGCGACTGCGTACCGAACGTTGACTGCGATGCCTGAACCATACACCCATTCGGCTCACGGCTGTTACCCAAGTGCATGTTGGTCGATGCAATCGCCGCGCGATTGCCACTATCCAGTGTTTGAGCCGAGATCGCCCTGATCCAGTATCTGGACGAAGTGCTTGCTGAGGACGGGTATCGTTCAGGCATGCTCGCCATTGAGGTCGAACGGCAAAGAGCGTGTTTGTTTCGCGAAGCGGAGCACGTTGATCCAGACGGCCTCAAGGTCCGGGTAAGGCAGCACAACGCGCTTGCGGCGGTATGCCTCAAGCGAGACTAAGCGGTCATCCCGATCGTGTTGAGCGCGGAGGCAATGCCGGGAGCCCAAAAGGTGACGCCAGGGATGCCGAAACAACTCGTCCCAGTGCTCGTCGCGACTGCGGCCGTGATCCTGGTCGCAGCACAAAGCTCAGGACTCTTTCACCACGGCTCGCTGACCTTGATATCACCGTGGTCCTTCGTGCTAATAATCCCAACCCTACTTGGCGTCCGTCCGTGGTCCGTACCGCTAATCTGGGGTGCAATGTTTGTTGGTTGGTATCCCGCCTTGATATGGGGGGTGGCCGAGGTTCCTTCGCGGACCGTCGCGCTCTGGCTAGCGACCACAATACTGTCAATCCTGTATTTTGTGACAAGCTGGCGAGCGGGCGTGACGTTTCAAGGTCCTCCATATACTGTGCTGGTCCTGGCCGTTGACATAGTTGCATTCAGCATATGCTCCGCATTGCTCTGGCACGCTCGCGACAGGCCATCGTTTGGGCGGTGTCTGAGGTTTCACGTGAGTCTGTTTGTCTGGATATCCACGTACGCATTCCCTTATCTCGGATCTGGGGTAATTGGCTGATGGACGAGGGGGCCATGGCGACCCAGGTCACTCGCCTCCTTCAGCAGTGAACGGGAACTCAGCAAATCCGTGTTCGCCGCGGACGCAGTATGCCAAGTGCCCTTCGCGAGCCAAGAGTTCCCGAGCCGACTCCGGCCGCGGCCATCAGCGACTCAAACGCGCAAAAAAAGTTCTCAACATTATTCTGAAGAAAGTCCATCGGGCCATCATGGGTCAGATCTGACTTCATACCGGCAGAAAGGGGAGACCTCGCTCGCCCGAAGTATACTTGCTACGCGTTCCCGACCACCCTCGTAGGGACCGTCTAAAAACCAACCACTGCCGACTATTTTCATGGAGCCACTTCAAACACCGTGTACTTTTACAAGGTTTACAACTGAGGCTAGGCCATAGTTTGCATCGCTTTTCTGCAACGTATTTCGTCCGAATTTGGCTGGGAATGCCTTCGATTTCGCACTAGTCCTATCGAAACAGTTCTTGAGACTTCAGCCCTGTGTCAATCATAGGACTCCACGGTTGTTGCATTCACGCCAATGTTCTTCCCTTGACCGTCCAGTAACCGTTAACATAGCGCAACTCGGGGCGGCTCCTGCCAAGTTAGGTTTGGGCCTCCCTTGAAACCGCGATCGGAAAAAATCCACTGCAGGTCGACCTTCGGCCGGCGCAACAACATTTGGAACGGCGGGCACGCCGTTCGCAAGGAGTAAAATGATGACTCGCTTCAGGGAAGTCACGCCCGCATGGCGTGCATCGCCCATGCTCACGCAGTTACCGGGCATTGACGCTCTCCGGGATATCACTTCGAAGAAGACTCTCATGCATCGACTGAGAACGCTGCCGCTCGCCGCTTTAGTGGCGGCTACGCTGGCCACAACAATCGCTGCCGCGCCGGCACTTGCGCAGGACCAGCCCGCGGCGAGCGATCAATCGGTCCAGCTGCAGGAGGTCGTGGTCACCGGCTCGCGCATCAAGGGCAACCCCGACGTCGCAAGCTCCAATCCGATTACCGTTATCAGCACCACCGAGCTGCAGAACAGTAACTCGGGAGATCTCGAGTCGGTTCTCGCCAAGCTGCCTTCAGTTGGAACCGATGGCCTGAACAGCGCTGAATCGAGCAATTTCGGCGGCAACGGCTTCGAGTTCGTCGACTTACGCAACCTGGGGCCGCAGCGCACCCTGGTACTGGTCGACGGCCAGCGCTTCGTGACCAGCGCCAACAGCGGCGCCTTCGCCGGAGTCGATTTCAATAACATCCCCACCGACTTTGTCGACCATATCGAAGTGCTGCGCGATGGCGCCTCGCCAATTTACGGCTCGGATGCCGTCGCCGGCGTCATCAACATCATCACCAAGCAGCATTTCGACGGCGTCCAGGTCAGCGCTTCGGTCGGTTCCACGGATAAGTGGGACAAACAGACCTATGCCGGCTCGGCCACGATGGGTGTGCAGTCCGAGCGCGGCGGTATCGTGTTCAACTTCGGCTACAACCGTACCGATCCGATATTCCAGCGCAACCGCACCTGGGCCCGCAGCATCAACGGCAGCGCCAACAGCGGGTTCTTCCCCAACGGCCACTACCAGGGCACTAACCCGGACGGCTCGAGCTATGACCTGATTGGCAACGGCCACGGCGGATTCTCGCAGGCGCCCGTCGCCTACGACACGACGCAGATCCCCAATCTGTTCGGCGGCTCCACCCGCAAGACCTTCAACACCTCGGGGCAGTACGAGCTGAATCCGGGCTCCACTGACTTCCCGGTCCAGATCGTCGGCCAGCTCATGTATACGGACCGTGAGTCTCTGGGCATTGCCAATCCTGACCCGCAAGTCGGCGTTGCCAACACTCCCACAGGGACCGGTACGAACGAGAACATCGGCGGCTTGCCTGGCCCGCTTGCCCCAGACACCGCGGGGGGCAACAGTTCCAGCTTCGCCTTCCGCTCCCCGGTTATTGGCAACCGTAATTTCGTAACGGATGTCTCGACCTATCGCGCGGTCGTCGGGCTGCAGGGCAAGTTGCTGCAGAAATACGATTGGGAATTCAAGGTCATCCACGGTCAGAGCGATGGGCAGGCCCATACCGAGAACCTGGTGGACCAGCCCAATCTGGCGACGTTTACCGGTGACATCAACAATCTCACACCGGCCGACTTGACGCTGCTGCGAGACAATACGACGGACGTGCTGAGGACAACGCAGGACACTTACGAGACTGCGATATCCGGCCCGGTCTGGGCACTGCCCGCGGGTGATCTGAGCTTCGCCGTGGGCGGCGATGTCAGGCGCGAATCCCTGAAGGATACGCCCGACTTCGCCAATGCAACGGGTCGCACCGACCAGGGCGGCACACCGACCAGCGGCGCCTACAACCTGAAGGAAGGGTTCCTCGAGCTCAATGTCCCGCTCCTGAAGGATCAGTTCCTGGCGAAAGAGCTGACAGTCAATGCCGCGGGCCGCTACTCACATTACAGCAATTTCGGCAACGCCAAGACCTGGAAGACCACGCTGAATTGGGCGCCCACCGAGGACATCCGCCTTCGCACCACGCTCTCGACCTCGTTCCGCGCGCCGACCATCCAGGAGCTGTACCTCGCCAATACCACTCTCTTCAACGGCGTCAACGATCCCTGCGACACGAATCCAACCTCCAATTCATTGCTGACGACGTCGTCCGGATCCAAGCTGGCCGCCGTCCAGGCGAACTGCAATGCGGCGTTGGCCGCGGTCGGCGTCAATCCTGGTACCTTCCAGCCATCCGCCACCGGCTCGCAACAGATCGCGGGAATTTCCGGCGGCAATCCCAAACTGACGCCGGAGCGGACGCACGACTTCACGATCGGCGCGGTGTTGACACCGCACTTCGTGCCGAATCTGCAGATGACGGTTGACTACTGGCGCATCAAGCTGTCCAACCAGATCATTCAGGTTCCTGACCCGCAAACAGCGCTGGACCTGTGCTATGCATCCGCTGGGCTGTCCGACCCATCCTGCGCCACCCTGGGCCCGCGCACGCCGGTTCCAATCTCGAACCAGCCGACCGCGGGCGGCATATCGTCGCAAAACCTGACCAGCCTCAACTCGGGCACGATCAACACGGACGGTATCGACCTCGGCCTCGACTACACGTTCAACCTGAGCGAGTATGCGCCCAGTGCGGGCAAGTTGACCCTCAGCGACACGGCCACCTGGACAATGAGCTACCTGGTTGCCGATCAGAGCGGTACGATCAACAATTACCTGGGTAAGATCCAGCAGACCAGCAGCCCTTTCACCAGCGCCAACCCGAAGCTCTCGAATCGGCTCAACGCTACCTGGTCCAACGACCTGTTCTCATTCTCCTGGTCGGCTCGCTTCATTGAGCACGTAACGCGTTACACCAATCCGAATTCACCCCCGGCTGACTGCACGGTCGCAGGTGATTGCTTGCCAAGCGTCTGGTACAACGACATCGTTGCTACATATACCTACGACAAGCGCGTCACGGTCATCGCGGGCGTGGACAATGTGTTCGACAAGGATCCGCCCTTCTTCAAGGATACTGTGGGGCGCACCAATTCGAACCCGTTTGTCTACGATTACATCGGCCGCTTTATGTTCCTCAAGGCCGTAGCCAAGTTCTAAACCTCGAGTGCACGACGACACAGGCGCGGTGGTTTCCACCGCGCCTTTTCGCCGAAAGGCCCGGGGGCATGGCTCCCCGCGAGTTCTAGAAAGAATTGACTATCGTCACGCCTAGCGAGGAATCGCGGTCCATTTGGGGGAGCACGGTTGCAGATTCTTCGAGGCCGATTGTGCGCCCCACGAGCCTTTCGGGCTGCAGCGCACCCGCACGGATCATCTCCAGCATTGCAGGGTAGCGGTGCGCTTGCATGCCGTGGCTGCCGAGAATTTCGAGCTCCTTCGAGAGAACCTGATCCATCGGCAACATAGGCCGGCTCTGGTCGGCGAGGAGGAGGCCGACCTGGATGTGCTTGCCCCGCTTCGCCAGGCATGCGATGGAGTTGAAGCAGGTTTGTGGACTGCCGAGCGCATCTATCGATACATCCACGCCGCGGTGAATGAGATCTCGGACGGCCGCGGGAATGTCCGTGTGCACGCGTGCATTGAGCGTCGCGTTCGCGCCGATTGAGCTTGCTAAGGCGAGTTTGTCCTCGGCGATATCGATGGCAATTACTTGCGCGCCGAGAGCTCGCGCGATCATGATCGCGGAGAGTCCTACACCGCCGCAGCCGTGTACCGCGACCCACTGCCCCTCAGTAACGCGTCCTTGATCCACCACCGCCCGAAAGGATGTGGCGAAGCGGCAGCCGAGACTTGCAGCAGTTTCGAAGCTCAGGTCACCGGGCAGGCCAACTAGATTCAGATCCGCACGATGAATCGCGACGTACTCTGCGAAGCTACCCCAGTGAGTGAAGCCGGGCTGGAACTGGTGATCGCAAATGTGCTGGTTGCCCGTCCTGCAGAGCCGGCACGAGCCGCACGCGCAGACGAAGGGGACGGTGATTCGATCGCCAACGTTCCACCGGGTCACGAGTTTGCCTTTGGCTGCAACCACGCCCGCCAGTTCATGTCCCGGCACATGTGGAACGCGAATATCGGGGTCGTGCCCCATCCAACCGTGCCAATCGCTTCTGCAAATGCCGGTCGCTTTGACGGCGATAACCACACCGTCATCGGGTGGTGCGGGATCGCTGACGTTCTGCACGCTCAGCGGTTCACGAAATTGCTGGTAGATCGCGGCTCGCATATGGACGATGTTAACGCCGCGCTGGCGCGGCTACTACCTTGTACACGCCGGCGGCCCCTCAAATGGTCCGGGGCGTGTTACGCGCGCCCCTGGAGCTGCTTGCGGAATTCGCCAGGCGCCAAACCGGTGGTGCGCGAGAACAGGCGGCTGAAAGACGGAACATCTTGATAGCCGACTCGATAGCAAACCTCAGCCACGCTGAGGCGGGTGGCTTCCAACAGTTCGCGTGCGGCATCGAGGCGCTTCTCTTTGATCCATTTGCCGGGGCTGGTCTGCAGTTCATCGAGGAATCGCCGGGCCAGTGTACGTGGCGAAACCCGCAGATGTCGCGCCAGATAAGGCAGGCTCAAATGTCGTAGCTGAGCCGTGGACAGTTCATTCAACTTCGCTTATTGACGGTATACCTGCACGAGATTTCTTACGCACTTGCCGGAGACCCCGATATGTTGGACGAACAACCCTGCTGCGCGCGGTGGCACTTGGTCTGTCTGCGACAGCATGCTTCGCAGAGCGCCTCCGGTCAGGGTCATTATCTTTTCGCATGATGGGGACGTGAACAAGGCTATTCGTAGCTACTGCGCGGCGGCGCCGTTTTCGCCGGGAAGTCTTCGGACTTGATTGGGGGCGTGTAGCGGTCGGGAAAGCCAAGTTTCCACGCAGTTTCAGCGCATATCTTTTGAGCCCAATTCGGTCTAAGCTCGGCCGCTCGCACCAGACTAAAACGATTCGGGGGTCGAGTGATGAACGATCTGCGTTCGCCGATGGCCAACCGTATAACCACCCGCCGCGGGCTGCTCAAGCAGGGCGTGAACATGGCGGCAGCCGGAGCCCTGTGCTCTTTGTGCGTTGCGGGAGTTACGACGCCCACCTTCGCAGCCGCGCTGACGAAGGAGCAGCGCGACAAGCTGACACCGGACCAGGTGCTCCAGTCGCTCGTGGATGGTAACGAGCGATTCAGGACCGGAAAAATGCAAGGTCACGACTACCTGGCGCAAAAGCGAGCGACCCGCGGGGGACAATACCCCATGGCTGCCATTCTCAGTTGCATTGACTCGCGCGCGCCCGCCGAGATCATCCTCGACACCGGAATCGGCGAGACTTTCACCGCTCGCGTTGCCGGTAGCATCGCCAACGACGACCTGCTGGGCAGTCTGGAATTCGCCTGCGCCGTAACGGGTGCAAAACTCATTCTCGTGATGGGCCACACCGCTTGCGGCGCCATCAAAGGAGCCATCGACGGCGCCGAGTTGGGGCATCTGACTGGCTTGCTGGAAAAAATCAAACCCTCGGTCGTGGCGACCTCGTACGCCGGCGAACGGGTGAGCAAGAATTATGCGTTCGTTGACGCGGTGGCGAAGACGAACGTCATACACACAGTAGCTGCCATACGTGGGCAGAGCAGTGTGCTGGCGAATCTCGAGAAGGACGGCAAGATCAAGATCGTAGGCTCGATGTACTATCTGGAAGGCGGTCGAGTTGAGACTCTGTCTTAATGTCCGGTTGATAATCCACCGATAAACGGGATTGTACATAACACCAACTGCGGCCCGCGCGGAAGAGGTGCCTGCGCGCCTCCATGGCCGAACTCGCTCACCGGCCGCTTAATTAGGGTGATATTGCCGCGTGTCTGAAGCGCGATCAGCCAAGGATTGCATCTCGAAGGTGGCAGAGCGCTCGCGAGATGCACTATGCTGCGCTGCAGATAAAAGGAAGAGGAGGCAAGGCAATGCTGACCGTAAGGACTGAACATTCGCTGCGGTTGCTTACGACCCTGTTCATAGTTGCGATTGCGCATGCAAGTACTAGCCTGGCGAGCGTAACGGTCACCGACGCCACCATCACCAGTTCTCTCGCTGCCCTCGATGCCCTGCTGCCGCCGGATCCCGGTCTCCCCAGTTCCGAGTCCGTGTGCGCAACTTTGACTGCGAGTCTCGGATCAGCCGCGTTCTCTTCGCCCGGCGCGACAGACCCCGCCATCGACAATGCGGCGGCGGTGGCTGCGGACCCCACGAGCTCCAACCCGGATACAGCACGCATTCAGACAGCGCTCAACACGTGTGCAAGCGGTACGGTCGTCAAACTCGTATCGTCCGACAGTAACGACGCATTTCTGACGGGATCGCTGACACTTCCAAGTGGTGTGAGCCTTTGGGTGGAGTCGGGCGTTACTCTCTACGCCTCGAGATATCCGGCGGACTACACGTCCGGGGGGCTCGTCAGCGGTGACGAGTGTGGCAATGCCTCTGCGACCACGTCGGGAAGCGCGTGCCATGCTTTGATTACCGCGGTAGCCGGTTCGAGCGGCAGCGGAATCTACGGCCCGGGCACGATCGACGGTCGGGGTGGCAGCGCGCTTACCGGCGGCCCGCAGGCCGGGATCATGACGTGGTGGGACGTGGCTCTGCTCAACAAGGTGTCTGGATACAAGCAGAACTGCCCGACGCTGATCGACCTCACACGGGGCGGAAGCGGTTTTACGCTCTCCCGCACGGTGTTGTTCAATTCACCCCATTTCCATGTCAAGGCGGATTCGTACGATGGTCTGACGGCCTGGGGTGTTCAGCTGCTCACGCCATCGCTTGCCTACACCGTCGCCAACTATGCCTGCAGCATTTTGCCGAGTAACACGATTCCCGCGACGAGCCCCGGTACCTGCTACACGCCGGATTACGCGAAGAATACAGATGGCATCGACCCGGGTGGCAGTAACAACGTAACGATTGCCTACTCGTACATCAATGTTGGCGACGACAACGTCGCTGTTACGGCCTCGAATTCGAGTAGTTGCATCAGCTCGTCGAACGGCTATTGCTCCAGCACGAACACGCTCGTGGCGCACAACTTTTTCTACTATGGTCATGGCATGTCGGTCGGCAGTGGAACGCAAGGCGGCGTTACCGGATTGTATGTCTGGGATCTGTCGATCGACGGCGAAGACAGCTCCAACGGCGCGGGGCTGCGCATCAAGACTTATCCGGGGGCGGGCGGTGAAGTGTCGGCGACTTATGCGGACGTTTGTATACGGCGTGAAAAGCAGCCGATCGTGATCGATCCGTTCTACAGCACCGCTACCTCGACTACGTCCTACCAGCCCAATCTGCATGACATTCAGTTCGTGGACGTCCACGCTGTGAGCCTCGCAGGCGCCAAGTACCCGAACTCTACGAACTGGAACGACGTATTGAACGGCGTGAACGCTTCGAATCTGCTGACGAACGTCACACTTGACAACGTTTACTTTGACCGTGCGCCCGCTTGGGGCAGCTCGAGCAAGGCCACCTTCGTGGGCTCGCCGAACTACACCACGATCGTCATCGGGAGTGGATCAACGAGCTTTCCGATACCGACGTCCGGACTGAGCGTCACAGTGTCCGGATCCACTCCGGGTACGGCAACCAGCGGCAGCGCGGTCGATTGCAGTGCCGCGTTTCCATCGTTCAGCTCCGTAAATCCGCAAGCGCCGATTTGAGTCTGCGTTGTCTCTGACGCGATTTAGCGGGATTGGGTGTTTTTCGATCCCGCGGGCAAGTTCGCGTATTTGTTGAGCGACCAGGTACACGCGGGCGTCGACGGATCGGCCATCGCCTACTTAGCCATCGATTCTGATGCCGGAACGTAACATCGGTCAGCGGTTCGCCTTTTGGTCCCTTCCAAACGCTACCGAAGATCTCGTTTTTCTGAATTGACTGTCGCAACCACGAGACTTGCATCTGGACATATGTACAGACGGCAAGCGGACCGGATGACCGGGAGTATGACCTGGTTCACAGTCCGTCTTTCAGCTGTTTCATATTGCCGGAAACGACTGTATTGAAGGAGCGATCATTAAAGCCGAGGATATGAGGACCTGATGTCTGCACTGAACGACAAGGAGCTCGCAGAGCTGCGCAAGACATTCGAGGCGTGCGACCTCAACGGCGATGGCTTCATCAATCCGGAAGAGTTCCACGCTCTTCTAATCAAACTGGACGGCGATGTCTCGAGGGAAGAATGCATGCTCGACTTCGATATCGCCGATACCGAAGGAGACGGCTTCATCGGGTTCAAGGAATTCGTATTCTGGTGGACGAACTGAGGGGTTAATTTCCCCGCGCCATCCGGCTGGAAAGCCCGGCAAGTGCGATCGCTCGCTCGAACACCGGATCACATCGCGCAGGAGTTGGCCACCTCTGCGGTGAGCCGACTGGATCGGCCGCGCCGGGCGCGAAATCTGCGTGATCGATCAGCTCGCCGGTATGCAGCCGCTCAATTTCGCATGGCCGATTTCCTTCCCATGCGTTTCCCCAGGCGCGAATTCCAGACCCGTCGCACCATAACCGCTCTTCACGTACTCAACATCGAACTCGTATCGATAACCCTCGTGCGGGGTCAGCATCATTTCGATGACGGTCGCTGCCCGTCGTCCCAGGATAGACGAACGGGAAAACACGTAAATGAGACGAACACGCTTTTCAAGGGGTAAGCCAACGTCGACGGATGAGTCTCGGAGCTCGAGACTCCCCAGGTAACCCGCGTTGCATGCGGCGTCCACGGTGTAGAGATCGACGTCGATGCCTATCTTCGACAAGACTGTGCCGAAGTCCTTTCTAACGTGGAGAACGGCATTTCTCTCACGTGGATTCGGATAGGGCTTTATCCCAGCGCAGCCAGCTGCACTCAGCGCAAGAAGCAGTCCTGCGGAATAAAGAAATCGCGAGGCTCGAAGCGAGGGAGCCATTGCCCGCATGAGCTCAAGTGTTCAGGTCGGGGCACGTCGACCGTTCGCCGGTGGCCCAGGCGCGAATCGCGCTTCCGATCTCCTTTGCTTTGGCAAGGTTGCCGCGGTAGATCGTGAGCTTGGTCGACTTTTCGCCGCTGGCCGTGGCGTCAACAACGAGGATGTAGAGTCCGTCCGGGGGAGTCTTCTGAATAAGCGTGTGGTTGCCGAAGCTGACCTGAACGGCAAGCTCCATTCCTCGTTCGGTAACGGACACCGTAGGTTTGTATACGGACTTTGAATGTTCGGTAACCGTCATGTTGCCCTGAAACACGGCACCCGAAGAGCTCTTCGCGACATCGAGGCACTCATTCGCCTTCGCACGCAGCGTATCGACCACCTGCTGATAGGGTCGTCCGGCATCGAAGCGCTCGACGGTTGCCAGAGAACTGCTAGAGGCAGCCTGTCGGAACTCCCCCGGATTCATCGGCTGGCCCAGCGTGCCACAATCGCAGAGCGCAGCGCTGAGCGCGAGTCCAAGCGCGATCCTTCGTTTCATCAGTGAGTTCCTCTCGCTGCAATCGTGCGGCAAGACTATCAAGTGCTGCTGCATCTCGCGCAAAGAACACGATGAGATTGTGTGATGATGATCTCACCCCCGCCTCGAGTGTCGATGACCCAGCCCAAAGCGGAATCCATGAACGCACCCTCTGAGGGTGTGCTTGTGGTGACCGGAGGCGTTTGTGCTCTTGCGTCCATGAGATACAGCGCCAGGCAGGCCAGCGCGAGACACGATCGTCGCATACCATTTCCCTTGGTTACCGCGTGACGGACGTTAGCTGCGTTCCCGGTGGCAGGCAAGTCCCTCAGATCTGTGGCTTCCAAGCCAGCGGCACAGCGTAGCGTGGGTGTTACTCTTCGGGTCGAGACGGCAAGTGCCGCGAGATGATCAATCGCTACGTCTACGGGAAATCCACATTGAGGGGTGTGGAGTTAAGTGCCGCACGTACCGGCCTGCGACCCCACAACTGTCCCAGGTGTTCGTCCATCGCGCGCGGCTCGAAGCGGGCGAGGCCACCACCCGGCGTGGCAGTCATTTCGCCGAAGTAGATCCGGCTACCGACGTCATATAAGTCGACCCGGACGAAATCCAGGTCGGCGCCCAGCTTCTCCGCCGTCTGCAGCATCAGCCGCAGATTCACGGGCTCGTGCAAAGGGCGGTCAAACCGCTCGAGTTGGATGCGTGCACCGGTGTCACGCCAATGACGATCGTAGAGCGCACACCGGTGGCCGGTGAAACGGGAGCCGTCGATCTGGATCAAGTGCACCTTCCCGTGAAATGCATAGAACTTATAGTCCACAGGGGCAGACCCGGACCCGTCATCGATGAATTCCTCCACCATGATTCTTGGGGTGATATGCCGGTAGTGCCGCTCGCGCATCAGGTTGTAATAGTTGGTTGCCAGCCAGTTATTACAGATCCCGATCAACTCTTGGACGTCCAGCGCCGCTTTATCGAGAACAATACGAACCCACCCTGATCCGTGCGTCGGCTTTACCACGAACCGCTGTGGCAGGTCCGCAAAGGGGATCGCGCTGGGCTCGGCGGTGACGCAGTACACTTTGGGAAGTATTTCCGGGCCCAATCGCTGCGCCACGTAGTGTCGGACCGCATGTTTGTCCGCGAGCTGGGTGAGAACGGGCCGTCGGTCAAAAACCTTGCGGCGTAGAATCCATTCGTTGAATGTGCGCGGTCGCACCAACCTGGGATATTGGCCATGTGCTGCCCGGTGCATCTTGATCCCAAAGATCAAATCGCGCACCACTCGTGGAACGTACTTGCGGACGATCGCTCTGAGCATGATGGGTTGACCTGTTCCCTGGACCCCCAGGAGTCGCGCATTTCGTAGTTGCTGACGTTGGCGACTTCGCTGGCTTCCGGTGACGTATCACCGCCCCCCACCAAGAATACCAGGGACGGCTTACCGTTCGTCAGGACCCGGGTTGAGTAGGCGTTCCCGGAACTATCGCGTTCGCCGTTTTGGACCGCGCCGGCCACGGCTTGGCAATCGAACAGAGCGCACTTTTCACGAGCCTGGTTGGAGAATGGGTGGCCCGCGTGGAGGAGGCGTGGTCGTCCTCGGCCGAGTTGAGCGGATCTCGCAGCGAGTCGGCGTGCTAAAGTCAGCGCATGGACGGGGAATTCCCGATGTTATTGCCGAAGTTGCGCAAGGCTTTGCGGCAGGTGCGTGATCCAGCCAGGGCGCCGGCGATGCAGGCGTATATGAAGTCCACGATGCCGTATCACGGCGTGCCAACGCCGTTGTTACGTCGAGTATGCAAGGCGACGTTTGCAGACTTGCATTTTCCGACGACGTCGCATTGGCAGCGACAAGTGCTGGATTTATGGCGCGCCGCGCGTTTCCGTGAGGAGCGCTATGCAGCTCTGTATCTGGCAGGTGACAAACGCGGGAGGCCTTTTCAGACGCCATCCGCGATGAAGATGTATGACGAGCTGATCGTCACTGGCGCGTGGTGGGACTACGTGGACGACATCGCGTCGCACCGCGTCGGGCCGATCCTCAGGGACTATCCTCGCCCCATGCGACGCAAGATCCTGTCATGGAGCAAGTCGAACAATCTGTGGAAGCGGCGCACCGCGATCATATGCCAGCTTGGATTCAAAGCGGAAACGGATCTCGAGTTGCTGTATGCCTGCATCGAACCTTCGCTTGGGTCAGCGGAATTCTTCCTGCAGAAGGCGATAGGGTGGGCGCTGCGCCAGTACGCGTGGACCGACGGTACTGAGATAAAAAGATATGTACGGCTAAACAGTGCCCGGCTGAGTACGTTGAGCCGTCGGGAAGCGCTCAAGAATATCGACTGAACGTAAAATGGCCCACGTCTCAGGTGGGCCAGTGGCGACGCACGAGACGTTGACAGCAATTCCTCCCTCAAGTCTCAGGAGGCAGCGGAAGTTCTGTTTCCACGGCTTTTTTGGGCTTTCGCTGGTTTCGTCGCGCGGGGCGCTCGCCCCCGCTGGTCGGAAGCCCCAAGGATTTCACGACAGCATCCAGCTCTTCGGTGAGGGCCAATTTCTTGGCGCCCAGTTCCTGAATCTGCTCATCGATGCTGCTGATTTCGCTTTCAAGCAGTGCTTTCTTTTCAGTGGCTTCCAAGTGGAGTTGCCTGCGCTTGCGCTCGGTCAATAATTGAAGTTCTTCAAGGGATAAACCATCGAGACCGTGGATTCCTCGTTGTTCCAGGTCCTTAATGACTTCAACGTCGGTGTCTTGCGTCGGCTGAAGTGATTGCTCAAAAGTAGTCATGGATGGTGGGGTCTCCAAAAAATAACGGCATCCGCTGCCTCGTCACGGTAGCATGGCATCCGCGAGTCGCGGAGCGAAGAGAGTGAGAGGTGCGTACAAATTTTAACGCTGCCCGGCCTTCGGAACCGAGCTGGTCAAAGGCGCCCCATCTGTCGAAAAAGTGCGACGCTGGCGCTGGCCTCGAGGAAGGCGACCGCTGCTAGCTGAGTGCCAACAATGTTCCAACAAACCGCTTGCCGTAAACAACCCCCAGAGCGACTGCGATCACGAGGGCGAGCGACAGGAGAGCCGCGACCTGCAAGGTGGTAGGCGTTCTGTCTTTTGGGTCGCCCGCAAGGGGTTGGAGAAGTCGTGCGACACGCTCTTCGAGTGCCGACCGATCGCCGGTCAACCGCGCACACGCTCCTGCGGCGCCAGCGGTGATAGTCATATTGCGGTGAAATCGGACCGAGGCAACGAGCGCCGCCGCGAGATCGGCGCCCTCGATGCCCTCCGCACGCGCCTCATCGTCGCGAGCACGCTCCAACGCTGCGAGCCACCTGTCGAATCTTTTTTGGGCGGAAGTCCACGGCCACTGCAGATCGGTCACGAATTGAGCGATCCAGATGCGCAGCGGGTCTCGATGCCTGACATGAGCCCGCTCGTGCGCCAGCGCCGCCTGCATCGCGCGATCATCCAGAAGTCTGGCCAGCTCAGGTGCGAAGACAATATGCGGCCGTATCAGCCCGATCGTAGCGATTCCAAACTTTTCGGGGCCACCCAACAAGGACCACCCGGCTCTCAGGATGGCGCGTATGACGATCAATACGAAGGGCGCGCATACAATGAATACCAGAGGTCCGACACGATCCGGCACTGGGTCTGGCTCCGACAGGGCCCAGCCGCACAACCAAGCCGCAACGATCAATGCGGGTGTCAACGGCCACCACAGTCGCAACCATGCAGCGCGTTCGCGTTCGAAGCCAGGCGTCATCCGGGAGCGGGTCGAGAGCCAGGCGCCGATCACTTGTAGCGCCGCGCCGCCTAACAGAATCATCAGGACGGTCAATAACGTTTCACGCTCCATCTTTCGATCTCCGGCGCGCGATGACGATTCGCTCGAGCTCATCGAGCAATTTCGGGTCAACTGCGTCGACCGCGTCGACGAGGGCCGCGACCGCCGCGTGCGGCGCAGCGCCGAACAGCCGACTCACCGCTTTGCGTGCGCGTGCGCTCTCAACGTCCTCGCGAGCGACCCGCGGACGATAGATAAAAGCTCGGCCGCGGGGTTGGCGATCGATGAGCCCTTTCTCGCGCAAGCGATCCACGACCTTGGCGGTCGTCGTGTAGACCAACCCGTCGCGTTGGCCCAGTTGCTCGTGGAGTTCCCGAACAGAGCCCACACCGAGTTCCCACAACTTGGCCAGGATGTCGTACTCGAGGTCGTCGGACGGTAGACGAAACTGCTTCATGGCGCGATGAGGCCAGTTTGGCCGGAATCGCGCGGCGCTGCGGTGTTCAGCGTCGCCCCGATGAGGCCCGTATCGAAGGAGCCGTAACTGACGAACGTTCGCGCACGAGCCTCCTCCGGAATCGTCTCGGAGTAAAGGTTGACCGAGCCGCCGAAAGAGGCGTACCCCAGATCGGGCGCTCCCCCCGGGCTGCGGTCGATCACCATCTGCTGCAGCACAGACGTCGGAAAGTACGACGTCGAGTGGTGGCCAAAGGTGTCCGGATCCGCGAAGGGAATGCCGTCCATGGTGACATTGAACTGTCCGTCGGTGAAGCCACGCAGACTCTGGCTCTTCGCGGCGTCGAACCCGGGACCGTTCGGTGCAGAGCTGACGAAGCTCGGAGTGAAGTTGGCGACGGTTCCGTAGTCGCCGACGGGGGAAGCGATCTGGCGAATCACTTCTTCGCCCACGACGGACTGCGGCGAGCCTTTGTCGGCCACAGGGGCGCTGGGCTGCGCGCCGTCTTTGGTCCCTTGAATGAGCACAGTGGAGAATGTGTCCGAATAGATTTCGGTAGGCGCATCGGCCGCTGTAGCGGCAGCGCTGAAGAATAAGAAAGGCAACAGCCACGCCGCGCGAGGGGTGGTGGCTCGCGCGCCAGTACTGAACTGAGACAAAATGAGTCTACTCCACGCTGCGCGGTGTTGTTTTGGGGGCCGCCGTCCAGCTCGAAGTTTACGGGCGCAATATTTCTTTTCTAAGACGCTGGTGCACGACCTTTACTGAAGGGCGCAGGGTGTCTGTCTTCTAACCTTTACAATCGCCGGGTAGATTTGACACTTGGTGCCCAATGTGGGCGTCAGCGTTCGGGCAGCGCATGAGAGGACCGTATCGTGAACCCGTTGCGAGTGATTCTGCCCGTAGTGATTGTCGCTCTGGGATCGGCGGCGATCTGGGCATGGCACGAAAGATCGCTGCAGGCGGATGCACCGCTTGTGCGCGCGGAATCTGCTGCACCTGTCCAGCAGTTGCCCCTTCCAGCACCGGATCACGCTGCCGTGAGCGAACCCGCTCCAGCGCCCACAACCTCGTCGCAGGTCGAGCCTGCACCCGCTGCGTCTGACGGCAATCAGGCCACGACAAGCGCTGCTATCGATTCGCCGAACATTGATGCACCCGAGCCCGCACAGCTAGCAGCACATTCCGGACGCTGAGGATCCGGTTGTCGTGAACCATTGGGTCTGGTACGAAGCCACCGGTTACAACCGCCCGTATCCGGGTGAGGCCAAGGGAGAGGCTTTTTTTCATGAGCGGGCAGTCGAGGTGCCTCGGCGGGTGCACCGCCGAGGCACCTGCCTTCTTTACTGCACTACGACTTTGCCAGTGATATGCGGCCACACGCAGTCGTTGTAGAAGTATTCGCCCGCGGTATTGAACGCGAATGAAAACTGCTGTCCCGGCTGGAGCACGCCCGAGTCGAACTCGTGATCAAAGAATGAATCCGCGCAATGAGCGTTCGCACTGCCCGCCGGATTCACGAAGGTCACGATCGTCCCGACCGGAACCACCAGATTCTGCGGATAAACCGCGTTCTGGTTGGTCACCGCTTCGGCGCTTGTGGCGGATGTTCTTCCCAGAAGCACCTTGTTTCCAACGGCACTGCCGTTAACGGCTACAGCAGTAATCGGCTGTCGCGCGGTCGGTGGAGTGGGCGTAGCGGCCGGCGGCACCTTGCCACCTAACTTGAATGCCCAGAGATTGTCGCCAGTCGGCGAGGCATACGGCACGCTGTTACCACCCGCAAACACGGCGACGTACTGCTCGCCGTCGATCTCGTAAGTGATCGGCGCGGTATGCACGCCCGCGCCGGTCTGGAATCGCCACAGTTCCCGACCGTTGTGGATGTCGTAGCCAACGAGATACCCGTCCGGTTGACCAATGAACATCACATCGCCCGCAGTCGTCAGCATGCCGTTGGTTGAGAGCGACCAGTCGGTGTGCTTCTGCCAGACGAGGCGATTCTTGACCGGATCCATCGCGACGATTCTTCCGCCATTGCGGTACTCGCCAATCGGCCGGTATTTACCGGTATTCGTCCATGCGCCATTGATCAAGGCGGCTCCGAAGTACACCAGCCCCGTGTGCGGGTTGTATGACATCGCGGCCCAGGTGGCGGCTCCGGCGCTTCCGGGAGTCACGAGCGTGGTCTTATCCCAGAAGGGTGTGAACAAACAGCCGACGACATAGTTTGGCACGGGCCGCAGGGTCGGCTCGATGCGCTCATCGGGGCAAAGCGGCACGAACGGTTCGCCAAAGGGAATGGGCTGCGTCGCCGAAGTCTTCTGCCGCGGCTCCTGAGGCACCGGCTTGTACTGGATGCCTGGCAGCGGCTCACCGGTCACGCGATCGAAAATGTAGAGATAGCCGGTCTTGCCGGCGACCGCGACGGCCTTGCGCTTCTTGCCATGGACCTCCAGATCCATGAGCACCGGCGCCATCGTGTTGTCGGCGTCCCAAAGATCGTGTTTGACAGTCTGAAAGTGCCAGAGATAGGCACCGGTGTGGGCATCCATTGCGACGATGGAATCGGAGTACAGGTTGTCGCCGCCGCGGGTAGAGCCATCCATCACTGGGAATGGATTGCCGAATGTCCAATAGACGACATTCAATTCGGGATCGACCGCCGGATGCATCCAGGGTGCCGCGCCGCCCGTTTTCCAGGAATCTCCCTGCCAAGTGTCACCGCCCGGCGTGCCGGGTGCCGCGGTACCCCAGAAGGTCCAGGCGATGCTGCCATCGGTCGCGTTCAACGCATACGCGCGGCCACGATAAGCTGCATCGCCGCCGCCTGTTCCCACGTAGAGCAAGCCATCGTAGTACACGAGAGCCGTGGGCGTGGTACCGCCCGGAAAATTCGCATCATTGAGCGTGATCAGCCATAGCTTCTGGCCGGTTGCCTGGTCGAGCGCCACGACGCGCCGACCCGTCAGTGAGGCAAATACTCTGCCTTGCGCGACCGACACGCCGCGCACGATTCCGATCGCTCCACCCCCGGCGTAGGTCCATTTGGCAACGCCGGTGCGCGCATCGACGGCGCTGATGCTCTGTGATGCGCTCTGCACGTATATGACGCCGCCTACCTCAACCGGCGTGGCTTGCTGGCTGGCTCCCGATACAACGCCGCCGTCGACGTGCAGCATCCAGGCGCCGCCCAGCTTTCGGATACTGTGCTTGTTGATTTCGTCTAGCTTCGAATACATGGTGTTGCCGTAGTTGGCATTCACCATCGGGAAATCCCTATTCGCCGGACTGCAGCAACGCTCGGATTGTTGCCTCCAGTGGTCACGGTCACCGTCATGGTCACCGTCATCGCCACGGTCCCCGTCATCATTACGGTCACCGTCATCGTGGTCGTCCCCGTCCCCGGCATGCGCTCCGGGCGGCCGCGCATCGTGATCATCCCCGGCGTACGCTGCGGTCAATGGTAATGAAATCACCGCAAGTGACATCCACAAACTCAGTATCTTCATCGGTCGCACAGTGTGTCTCCCTTATTCATGGCCGGACATCGGCTCGTCTGGCCTCAAGCAAGCACGCGAAAGCTGCGAAAAATGCGTGTCGGCCGTCAGGCAGCGACTCACGCTCGTCTTCACATAAATCAACAACCGCGCGGAAAACCCTGAAGTTATATCCGCAGCGTGTAGACCTCAGTCGTTGCCGAGACTGTACAGCAAGCCGTCGCGAATGGGAGACGCTGATGACACCGGTATCTGTGACCGAGTTGGCAATCCGTTCGTACGCGAGAAGGAGGTCCCTAACAGCTGACCCCTGCGGGCACGTATTACGGGTATATGTCCAATGGATCAAACATGCGTTGAGAAAACTCAGGCGGATAATCGGCAGCGTAAGTTATTTATTCTGCTGACCGACACGCGGACTAACGGAAAGCCAGCACCGCAATTAAACACAACCGGGATTACGCCGTGCCAGCAGTCACTCCCCTCCATACGAATGTATGACGATGGCCGGGCGTGCCGCCCAGGATTGACAAATAACGGCTGTGATTGACAAATCGCGGCCATGATTGCCGGCGCGCGACATGTTCATGAATAGAGCGTCGAGCGCTGTCGTTCCAGTCTGCTTCAGAAGAGCGCAGGCTCCGCGGCGAAGCTTTCCCGCAGAAATTCAAGAAACACGCGCACCTTGGGAGAAGTGCTGAGCCGCGCTGAGTAAAGAGCAAAGAGCTCGACCGGATCAGGCTCCCACTCGGGCAAAAGCCGCACCAGCCGGTGCTGCTCCACATCCGCGCGTGCCACCGCCAGGGGCAGCAATGCAATACCAACTCCGGCGGCGGCGAGTTGGTGATTGATCGTCGGGTCGGGAGCCGCTACGCGCGATTCCACCCGTACTTCCTTTACCTCGGCGCCACGGTGTAGACGCCATGTTGCCGAATCTCCCGGCTCGCCGAGCGTTCCGCAACTCGTGGTTATGCAACTGTGCTGCCGAAGATCGGCCGGTGAAGCCGGTGTCCCGCAGCGTTCGACGTAACGGGGACTGGCATACGCGCCAAGCCGAATTCGCATGAGCGGTTTCATCAAAAGGCCGGAATCCTCCAGGGGCCCAGGGCGGATCAACAGGTCAAGACTGCCTTCTCGGGCAGAAGTATCCGCTCCCAACAGTTGCAGGCTCAGGCGCAATTCGGGACACCTGCTCAGAAACTCCCCCAGGACGGGTCCCAGAATCAGGCGGGCAAACGAGGCAGGCGCCCCGACACGCAGCCGGCCGCGCGGTTTGGCTAGCAGGGCGCCGATAGCCAGATCCGCTTGCTCCGCCTCTTCGAGCACCCGCTCGCAGCGGTCCAAATAGATCTCGCCGGCCTCGGTCAGCGATACGTTCCGGGTCGTCCGTTGCACGAGGCGCATGCCCAGCCGGGCCTCGAGGCGGCTGATCGCGCGGCTGACGCTCGATTTGGGTACTCCCAAGCGCTTTGCCGCGACCGTAAAGCTTTGCGCCCGAGCTACTTGCGTAAAGAATTGCAGCTCGTTCAGGTCCGTCATCATCGTTCCCATATGGCAACAGTGTAATCGTGCGGGGATTATTGTTCCACGGGTGAACGGTCCGTAGAGTGCGTCATGTCAGTGGATAGGGACTATCAAGACCGAATCGCTCGTTCATAACCCGATGGGTGAGGGCAAGTCTGCCCCCATCGCGCCGGAGGATATTGCGGAGGTTGCCGTCCGGGCGCTCACTGATCAGGATCTGTGCGGCGAGGTGTTGGAGATCACGGGCGGCGAGTTGTTGAGCGTGCCGGAGCAGGTGGACGCTCTCGCCAGGGTCCTGCGCAAGCCGATCCGATGCTTGGATGTACCCGTGCAGGCTGCGGTCGACGAACTCATCCGTGCGGGGATACCCGCGCAAATGGCCGGGGCGGTTGGACAATCGTTCGAGGCCGTCCGGGACGGGCGCGCCGCGGTGATCACGGAAACGGTCGCGAAAGTGACGGGTCGCCTACCGAAGACATTCGCAACCTGGGCTCGCGAGCACGCTGCGCTTTTTTCATGATGCCGCACATCGCTGCTGCCGGGCATCCATCCCACTGACCGGCGGGGCGTCCACTGCGCCAAATTGAGGTTGGGCCAGCGGCGGGACAGAATGCATCCATGAGATCACTGCAGCGTAATCACGATTGAGCCGTCGCCACCGTTGGTTGCTGACGGGCCGCCGTTTGTCGCCGGTGCATAAATGCTTCCCGCCGGACCTGCGCTCCCGCCGGCACCTCCGCCTGTTCCGGGGCTGACACCGGTTCCTCCACCGCCGTAGCCGCCACCGCCGCCGCCGGCCAAGCCGTTACCTGCATTGTTGCCGCCAATGCCGGCTCCGACACTGCTGCCACCTGACCCGCCCGGATAGCTGCCTGAGTTGTTGGCACCGCGACCGCCGGCACCACCAGAGCCGTCGCTGCCTCGAACACCGTTGCCAAACAGCATTCCCACTCCACCGGCGCCGCCGATGCCACCCGTACCCCCACTGCCACCGCTGGCTGTGGAGGTCGTACCTCCCGCACCACCTGCGCCACCAGTGCCGCCGCCGCTGCCGCCATTTGTGGCGTTGTTACAGCTGCCGCCGCCGCCGCCACCGCCTGCGATGACCTGGTCTGTGGTACCTGCATCGACGTTGCTCGATCCGCCGCCGCCACCCCCGGCGCCGCAGGTATAACTACTACCGGACCCCGGCCCGCTTGCGCCGGTGCCACCGCCACCACCGACCACCAGATTGAGCACCTGCCCCACGGTGACATTCCGTGTGTTTGTAACGACACCCCCGGCGCCACCCATGTGCCCGGCATTGGTGCCCCACATCCCGCCGCCTCCGCCACCCCCGCCAGTCGCGACGATCTGAATCGAGTCCACTCCGGCAGGCACGGTCCAGGTGTAGCTGCCCGGTGTTGTGAAGCTGAAGGTGCTTGGCATACAGCTGACACTGATATTGCTGACATCAGCGACGACAGTTGGTCCTGAGGCATTGGTGATTGTGCACAGCTGTCCGGCGGGTTGCGTTCCGATTGTCACGACATAGGTGCCGTTGTAGGCCACCGGCGTCACAAACGTAAAGGAGCCATCGGAAGTGAGAGTAAGTGGGTCGGCCCCGTTATTGTCGAGCGTCACCTGTGCACTGCTCGCCAGACCGGAAAGGCTTCCACCAATGATGTAGGTGTTGGTGGAGCAGGTCACGGTGACATTGGATACGAGCTGAGTCAGGTTGGTGGCAGTACCATTGGTGACAGTGCAGGTTTCTCCCGTCGGTTGTGTGCCGACCGTGACGTTGTAAGAGCCTTGGTCAACCACCTGCGTGGCGAACGTAAATGAACCGTTTTCTGTTAGCGTCAGCGGGTCGGCTCCGTTGTTGTCCAGCGTCAACTGCGCGCTCGGGGCAAGACCGGTGACTGTGCCGCCAATCGCATACGTGTTGCTCGAACAGATGATGGCCACATTGGAAATGTCGGCCGTGACGCCTGCGCCATTGCCGTTCGACACTGTACAAGTGGCGCCGGCCGGTTGAGTGGCCACGGTGACCACATAGGAGCCGTTGTAGGCTACCGGAGTGGCGAAGGTGAATTGGCCGTCCGCCGACACTGTCATTGCGTCGGCGCCATTGTTACGAAGCACAACGTGAGCGCCGCCTGCCAATCCGGAAGTAGTGCCCGAAATTGTATAAGTGTCGGTCGAGCAGGTGACCGTCACATTGGAGATGTTGGCCGTGAGGCCTGCACCACTGCCATTTGACACCGTGCAGGTGGCGCCGGTGGGCTGTGTTCCCACCGTGACCAGATAAGAGCCGTTGTAGGCTACCGGAGTGGCGAACGTGAAGGGGCCGTCCGCCGAGATCGTCAGGGAATCGATGCCGTTGTTGCTGAGCAGCACAATGTCATTGCCGCTTGTGAGGCCGGAGACCGTACCGCCAATACTGAATTGGCCACGCGCGGCTGGTGTGGGTGCGGGGTGATCCTCATCGCACGCACTGAGGATCGCTGTGGAGTTCAGCAGAGCGACGATAAGAATGGCGCGACGCACGCGGTGTGACAACAACATCTGTCTTTTACTTCCTGTCCTGCCTGCGATGCGATGTCTACGGAACCCAATCGAGTGGGTGTTACGGCAGACAGCGCTTGCGCCGAATATGCGCTCTGATTCTGTTACAGGGCAGATGTCAAACCATGTGCGGGTCACAAATCCAACAAGCCGCGAGACTTCAGTCGGAATGCGTGACCGTCGTCTCAGTCGCGAGTCTGTTGGTGCTCCGCGATAAGCGCCAGCTTCTGGTTCCGGCGGCTTGCCGCGGCCGGTTTGGCGCAGTGCGGCCGGTCCGTGTCTATGCTGTGCGGCCTTTCCGCTTCCGACTCGGGACCTTGGCTCCGGTTGTTGCCTTCGTCCGCTTGCCACCGGTTTTTGCCGAGGCCTTCGCTTTCGTTGAATCGAGTGCGGCGGCGACCGCGCGCTTGCCCCATTCGATGATCTGCTCGTTGTCCTCCAGCACCTCCACCGGAACCGTGTAATAGGTCATGCTGAGATGCGGTCTGTCCGCGTAGGGCCGAAATCGTTCCATGCCGCGTTTTTCATATTCGGGGCGGGTGGTGTCGTTCACCTTGAAATACAACTGATCCTTGAAGATCAGCGCGAAGAACAATTCGCTGCAGTAGATGCCGGCGCCACCGAACATCCGGCGCGACGTCAAACGGCCCATGCCCGCGAGTTGCTCGAGCACGTACGCCAGGTATTCCTCACTGACAGGCACTGTGATCCTCCGCGAGTACGGTATCTGGAAGTCGTGATTTGAACAAATCTGCGGGCGCGACGCGACTTTTCGATCACTTCCGATGGATGCAATCCGCAACGGACTAGTTCCCTCCCGGGCCCTGTCTGCATCTTTTTTGATTCCCCTTTTGAATCCTTTGCGCCGCGCAAGGCCGTGCGGCCGGCGATAAGCTCCAAAGCGTCATCAGTGATTACCGAGCTGGAGAACCACCATGTTCGTCGACGTCCGGCGACTTCTGCTCGCCACCGCTGTTTTGATTGCTCTACCCATCGCCGCCTTCTCGCAGACAACCGGCTCGCCGACCGGTGGTCCTTGCCCCCGGCCGGCTGCGGGCAGCGTGGTCGCGCCGCCTCCCGAGTTATTCAGCGTGAACGGTGTGTTGAACCTGCAGTTGAACTATCTCACTACGGTCGATAGTGCAGGGCGCACCCTGTTCTGCCTCAATACACCCGGCGGTCTTCAAGGCCCAACGCTACACGTCATGCCGGGAGATACCCTCAACGTTACGGTGACGAATCTCGTACCTGCGCCACCGCCGGGATCTCCGACTGAAGTCGTGTCGAATCCGTCCAACAAGTGCGGCGATATGACGATGACCATCACGTCGTTGAACGTGCACTACCACGGCACGAACACTTCGCCGACCTGCCACTCGGATGAAGTGATTCACACCATCATCAATTCCGGCGAGAGCTTCCAGTACAGCGTGCGCTTCCCGGCCGATGAGCCACCTGGGCTCTATTGGTACCACCCCCACGTCCACGGCATCGCCGAGGCTGCGGTTCAAGGCGGCGCATCCGGTGTGATCATTGTCGGCGGTATCGCAAATATCCAGCCTGCCGTGGCCGGTCTTCCCGAGCGCGTGCTCGTGTTCAGAGACCAGAACGTCGCAGGCAATCCGGATCCGGGTGGACTCATTCCGGCATGGGACCTGTCACTGAACTATGTGCCCATTTCCTACGTGTCGACTCCTCAGCCCGGATTCATCCCGAGCATCATCAAGATTCAGCAGGGTCAGAAGGAGTTCTGGCGAGTCGCGAATGCGTCCGCGGACACGATTCTCGATCTGCAGGTTGTCTACGATGGCGTCGCACAGCCGCTATCTATTGTGGGTTTCGACGGAGTCCCGGTCGGGTCTCAGGATGGAGCCCGACCTGGCACGCTGCTCACGCAGACCCACGTGTTGATCCCGACGGCCGGCCGTGCCGAATTTATCGTCACCGGACCTTCCGCGGCCGTTCACAACGCCGTACTGAAGACACTCAACATCGATACCGGGCCTGCTGGCGACAACGATCCTGAGAGGACCGTCGCCATCCTGCAGAAGACCACAGGTGCTGCGGGGCTGCCGACAACCGAATCAGCCACCGGTCCGTTCACGGGCACAAAGTTTGCCGGGCTTGCGGCGGCCACGCCAACCGCGCAGCGCAAGCTGTACTTCTCGGAGGTGATCTCAGATCCCAGCGATCCGGCGAGCCCGACGAATTTCTTCATCACCGTCGATGGCGCAACACCGACGCTGTTCGATCCCAACAATCCACCGGCAATCACCACCACTCAAGGGTCAGTGGAGGATTGGGTCATCGAGAATCGCGCCCCCGAGCATCACGAATTCCACATGCACCAGATCCACTTCCTGCTGCTCGAAGTAAACGGAGCGCCCGTCCCCGCGGATCAGCGGCAGTTCTTCGATATGTACCAGGTGCCGTTCTGGAGCGGCACGGGACCCTACCCAAGCATAAAAGTCCGGATGGATTTCCGCGGGCCGGATATCGGTGACTTCGTCTATCACTGTCACATCCTTGGACACGAGGACAATGGAATGATGGCGATCATACGGGTCCTTCCGCACCCGTAAGCCATGCGAGATGTTGTTCTCCTTCTGATTGGCCTTGCAGGGATGGCCTCCGTGGCTGTCCCTGCGCCGCAGGGCGCGCAGCCGACCGCGCAGGTCGCCCCGTTCTCCCCGCGCTTTGAGCTGCAGACCCTCGATGGTCACCACGTCACGGACGCGACATACCGCGGCCGATGGTTGCTTGTCTATTTTGGGTATACGTTTTGTCCTGACGTGTGTCCAACGGTCCTCATCGACGTGGGCCATGCGCTCAATGCCATCGGCCCGCTCGCTGACCGAATCCAGCCAATTTTCATTACCGTGGATCCGGTCCGTGATACTGCCAGTCACATGGGGCAATACCTGAGCGCCTTCAGTCCGCGCATTGTTGGTCTTCGTGGCGATCCGAAGCAGACCGAGATCGTCTCAAAGCAATTTCATACCTATTATCGCGCGCGCAGTCTGGGCAACGGCGCCTATGCGGTCGATCACAGCTCGTTTCTTTACGTTATCTCTCCTGACGGGCGTGTGGCGAAGGTATTGCCGGACTCCTTGCGTGACCAGAAATTGGCCGAGGAATTGAGGAGACTCGTTCAGTGAGCCAGCGGGTGACGAACCCGCGGAACTGGGTGCAGCCACAATGACCATACGAGTCTCCATTGCTCTCGCACGTATTGTTTGCGCCTGTATCGTCAGCGCGGCGACGACCGCGACCGCACCGCGCCTCGATACCACTCGCGCCGCAAGCGGGGAAGCCGCACTTCGATCCGTCATTCACTTTGCGAACGCGGATGATCCGGCGAAAGTTGCCGCCGGCAAACTAATCTACGCGCGGTGGTGCTCGTCATGCCACGGAAAGCGACTGCAAGGCCAGGCGCTTTGGCAGCTCCAGGACCAGTACTCAGGCAGACGCGCTCCCGCCCATGACGAATCTGGGCATACATGGGAGCATTCGGACGAAGAGCTCTATCGCATTACGCGATACGGCCGTTTCACTACAACGCCGCCGAGTGTGCACTCCTACATGCCAGCCTTCGAAGGAATTCTGAATGATGAGCAGGTTTTGGACGCGCTGGCGTATCTCAAGGCGCGCTGGCCACTCGGGCTGCGCGTCTCCCAGTCCTTGCTCAACCCCGGCTACGCCGGCATGCCGGCCAACGCCCAGACGGTCGAATGGACTTTCCCTCCGACGTGCTTGACGTCAGTGCAACGTTGGCGGACCGGATCACGCTAGTCACCAGGCGTCGCAAGCAGCCTGGTCGGAAGGCAATGTCAGCATAAGCGCGCTGGACGCGGAGTTCCGAGGTGCCTCCTGACCAAGCTAGTTCGTTGCCGGAAAGCTCCCCACAATGCACACCGAGTATTGCAGTCCCTGGGGCGCAAAGGCCCGCAGATCCGGGACGGCGAACGTGTTGATGCCATCGCCGCCAAACTTCACGCCTAGGATGGAAAACAACGCCGCGTTCTGCGAGATGAATAGAAGACGCCCATCTGCCGGCATGAAGGCGCCACCACCGCCGTACGAGTTTGCCGAAAGGACGATGTCGCCAAGCATGCAGGAGACTGTGGAGTTTTTATTTTCGGCGGCATAACCGCCGGTCCCGAGCCGATTCGACACGTCGGTCAGATTCGCCGGAATAGTCGCGGCCGGGCCCTGCGCTCCTGTTGCGCCCGTTGGGCCTGCGGGGCCGGCTGGGCCAGTGGCGCCCTGCGTACCGGCTGGACCTTGCGACCCTGTGATGCCTGTCGGTCCAACTGGGCCGGTCGGGCCAGTCGGGCCGGTGGCGCCCGTCAGGCCCGCCGGGCCCTGCGGACCCGCCGGGCCGGTTGCGCCAGTCGGGCCGACGGGGCCTTGCGCGCCGACCGCACCTGTTGTGCCTTTCGCTCCGCCAGCCGCAATCACAGCCCAGTTTCCCCCGGATCCACTCACGTCAGTGGCGGGATCGGTGGCGGTGTTCGTCTTCAACGCAACATAACTTGATCCGTTTTCAGTGGCTACGTCATTGACGGCGTAGGCGGTGGCAGCAGACCACGGCCCTCTGAACGTGAAACCCAGCGATGCCTGCGCCTTTTGTAGTGCCTGAATGGTTTTCTGCAACGTTGCAATGTCATTGGCGCTGCCGTTCACGGCGGTTGCCACGGCCGAGAAGTTCGCATTGACATCCTCGGCCTTGGCTTTGGTCGCGGGCGTGAAGGTATTCGGAATGGTCACGGTGCCCGCATGAGCGTGACCGGCGAGTGCCGCGGCTACGGACACGAGTACGGCGAGTTTTGAATTACGCATTATTGCGCATCGATCTTTAGTTCCAAGTGGTGTCGTCCCAGCTCGTCGAGTCCCAGACCAGAGGGTGTTGGTATCCCGTGCCGCGGGTAGGAATTGACTGGCGGGAAGGTTGGGAAGGTTGGCGGTCGTCGCAACCACAAACCAGAGCCAGTAGTGAAGTTGCGATCAGGAGCAAGCCGGGCCGCCCTGGCCGTCGAGCCTCATTGTTGAGCGGCAAAGCGTGCGCACGAGGATTCCGCTTTGCAGTAGGCATGGGGCCGCAAAGCTAGAGTGCCAGCTGCGGGCTGACTGTGACCCTGATCTCGATTCCCGTAGTTGTCAGTCTCAATCGACTGGAATTGATGGCGGGTCTGACCCGGTACGAGATGCGGCGGCTCAATGAAGCGACGAAAGTCTCGATCGATCGAAATGCCGAGGCCAACTGCCATGTCCGATGAGCTCGATCCGATCTTGTCGCGATTGTTCGCCGCAGCGGGGCCGGCGCCGCACCTGCCTGATTTGTGCGGTACCGGCGGCGGACCTTAGGTGCGCCGGGACTGCAGCGCCAGCCCGACGCCGAACACTACGAACATTCCGCCGGTGAGGCGATCACACGTCTGAACGACTGATGGCTTTTTCAGGAATCGAGCGATGGGCTGGGTAGCCGCGATCAAACAAGCAAACCAGATCAGGCCCAGCAGTGCGTGAATCGCTCCCAGCAACAGGATATACGGGGCGACCGGCAAGCCTTGCGGCACGAACTGCGGCAGGAAGGAAACGTAGAATACGCCAACCTTGGGGTTGAGCAGGTTGGTGAGGACTCCAGTGGTGAACGTCCTGTGTCCGCCGTCAGCGCCACGCGTTTCCGTGAGGAAGCTGCGGCGCGGATGGCGCAGCATCCTGTAGCCGAGGTAAATGAGGTAAGCGGCCCCAATCCAACGCAATGTGGTGTAGGCCATCTCCGAAGCTGCTAGCAGCGCGCCGAGACCCGCGGCGACGAAGGTCGCCCAGGCGAAGCAGCCAACTGCAATTCCAAGGCTCGTGAGTGCCGCCCGCCGCGGGCCCGCGATCGCCGCCGTCCTGAGGACGAGCGCCGTGTCGAGACCTGGCGCAATCGTCAGCAGACTTGCCGCCGCGATGAAGGCAGCAAGCGATGCGGAAATGGACATCATCGAATCTCCCGCGCCTGCGCGGCACGTGCGCTCCCTTTGAGAACGCACATGCTACCGGAAGACGGCGCTACTGTATTGGCCAAATATTGCACGCATTTGACTCGTGCGTGAAAAATGCTCAGGCGTGGGAGTGACACAGTTCGCTTGTTAGTCACGAACACTTTGCTATGGTCCGCAGTGTCGTCGTACCGGGGGCGGCGCTTGTATCGAGGCCATCAAGGAGTTGAACCGTGCGCAACCTGGTCCCCAAACACTACCTGCTCGCGTCCGATTTCGATCAGACGTTGAGTTTCAATGATTCCGGACACGTGCTCAGCGAGCTCCTGGGTGTCAGGGGTTTCGAGGAGAAGGTCGCCGGCCTCGCGCGCAGTAACCTCATTCAACAGGGGGGTGAGTTGACCTATCTCATCCGCCATGACCCCGACTTTCGCGGCGTGCGGCGCGAGCATCTGGTCGAGGCGGGCCGCAGGGTGCGGCTCAAGGCGGCACTGCCGGAATTGGTCAGGTTTCTGGAGCGAGGCTTGGACGGCTATCGCTTTTCCTTGCGCGTAATCTCCGCAGCTCCGCGCGAAGTGGTCGTGGCTGCACTGGCAGGCATCGTGCCAGCCGAACACATTTATGGGACGGAATTTGACCACGATCCCGTGTCCGGCGAAGTCCGTGCAATTACGCGCGTACCCGCCGGCTATGGCAAGGTGGCCGTGCTCGAGGAGTTGGAGCAGCGACTCGGCGTCGTCCCCGACAGGGTGATCTATGTGGGCGACGGCAGCTCGGACATTCATGTGATGCTACACGTCAACAACGGCGACGGATTCACGATCGCTGTCTCCGACAACAAACAGCTGGCCCGCATCGCCAAAACGACTGTACTCAGCGACAATGCGTTCAGTATTCTCGTTCCGGTACTGAGCCAGGTCCTCGGTAAGCGCACGCCTGAAATACGGGCGCTGTTCGAGGCTAACGGGATGATGTTGCACGATTGGGAAAGAGAGCGGACCGATCGGGTGATGATCCGCGAAGTGCCGGCATTCGCCGTGCCGGCCCTGAGTTGACCGGCAGGATGCGCTCATGACACAGACTCTTGGTTGGGTCGCAACCGCGCTATTCGCCAGCTCGTACTTCTTGCGGCCCGCAGCACTGCGCGCGCTGCAGATGGTTGCTGCCGTGTTGTGGGTCGTATACGGAATCTTGATCGATGCGACGCCGGTGATCGCGGCGAATGGGCTCGTGTTTGCCGCGGCCGCCTGGACTCTCGCCCGTGGGTACTTTGTGACTCCGGCTCCCGCGCAGGGGGATTGAGAGCCGCGCTCTGACACCACAAACGAGACGCGGCCCGGGATGAACGAGCTGACGTACGCCCGCTGCGGCGTTGCGGAGCGACCCATCAACGAACTGCCGATTGGTCGCTCCGCAGCCGGTTACTTCCGGTCGAACACCAGGACGCTTTGCGACTTCTCACCGGCCGCGTTCGTCACTTTGGTTTTCGAGGTCAGTGTCTTGCCGTCTTTGGACACCGTACGGCTGGTGTTGCCAATTTCCTTGCCAGCCTTTTTCAGGACGAATGCGGCCGTGTTGCTGTCGACCCGTTTGGCCGAAAGGCTGTCGTAGTCGGGGGTTCCCGTCACGGGGAAGTCCTTGCCATTCAGCTGATAAGTCGTGTGGCTCGTGACTTCCTTTCCATCTGCCCCCACCGTCGTCATGACGAGGGTGATCTTGTCACCAGTTTGTGAGTAGGTCCGCGTCTGACTCGTGAGGGCGGGTCCGGCCAGGAACTTGGATTTTGCAGGGTTGAGCTGCCAGGTGCCGACAACGGGATCGGCATCGGCCGCGATGGCGATGGATACGCCGCCGGCCACCGCGATCATGGCGATGACCGAACACGCAAATAGTTTCCTCATAATGGTCTCCCGTCAGTACTGCTGTTTTGGTTGATCTTCGAGAGAAACCGAGCGCCGGCAAGCATGCGCGGGCGCGCCTCCTTCGGCAAGGCCTGGAGGGCGGGGAGTTGTTGGTTTATGACGGCCCGCAGCGGCGGCGTCAGAATCGCAGTCCGACTCTGATGGGCACGAACTGCATGTGGCCGTTGTACTGCGAGATGCGTTGGTACCGCGCCTCGATGAAGAACGACGCGCTGTCGGCGGTTGCCAATTCCAAACCGATTCCGGCGTTCCACGAGCTGTGCCAGGGGCTCGTGGTGCGCTGCACTGCGGTCAGAGAAGGAAAATAGCCAGGCTCACAAAAGTACGGATCACAGATCGTCCCGTATTCGAAGGACAACTGCCGCAAACGCGTCTGATCGCGGTACCACCCGGCGCCGCCAAAGAGGTACATTTTCGCGGCCGACGATCGATGAGCCAGGTCGAGTTGCAGATCGGCATCACCTCCGTAGATGTCCTGATGCCCGGAGGTGAATCCTCCGCCGTACAGATCGAGCAACGCATTCCGGGCTCTGAACCGACTGTAACTTCCATCAACTCGCACGCCTATAGGCAACGCCGACGTTGGATACCAGGTGAGGCCGAACCCGACGTTCGAACCATCGTCGAGGTAGTGGTTCGTTGTTCCCGCAGCGACGGTGTAACCGCCCTCGATCTGTACGGCAAGCGGGCGGTACTTGAACTCGGACACTGCCGTGGGGTACCCCCTGACCGGCGTTGGCGCAGCCGGTGGTGCTGCGGCCTGCACGGGTGCGCCGTAGCGTACGGTGTAGCCGCGCCCTTCCAGGCAGGCGGTCATGGCGCGCTGATAACCTTCGCGCCGGGAGGTTCCCTCGCTCGACGGAGTTCCCGGGGACTGCTGGGTCGGATCGAACCCGCTTTGGCTCTTTGCCCATCGATGACAATCGTAGCGGTCAGCCCACTGTTTTTCCTGAGTCTGGCCGTTCTTCGGATAGACCTGCAGCTCGTCTGCACGAGTGGGCGACGCTGCAGACGACTCCTTCGGCGGAGGTGTCGCAACGTATTGCGCGACCGCAGGCATCGACGCTGCAAGCAGGACGAACATTCGCGGCGCTTTCACAAATTTCGTCATCATGGGTATGACTCCTGGGCACTCATCACCGGACCGTATAACCGCGTCCCTCGAGGCAGGCCGCTTGTGCCCGGTCATAGTCGGACAGCGGCTCGGCATGCGATGCCTGCGGCGTGCCGGGTGAGTGCATGGGATCGAAGCCGGTTTGCGCCACGGCAAACCGGTAGCACTCATAGCGATCGCGCGCTTGTTGGTCGGCGGTTTGGCCGTTCCTCGGGTACACAAATACTTTTGTTCCCATCTGGAGTGGGGACGGCCCCATCTGCGGTGGGGGCGGCGGGAGCGATGCGGACCGTGCCGGGAGCGTGGTGGGCGCCACTGTAATGGGAGGTGGCGAGCCCGTCGGCGCGGGCGTCGAAGTGGGTGAGGTTGGCACTGCTGTGGCTGACGGGGACAACGAGGCCGCAGGCGTGGATCCCGGCACTGATGTGGCTGGCGATGAGGTCGCCAATGTGGCTGCTGGCGCTGGAGCCGACATTGCTGGCGACGCCGAGCCGGCCAACGACGCAGCCGCAGGCGTGGATCCTGGCACTGATGTGGTTGGCGATGAGGGCGCCAGTGTGGCTGCCGCCGCTGGAGCCGACATTCCTGCCGACGCCGAGCCGGCCAACGACGTAGCCGAAGGCGTGGATCCCGGCACTGATGTGGCTGGCGATGAGGCCGCCAATGTGGCTGCTGGCGCCGGGTCGGAGGCAATTGCCGCTGGCGGCGATGTCGTCAACGTGGCCGCGGGCGAGGGAACGGCGGCTGCGAATCTGGCCGCTGGCATCGAAGCGAGCGAGGCACCTGCCTCTGCGGAAGTGGGTATGACCGCTCTCGGTGCGGAGGATGCGAACGTAGCTGCGGGCACCGAGATTGCCGATGTGCCTGACGGTACCAGCGAGGCGGCGGCGACTGCTCCTGGCGCCAGGGTTGTGAACGTGGCCGCGGCCGCCGAAGCCGGTGTTGGACCGGGAGGACCCGGCACTACTGTTGATGTCGCCAGCGGAGCGGCCGAGGAGACGGTCTGTGTCGCTGGCGGCCCGGGCCCAGTGGAGGAGGCCGCACCAACAACCGCCCCGGGTCTATCGAGGGGCGTGACTTCGCCAGGATCGTTTGCCACCTCGTAGCCGCCGAGCTCGGGTCGGGGCAGATAGAAAATCCCGTTCGCGTACAGATACGCCTCCTTGCCGTGGGCGACGGGCGTGGCAAACGAGGGCAGTGTTGGGATCATTACTCCGATCGGCGGCTCGACGACCATGAATGCCGGGCCGCGTGGCTCGAACCAAACGCCCTCGTGAAATCTATAGGAAAGGCCGGCGTAGTTGACAACGAAGGCGCCGCGCGGCAGGTCCCGTACGATGGCACCCCTGTCCGGATAGACATGGTCGTGCCCGTGACGCGTATCGTGATGCTTGCGATAAGGCTCGGTCCTTTCCTCGTCACGGCGATCTTCGCCCCCCTGCGCGTATACGTGCGCCGAATTGAGGCAGGCAACAAGGAAGGTGGCAAACAAGAAGCCAGACACTCGCATGGCAGCGCTCCCTTGCCGGGCGACATGAACCGATTTCAGGCCCGACCGTTGGTGATCAGGACGAGTAGATAACGCGATCCGCGCACTGACGTTGACACTCTTTTGCCGTGGAGGTTCAACAAACTTGCGTGTTAGGGAACGCGCAGGTGGTTGGTTTGCAGGCTTCTGCAAGCGTCTCTCGCGACGTTCCTTCCGCGTTCCCGTAACCTGAGCCGACTGGGCTACGTGATCAGACGCGCGTGCGCATCTAGTGATACGCCATCAGCATGCGCTCGCGGGCTGGATGGTCTGATGTATCACCGCAACTTAGCGGCAGGCGCGGCATTCAAGTTTGAGGCACTGTCTCGCATGAGCAACGAGCGTCTCGAATGAGCGACGCAAGCGGCATCGAGTTAGGTTCTTGCAAGCGTGAGGGAAGCTGCAAATGTACGAACAGTCGGGGTCGGGTCCGGGGCGGACTTTTCGCAGCGCATCAGGGCCTGCGGCGCATCAGGGCCCGTGAGGCCGTCGCCGGCAGCTGCCGGCAGCGGCCATGAATCCACGACGGCTGATGCGGTATTGCCTTGCTTGCCCTGCCCGGCGTGCATTTTCACATACCCAATACTTCTTGGTAGCCCGGACGCGGCTTTGAAAGACTCCGGATCCGTTGCGCAAGGCAAAGGGTTATCTGTGAGAAAAACAATCTACGCAATCACCCTGGTGCTGCTCGGCGCATTGATCATTCAGTCGGTCTGGGGGGCGGAGCCTAAGCCGGCGCAACTGCTGAACGCCTCTTACGACGTCTCCAGAGAGGTGTTTACCCAGATCAATCCTGCATTTGCGGCACAGTGGAAGGCCAAGTCAGGCCAGACCGTGACCGTCCGGCAGTCGCACGGTGGGTCCTCGGCACAGGCGCGGGCGGTGGCGGAGGGCTTGCAGGCGGATGTCGTGACATTCAACCAGGTCACGGACATCGAGTTGCTGCACAAGGCGGGGCTGGTGGGGGATGACTGGCAGCGGCGGCTGCCGGATCATGCATCGCCCTACTATTCGCTGCCATTGTTCCTCGTTCGGGCCGGCAACCCCAAGCAGATCCATGACTGGAATGATCTGACACGGGCCGGCATCCAGGTTGTATTTCCCAACCCGCGGACATCGGGCAATGGGCGGTATTCCTACCTTGCAGCCTATGTGTACGCGCTACAGCAGAACAAAGGGGACCGGGCCAAGGCGGCACAGTTCGTCTCGAGACTTCTGGGCAACGTGCCGGTGTTCGACACGGGCGGGCGGGGAGCCACCACAACCTTCATCGAGCGACAGATCGGTGATGTGTTGATCACGTTCGAGTCAGAGGTAAATGCAATCAGGACGCAGTATGCGAAGGTTCCGCTCGTGGCAGTCGTACCGTCGGTCAGTCTTCGCGCGGACTTTCCGGTAGCCGTTGTTGACAAAGTGGCGGAGCGGCACGGCACGCGCGCCGTTGCCAACGCGTACCTGCAATTCCTTTACAGCGATGCGGGTCAGGAAATCCTCGCGAAGAACTTTTTCCGGGTGCGCAATCCCACTATCGCGCAAGCCTACGCGGCACAATTCCCCGCTGTGCACCTGGTTGCAGTCGAGGACTCCTTGGGCGGCTGGGACCAGGTCATCAAGATGCACTTCGCCGAAGGTGGGATTCTCGACCAGGCCGGCTTTTCGCGCCGGTAATCCGGCGCCAAACATTGACCGGTGGCCGGTCGTTTGCGGTGCAAGTGACCGCAAATGGCGACGCACTTGTCATAAATACCCATCGTTCGATGCCAGGCGTGATAAACGTCCATTGCACTGCGCAAAACTGTGGAATGGTGCTAAGGCGGCCCGGCGCCCTGCCGGTAAGCTCACGTCGTCCAGCGTGAGTGATTTGCGGCGGCTTTTGGAACAGGTCGCCGGTGGGAGTTGTCATGTTTAAGAGCGTATGTATTGCAGCTGCGGTGTTTCTGTTTGCCTTGACGCCGGTCATTGCGGCGTCTCCCGGGGCGCCGACTCGAGACGAGGTCATTGAGCGAGTCAACGAGGCGGTCCAGTTCTACCGCACGAACGGGCGCGATCGGACCATTGCGGAATTGAATCGACATGACGGCGCCTTCGCAAAGGGCATGGATTATGTGGACCTGCATGACATGAACGGTGTCTGCGTCGCGCATCCCAAGTCACCGGACCTCGTCGGGCAGAACCGGCTCGGTGTCGCTGACATACGCGGGAAGCACTTCATCAAAGAAATCATCGACGCGGCAAAGAGCCATCAGGACGGCTGGATCACCTTCATGAAAGAGAATCCGAACAACGGCAAGATCGAACACAAGATCGCCTACTGGGAAGTGCACGACGGGTTGATCTTCAAGGCCGGCACGTACGAGTAGCCGGCCGCGCACGCGGCCATATGGAATAGGGGGCTACCTCGATACAATGAGGCGATGCCCCAGCTTCGAATTCAAGCGTCACTGCGTGCAGTGGCAATCTTCCTCGTGGTTCTGCTCCCCGCAGGAGGGGTGCACGCACAGGCTGCGGTACCCACCTATGGGTACGAAGTCGTCAATACCTATCCTCACGATTCCCACGCATTCACCGAGGGCCTCTTCTATCTGAACGGCTTTCTATACGAGAGCACGGGCCTGGAGCGTCAGTCCTCCATCCGGAAGGAAAAGCTCGAGACCGGCGAGGTGGTTCAGAAGATCGACGTCCCGCCGGAGTATTTCGGGGAGGGCATCGTCAACTGGAAGCGGCGACTGGTCAGTCTCACCTGGAAAACGCAGGTGGGGTTCGTGTACGACCTCGCCACTCTCAAGCTGGAACGCAAGTTCTCGTACACGGGCGAAGGGTGGGCGCTGACGCAGGATGGCAAACGCCTCATCATGAGCGACGGCACGCCGGAACTGCGCTTCCTCAATCCTGATACGTTGCAGGAGACAGGACGCATTACGGTGACCTACGAGGGCAATCCGGTTCGCAACGTCAACGAGCTGGAATGGGTGAAGGGCCGGATCTACGCCAACGTCTGGCAAACAAACATGATGATTTTCATCGATCCGGCGAGCGGCGAAATCACGGGCGTCGTGAACCTGGCGGGCCTGTTGAGCGCCTCTGACCGGCTGACGGGGCCCGACAGTGTTCTGAACGGAATTGCCTACGATGCCGCTCACGACCGCCTGTTCGTGACCGGCAAGAACTGGCCGAAGTTGTTTGAAATCCGCGTGTTGCCCGCCGGGCAGCTGTCGAGGTCAAATCACTGACACCGCCGCTGCCGCGGCCAAGCGGTGTCCCTTCAGTAGTTCGCAGCAGCCCGTACGATGCTCGCGGGCTTGTCGAGATCCGCAAGCAGCTCCGGGCCCACGACCGCCAGCGGCGTGCAACCATACGAGAGCAGCCGATCGTGGAAGTCGTGCAATGAGCCTTTGCCACCGGTCTTCTGGATATACGTCGACAGCAGTTGTTGTATCTGCCAGCGTCCGACGGTGTAGGCAATGAAGTAGCCCGGATTCGTTGCAATTGCAGCCGCGGCGGCCTTCGCAGCCTCGGGGGTGAAGCCGCTCTCGCGCGCATAGAAGTCTGCCGCCTGCTCGTAGGTCCATTCTCCAGCAGCCAACTTCGGATCCGCGATTGCCCGGGCTCCGCGCACCCGCTCCCAGCGCGCGGTGACCAGCCGCGGGTCCAGGTCGTTCCCGTACAACCCGAGCCGCACAAACATTTCCTCGCCGTAAAAGGCCCAGCCTTCGGCGAACACACCACTGTCCTGGATCTTGCGAATGAAGTCCGGATGGCGCCTGGCAATCGACAGTTGCAGGAAATGGCCCGGCATGGCCTCGTGCGCCGCGGTCGAGAGGATCCGGTCGCGATCGAAGTCCTGGTTCATGTCGAGGCGCGCGGCGGCCTCTGCGAGCGAAGTGGGTGGCGTGATGAAGTAGTACCCGTTGGTCTCGGCGGAGAGCTTCCGTGGCGAGACCATCGATGCTCCCGGCGACACCGGCTGCATGAACTTCGGGGTCTCCTGGACGTTGATCGTGCCCAGCCAGGCGGGAATGGTCAGCAGGTCGTGCTCCGCCACGAAGGCGCCAAGGTCGGCGATGCGCGCGCGATAGTAATCAATCAGCGCCGTGTCGTCGGGCGCCATGCCGCCGCCGCTCTGCGGGCCGAATGGCAGATTGTCGTGTTTTGACTGCGCCGTGAGCCAAGCCTCCTCGGCCCACCCATGTGCGAGCTCGTCGTTCGCCATTCGCTCCACATCGCGGGAATCGAGCGGCAGCAGCTGTTCGTCCCGCAACATTGCATCGTATGCCTGTCGGCCCATGGCGAAGTTCTCCGGCCACTGTGCAACATGGTCATCGATGTAGGATTTGGTCTTCGCGATCGCCGCGAGAGTTGCATCCCGTGCGGCGCTGAAGCGGGCAAACGCTTTGGAGTCGTGCGCATAATGGGCTTTGGCGGCATCCGTCAGAGCACCATTGAAGAAACTCGGCGCGCCATCGAGTTCCTCGCTGCCTACGATACCGTAGAGGTGGCCCGGCATCGTCACCATGTTCTGGGAAGCGCTGATGTATAGCGGCGCCTTGGTGAGACGGTTCGTAAGATCCGTCCAGGCCCGACTCACATCCGCAGCAGTCTTGCCCTCGCGGCCGGCTATTGGCAGAAACTGCAGCTGATAGAAAAGGGTATTGACGATGTTGTTGGCACCGGCCGCATAGTCCTTCCGGTCGGTACTGCGAACCAGAAGCAAGTTCAGGCTTCCCGTGAGTTGTGCGCCCAGCAGCCGCGCATCATTGCGATCGACGAGCTGCAGATCCACGCCCCCGGCGGGCGCAACCTGCGCGAGCTGCCGCTGCCACTGGTGCAACTTGTCGATATAGGCGCTGCGCTGGCGCTCGGAGGGTATTTCCAGCTCGCCGTCGTGACCTGCAATACCCAATTGGGTCGCCTGGGTCGGGAACATCGCAGCCGAGGTGTACACGATGTCCCGGGCGAGCGTGGTCAACCTCTCATGGACTTCGGTGGCAGCCCCCGCCTGGCAGATCGTCGTCGCAAACGGTACACAGATCAACAGGGCGGGCAGGTGCGAACGCATCTTCAGCTTCCGGCAAAACGGGGACCCCCATTCTGGCAGCCAGAGAGTCTAGATGCAGGGGTAATCCAAGGCTGCCAGCAGGCCGCCGGCGACCGCTTCGTACTCGGCGCGCTCGCCTGGGAGCATTGCCGTTCGCCAGTGGAATATGCGCGACGGATCCGGCGGGCACAGGGTGCGGCGATGATAGCCTTTCATCGCCGGGTCGTAGTCGATCTCAATGAAGTCGCAGATATCCCGTAAACAGGTTTCCGGATCGGCCACGAGCGACTCATAGCGCAACTCCAGGTAGTGCCGGCAGCCCAGAGATTGCCGGCGCGTCGCGCAGATGTCCCGCCGCCACTGGCGCGCGAGTGTCGCCATGTCCTTGCCCGGCGCGAACCCCATTTCGCGAAGTGACACAGCCGCATCGCGGCCGTCCCGAATGATATGTATGAAGCAGGCCTCCGGCAGCACTTGTTGGATCGCGCGCATGTGCCTGCCATAAGTGGAGGTCCTGTCACCCCAGCGATCCTTGCCGAAGCGCGCGGCATACATTCGATAGAAACAGCGGATTGCTACATCGACGCGGAAGGGTGTGATGGCCCGCAGCTCGCTCATGAAAGCATCCGGCTCGATGCCGAAATCCCGCCAGCCGGGCGCTTCAGGCGGGAAGTTGATGATGGCTTCGCCAAAGGACTGCCGCTGCCGCTCGTCGCTGCCGAACAGTGACACGAGTGCCCGTGGCAGGAATCCTGTTTCCGGGGGAATCGCGAGCTGCGGATGCGAATCCAACATCAACCTGAGCAGCGTGGTGCCGGAGCTGGGCGAGCCCACGATGAATGGAACGGGCGGATGAGGACGCTCAGCCACGCAGCAGCGGCGCCAGCGCCTGGCGTGAGCCTGCGCCAGGAGGTTGGCAACGATGCTGCTGTGCGATGGAAGTACGTTCGACACAAAGCCGAGCTTAGATCTTGTGCGAACCACAAGCGACGGCAAGTTTGTTCGAGTCAGCGGCAGGAGTCGAGCTGACATGAGCGCGGATGTGGACATCGCAGCGCACATCCGCCGCAGGTGCCGCTATTTTTGAAACTTCAGCTCGCGAGTATCCCGTTCCTGCCCGGTGCGAACGGTGAGCGGTCCGTAGAGCTCGGGACGGCGGGCCCGGATCCACCGTCTTCCCGTGGCCGTCTCCAGCAGGCCCGCATCCAGATCAGCGACTACCATCGCATCGGCGGCCTGGTGAGTTTCCGCCAGGATGCGCCCGTAGGGATCGAGAATCATCGCATTGCCGGTGCGGATCTCATCGTCGTCGACTCCCACGCCATTGCTGAATATCAGGAAGAGGCCGTTGTCATGCGCGCGGCTGGGTAGCCATCTCATCAGCCATCCGCGTCCCTTGTCACCGCGGAACTCGCGCTCGATCGCGGCGGGGTCCGCAAGCCGGTTGGCCCACAGTGCCGGATCGATCAATCCCATGCGGTGGGGATCCTTGCCGCCTACGCCGCCGGTCTGATGGGGCGCGAGCAGAACATCGGCTCCGGCGAGCGCAGTCATCCTGACATTCTCGATGATGTTGTTGTCGTAGCAGATCAGGATTGCAGCCCGGAAGCCTTCCGGGAGATCGAATACGGTATAGCTGTCACCGCTGCGGATTGCCGAATGCTCGAAGGACTGCAGCTTGCGATGGCGGTGGATCGTCCCGTCGGGGAGTGCGACGACGTATGTGTTGTGGAAGGCGCCGCTGGCCGTGCTTTCAACCCAACCGGCTCCGACGGTGACCCGATAGCGCTGCGCCAGCTCGCGCAGCCGCCGCGTGCTCGGGCCTTCGGGAATCGGTTCCGCCAGCGCGGTCAACTCATCGATGGACAAGTTGCGGATGAACCAATAGCCGCACACGCAACATTCGGGAAACACGACCAGTTGCGCTCCCTGCGCGGCCGCCTGCGCCACAAAGCCTTCGATCTTCGTGAAGTTGGCTTCCGGGTCGCCGTCCTGGTGCTCCATTTGCACACTTGCGACCCGGAGCTTGCGCGCAGCTGTCACGTGCTGTCACCTCTTTACATCTGAGCCCGAACTGCAGCGGTGATTCTATACGAGTGCAGCCGTGCGGAGTGATCGAAGATCTGCGAGGTGATCATCAACTCCTGCGGCCTCGTTCGCGCGATGAATGCAGCCAGCGCCTCGCGTACCGTCTGCGGGGAGCCGATGGCCGAGCAAGACAACACTTCATCCAACATTGCGCGTGCGGCGGGCGGAAGTTGGTGTTCGTAGCCCTCGATCGGGGGAGGCAGTTGGCCGGGCCGCCCGGTGCGCAGATTGACGAATGCCTGCTGCATCGAAGTTGCAAGCAGGCGCGCTTCGGCGTCGGTGTCGGCTGCGAATACACTGACGCCGAGCATCACATACGGCTCGTTGAGCTGGGCCGAGGGGCGGAAACGGGCGCGGTAGATGTCGATTGCCTCCATCATCATGGCGGGTGCGAAGTGAGAGGCGAATGCGAAGGGCAGGCCGAGCGCTGCGGCGACCTGCGCGCCGAACAGGCTCGAGCCCAGGATCCACAACGGCACGTTGGATCCAACCCCGGGGACCGCAATCACCTGTTGGTCGGCAGCCGCGGGTGCGAGATAGCGCTGCAGCTCCAGCACGTCGTGCGGAAATTGATCTGGATCGGTTGCGAGGTTCCGCCTGAGCGCACGTGCGGTCACCTGGTCGGATCCCGGCGCCCGGCCGAGCCCCAGGTCGATGCGTCCGGGAAACAGGGCTTCCAGGGTGCCAAACTGCTCGGCAATCACCAGCGGCGAGTGATTGGGCAACATGATGCCCCCGGCGCCGACACGGATTCGTGAAGTGCCACTGGCTACGTGTCCGATCACCACAGAGGTGGCTGCACTGGCAATGCCGGGCATGCTGTGGTGTTCGGCCAGCCAGTAGCGCAAGTAGCCCAGCGCTTCGGTGTGTCGCGCCAGATCCAGGGTGTTGCGCAAGGACTGGCCGGCATCGCTGCCGCGGGTGATGGGGCAGAGGTCGAGAACGGAAAATGGAATCATGCGCACACACCCAACCTGGTAGGGACCTCATTAGTGGGTGGCGAATCCGTGGCAATCAAGGCCCTTGGTGGCAGTCCCTGCGGCTTCAATCCTTAGTGTCCCCTGCCAGCGCTGTCGCGAGCATGGAGGGTCTGGAGCACAGGGCGGCATACCAGGCCGCCAGGCGTGGCCGTCCCGGGAGAAACGCGTAGACCTCGCGAAACTCGAGCCAGCTCAGCGCCGTCACCAGTGCGATGTCGCCGATGTCCGGCCTGCCAGGCCCAACATCGTGCCCACCGTGCCCACCGTGCCCGCGTGGCCCCACGTCCGGCTCGCCGGCCACACGGCTCAACCCACGCTCGATTTCATGTTCCAGGAAATCGCACGCCTGGGCGATTTTTTGGACCTGTGCGTCGTGCATCGTTGGCCAGCGCAAACGAGGCGGCCGTCTTTCGGCCTCCCATCGGGCCGCGATGCCGGCATCGGCTATGCCCTGGGCCAGCGCCTGCATCTTGAGGGCGTGCAAGCGAGCGCCCGGCTCGCGAGGAATGAGGGGCGCGTTCGCGTGAATTCCATCCAGGTATTCGCAGATGACGTTGGAATCAAACAGCACCCGGCCGTCGTCACAGATCAGCACCGGCACCTTGCCAAGCGGGTTGAGCGCCAGCACCTCCTCGTTGCGGCGGGTCGGACTGGTTTCGTGATGAACTACACACAGCCGTTGCTGCAGTCCCATCTCATGGGCCGCGACGAGCACTTTGCGCGCGTAGGGAGAATGCGTTTGGTAAAGAAGTTTCATGTTCACAGGCCCAGCAGCTGAAGTCGCTGCTCGTTGGACAGGTTGCCTCCCGAGAGGAGTGTGACGATGCGCCGGCCGCGAAAGCGGCCGGGATCCGCCATGATGGCCGCAATTCCGGCCGCCCCTGCCGGCTCGAGCACCAGCCCGAGATCCCGATGCGCCAGACGCAGCGCCTGCACCATGGTGTCTTCCTCCACCGCCACGATGTCGTCGCAGCAGCGGCGCAGCAGCCCGAGAGATCCTGGAATTGGAACGCGCACCGCGATCCCATCCGCGATCGTGTTGGCTTTCTGTGTTTGAACGGCGCGCCCGGCTTCGAGCGACAGTTTCATGGCGGGCGCATTCGCGGCGACGACAGCGATGATCTCGGTTCGTGGCGCGAGCTCGCGCAGCACGGTCCCCACTCCGGCGAGCAGCGCGCCGTTTCCGAGTTGTACCAGGATCGCATCGAAACGCTCGGTCGCCATGAGCTCGAGCCCGATGGTTCCGGCCCCTGCCGCGATCGGTCCTTCCGAGCCGTCTTCGACCAACCGCAGTCCATGCTTCGAAGCGTAGATATGCGCGGCTTCCTTCGCAGCATCGAAGTCGGACCCAACCAACTTGACCTCGGCGCCGAAACGGCGCATCGCTTCAATCTTCAGTGGATTGGCATTGCCTGCGGCGAATACCACGCATGTGTGCCCTCTGCGGCTTGCCGCGCGCGCGAGCCCTTGACCGAAGTTGCCGGCTGACGCACAAACCACGCTTTGTCCCGGCGTGAGTGCCGTCGCTGCGAAGAGTTCCGTGCCGCGGCCCTTGAACGATCCCACGGGGTTTTGCGTCTCGACTTTCGCCACGAGCTGACAACCCAGCGACACGTCGAGGCTCGTGTCTTTGAGTACGGACGAATTCAGGAATACAGGATCGATCTGGGATGGCGCAGCGCGGATGTCGGCCAGCGAAATTGCGTCACTCATGCTGAAGGTCCCGGTGAAGACAGACGGAGGCTATGCTACGGTTAGCTGGCGCGGGATAGCCGCGTCGTCGTGCCGAAGAACGGGGTATTTCCCCGCCAATGAGGCAGATCGAGGGTCCGAAAAGAGGAAAACGATGCCTTCCACGCTGGATGATCTCGATCGGAAAATACTGGAGGTGGTCCAGCAGGATGCACGTCGGGCCGCCGAAGCCATCGGCGCGGAGATAGGATTATCAGCATCCGCGGTGCAGCGCCGGATCGCGCGGCTGCGCGAGGAGGCTGTGATCACTGCCGAGGTGGCGGTAGTCGATCCGAAGAGCCTCGGCCGCTCGCTGACTCTGATCGTGGATATCGAGGTCGAGCGGGAAAGGCCGGAGCTGATGGCGGTCCTGAAGCGCTGGATTGCGGGCGAGCCGGCGATCCAGGAGGCCTGGTATGTCACGGGCGATGGTGATTTCGTGTTGATCGTTACGGCGCGTGATGTCGAAGACTACGATGCGCTCATGCAGAAGCTGGTCAGCGAAAATTCCAACGTGAGACGTTTCCGTACGCGGGTCGCGCTTGGCACGCTGAAGCGCGGTTGCAGGGTACCGGTCGATGAAAGTTAGTCCGCAGATTCGCGCGGGTCTGCCTTCGGACGTGCCGCAACTGGTGCCGCTGGTGGCCCAATACTGGCATTTCGAAGGCATACCGGGATTTGACGTGGCAACCCTCGTGCCACTGCTGGCGCGAATTGCGTCCCAACCGGAGCTTGGAGCCATCTGGGTTGCCGATGCGGGCGGCGAGCTGGTCGGCTATCTCATCGCCGTGTACGTCTTCAGTCTCGAGCAGAAGGGGCTGGTGGCCGAGATCGACGAGTTCTTCGTGGCCCCCGCGGCGAGGACCTACGGTGTCGGGGCCGCTCTCCTCGATGTTGCCGAGAGCGACCTCGCTCGCGCGGGTTGTGTGGGCCTGCAACTGCAACTCGGTAAGGACAATTGGCGCGCGCGCGCTTTCTATCGGCGGCACGGTTACAGCGAGCGCGAGGGCTACGAGCTGCTCGGCAAGCGCCTCGAGGAGTGACGCGGACGGCGTGAGGCTACCGCTCGAGCACTGGCGAGCAGGGCTGAGGGTTGGCGGCCGGAGCACTCGAGTAATTGCAGCAACACTGTCTGCAATCGAGGTCATTGCCAACCGCCCCGCGGGCCGGCTACCGTTGAGCGGATGAAATGCCTCGCAAGGATGGTCGCGGTCTCGTTGATGTCCGCCGCGCATTCACAAGCCCCGGACCCGCAGTCTGCGCAGACTGAGGCTCAAAGGCCGCAGATGACCGCTCCCGCCGAAGCGGACGTCAAGCAGGCCACCAACCACGTGAAGGACGCCTGGAACGATTTCACCCATTGCAGGCGGTCGTCCGCATGCAACGCTTATTTCGAATCGTTTGGCGTGGCGATCCCGTTCGGTGACGGCTCGATTGCGCCGTTTGCGCATGCTCAACGGCTCACCGCGACTTCAAGAGACTGCATCAAGACTGCAAAGGCCTATCTGGAGCAGGGCAACAAGAGTCTCGCCGTACAATGGGTGATGGCTGCCCGGATCGAAAATAAACACGTGCGTGACTGGCTGGGAAGCCACCCCGACGCGGTGTTGGAAGCGCTGCGCCACTGCTGTTGGTGAAGCCGAAGCGGGCGCCGAAACGGTCGAGCCCCGTTTTCCGCGCTTCGCCTGTTCTCACAACTTCGCAACCAGCGCTGCGAGCTGATCCGCGCACTGGCCCCACCCCTGGTGGAAACCCATCTTCTCGTGCGCTTCCCGATCGGCGATCCGACCGCGGGGTGCGAAAAAGTGTGGCCGAGCCGAAGCTCCTTCGGCTGCCGAACGCGTTCGGGACAGGCAGCTTCAGATATCTTGGCAAATGCTCAGGGTCGCCGGCGCCGTTATCTCTCTTTTGAGCAGTTGTTGCGGCCGCGTCGATTATCGATAATCGACAGCTCACATTTCCTCGCCCGGGTCAAGCCATGTGGATTGTCGAGGTGGCGCTTCGGCGCCCCTACACCTTCATCGTTCTTGCTCTGCTGCTGCCGATCTTCGGTCTGCTGGTCATTTTCGGCACGCCGCTGCAGAAGGGTATGGCGACGGACATCTTCCCCAACATCCGCATCCCGATCATTGCGGTGACCTTTCAATATTCGGGCATGCCCCCGGATGAAATGGCGGGCCGCATGACTGCGCAGGTGGAGCGCTACGCGACGACGATCATCAACGACATCGAGCACGTCGAATCCCAGACCTACCCGGGCGTTTCGGTGGTCAAGCTGTTCTTTCAGCCGGGCGTGGACATCAACCTCGCCATGGCGCAGGTCACCGCGTTCGGGCAGACACAGCTGAGGAACATGCCGCCCGGCACGCAGCCGCCGCTGATCCTCAAGTACAACGCCGCCAGTGTTCCCATCCTCCAGCTTGCCATGTCCAGCGGCCGGCATACGGAAGCGCAGCTATTTGACTTCGGCAACCAGGTCGTCCGCGGTCAAGTGGGGACCATCGCTGGTGCGTCCATCCCCTACCCCTACGGAGGGGCAACGCGCCAGGTCCAGATAGATCTCAAGCCTGACGCTCTGCGCGCGCAGGGACTGACCGCGAACGACGTCAATGCCGCGATCAGCAATCAGAACCTCGTCGTGCCCGCGGGCACGCAGAAGATCGGTGACACCGAATACAACGTGCGGCTCAACGCGAGCCCGCTGAAGCTGCAGGACATCAACGATCTGCCCATCCGGACCCAACGCGGCGCCGGTGCTACCACCTACGTCCGTGACGTTGCTTTTGTTCACGATGGCCATCCTCCCCAGACCAACATTGTGCGCGTGGACGGCCGGCGTGCAGTGCTGATGAGCATTCAGAAGACCGGCTCGGCCTCGACACTCAGTATCGTCAACGAAATCAAGGCGCGGCTCCCGCGGGTCCGCGAGCTGCTGCCGGATGGGGCATCGATCGCCGTAACCGGCGATCAATCGGTATTCGTCCGCGGCGCGATCAAAGGCGTCATCACCGAAGCGGTGATTGCAGCGGCCCTGACGGCACTCATGGTGTTGCTGTTCCTGGGCAGCTGGCGCAGCACCCTGATCATCACCATTTCCATTCCGCTGTCGATTCTCTCCTCCATCATCATCCTCAACGCGCTGGGCGAGACCATCAATCTCATGACGCTGGGCGGGCTCGCGCTTGCGGTCGGCATTCTCGTGGATGACGCCACGGTCACCATCGAGAATATCAACCGGCACCTGGAGGAAGGCGAGGAGGTGGAACCCTCCATCCTGGAAGGCTCGCGGCAGATCACCATTCCCGCGCTGGTGTCGACACTCGCGATCTGCATCGTGTTCGTGCCGATGTTCCTGTTGTCGGGTGTGGCGCGGTATCTGTTCGTGCCCCTGGCGGAGGCCGTGGTGTTCGCGATGTTGACATCCTACGTCCTGTCACGAACCCTGATTCCAACTCTCTGCAAATACTGGTTGCGCACGGCGGAGCAGGAGAGGGCCGCGGCCGCGAACCCGAATGCCTGGCAGCGCTTCCAGCGCGGTTTCGAGGGGCGGTTCGAAATCCTGCGCGATCGCTATCAGTCGGTGCTGACGACCATCCTGCATCATCGCGGTGTCTTCATGGCGGTATTCATCGGCATGGCCTTCGGATCGATGCTGCTGATTCCTTTTCTCGGGCGCAATTTCTTCCCCGAGGTGGACGCCGGGCAGATCAAGCTGCACGTGCGCGGCCCAACCGGACTGCGTGTGGAGGACAGCGCAGGCCTGGTCGATCACATCGAGGCGGCGCTGCGCGAAGTCATTCCGTCGCGAGAGATTGCAAGTGTCGTGGACAACGTCGGGCTGCCCGTCTCCAGCATCAATCTCACCTATGGCAATTCGGGAACCGTGGGCAGCAGCGATGCCGACATACTGGTCACGCTGAGCGAGCATCATGCTGCAACCAGCGACTACGTGCGAACGCTGCGGGCACAACTTCCGCGGCGCTTCCCGGGCACCACCTTCAGCTTCCTGCCGGCCGACATCGTCAGCCAGATCCTCAATTTCGGCGTGCCCGCGCCCATCGACATCCAGATCGCAGGGCCCAGCCCGAAGAACCGTGAGGTCGCCAATCAACTGTTGGCTTCGCTGCGTCACGTGCCCGGGCTCGTCGATCTGCGCCTGCAACAGGTATTCAACCAGCCGGAGTTGCGTATCGCCACGGACCGCAGCCGCGCGCAGCAGCTCGGGATCAGTCAGCACGACATTGCCAATGACCTGCTGCTGACTCTGTCGGGCAGCGGCCAGATCGCACCGACCTTCTGGCTCAACTACGAGTCGGGCCTGCAGTACCCCCTGGTGACCCAGGCCCCGCAATACCGCATGACCTCGCTGCAGGACCTGCAGAATCTGCCCGTCACGGCCGCCGGGCAGCCGCAGATTCTCGGCGGGCTTGCGACCATCACCCGGGGTGTCGGGCCTGCGATCGTGTCGCATTACGACAACCAGCCCATCATCGACATCTTTGGCGCCGTGCAGGATCGGGACCTGGGTGCGGTCAACAACGACATCCGGGCGCAGATCGACGCTCTGGAGGGCAAGTTGCCCAAGGGCACTCACATCGTAGTGCGCGGCCAGGTTCAAACCATGACCGCCTCATACAGCGGACTGGCCATCGGCTTCGTGGGTGCGATTCTCCTCGTCTACCTGCTGATCGTGATCAACTTCCAGTCGTGGCTGGATCCGTTCATCATCATTACGGCACTGCCTGCCGCCGTCGCGGGCATTGCCTGGATGCTGCTGATTACCGGCACGACATGGAGTGTGCCTGCGCTGACCGGCGCAATCATGTGCATGGGTGTTGCAACGGCCAACAGCATCCTCGTGGTGAGCTTCGCCCGCGACCGGATGAATGAAGGTGCGACTGCCCTGCAGGCGGCGCACGATGCAGGTTTCACACGATTCCGCCCCGTCCTCATGACGGCGCTCGCCATGGGCATAGGCATGTTGCCGATGTCACTCGGCCTCGGCGAAGGCGGCGAGCAGAACGCGCCACTGGGCCGCGCAGTCATCGGCGGCTTGCTGTTTGCGACAGTGGCAACCCTGGTATTCGTGCCGGCCGTGTTTGCAGCAATACATGGCCGGCCCACCAGGGCGGCACCGGATTTCACCCCCGCGCAGGCGTCCTGAGCCGTCGGCATCAACGAAAGACATACTGAGATCATCATGGATCAACCTGTACGACCAACCGAAACGGACGCGCTGCGCGTAGCTGCGCAGTCCCACGCAAGAACCGCGCGGACGCTGGCCCGTGGGGGAGCCGTAGCCGCCGCGCTCGCTCTCGTAGTAGTAGTGTGGTCGGCGATGTCGGCATACAGTGCCTCGGCAAGGCTCAAGGAGGCGACCGAGGCTCAGTCGATCGTGACTGTTGCGACTGTCAATCCGAAGCCGCTCACCGGCAGCTCCGACCTGATCCTGCCCGGTAACCTGCAGGCCAACTACGAAGCGCCGATCTATGCGCGCACCAGTGGCTATCTGAAGCGCTGGCTGGTGGACATCGGTACGCCGGTGAGGGCGGGCCAGCTGCTGGGCGAGATAGAGTCCCCCGAGGTGGATTCACAGTTACGCCAGGCACAGGCCGATCTCGTCACCGCGCAGTCCAACCAGAAGATTGCCAGCCTGACGGCCGAGCGCTGGCGCAATCTGCGCGCCTCGGATTCGGTGTCGAAGCAGGAAGCCGACGAGAAGATCAGCGTGGCCGCATCGAACGATGCCCAGGTCCAGGCGGCACACGCGAATGTGCAGCGCCTGCGGGAGCTCACGGGATTCCAGAAGATCACCGCGCCCTTCGATGGGGTGGTGACCGCGAGAAACACCGACATCGGCCAGCTCATTGTCGCGGGCAGCAACACCGGACCGGAGTTGTTTCGTGTTGCGGACATGCGGCGCTTGCGCCTGTATGTGCGCGTACCGCAGACGTACGCGGCTGCGATGAAGCCGGGTCTGACTGCGGAGCTGGTCTTCCCGGACCGGCCCGGCAAGCTCTACACGGCGAAGTTGGACAGCACTTCGAGCGCCATCGACCAGGCGAGCCGCACGCTGCTGGCCCAGCTCAGCGTGGACAACCGGAACAACGAGCTGCTGCCGGGTGCGTATGCGGAGGTCCATTTCAAGCTTCCCGAGGGCGCCACGAGCGAGGCATACAAGGTCCCGGCCAATGTGCTGCTGTTCCGGGGCGATGGAATGCATGTCGCCACTGTCGACGGGAAAGGGCAGGTGCTCCTGAAGCAGGTCACGATCGGCCGTGATTACGGTTCTGACATAGAGATCGTTCAGGGACTGGCCGCAGATGACAAGGTCATCCTGAGCCCGCCCGATTCTCTCACCGATGGCGTGAATGTGCGTGTCGCACCACCGCCGCCAGGGCAGGTCGCACAATCGTGAGCCGCGGTAGTTACGCTGCTGCCTGCATCGCCGCTGGGGTGTTGGGGGGCTGCTCGCTTGCACCGAAATATCGTCCGCCGCCGCCGCCAGAGGTGAGCAGCTACAAGGAAGCGGGTGACTGGATGCGCGCAAGGCCCGCCGATGCGCAGCCGCGAGGTGCGTGGTGGGAGGCCTTTGGCGATCCGACGCTGAACGGGTTGGAGCGGCAGCTCTCCGAATCCAATCCGGATCTGCAGGCCGCGGTGGCGAGATTCGAAGAGGCACGGGGCGTTGCGATCCGGTCGCGATCGGACATCTTCCCCACCGCCGCAGCCGGTGCATCCGCAAAGCGAGGCAAGAGTTCGTCCAATACGGCCTTGAGCCAGGCTCTCGGGGGTGGCTCCGCGCGGCCTCAGAACGACTTCCTGGCCGCACTGGACCTGTCGTGGGAGGTGGATCTATTTGGCCGCTTGCGCAACGCCGCGGCCGCAGCAGGTGCGCAAGCCCAGGCAAGCGCCGCGGATCTCGCCGCAGTCCAGCTGTCTCTTCAGGCGGAAGTTGCGACCGACTATTTCTCGTTGCGCGGCGACGATACGACCGTCCAACTCCTCCAGGACACCATCAAGGTGTACGACCGCGCGTACGAATTGACGCGCAATCGCTATCAGGAAGGTATTTCGGCAGCCACCGACGTAGATCAAGCTGACACTCTGCGCCAGAACGCCCGTTCTCAGCTGGCCGCCGTCAGTCTCGAGCGCGCTCAGTTGGAACATGCAATCGCCGTGATGCTGGGCATGGTGCCGGCCGGATTTACGCTCGAGCCCGGCTCACTCGCCGGCACACCGCCTCCTTTCGACGCCGGCTTGCCTTCGAAGCTGCTCGAGCGCCGTCCCGATGTAGGCCGCGCGGAACGAGCCATGGCGGCTGCAAATGCCCAGATCGGCGTGGCAAGAGCCGCCTGGTTCCCGGTCTTCTCGCTGTCGGGATCGGCTGGGTTCGAGAGCCTGCTGTCTTCGAGCTGGTTCAATGCCCCCAGCCATTTCTGGTCTGTCGGGCCGAGCGCGACAGTGCCGCTGTTCGACGCGGGCGCGCGCTATGGCCTGAACAAACAGGCGCGCGCGCAGTATGACGAAGCGGCTGCCACGTATCGCAAGACCACTCTGACTGCGTACCAGGAAGTCGAAGACAATCTTGCGGGACTTCATCACCTGGCCGATCAACGCAGGGCCGATGAGGCCGCGGCGGCCTCTGCGCAGAGCTCGGCCTATCATGCGGACCAGCGTTATGACGCGGGCGTTGCTGATTATGTTGAGGTGACGACTACTCATACCGCCGCCTTGAACGCGCAGCGCGACACGATCAGCGTGCGCGTCGCGCAGATGAACGCGGCCGTCGCACTGGTGCGTGCTACAGGCGGTGGTTGGACGCAGGATCAACTCGACCATCCCGTGACGCCATGAGCCAGCCAGCAATCAAGAGAGCGTGCATGCGCGATCATATTCGCGACACCCTCGTCGGGCGGATACTGGATGGAACCTATCCGGCCGGCACTCAGCTGAAGGAGCTGTACCTGGCGCGCGAATTCGATGTCAGCCAGGCGCCGATCCGTGAGGCGCTGCGCGAGCTCGAGGGATCGGGCCTGGTGTCCTCCGAACGGTTTCGCGGAACCCGGGTGCGCGGCGCCGATTTCGCCGAAATGCGCGAGTCGTACGAGCTGCGTACGATGTTGGAAATGCGCTCGGTGGTCCTGGCCGCTCCCTACAAGCCGCAGCTGCTGGCAGACCTCGCGGTGTACCTGCGGGAGATGGACACCGCGGTCAAAGCCGACGACTCGGAAAACTATATCGACAATGCCTTGCACTTCCACCGCCGATTGGTCGAAAGTAGCGGCAACCGGACCTTCCTGGCTGTATGGGACTCATTGTTGTGGGATATCCGCGGCCGTATCGCCCTTCGTCGGCTTGCAGAGATGGGCAAGAGCCTGAAACCGCTCGTGGGCATGCACAAGGCGCTGCTCGGGCGGCTACGCGCCCAGGATGTGGCGGGCGCCACCGAGCGCGTGCAGGCAGTCCTGACGCGCGTCTGCTCCGCGTTTGACGAGAATGGAGCGACTCGTTGACTGCACGGGCGTGATCCGGCTGGTGGCCAGGTGGGTGACGATCCTCGCTGCGCAATGGCTGTTTGCGCTTGCGGCTCACGCCGCGCCCGTTACTGTCGGGCCGGTCATCATCACCGTGCCGGAGGGGTTCGAGGCGGCCCAAACGCAGCGGCTGAAGAAAACACTGATCACGGCCTGGACGAAGTCCGTGCGCAGCGCCGGCCTCAAGACCCTTCTGCAGATCAACGTCATCGACTTCGGCTCGGCGCCGGGCAAGCCGGCCGCACCGCAGGATCTGAACATCTATGCGGAGAAATACCTGCATCAGTTTCTGGGCGGGATCGAGCGTCGCCGTACGAACTACGTGTCATCGCCGATCGCGCACATCAAGCTTGCGGGACTGCCGGCCGCCCGCGCCACTTGGAATGGGGCCGTGGGTGGGCGCGCCGCGGTTGGCGTGATGTACAGTGTGATCGTACGTAACCGGTTTGCTGTGATCTTTCATACACAGGATCTCGGCAACACGCCCACGAGCGGCATGTTCGAGGCGATGCAATCGATCGAAGCGGCTACGCTGGCCCATGCACCCGCAGGGCCCGGCGCCTAGCGGTCATTTCTCCAACTCGGCATCCTTGACCGTTCCACAGTTCGCGCCCAGCCACTTTCCCTGCAGCGTGTTGTTGACCGTCATGGTCTTACCGGCCGAAGTCATGACGACGTTGATCTTGCCGCTCATCTGCGTGCCGTCCTTGACCTCAAAGTGCACGTCGGTAACTGTCTTGCGCTCAGGCTTGTTGCACTCATCGTGTAGTGTCAGCTCCTTCGAGGAACTCGATACGACGTTGCGTTTGCAGGCGGAGTCATCGCCGTGCGGGTCGATTGCGAAGCCGCGCGCAATCTTCTCGGGTGTCATGCATTCCTTGTAAACCCGCGCTTTGGTCCCATTCGCCATGTGTGACTTCATGGCGGCTTCGAGCCTGGCGCGTTGCTCGGGCGTCATCTTCGCGAGCTGGTCCTCGGGGATGGGCATCTCGCCGCTGATCTTGGGATTGATCGAAACCTCCCACAGGCCCGGCTTGATATTCGGCTTGGTGAGCTCCGCGGCGTAGGCCCCCGCAGTGACAGCGAGGCTCACGAGAGCCACCTGCAGCAATCTTCTTCTCTGCGCGCTATGCATAGGCCTCTTCTTCAGCGATGGCGCCCGGAAGTGAGCGCGGTTCCGATGATATGCCGGGATTCAGCTGCGCCGCGAGGCCCACTGCACGCGCATGCCGTCAATGCGGCGTATACCGCCGTGCCCCTGCAGGGAGGGTGGTTTGCCGGTGAGCTCAAGTTGCGGCAGCAGGTTCACCAGGGCTGCGAGTGATTCTTCAAGCTCGGCCCGTGCCAGAACCTCACCGAGGCAGCGATGGACGCCGAGACCGAAGATCAGATGCCGGCGTGGATGATCTGTTCGCCGGATATTGAAGCAGTCGGGGTCGACGTGCTGGTTCGGATCGCGCATTGCGGACAGCGTAGAGAGGCTCAGGATGCTGTTGCGAGGCACCACATATCCATCGAGCTCGATGTCGTCCAGGGTAAACCGGGGAATCGAACCCACCACGGGCTCGTAGCGTAACGACTCCGATACAGCCCCTGGAATCAAGGCCGCATCCGCACACACGGCATCCCACTGCTCGCGATGCTGGAGCAGTAGAGCAACCTGCACCGCGATAGCGCCCCGCGTCGTATCGCTGCCAGCGATGATGAGGGTGACGATCTGGCTGAGTATCTCGGCAGCGGACAGGCTGCCCGCTTCCGTCACCGTCTTCAAATACGAAGCGAGGAACTCATTGTTGAGTGCCGTCCCGCGGGGGCCCAGGAGCTCATCCACATACTGCATCAACTGGCGGGCCGAGTCCTGCATGCCCTCGATCTCTGCCTGTCCATAGGAGAGGCTCAGGGAGCGCGAGACGCTGTAGACCAGCTCGGTGAAATGCGGCACATCCGCCTCGGGTATCCCCAAGACGCTCGCAATGATGCGCGCCGGTATGAGCGAGGCAAAGTCGCCAAGTAGATCCAACTCGCCGGCCTGCAGGTGCTGCTCGATGATGTGGGCGGCTGCGGCGCGGATCCGCGGCCGCATCTCTTCGATGAGCTTGAATGCGAAGGCTCTCGACATGGGAGCGCGCCGCCGGCGGTGCTCACCGCCGTTGGAGAACAACATCGAGTTGCTCCACAGCTCGACCAACGGGCCCGCGTGGATGCCGCGCACCGTGAGTTGTTCCGTTTCAATCTGCCGCGTGCGCGGATCGAAGGCGAGCGGCTCCATGTCCGCCGCGCGGATCGCGATGTAGCCGGCGTTCTCGCGCCTGAGAAGCGGTGTCAGATGCCGATAGCGGCGGAAGATGCCGTGCGGGTCCGCATCGAGTTCGCCGATTGACAGTGCGGGGGGCACCGCGCCAGATGCTCGAGGTGAAGGTGTGCTCATAGTTGCGTTGCCAATCGATCTCCAGATTGCAGGGGTTCGGTCGAGCTCAAGACCCCGTTCGTGCCGTCATGGCAAAGCAGCATAAGGGAAAGGCCCCGGCATGGACCATAGAGGGCGGTGTCGAACCAAGCCCCTCTCGATCGTCTTTAGGACAGTGCGACAAACCAAAGAGATCCCTATGTGTCCAGCATGCGTGGCAACCGCCGCTTGGGTGGCAGTCGGTACGACCTCTGCAGGAGGAGTCGTCCCCTTTATGGTTAATAAGTTCCTGCGGCGAGCCGCTGTGGTAGAACGGCACTCCCGAGACGGGAATTCCACCGATGTCCCACGAACAACCGCAGCCAGACTATCGACAAACGCTCCACCAAGCGGTCGTTGAGACTGCCCAGGGCATGATCGCCGGGTCCTTGGGCGTGGTCGAGGCCACGCGGCGGTTCATGGAACTAGCCGCAGAGCTGGATGCGTTGGACGACGAGGATTTTCTCTACTTTATCGAGCTCGACTCGCGCAGCGACGGATTTCCGCTCGGCGTTGCCCGAGAGCAGTGGAATGCCACTGCCCTCGAGCGTGAAGACCTCGGCAGGCGCAGGTACGAGGACTCCGTCCACGGCGATGCCGTTGCGCATTGCCACAGCCTGATCGCCCGCTATTCGCAGGTAACCTGAACCCCTTGCGGCGCTGCTGGCGGTGGGTTCTGCGGGATCGGTACACACCGCGTTTCAACTACCGGAAACTCGATCGAGCTTGCATTGCCCGGCGTGTGCCAGACTCGCTGCGTCGCCTTCGTGAAGTCCCCAGGCTGGGCGAACATGATGTTGGGTATGTATTTCTGCGGGTTGCGGTCGTACAGCGGGAACCAGCTCGACTGGATCTGAACCATGATGCGGTGGCCCGGCAGGAACGTGTGACTCACGTTGGGCAGGCGGACCGTGTAAGCCAACACCTTGCCGGGTTGGATGGCATGCGGGTTTGCCGGATCCTCCCGGTAGCGGCCGCGCAGAATGTCTGCTGAGAGCATCTGCTGATAGCCGCTGAGTTTCGGGTGATCGGGCACTTCGTCCGGCCATACGTCGATGACCTTCACGACCCAGTCGGAGTCGCTGCCGCTGGTTGACGCGGACAGGTGCGCCCAGGGCTGACCGGCGACACGCAGCGGCTCTTTCAGCGGATCGGTTTGATAGACCAACACGTCGGTGCGGGAGGCTGCGAAGCGCTGATCGTCGACCAGCCATTCGCCCCACGTGGAATCAGGCGCCCCTGAATCCAGGGTCGGCTGCAACCGATACGGAACGGGTTTGGCGGGATCCGAGACGTATTCGTCGTACAGTTGCGTCGACGCTGACGAGCGCGCCTTCGCAGCCGCTGGAGCCTCGAATCCGAGCTTTCCATCGGCCAGAAGATACAGAGGGCGCGAAGTCGCCTCACATCCGGAGGCGCAGGCTCGAGGCCACCCATCATAGACGTGCCACTTGTCGGCTCCGGTCTCATACACGAGTACCCGGGGCGTATCGGGTTTCGGGCCGTCCTTCAGATAGTAGTCGAGGAAGGGCTGCATGATCGTCCTGCGGAACCAGGTCGCCGTATCGCCCTCAAACATGATCGGTCCGATCCCGCGACCCTCGCGACGTCCCTGACCGTGGTTCCACGGTCCGAGCACAAGGTGGACTCGCTCACCTCGCGGATCGCTGCTGGCGAGTGCCTGATACAGCGCAGGTCCACCGTAGATGTCTTCCTGGTCGAACAACCCCGAGACGATGAGCATGGGCACCTTCGGCGGGTCCTTCGCGAGAAGCTTGTCGACCGCCTGTTTCTGCCAGAAGCTGTCATAGGCTGTATGCGCAACCAACTCGCGCCAATACCCCAGCTCATCGACCCCACGAGCCTTCGCCAGTGCACCCGCCGAGCCCGCTCGAAGGAAAACCTCATAAGTGTCGCGGGTGTCCGTCCACCAGGTCAGGTCATTCTTACGGGTAGCCTCCTGGTCGTAGACGTATTGAAGAGAGCCATCCTGGCGAAAAGCGCCGTTATGGAACCAGTCATCGCCCATCCAGCCATCGATCATCGGTGCGAACGGGACGGCCACCTTGAGCGCGGGATGCGCGCGGACCGTAGACATGACCGCCGTATAGCCCTCGTATGACCCGCCGATCGTACCGACACGACCATTCGATTCCGGCACGTTCTTGATCAACCAGTCGATGGTGTCGTACGTGTCCGTAGCGTGATCGTTACTGGTAGGGTTGAGTGGCCCCTTCAGGGGGCGCGTCATCACGTAGTCGCCCTCTGAGCCGTATTTCCCGCGCACATCCTGGAAAACGATGATGTAGCCGGCCGCCACAGCCGTGTCGTCCATCTGCGGAACAACGGATGCCAGATGGGCGCTGTTGAAGCGTAGGACGCGGCCGGAGGCGTTATACGGCGTTCGCGTCAGCAGAATCGGTGCCTTAGTGGCTCCCTTGGGAATGAGGATGAAGGTCTTCAGCTTCACCCCATCGTGCATGGGGATCATCTCCTCCCGTTTAACGTAATCGAAACTCCCGGTGTGCTCCTTGAACGCGGGAGGCGTCTCGCTGGGCAGGGCCGCCTGCGCATCGGCAATCGCATCGGCAAACACAGCGCTCGAAAACAATGTGGCGATCGCCAGTGCGCAAAACACTGGGCGCATCCCTAGCCGGGTCGGCAGCAACATCCTGGTTTTTCCTCGTATGGGGGGGCAGCCAATGTCACACAAACGTCATGCGGCCGCCATAGGCTTTGAATCGGCCAGATTCACTCTAATAAACAAGAGACTCAGGAGAATCCGCTTGCTGGACACCCTAGGCATCGATATGCCAACCGCCTTCCTTTTGTTTCTGGCGTTGGCTCTGGCGTTGAGTTTCGAGTTCGTGAACGGATTCCATGACACGGCCAATGCCGTCGCCACGGTCATCTATACCAATTCACTCAAACCCAATTATGCCGTGGTCTGGTCCGGAACATGGAACCTGATTGGAGTGCTCACCTCCTCAGGCGCGGTCGCGTTCGGGATCGTTGCACTGCTGCCGGTGGAACTGGTCATCAATGTCGGTTCCGGCGCGGGATTCGCGATGGTGTTCTCCCTACTGCTGTCCGCGATTGTCTGGAACGTAGGTACATGGTACCTGGGCCTGCCGGCTTCCAGTTCACACACGCTGATCGGGTCCATCGTCGGCGTTGGATTGATGAATTCACTGTTGAGTCCTGACAGCGCGTTTGGCGATGGCGTCAACTGGACGAAAGTAGCCGACACTGTCAAGGCACTCGTGGTTTCGCCCCTGACCGGATTCATCGTTGCCGCCTTGCTGCTGTTGGCGGCGAAGGCCGTATTGAAGAACCCGGCGCTGTTCAAGGCGCCCGAGGGCAAAACGCCACCGCCGATCTGGATTCGCGCACTGCTGGTTCTGACTTGCACGGGAGTCAGTTTCGCTCACGGCTCCAACGACGGTCAGAAGGGAATGGGATTGATCGTCCTCATCCTGGTTGGCATCGTTCCCACCGCGTTCGCGCTGGACATGAGTACCAGCGCGCAGACGCTGGACAAGATCAGGGCCGCGGCGGTGGTGCTGGAGCATCGCCTGCAGGGCGACGGCCAGTCAGCGCCCGTGGGTAGGCCTGCGGACCCGGCGGCGGCCATGCCGGCAGATGCGGCGGCAGCATCCGCGGACTCTCCGGCCGCCCCTGCTGGTAGTGCTCCCACGCCGGTCTCCGGGGCCAATGTCGAGTCGGCACACAAGGCACTGACGGAATATCTGCGCCACGGCCAGGTGAAGCCGGAGACGGTCGCAGCGCTCGCCGCCGTCAATGGCTTCGTCAATCACGATTTGCAGGGAGTGAGCGACTTCAGTGCCATCCCGGGCGATCAGCGGCGCGCATTGCGTCTCAATATCTACCTGGTATCCGAAACACTCGCCCGCATGATCAAGGCCAAGAAGCTGCCGTCGCAACTCGACGCGGCGGCGACCGCGGATTACCAGAAGACACTGAAGGGCGTTACCAACTTCATTCCAACCTGGGTGAAGATTGCAGTGGCGCTGGCGCTCGGCCTTGGAACGATGATTGGCTGGAAACGCATCGTGGTCACCGTCGGCGAGAAGATCGGCAAGGCGCACCTTACGTATGCACAGGGCGCATCCGCCGAGATCGTAGCCTTTGCAACGATCGAGGCGGCCGACCTGCTCGGCCTGCCGGTGAGCACCACGCACATTCTTTCCTCCGGCATTGCGGGCACGATGGTGGCGAATGGCTCGGGTATTCAGAAGGACACGGTGAGGAACATCATCCTCGCCTGGGTCCTCACGCTACCGGTCTGCGTGTTGCTCGGTGCAGCGTTGTTCGGCGCGGGCCTGTTCTTCGTCCTGCACGTCCTCGGGGTTCACTGATTCGGGTGAACCGGAAGAGGGTGTGAAGAGACTGGTGTCGCGAGCAACGTCCGGTAGCCGGATGTTGCGCTCGAACTGCAGGCCAAGCCGGCGCAACAGCTTGATCGAGGCATGATTGTCGGGCGCCGTGATGGCCACGATCCGGCCAAGTCCGAGCACTTCGCGCCCATAGCGCATCACGGCGCGAGCCGCTTCGAGCGCGAATCCCTGGTTGCGAAAGCCGGCGCGCAACGCGAAACCAACATCCACGTCGTCCAGGTAATCGCGTTTGAGAAGGCCGCAGAGCCCGATGGGCGTGGCGCCTTCCTGCAGTTCGACCAGGTACAGGCCGAAGCCGAGTTTCTCGTAGCCGGTTACAGTGCCGCTGCGAATGTAGCGCCGCGCATCCTCGAGGCTGCGCACTTCGCGGTCACCGATGTTGCGTATGAATTCCGGCTCGTTGAGCAGCTCCAGGATGAACGCAGCGTCGTGTTCGGCCAGATATCGCAGGCGCAGGCGGGGCGTTTCGCAAACGATCATGTATTCAGGCGGTCCAGGTTCATTCTGATGTGAGCGGCCTCGGCAGGGGTGCGTGCGAGCGCAATGGCCTGGTTGAAGGCTACCCGGGCCTCGGCGGCGCGGCCGAGATCTTTCAAGAGCGCGCCCTTGACGCCGAAGTAATGGAAATAGCCGGCCAACGGCTGGGCCAGCGACTCGAGCATCTGCAGCGCCGCCGCCGGCCCGCGCACCTTCGAGACCGCAACCGCGCGATTGAGAGTAACGACCGGGGACGGTTGCAGCACTTCGAGCACCGAGTAGATCTGATCGATCTGCGCCCAATCGGTATCCTGCGGGCGCACCGCGCGCGCGTGCACGGAAGCGATGGCCGCCTGCATCTGGTAGGGCCCGGGGACACCTGAGCGCTGCGCTTTCTCGACCAGTATCAGGCCTTCTGCGATCAGGTCGTGATTCCACAGGCGCCGGTCCTGATCATCCATCAGCACGATGTTGCCATTTGCATCCAGCCGCGCGGCGGCGCGTGCGTGTTGCAACAACATCAGGGCTGTCAGGCCCATGATCTCACTCTCGCTGGGAAACAGCCGCAGCAACAACCGGGCGAGCCTGATCGCCTCCTCGCACAGAGGCACGCGAACGTGTGCCTCGCCGCCGCTTGCCGAGTACCCCTCGTTGAAGAGCAGGTAGATCATCGCGGCGACGGTGGTGAGCCGTTCGGCGCGCTCGACAGGTCCGGGCGTTTCGAAGGCGACCGCTGATTCCGCCATCGCTCGCTTGGCCCGCGTGATCCGCTGCGCCATCGCGGCTTCGCTGACGAGAAATGCGCGCGCGATCTCCTGCACGGACAGCCCTGACACGATGCGCAGTGCCACCGCGATCTGTTGTGTTGCGGGCAGGTCGGGTTGGCAGCAGACAAACAACAGTCGCAGGACGTCATCGTGATAGGCCGAACTGTCGAGGCGCTCCACGAGTGCGGCCTCATTGTTTTCGGCGTCCGGAATCACATCGTCATCCGGCAGCGTGTCGTGCTTGTTCCGGCGCCGCATTTCGTCGAGCGCGCTGTTGCGCCCGACGAAAATGAGCCAGGCAGCCGGGTCGCGCGGGGGGCCGTTCACCGGCCAGCTCTTCAGCGCCCGCAAAGAAGCCTCCTGAAAGGCTTCTTCGGCCACATCCAGGTCCCGGAAGTAGCGCAGAAGGGCAGCCACCGCCTGGGGGCGTGCTGCGGTCAGTGCGGCTCCTATCCAAGCGACTTCCGTCACTGGAACCGCGGCAGCGGTGACGTCCCCAGCGGGGACTGCAATCCAATTCCAGGGTAGAAGGTCGCGAGGGGACGTACTTCCAGTGCACCGGTGTCGCCCACGAGATCCCTGGCTACCGCCAGTGCGTCTTGCAGTGACTTGCAATCGACCAGGTAGAAGCCGAGCAGCTGCTCCTTGGTCTCGGCAAAGGGACCGTCCAGCACCAGCGCCTCTCGGCTGGCTCTGACCGTCATGGCTGTCGTCGTCGGCATCAGGCGTCCCACGGGGCCCAGGCGACCCTCGGCGGCGAGCTTGTGCGTCACGGTTTCCCGTTTTGCCAAGACGGCAGCCCACTTTTCACGGGTCCAGGCGTCGATTTCGGATTCGAGGTTATAGCAGAGTATGCAGTAGAACATGGCCGTCTCCTTCGCCTGATCAAGGACGAGGGGCCGGCTCCTGCTCCGACAGTTCAGCCCGACAATTCAGCAGCCTTTTGCCTGGGCGTAGACGCGCCCGATGGCCTTGCGGTCAGCCACGGGACGGGCGGCCTGCTTAGAGATGGCCTGAATGAAGCTCTGCACCTGCTCAACATCGTGCAGGGCGTCGGTCTCGGCTGACCGCGCGATCGGTGCGAGCTGTGCCTGCGCACTGGGATTCTGCAGTTCCTCCCAGGCTGCCATGACGGAGTCGCCATGCGTTATGCGCGGCGCGACCGCCGCGAGCATCTGTTGTACGACTGGCTGGAACTGCTCCAGGTAGCCCGCCGCAAGGGCCATTCTGCGCTGTACATACGCCAGCTCGACCTCGCGGATGGCCAGCTGCGCCGGCGCGCCCGCTTCGTGGTGACACGCGGGCAGGGCACTTCGGTCGCGCAATCGGCTCTCCTCCAGCGCATGCAGCTCCGTATTCCATTTCTGTATGAGTGCGGCCTGGGTCGCGCGTGCCGCCTGGATGCTCTGCTGAACCGCGGTGGTACCGGGAAACACGGCGATCCTGCCCATCAATACCTGGTCGTGCCTGGACACGGGACCCTCGGGGCCGGCCGGGCGCTCCACGGTGCGAGACAGTAGCAACACCTCGGACTTGATACCGTCCTTGACCTTCTCGAACTGCGGTCCAGGCTTCAGCCCTTCGCTGCTATCAATCCACTGCGCGTAGGCTGCTTCGGCACTCGCAGGCGGCGGTGGCACACGCTCGAGCCAGGTTTCCGCGGGAACCACTTTCTGGGTGGCCGACGCCGCTGCCGCACCGCACAGAACGGCCACGGATGCCAACGCTCTGGCAAACACTCCGGCCAACACCCGGGTGGAGGTCGTCCTCACGCGTATCCATATGCGGAAACCACGAGCCCTATTATGCATGCAAGAAACACGCTGTGCTTCAATGTGAACCCAAACAGCCGTGATTCGTCCGAAGCGGGCATTCCGGTGGCGGCGGCCGCCACGGAGATGCTTTGCAGGCTGATCATCTTGCCCATGACACCGCCGCTGGAATTGCCGGCCGCCATGAGGGCGGGATCCAGACCCAGGTTGTTGGCAGTAACCACCTGTAGGTTACCGAACAGCGCGTTGGCCGATGTGTCGCTGCCCGTGAGGAAGACACCGAGCCAGCCCAGTAGTGCACCGAAGAATGGAAACAGTGGGCCCGTGGCCGCAAGCGCGAGGCCGAGGCTGGCGGTGGCGCCGGAGTAGTTCATGACATACGCGAGCGCGAGCACCGAGGCAATCGTCAGGATCGAGAAAGACAGATCCCGCGCCGTGCGGCCAATGCATGTCACGAACTGGCGAAATGACACCCGCAACACCAGCCCGGCACAGATCGTAGCGAACAGTGCCGAGGTTCCCGAAGCCGACAGGATGTTGAATGTGAACCTGGCGGGGTAGGGCGCGGCTTTTGCAACTACCGGCGGCAGCCGTTGGATTGCCCCATCGAGGCCGGGCCATGGGATCACGACGGTGGCCTTGTCCAGAATGGCTTTGAACGGCGTGTAGCCCCACAACAGCACGAAAATGACCAGCAGGATGTAGGGCGACCACGCACGCAGTACATGACGCCGCTCGGCGCGCGGCGGCAGGTGCACGGCTGCAACTCCCGCATCGGCCGGCCGCCAGAAGGCCAGCAGCACGAGCAGGCTCAGGATTGCGGCCAGCGACGCAAGGATGTCCGTGAGGTACGGTCCGATGTAAGTTGAAACCAGGAACTGCGTGGCGGCGAAGGAAAGGCCGCACACCACTGCCGCCGGCGCAACTGCGCGCAATGCGCTCATGCCACCCATGACCAACATCAGGTAGGCGGGCACGAACAGGGAGACGGGCGCGCAGATCTTGCCGACATTCGCGCTGAGAAGGCCCAATGGCAGGTTGGTCACACCGGCCAATGTCACGAGCGGTGTGCCGATCGCCCCGAACGCCACCGGCGACGTGTTGGCGATCAAACAGATGGCGGCCGCCTGGAAAGGTGAGAATCCCAGACCGCTCAGCATCGCCGCGGCTACCGCAACCGGCGTGCCGAAGCCCGATGCGCCCTCGATGAAGGCGCCGAAGGCAAATGCGATGAGTAACGCCTGCAGCCTGCGGTCCTGGGTGAGATGGCCGACCGAGTTCTTGATGATTTCGAACTGGCCGGTGTCAACGGTCAAGCGGTACAGGGCCAATGCCCAGAATACGATCCATGCTATCGGGAACAGGCCAAACGTGGCGCCGTACGCGGTGGCGCGCAGCACCAGGTTGACGGGCATGCCGTAAACGGCGATCGCGACGCTGATGGAAGTCAGGAGTCCGAGGAGACCTGACTTCCAGGCAGACAATCTGAACACGCCGAGCGCCAACAGCAGAACGAGGATGGGCACTGCGGCGCAGGTGGCCGATAATCCCAAACTGCCCTGTATGGGCGTATAGACCTGGTCCCACATGCCATGCCCCCCCGGTTTTTTCTGACACTAACGGGTTTGGGCTTTCAGAACCAGCTGTAGTTGAAACTGATGCTTATCCGCTCCTCGGCCACCGGACTGACAGGGTGGGACCTCGTGCCGCGTCAGAACCAGCTGTAATTGAAACTGATGCTTATTCGTTCCTCTGCCACCGGGTTGGGTGCGACCTCGTGCCGCAACCAGCTCTCGAACAGCACCAGCGCGCCTTGCTCGGCGGGAACGACCACCCAGGGCCGGTTGTCGGTGTGGGGATGCGCGATCCGCGGCGGCGCCGCCATGAAGCGATCGAGGCGTGGGTCTTCGAATTTCAGTCCAGCGCAGCCCCTGGGTGTTTTCACGTAGTAGGTGCCGCTGAGAGTCGAGAGCGGATGCAGGTGCAAGCCGTGTACGACTTGCCGCGGCATGATGTTCACCCAGCAGTCGGTCATGGAGAGCTCGCGCTGGGTGAGGTCGAATTGCAGTGCAGCTGCAAACGAGCGCACATGTCTGCGCAGCCGGCGCTCCAATTCGGCAAACGTCGGTGACACCTCATGCATGCGGTTGACCGAATTGTAGGAGGTGTAGCCGCCGGGATAATTCTTCGCGGACCAGCGCCGGCCGCCGGCATCATCCAGGCGCAATTGCCGGCACTCCTGCAACAGTCGATTGTTGAATGCCTGCCAGCCAGCCCGTTGCAGGCGCCCGCGATACACGAGCGTGGGAAAGAGCCGCTGCAAACCCATTGCGCGCGCTCTTTAGCGAGCCGGGCCGGACAACCCCTGGACCTGCGCCGACCCGTGTGGGAATGCAGCGCTTCCGGGTTGCACCTCTCGAAGCCACTGCTGAAACGCGGGAACGGACTCATGCCCTTCCGGTGGCGCCCACGGAGCGAACTGCGAGGCGGTGGCCGGATCGTAGGGACCCTCTTTGATCTCGAGGAACGTGGCGCCGTCCGTGACAGCCAACAGCGTGTGCCACGTGGCCTGCGGCGTCTCAAACCCGATGTTCGGTGTGTCCGATCCAACTCGATAGCGGCCCGTGACACCCCCGTCGGCGTCGAAGGTCAGCACGTCCAGGTGCCCGCGAATGGCGAGGGCCAGCTCGGACTTGGTCAAGTGACGGTGCGGCCGGAAGTAGGAATGCCGCTGGGCAACCACCAAAAACCGTTGCACCGGGTCGGCAGGCGAGGCGTGGATATTGTGATGGGCGCGCAGGCGCGGGCTCGCGCTCGCCTTTGCAGTCAGCTCGTCAAGAAGTGCTTGGGAGAATAGTTTCATATATGGAACGGTATGGTAAACCATTGACGGTCGTTGGCGTTCTGTTAGATGAACGCTGTGGATTGCTGCAGGTCCTATCAAAATGAGCGATGCTGCGTTTGCATGCGTTGCACGGGTTGGCCCGTTAGGGGCAACCCCGGATTTTGAGCAGGCAAGGCCTGCGCAGAGGTGTTGCCATGTCGACTTCACTTGTTCCCCGGCTCGCCGGACGAATGACCCCGGCAGCGGCCCGGGCCGTTCCCGCTCTCGCGGCGGCCTGTCTCCTCGTTTCGTCCGCGTGGGGCGCCGAAACCGGTCCGGCTTCAGCCTCTACCTCCGCCAGTGGCACTCCCGCCGAGAGCCAGCCTGCGGTTTGGACCGACAAGGACCTGACTTTCGTGTACCTGGGCTTTACGACCCGGTACTCCTGCGATGGTCTGCGCGACAAGGTGCGCGCCGTACTGCTGGATCTCGGAGCCCAGAAGAAGGACCTTAAGGTGCAGCAGCTGGGCTGCACCTCAGCCTCGGGCCGGCCGGACCCGTTTCCTGGTGTCAGGGTGAAGATGCGCGTCCTGCTGCCCACCTCGGGCACGGCCGGTGACGAGGCTCCGGTTGCGGCTCACTGGAAGCCCGTGGATCTGAAGCTGCGGGACTCGTTCACGACGGACTCGGGCGAGTGCGAGCTCGTCGAGCAGATCCGCCACAAGATCGTGCCCCTGTTCGCCACTCGCAATGTTGATCTGAAGACCACCTGCATTCCGCATCAGGCCACGGCCTCCCGGCCGTCTCTCAAGCTGGAAGTGCTCGCGCCCGACGCGGGTCAATATCCGGATGGTCAACATCCGGCAGAAGAGCCGCAAGCAGCCCGATGACCGGCAGGAACGCGCACACTTCGTAGACGGTGTTGATACCGAAGGCATCGGCGAGCTTGCCCAGGACGGCGGCGCCGATGCCACCCATCCCGAAGGCGAAGCCAAAGAACAGCCCGGCGACGGTGCCGGTACGTCCCGGCATCAGCTCCTGCGCATAGACGACGATTGCCGGAAATGCCGAGGCGAGAATCACTCCGATCGGCACGGTCAACACACCCGTCCAGAACAGGTTCGCGTGCGGCAGCAGGACCGAGAAGGGCAGCACGCCGAGAATCGAAGCCCAGATGATGTATTTGCGGCCCACGCGGTCGCCGAGCGGCCCGCCGATCATGGTGCCGAAGGCGACGGCCGCGAGGAACACGAACAGGTGCAGTTGTGCATTCTGCACCGATACGTGGAAGCGGTTGATGAGGTAGAACGTGTAGTAGCTGGTCAGGCTCGCAAGATAGAAATACTTTGAGAAGATCAGGGCCAACAGCACCGCAATCGCGCCAGCCACTTTCTGCGAGCCGGCCGGCGGGCTCGCATCCGTCGCCCGTGGTTTCAGGCGCGCCATGCCATGGGTTTTGTACCAGTGCCCCACGTTGAACAACACGAACATGCCGAGCATCGCCGTGAGTGAAAACCACGCGACGCTCGACTGGCCGTGGGGCAGGACGATGAACGCGGCCAGCAGCGGGCCGGCCGCCGATCCAACATTCCCGCCGACCTGGAAGACCGACTGTGCCAGGCCATGCTGGCCGCCGGATGCCATGCGCGCAACACGCGATGACTCCGGATGGAACACGGAGGAGCCGGTGCCGATCAGCGCAGCCGCCAGCAGCAGCAACCCGTAATTGCCGGCGAAGGCGAGCAGCAGAAGCCCCACGAGGGTGAACGCCATCCCGACGGCCAGCGAGTAGGGGCGCGGTGAGCGGTCCGTGTAGGAGCCGATGATCGGCTGCAGCAGCGAGGCGGTCACCTGGAAGGTGAAGGTCAAAATCCCGATCTCGCCAAAGCTGAGCGCGTAGGAGGTCTTGAGCATGGGATACAGCGCCGGCAGCAGCGACTGCATCATGTCGTTCAACAGGTGACAGAAACTGATCGCCGCCAGGATGGTGAACGTGGTGCGGCCGGCGGCGCCGGGCTGCTGCTGCAGGCCCTGACGTTGGGAAAGTGCTGTTTCGCTCATTACGCCCCTAGGAGCTTGTCGGACTTGCAACGCATGAGTACCAACGACGTAGCTGGCAAAAGTCGCGCCTTTTGCCGGCGGCAACGGAGCTGATGTCCGAAAAACGGCCGCAGGCCAGTTTTTCCAATGGACTAGAGTGCCGCAATCGGGCCGTGAAGCCCATCTACCGGATGGGGAATACGAGCGCGAGCTGCGGCTGGCGGCCCCGTGCCGCCAGCCGCGAGTGCTCAGAAGTTCTGACCGAACTTGATGCCGAACTGCATCGGCTTGATGGGATAGACCTTGGCATTGGACAGGCAATAACCGAGAGCGTCATTGCATTCCGACAGTTTGCCGAGCTGTCCACGCCGGTCGAACGCGTTCTCGAGGTAGACCTCCGCATGCCAATTGTCCCGCGCGGCTCCAACCGAGAAATCGAATGAAGTGAACGATGGAGTGTCTCCCGCGATATAGCGGGTCGACTCGAGACTGTAAGTGGTCGCGCTCTGGTGGATCACGGACCCCTGCACGAAGCTTTTGTAGTCGCCCACATTGAACGCATAGCGGGCCGTGCCATTGGCCTTGACCTTCGGAGTTACCGGGAGCTGGGTACCTGCGGTTGCGTCAATGGCCGCGGGGTCGGTGCAACCGAATTGCGGCCGGCCGTCTCTGGTCGGCGCACAGAATGTCGTTGTGAGCTCGGCCCGCAGCAGACCCGTCCCTGAGGCGGACAAGGTCAGATGGTCGGTGGCAGCCCAACTGATGTCTGCCTCCATGCCTTCCACCCTGGCATTGCCGGCGTTCACGATGTTGGTGATGCCGCTCTCCCCTTGTATCGAGGTCTGTATGTCCTTCCACCTCTCGTAGAAGACGGCGCCATTGGCGCGCAGCCGGCGGTCGAGCCACGCCGTCTTCCAACCGAGCTCGAAATTCGCAAGCGTATCCGCTCTGAAGGAGCCGGCAGACGGCCGGCGGTTGTTGCCGCCTGGCCGGAACCCGGTGGACCATGTTCCATACACCATGACATCCGGAGTGAGCTGATAGGTCAGGTTGATCTTGTGGGTCTCGCCGTTCTGGACGACCTTCTTGTTGGTATTGACGCAGGGCAGGTTGCCCCCTGTGTAAACCCCGGGCGTAGTCAGGATGGGATTGCCCAACGCCGTACAGATCGCCACGCCGGTCCCGGAATAGCCGTCATCGTTGAATCCGAAAAAGCCGTCCAGCGTGTTGTTGACCCAGAACTCGCGGATGCCGCCGTTCAACTTCAATTTATCGGTCAGGTCGTACGTGAGCTCGCTGAACACGGCGTAGTCGCGGTCGACGCGCATCTGTTGTGACAGGTAGTAGACATTTTTCTGACCGGGCACTTCGTAGTACGGCGGTAGATTGTTGATATCGAACTCCGCGCGGATGTTGTCCGTCTGGCGCTGATAGAACAATCCCGCCGTGCCCCGCAGCGGGTACTCCGCGGGCGAGCTCAAGCGCAGCTCGTGCGTCATCTTGGTGTACTTGTCCTTGTTGGCCGTGTACTGCGAGGGATCGATCAGGTTGCCGTTGGCATCGGCGAAACGGGTGTAAGCGTACGAATTTTGAATCGCCAGCGCATCATAGGCAATGGCGTACTGCGTATAATCGACCAGGTTGTCAACCTTGCGCTCGAACCAGCCGCCTGCATACACCAGATCCCAGTTGCTCATCTTGCCCTCGACGGTGAGGGAGGCCTGGTACCAGCGGTCCAGATTGCGCGGCAGGAAATAATCCGCGACGTTGAGATCGCCGAGTTTCGGATCGAAGCCGAAGTCGCCATGCGTTCTTTGGTGCTGGTACAGCACCTGCGGGGTGACCGTCCATTGATCGTTGAGATCGACCTTGAGGGCAGCCCGGCCGCCGATGCTGTCAATGTCGTTGTAATGACTTCTCACAGCCCCCGAATTGTTGACGGTCAGGGGAGCTAGTTGCGGGTGTCCGTCGGGTATCGTACTTGCGACCGGGGTGGCGGGGTCGTTAGGCGAATACCGTTGATACGTATCCTGCCTGTAGACGTTGTTGATATAACCGCCGTCATGCTCGTAGTAGCCCACGAGCCGGATCGCGGCATGCTCGGCCAGCGGAATATTGACGTAACCTTCGACGCCGGCGCCCGGGCTGCCCTTGCGGTATTTGTCGGCCTTGACATCGTAGCCGGCGGAGAAGCCGGACGGGTCGGGTTTGTTCGTGATGATGCGCAACGTACCGGACAGCGAGCTCGCGCCGTACAGCGTGCCCTGCGGACCCGCGAGTGCCTCGACCCGCGCGATGTCATAGACATGCAGGTCGAGGGAACCGGCAACCGTGGTCACCGGCAGCTCATCGAGGTACAGACCGCTCGTGGGCAGGGAACCTGCGTGCAGACCCCCCGCACCGCTCGAGATGCCGCGAAAGAAAATCTCCGCCTGACCCGGTCCCAGCGAGGCGAAACTCACGCTGGGAAGGAATTTGACGTAGTCATCGAACGAGGTCACTTGCAGTTGGTCGAGCTTTTCGCCGCCCAACACCGTGAGACTGATCGGCACCTTCTGCAGATCTTCGGAACGCTTCTGGGCGGTAACGACGACCTCCTGGAGCCCACCGCTTTCCTCGGGCGCGTCTGCGGGCGCATCCGCTGCCATCGCGATACCGCTTCCCGCGAGCAGAGCGGACGCGAGCGGCATGCTTACCCATCTTGCGCCCAGCCGCGCGAGTTTTCTCTTTCGACTACGAGTCATGGACCCCACCTCTTCAGTTGTTGTGTGCCGGCCCCCTCGAGACCGATGTATGCCACATTCGCCGCAAATTTAGAACTGTGGCGCATTTGGATATGCGGTGAGCGCCTCTGCCAGCGCGTCGCGCAGAGGCTGCAGCCAGGGCTCGTAGTGACGCCACTGGTCGATGCCTTCACGAAATATCGGCTGGCGCACCTGCTGTGCGCTTGCGGTTCTGACCGCACGCTCATTTGCGTAGAAGCTCAAAGTGGCCGGCTCGAACGGCAGTCCACAAAAATCCAACAGGCGGCGTACTTCGCCTTCGGTATCGCCGACCATGGTTTCATAGATGACGCGGTGAATCCTGCCCGGAATGACTGCATCGAAGTGCGCCATGAGCTCGACGTAGTCGCGGTAGTAGCGGCCGATGTCCTCGAGGCTGTAGGTGAAGCGCTGCCCCCGGGCGAAATACTGTTTGAAGCCCGAAAAGCAACAGGCCATCGGGTGGCGGCGCGCGTCGATGATCCTGGCATTTGGCAAGGCGAGCCGTATGAGCCCGATGTGCTGAAAATTATTGGGCATCTTGTCGATGAAGAACGGTTTGCCGGTCTTGCGCTGAATGCGTGTCTGCTCGATGTAACGCTCGCCCAGGGCGCGGCACTCCTGCGCGCTCAGATCCGTGAGCGCCTGCGGATACGCGGATTCCTGTGACCCGCTGGCCTTGCCACCCAGCTCCGCCGCCAGCGCCAGCATGTCCGGCAATTCCATGGTGCCCTCCACCAGGGAGTGGCTGGCCAATATCTGCTCGACCAGGGTCGAGCCGGCGCGCGGCAGGCCAACGATGAAAATCGGATCGGCGGCCGGTGCGCCGAATCCCTCCCGGGCCGTGAAAAAATCCCTGGTGAGAACCTGCCTGGCACGCCGCACGAAAGCCGTCGTCGCTGCAGAGTCATAGCCGACTACGGCGGCGCGCAACCTGTTGCCCTGCGCGTATTGTTCGAACGACTCGGCGTAGCTCCCCGAATCTTCCAGCGCCTTGCCGATGGCGAAGTGAAAATGGGCGCGATCCTCGTTCGTAATGCCGGCGCTCGCCAGGTGCGTGCGCATGGTCTGCACTTCAGTGGCGTCGAAGCGAAACGTCTTGAGGTTTGCCAGGCTGTAGTACGCCTCGCCCAGTGTCGGGGCCAACGCGATACACCTGCGATAGGCCGCAATGCTGTCCTGCTGCCGGCCCGCGGTCGCCAGCGCATGCCCATAGCTCATCCAGATTCTGGCCTGATCAGGATGTTTGGCGAGCACATCGGCGTAGATTTCGAGCGACTCCTGGTAGTCACCGATGTTCGCCAGGACCACGGCTTTGAGATTTCGATAGCCTGAATTGCGTGGCTCACTGGCGGTCAGGATGTCGATCTGCTGCAGCGCCGCAATGTTCTTATTCAGCCGATACAACGCCATGGCGTAGTTGTAGCGGGCGGCGTCGAAGCCGGGCGCCAGCTCCAGGCAGCGGGCCAGCAGGTTTTCAGCGTCTTTATAGCGGCCCAGGCGGCCGGCAACTTCCGCAAACATGCGGATGGCGGCCACGTCGGTCGGGAATTTTTTCAGATGCTCGCGCAGCAGCAGTTCCGCTTGCCCAATCTGGTTCTCACAGAGCGCGAGCGCCGCGTTCATCAGCCGCGGATCTTTCGTGGAGGCCTTAATGTGCTGCGCGTAGGCGGCGTCTGCACCCTTGAGATCCCCGTCGATCGTCAATTGGTCACCCAGGGCGCGCCAGGCGTCGGGCATGTCCGGTTTGAGCGTAACGGCGCGGCGAAGGGCGGCGATTGCCGGCCTGCGTGCATCTTGCAACGCGAGTCCGAGCTCATAGTGGGCGGCCGCCCAGTTGGGTTGCGCGCGCGTAAGCTGCTCGAGAACCTGTAGTGCGGCGTCCGTCGCCCCGGTCGCGCGGCGAGCGCAGCCCAGTAACAAAGTAGCAACGGGGTGGCCCGGCACGACTTTCAGGATTTCGCCTGCCTGCTCGGCCGCCAGTTGCGGGTCGCTCTGCAGCAGTCGCGTCGCATGAGCGAGCGCAATGTCGAGGGTGCCCACCGGCTCTGCTGTTGAGCTCAAATTCGATTGTCCGCAAGACCCGCCTGCGCCCATATGAAACCTCGTCTGGTGACGTTGTCAAATGGACCACGCGGGCGACCCAAAGCCAGCGGCCGCAGCTCCAAAGCGTTGCATAAGTACGACAGATCGATTGTGCCGCTGCGACATCAGTCTTGGGCGCTTGCGCTGGCTTGAAGTCAAGACAGGTCAACGCGGGACGGTTATTCTTCCCTGCTCGCCGCTTGTAAGGAAACGGAGGTACAGGACAATGAGATCGAGTAACGTCGGCCAGGTATTGCCCGCAAGCGCATTCAGCTACTCAGTGTCCTTGCGCGTCCGGCATCCGACGTTGGACTTGAGTGTGCTCAGCGATAAGTTGCGGCTTGAACCGGCACACTCCTGGACTGCAGGGGAGCCCCGTCGTTCCCAGACCGGCGCGCCGCTCGGCGGCAATCATCGAGACTCGTACTGGTCCGCGCCGCTGCCAGCCCAGATGGATGGCCCCAACAGCATGCCGCTCGAGCTGTTCTTCAGCCAGATGGTGTTGCAGCTCGGCCGCCAGCGCGAATTTCTGAGCAAGCTGCAGAGTGACGGCGGCGAAGTCTCCCTGCTGATCGAGATATCACCCGTGGCGAATGCCTCGCTCACATTTACCAGCGCCACGGCGCGCAAGCTGGCCGATTTGAATATCGAGGTGGAATTTCAGTTCGTCGGCGACTAGCAGACAGACTCCCAGGACGGCCGGCGAACCATCGTTTTCAGCAGGTGCTCCAGCAGCGCCACCGGGTCGGAGCAGCGCCCGGTGTGCACCTTCGACGTTTGGATGATCGTACTGCGTGGCGCCACCAGCCAGTCGAATCGTTCCCGGCGTGACAGCCGGCCGATGGGCCCCCCTTGGCTGCCGCCGCAGCAGATTGCGGGAATGCTCGCTAAGTGCGTGCGAACGGCCTCGATGTCGATGGCTGGGTCGAGCGCCCTCAGGAGCAGCTCGTCGAGCTCAATCCGCGCCTGCAGAAAATCCTGGGCCGGACATGACACGATCACCCCGACATTGACGAATTCTTCCCGCTCGACTCGCGGAACGACACGCACTATCGCGTAGTCATACGAGCTGTGATCGCGCACGGATCGCCTCCTGCACAAATGCGTGAGGTTGCGTCAGCCGATGCTGCAGGTATTTCGTGTAGGCCTGCCGATTCTCGGTGCTCGTGGCAAATACGGCACCGCTGCCGAGCCAGGCCTCCGGAATGAGCGCGACAATGTCCTCCAGTACGCGGGAAGTGATGAGCTCGCTCATCCGCGCATCCGCCTCGTGCAGCTCTGCCGCGAACGGTAACAGAACATGATCCTTCACCCGCGTGAAGGGATCCGCGGCCCGCTGCATGTAGTCGTTCCACGAATGATGAAAGTAGAGCGCGGCGCCGTGGTCGATGAGCTGCAGCCGGCGATGCCACATGAGCATGTTTGCATTGCGCGGCGTCCGGTCGACGTTGGTGACGAATGCATCGAACCACACGATATCGGAGGCAAGCCGGGGCGGCGGCTTCTGCGCGAGCGGATCGAACATCACGGCCCCTGGCAGGTAGTCCAGTGCGATATTCAGTCCTGCACTGGCCTTGATGAGCTCCTGGATTTCCGGGTCGGGCTCGGTTCGGGCGAGGTCCGGGTCGAGCTCCATGAGCACGATCTCGGGAATGGGCAGCTGCGCCGCCCGGGCAATCTCTCCGGCGACGAGCTCTGCAATGAGTGCCTTCGGTCCCTGGCCTGCGCCGCGGAATTTCAGCACATACATGCCGTCATCGTCGGCTTCGACGATGGCCGGCAGCGAGCCACCCTCGTGCAACGGTGTGACATATCGAGTGGCGCCGACGATTCTCATGCTGCAATACTATCGAAATGCACATCCACATGAACCGCAGCGCCCGCTTAGTCGCGTGGGTGGCTCCTACGGGCGATTCCCCCTAGTGCGCCTGGCCGCCGGCGTCATAGCCTTCGCACTGGTATTCATCCTCGTGATCGGCCGCACTGCTGGCGCCGAAACGCTGGCTCATGGCCGCTTCAAGCATGTCGAAATCTTTCGCCCGCAGGGCGAAGTGAAGCACTTCGCGCTGCTCATGTCCGGCGACGGCGGCTGGAGCTCCAAGCTCGGCACGATTGCCGGCGCGTTGGCCTCGGACGGCACGCTGGTCGCGGGTGTCGATACACCGGAGCTGTTTGCCGATCTGGAAAAAGATGGCGGCAAGTGCGTGTCACCTGATGGAGACCTCGAGAACCTGAGCCATTACGTGCAGGCCTACTACAAGGTTCCGACCTACTTCACCCCGATCCTGATCGGACATTCGGCCGGGGCTACGCTTGCTTACACCACCCTTGCCCAAGCGCCCGCCGGGATTTTCGGTGGCGCACTGACGCTGTCGTTCTGTGTCGAGCTGGATCTGCGCAAACCCTTGTGCCAGGCGCAGGGGTTGCGCTACACGCAGCTGAAGAGTGGCGCCCGGCTCCTTCCCCCGCCGCAGCTGCATGCTCCCTGGGTCGCACTGCATGGCAGCCAGGATCATGTTTGTCCGATCTCGGAGGCTCGATCGTTCGTGGCACAGATACACGGCGCGCGGCTCGTCGAGCTGCCCAACGTTGCGCACAACTACAGGGGCACGAGCGACTGGCTGCCCCAGTTCAAGGCCGCCTTCGAATCAATCGTGTCCACGCAGGTGGTGCTGCGTCTGCCGCAGCCGCCGGCAAGCCTTGCGGATCTACCGATAGTGGAGGTGGAAGCGACTCCGGGAACCGGCACGCCGGGTACTGCGGATTCGTTCGCCGTGTTGCTTTCGGGTGATGGAGGGTGGGCCGGCATCGACAAGCAAGTCGCAGGGTTGCTGGCCGATCGCGGCGTTCCAACAGCGGGTGTGGATTCGCTACGTTACTTCTGGACGCCCAGGACGCCCGTGGAGCTGGCACAGGACATCGATCGCATCGTGCGCTACTACGCATTTCACTGGAAGAAAAAGAACGCGCTGCTGGTGGGCTACTCTCAGGGCGCGGATGTACTCCCGTTCGCCGTCAACCGCCTGCCGGCGGCGACTCGCTCGCTGATCCGCTCGACGACCCTCATCGGCGTCAGCGAATCGGCTGACTTCGAGTTCCACGTTGCAAACTGGATCGGCGGCGATTCGGATGGCCTGCCCGTGAAGCCGGAAATCGAAAAGCTTTCCTCGGTCGACACGTTGTGCGTGTATGGTGACGACGACGACGAGTCCATCTGTCCGAAAGTGAGCGCGCAGCACGCGCGCGTCATCAAGTTGCCCGGCGGGCACCATTTCGGCGGCAACTACGTGCCATTGGCCCAACTCGTCATTGGGGCGGACGTACAATCCCACTGAACCCGGTCAAGTGGGTGTTGAAGTGGCTGGGCGCCCTCACGGGGATTGCCGCCATCCTGGCCGTGGGACTGGCGGTGCACAGCTGGTACTTCCGGCCCATCAGCATTTCCATCTTCTTCGAACGGGCCTTCATCCAGTTCATGCTGGAGGATCCGGAAGCGGTCTCCTCGCTCGGGATCTTCGAGCAGCTGGGCTACAAGGGCTTCGATGGGAAGCTGACGGATATCTCCCCGGCGCACGAGCACAAGCTTGCGAAAATGGCGCGCGACGATCTGGAAACGCTCCGCAAGTATGACCGCCGGTCCCTGTCACCCGCGAACCAACTCTCGTACGACATCCTCGACTGGTTCCTGCAGGATCTCGTGGAGGGTCAACGGTGGCTCTTCTACGACTACCCGGTCAATCAACTGTTCGGCGTCCAGAGCTCGACGCCGGACTTCATGGTGCAGATTCACCCCATCGGCGAGCGGCGCGATGTGCTCAACTACACGGCGCGCCTCAGCGCGTTTCGCCGTAAATTCGATCAGCTCCTCGAGGGACTGCGGTTGCGCGAATCGAAGGGGATCATACCGCCACGATTTGTAATCGAGCGGGTGCTGGCCGAAATGCGCGCCTTCATTGCGGTGCCCGCACGCGAGAATATTCTCTACACCAACCTGCGTACCAAGCTGGCCAGGCTGGGCGCGATACCCGTGGCGGAGCGCTCGAAGCTGCTGGCGGACGCACAGTCGTCCATCGAGCAGAGCGTGTATCCGGCGTACCGCCGCCTGATCGAGTATTTCGAGCGGCTGCAGCCGCAAGTGACCGAAGACTATGGTGTGTGGAAGCTGCAGGACGGCAACAGCTACTACGATCACCTGATCCGCAGCCACACGACCGCCGCGCTCAATGCGGAACAGGTCCACAACATCGGCCTTGCGGAGGTTGCGCGCATCGAGAAGGAGATCGACGGGGTATTGAGATCGCAAGGCTTGTCGGAGGGTAGCATCGCCGACCGGATCACCCGGTTGAACGCCGACCCGCGCCTGCAATACTCGAACGACGACGTGGGCCGCGCTGCCTGCATTGCGGATTATCAACGCTACATCAACGAGATCGTTCGCGGTCTCGGGGCAGACTTCGCAGCTCCCCCGCGGCTCGACATCAAGGTGGAGCGGGTCCCGCAGTTCAAGGAGAAAACCGCTCCTGCAGCTTATGCCGATACCGGTTCTCTCGATGGCTCGCGCCCCGGTGTGTTCTATGTGAATCTGCGTGACATGCGTGATATTCACAAGTACCAGATGCGAAGCCTTGCGTATCACGAGGCTGTCCCCGGTCACCAACTTCAGGGAGTCATCGCCCAACGGCTCACGGGTGTGCCGACCTTTCGCAGGGTCCTGCCGTTCAGCGCGTATGACGAAGGCTGGGCCGTGTATGCCGAGCGGCTGGGTTGGGAGATGGGGTTCGAGAACGATCCGCTCGACAATCTGGGCCGGCTGCAGGCAGAGATGTTTCGCGCGGTACGCCTGGTCGTCGATACCGGCATTCATCGCAACCATTGGACGCGCAGCCAGGCGATCGACTACATGCTCGAGAAGACCGGCATGGCCCGGGGGGACGTCGTGAGCGAGGTCGAGCGTTACTTCGTGCTGCCGGGGCAGGCGCTGGCTTACAAGATCGGGATGCTGCGGATATTGGAGCTGCGTACGCGCGCCCAGGCGCAACTCGGCGCGGCGTTCGATATCCGCCAGTTCCACGGCGTCGTACTGGGAAACGGCGCCATGCCGCTCGGTATCCTGGACAACCAGGTTGATGCCTGGATTGCGCATCGAGCCCCGCAGCTGCACTGACCAACTTCGGAGTGCCAACTTTCGGGCCATCCGGCGTACCGCCGCTGCGGTGCATGATTGACGTCACGCGTGCTATGCACGTGCGGTACCGCGGATGTTGTAAGATCGGCGGCTGTGATGCAATGTGTTGGTGACGGTTCCTGACATGAAAAGAATTATTGTCGTGAGCGCCGCGGCTGCGGCGTTGGGGTGGATGAATCCGCAGGGCGCCCGGGCCGAAAATCTCTTCGGCGGCGATGAGGGCAAGCTGCCGCTGACCGCCGGCTTCAGTGACCTGGAAGGTAGTGGCGGTGGCGGGCTCGTGCCGCTGGCAGTCATCAGCGGCTACGGCTCGAGCACGAGCTGGGGTGCAAACGCACATTTCACGAATATCCAACTCCGGGATCTGCACTTATATACTTACGGGGTTGCTGCCGGCCTGCTCGACCGCGTCGAAGTGTCTTACACCCGTCAGCAGCTCGACATCACGGGTACCGCGCTCGATGGGCTCGGGGTCAAGCAGGACGTCTATGGCCTCAAGGTCAAACTGTTCGGGGATGCCATTTACGGTCAGGATTCGTGGCTGCCGCAGGTTGCGCTGGGGGCCCAGTACAAGCACAACGATGGCATCAAGCATGGGGAGTCGGTGGGCCTGGCGGGACTCATCAATCCCATGCAGCTCGGGGCACAGGCGGAGCATTCGACCGACATCTATCTGGCGGCCACCAAGGTATTTCTCGCCGAGAGCCTGTTGGTCAACGCGGTGGTGCGCGAGACCAAGGCCAACCAGTTCGGGTTGCTCGGTTTTGGTGGCGATCGGCACCGGGGCTATTCGACCAAGCCCGAGGGAACCATCGCCTACCTGCTGACACGCAAGCTGGCGTTGGGGGGCGAGATTCGAACCGGGCCGCACAATCTCGGTGCCGACGATCAGACGAACGCCTGGACCCTTTTCGCTGCATGGACGCCGACCAGGAACCTGTCGCTGGTGGCCGCCTATCTGAACATAGGGAGCGTTCTCGCGCCTGTGACGGGCGTGACGCGGCACCAGGATGGTCCGTACTTCTCGGTACAGGCGGGATTCTGATGGTACGCGACAACTTGCGCGAGGCGTTCAGCATGCGAATTGTGAGGGGTTTCCCATTGGTGTTGTTGATGTTGGCGATGAGCGCGCACGCCGGCCCCACGCTGTACGAGCGTATCGGGGGGCAAGCCAAGCTCAAAGCCACTGTCGAGGAGTTCACGAACCTCATACTGGCGGACGACCGGATCAATTTTACGTTCGCCGATTCGGACATGAACAAGTTCAAGAAGTTGATCTACGAGCAGTTGTGCGAGCTCACGCAGGGGCCGTGCAAGTACACGGGGCGTGACATGCACGAGGCGCACGCCAAGCTCAATCTCAACAACGCGCAGTTCAATGCGCTCGCCGAGGACTTGTACATTGCGTTCGACCGGGTACATGTTCCGTATCGGGTGCAGAACAAGCTGATGGCGTTGCTGGCGCCTATGCAGAGGGATGTTGTGAAGCCGGGGTTTGTTGCGCCGGGGACGCAGAAGCCGCCTTCGAATGTGAGGTAACAGAAGGAAAGGCAGTCGCCGGTCTCGGTTTCGGGGACGTCGCCTCGTTTGCAAAAGGCCTTTCCGGGGCCGCCGTAAACCCATCCATGGGGGCTGCGAGAAAAACATCCTGTTTTTCACGCCCCCGGAAAGGCCTTTTGCAACCGAGGCGCCGCTTCGCGGGTAGGTGACGTTTAGTTTGTTCGCCCTGGGGGTGCGTCGTTTGAGTACGTGCGCGTCTCCTGCGGTGCCAGTGCGG